>Ga0255338_1000895_pt1 | contig 70136 bp, 51 predicted proteins | sample MeOH1_35cm_T4_19_FD_203715 | JGI IMG/M metagenome (GOLD analysis project Ga0255338, IMG submission 203715) | Sandy soil microbial communities from University of British Columbia, Vancouver, Canada - MeOH1_35cm_T4_195 | ecosystem: Engineered > Artificial ecosystem > Sand microcosm > Unclassified ... | reverse complement strand
CCCCACGACCGCCCCGGCCACCGCCGAAGCCGCCGCGACCGCCGCCAAAGCCGCCACCGGGCGGCCGCTCCTCGCGCGGACGCGCGATGTTGACCGCCAATGCGCGGCCCTCGATCTCATGCCCGTGGAACTTCTCCACGGCCTGCTGGGCTTCCTCGCCGTTGGCCATCGTCACGAAGGCGAAACCACGGGAACGACCGGTGAACTTGTCGAAGATGATCTCGACGACACTGACGGTACCGACCTGGCCGAACAGGGCCTCGAGGTCCTGCGCGGTGCTGGCGAAGGGAAGATTCCCCACGTAGAGCTTGTTGTTTTCTGACATGTGATGATAAGAGCTGATGCTGCTGCCTTGCCGCCCGTCCCCGGCTGTCGGATTTCAAATCATCACTGAACACTGGCGCTCACCTGACAATTCTCCGTGGCGGTAGAAACTAACAAACAACCAACCCAACGCCGGTCAGGCTGGCCCGGCGGACGTTCTTAGCAAGCGATTATTGGGCGGGGAAACGGGGGGTCGGGGGCGGATCCGGCCGATTTTCCCTATGAAAAAATGAATTTCCCCTCTAGAAAATCGTTGCATTGCATCATCCGGGTTCTATGACGAATAGCACTATGGCTAAATCCTCACGTAAACCTAACGCCGCTTTCATGAAGCCGGTAACTCCCGACGCCAAGCTCGCTGCTGTCGTTGGTTCCAATCCGCTGCCCCGCACGGAAATGACCAAGAAACTCTGGGCCTACATTAAAAAGAATGGCCTCCAGGACAAAAAGAACCGCCGCATGATCAATGCCGACGACGCCCTCAAGGCCGTCTTCAATGGCAAAGCTCAGGTGAGCATGTTCGACATGACCAAGCTGGTCAGCAAGCACGTGTCCTGATTTCGGCCCCAAGCTGAATCACACTTTGAACCGCCGCGGAGCAATCCGCGGCGGTTTTGTTTTGGCCTGGTCCCGGCGGCGGGTAGCGTCCGGGGCTTGACGACGCCCCCTCGCACCGAACACCAGCGGGCCCTGCTCGGGCTGCTGCTCGCCAACCTGGCGTGGGGCCTGAGCTTTCCGCTGCTCAAGTCGCTGGCCCTCACCCACGCGCAGTTGCTGCCGGGCAGCGGGAACTGGTTCATCACCGCGCTGAGCCTGGCGCCGCGCTTCGTGCTCTCCGCCGCGGTCATGCTCGTCCTCGCGCGGGCCCACTGGCACAATGCGACGCGATTGGAGTGGCGGCAGGGCCTGCTGCTCGGCGTGTCCAACGCGCTCGGCATGGTCCTGCAGGTGGACGGCCTGCAATTCACCTCGGCCTCGGTCTCGGCATTTCTCACGCAGTTCTACGCCATCATGATCCCGGTGGTCGTCGCGCTGCGCGCCCGGCGTTCGCCCCCGGCGCTGGTCTGGGTGTGCGCCGGCCTGGTCCTGGCCGGCGTCGCCATCCTCGGCCGGTTTGATTTCCGCACGCTGCACCTCGGCCGGGGCGAGATCGAGACGCTGCTCAGCTCCGTGTTCTTCATGTGGCAGATCTTCGTGCTGGAGGACAAGCGGTGCGGCGCGAACCGCGCGCTGCCGGTCAGCGCGGTGATGTTTGCGACCGAGGGCGTCATCTTCACCGTCATGGCCCTGGGCACCGCGCCGTCCCCGGCCGACTGCCTCGTCCCGTTCACCTCGGCGCCGTGGCTGGGGTTCACCGGGTTGCTCACGCTGATCTGCACGCTCGCCGCCTTCCTGCTCATGATCCGGTGGCAGCCCAAGATCACGGCGACGGAGGCGGGGCTGATCTACTGCTTTGAGCCGGTCTTTGCGTCGGTGATGGCGTTGTTCCTGCCCGCGCTGTTTTCGCGGTGGGCCGGGCTGGACTACCCCAACGAGCTCATGACCTGGCAGCTCGTCGCCGGGGGCGGGCTGATCACGTTCGCCAATGTGCTGCTGCAGTCCAGGCCGCCCAAGCCTGCGGTGCGATAACCGGACCTAGGCCCGGGCCCGGATGGAGACGACCGCGCGGAGGGTGACGGCCCCCAGCACGATGGCGCCGCCGACGAGGGCGAGCGGGCTGGGCCGTTCCCTCACGGCGAGCATCACCCAAACGGGATTGAGGATCGGCTCGATCACGGGAATCAGCACGGCCTCGAGCGCCGTCACGTGCTTGATGGCCCGCGCGTAGAGCAGGTAGGCGAGGCCGAGCTGCACGAAGCCGAGCAGGCCGAGCGCGACCCAGCCGGAGGGCGGCAGGGCCGGAGCGCCCCACAGCGCGGGCACGCCGATGAGGAAACTGAGCAGGTTGCCGAGGATGATGGATTCCAGCGCCGAGGCGTGCTTCTGCTTGCGCATGAGGATGGTCATGACGGCGAAGCCCACGCCGCTCGCGAGGGCGACCAGCAGGCCGGCGATGTTGCCCAGCTGCAGGCCCTCGTAGAAGAACACCGCGAGGCCGCCGAGCACGGCGGCGATAGTGAGCCAGTCGGCGCGGGTGGTGCGCTCGTTGAGCAGCCAGGCGCCAAGCAGCGCGATCCAGACGGGGGCGGTGTACTGGAGCAGAATGGCGTTGGCGGCCGTGGTCATCTTGTTGGCCAGCGTGAACAGGATGGTGCAGGCGGCATAGGCCGCAGCCGCGCCCAGCTGCAGCGGCGACCACGTGAAGCGCAGCTCACGCCAGGTGACGGCGAGGAGAAACAGGGCGGCCAGCAGGCCGCGACCGCCGGCGGCGGCCAGTCCCGGCCACTCGACGTGCTTGAAGAGCACACCCGCAAGGCTCCAGCACAGCGCGCCGCCCAGCAGCAGGCCGACGGACTTGGTGTGGGCGGGATCGCGCATGGAACCGCCACGGATGGCAAAGCCGGGAGCAGGGGGCAAGGCGCGAAAAACCATCAGACTCCGCGCAACCCGGCAGGAGCGGGCGGCATCCTATGCCGGTCACCTGCCTTTCGCCGCGGCCGGGGCCTCGCGAAAGGTCACGGCCCGCATGGCGCGCACGAGCACCGGTTTCGCCTTGATCGTCGGCGGCTTGAACGCCCACTGCTGCAACGCCTGCAGGGCATGGGCGACGAGATCGGGCGCGAGCGCCGATTCGACTTCCGGCAGCCGCACCCGTCCCTGCTCGTCCACGTAGAAACTCACGAGCACGCGCACCGGGCGCTTGTCCGGCGGGACGAGGCGCGCCGGGAGCACGGGAATTTTCACCTGGATCAGTTCCAACTGGCCGCCGTCGAGTTCTGCTTCTCGATGGGGCTCATACACAAATCCGGCCCCGCCTTGCACTTCCTCGAGCCGCCGACCGACCGCATCAAAGCTGCTGATGTTGGTCAGGCCCTCGGGCGGCTCGAAATGATAGCTGAAGGTGAAGGCCCCCGGGACCGCGACGCCCTTCAGCCGTTTGGGCGTGTAATCCCGGTCCTTCGCCTCCTCGAGCAAGGCCTGGCCGAAATAGGGCTGCGTGTAGCGGATCAGCAGGAAGTCCAGGGGGCGGCCCGCCTGATCCAGCAGCACGCCGACGGTCGCCCGGCCGGTGGCCACGCCTTCAAACAAGGCGGTGCCGGGATACTGCACCTTGAGGAGGGGATCGTTCGCCGGAAACGAGGGGGCCGTGACCGCGTCCTTGGTCGGGAAGGCGAAGTCCTTCAAGGTAGCGCCCCCGCCCACCTTCATGTCGGGCAATTGCAGCGTGTCTTCTTCAGGGGCCGGGACGGAGTCCGGCGTCGGTGCGGCCAAGGCGGTCGCGATTACTCCGGCGGCCAATAGGATCAGCAAGGCTCGGGACATGGTTTGGAACATGTATCACCGGCGAAGCCGCGCGATGGCAAGCCGCGCCTCCCGCATGTGCATAGATTTTTATGCAACTTCGGTCAGCAATTCCTGCTGGCCGCGCCCCCGCGACGCCCGGATCACGGCGCGGTCTTCGCGAGTGCCTCGAGCACGCGGCCCGCCGTCAGGAGCTCGGGGAGGATGACGGGTTCAGCCCGGCCCGGGGCGTAGATCAAGTTGAACGGCACGGCGGAGCGGTTCCACTTCGCCAGCTCGGCGGTGATGGTGGGATCCTTGTTCGTCCAGTCGGCCTTCAAGAGCAGCACGTTGCGTTTCGCCAGCTCGGCGAGCACATCGCCGGAAGTGAAGACGGCGGCCTTGTTCGTCTGGCAGGTCGCGCACCAGCGCGCGGTGAAATCCACATAGACGGTGCGACCCGCCGTGCGCGCGGCGGCGACGGCCTCGGGGCTCCAATGCTCCCACGTGACGCGGTACCCGGCACCGGGCGCCGGGGCGGGTTCGGCGTCTTTCGGCCAGCCCAGGCCCAGGCCCGCGACCGCCAGCACCACGGCCAAAACCCGGCCGGAGGCGCGGGCAAAGCGACCGTAGACCCAGGCGGCCATGGCGACGAGCACGAGGCCAAAGACGACCAGCAGCAGCGCGTTGTCAGGTTCGCGCACCTGGCCGGCCAGCACCCAGAGCAGCCAGCCGACGGTGGCGTAGATCGCGAACGACATGAGCTGCTTGAACGTCTCCATCCACGCGCCGGGGCGCGGCAGGAATTTCACGGCGGCGGGGAAAACCGACAGCAGCAGGTAGGGCAGGGCCAGTCCGAGCGCGATGCTGGTGAAGAGCGCGAAGGTGCCGGCCGTGCCTAGGGTCAGGCTCGCGCCCAGGGCGGAGCCGAGGAAGGGCCCGCTGCAGGGGGTGGCGACCACGGTGGCGAGGATGCCCGTGAAAAACGAGCCGGTGTAGCCCGACTGCATCTGGAGCTTGCCGCCCACGCCGGTGGCGGAGAGGCCGATCTCGAACACGCCGCTGAGGTTCATGGCCAGGGCCAGCATGATGGCGGCGAGAACAAAGACGAAACGCGCATCCTGCAGCTGGAAGCCCCAGCCGATGCTCTCCCCGCCCACGCGCAGGGCGAGCAGCAGGGCGACCAGCACCCAGAAGGAGAGCAGCACGCCGAGGGTGAACACGAGGCCGTGGGCGATCACCTTGCCGCGGTCACTGCCGGACTGGTTGACGAAGCCGAGCACCTTGATGCCGAGCACGGGGAAGACGCAGGGCATGAGGTTCAGGATCAGCCCGCCGAGGAACGCGAAGAAGAGGGTCGCGGCCAGGCTGCTGGTGGCGGCCGGTTGAGGGCTGAGGGCGGCCGGCTGAGCACCAGAAACCGAACCGGGAGCCGGGGCGTTCAGCGCCACATCGAAGATGGCCCCCTTGCTGCCCCACATCGGGGACCAGCCGTTGCGGGCGACCAGCACGCCGGCGAGGCGGGTGGCATCGGCCGGCGTTTCGCTGGCGGCATTCACGGTCAGGACAAAGGAGCCCTGATCCTCCGTGACCGTCTGGGCCGCGGCGTAGTCCACCAGCCCGGCGGTATCAAAGAGATGGATTTCCTCCGGGCGGAACGTGTCGCCGGCGGCGGGCGTCACGCGGACGGTGAATTTCCCATCGGCGCGCGTGGCCGTGACCGTCCAGCCGGCGATCGGCTTGGGCAGGTTGCCGAAGGCGTTGTTGAAAAGCCGAGCGATCGACATGTTCGGCGCGGGCTTCTCGGCGCTGACGGGCAGCGTGAGCTCCAGGTCGGCCATGCCCGGCATGCAGACATCCTCGCACATGAGCCATTCGGCCTTGGCGCGCAGGGTCACGCTTTCACCCGGCTTGAGGTCGGGCGGGGCGGTCAGCTGGACGAACAGGAAGACCTGGCCCACGTAGCCGTTGCCGGTGATGTGGCCGCGCCGGTCCTGCACGACCTGCGGGGTCGGCCAGAGGATGGGGCCGGCGGTGAACCCCGCGGGAAGCTTCCATTGGAGCGAGGTCGGGTAGCCCGTGCCGGGGTTGATCCAGTAGGAGTGCCAGTGCTCGTCGTGGTTGAGCTTGAGGGCGACGAAGAAGGTGGAGCCCGGCTGGATCGAGGCCTGCGCGGAGACCAACTCCGTCGTCACCGCACCCTTGCGCACCGGGCCGGGCGCGGCCGTCAGCCACGCGGGCAGCATGAGGAGTCCGATACAGAGGGCGAGGCGAGGGAGCTTCATCGGGGGGTGAGAGTACGTGACGCGGGGTTTATTTCAAATGCCGTATTCGGGAGCGGGGTTGAACCACGGATGGCACGAATGAACACGGATGAATCTGTAATCACTTAGTGGCCCTTGGTGCGATTTGAGGGAGAGGCCGGGGAGATTGGCGCTCAGCCCCCTGCTTTCCGCGTTCCGCCGGTGTCCTGGCGGCCGAGGATGTGGGCAAAGAGGATCGACCAGAAACAGAGCACGGTGTTGAACAGCGGCATCTGCAGGGGGGCGGGCAGGGCATAGACGCAGCACACCACGGGGATCCAGATGAACCACAGCGTCAGCAGCACGGGCAGCACGCGGCGGTAATACCACCGGCCGGCCCGCAGGTCGGTGGCGACGGGGGCCCAGCGAAAGCCGGCATCCTTCCACGCGAAAAAGAGATTCCCGAGGGGAGCGGCATAGAGCGGATTGTAGCCGAACTGGTCGGAGAGGACCTTGCACGCGATGGTGCCGGCATCATGCCCCTGGCCGTAGACCAGCCCCAGGATGCGATACCACAGGTCCACCTCGGCGCCCTTCCACGCCCAGTAAAGAAGGAAGAACACCAGATGGGGCCAGGGATGGGTGGCGCGGGTGTCCGGATGCAGGCGCAGGAAAAGAAACGGGACCAGGCCGCCGCACACCAGGGTGGAGACCGCGGAGAAGGTGAAACCCCCGGCCGACTGCCACCGGCCGAGCTGGGCGAACAGCGGACCGGCGGCGGGCACCCAATAATAGGCGAGCACGAGGCCGAGCGCGACGGCTTGCAGCACGAGGCCGGGGACCAGCAGGGCGCGGATGCTGTGGCGGCCGGCCGCCCACGGGGCCGCTTCAGATGGGGACAAGCCGTTCATGGAGGCCGCGAGGTGAAGGCGCGCCGGGCCGGAGCGCGAGCAGGAATTATCCGGCACCCGGCTCAGGTCTTGAGCGGCAGGCTGAGGACAGCCTCGTTGTAGCCGAACACCACCTCGCCGGGGGCGATGCGCACGATCTTGACGTAGTAGACGACGTCCGCGCTGCTGCGCACCGGGACGAGGTCGGACTCCGCGTAGGCGTTCGAATTGATCAGGAGCAGGGTGCGGCCCCCGCGTTGCACCTGCCCGGTGATCCGCAGCCGGGAGACGCAGAACGCGATTATCTGGTCGTCGTCAGCGAGGGAATTCGCGGTGGGTTCGGGGATGACGGGGGTGGTGGGGCCGGGGCCGCCGGGGGTGGCGATCAAGGTGGCGCCGGGGGCCGAGAAGAGGAACGGGTTGGCCGGCTTCGCCGGGAGGGTGTCGGGCTTGAGGCGATGGCTGAGCAGGGCGTCAATGTGCGCTTTGGTCCGGTCAAAACGATCCGCCGCCGGCAGGCCGGTGAACAGTCCGGCCAGCAGAAGTAGTGCGAGGAGACGGGAAGGTGTTTTCATGGGCGACCGAGCATTTCGATCGTGAGGTCGAGCGACAGGGCGTCCGCCACGGAGGGATCCGTCTGGGAGAACCGGTAGTTTTTCACCCGCAACAGGCGCGGGCCGGTCTCCAGTTCGTGGAGGAAGGCCAGGATCTGGGGATAGGGGCCGGTGAGGCGCAGCGAGAACGGGATGGCGCGATAGGCCTCCTCGTCGCCGGAGGGCTGGGAGCTCAACTGCGAGAGATTCGAGAGCCGGATCTTGGCGTTTTTCTCGATCTGGTAGAAATAGTCCAGGTTGCCGGCGAGGTCCGCCTCGGAGACCAGGTTCTTGCTGATGTAGGCCAGCGCCTCGTCAATCGTCGCCGTCTGGGCCAGGATACGGGCGTGCCCGTTGAGCGAGAGGAGCATGGCCTCGCCTTCCAGGCGGATCCGCTCGTTCTGCTCGGCCAGCTCGGCGCGCCGCTGCCAGAGGAAGTAATCGGCCACACCGAGGACCAGGAACAGCGCGAAGCACACCGTGGCGAACAGGTAGCGCCGGGCGAGTCCGAGGAACTGGAGGAGCAGCGCGTTCATGGCTGGGCGGGCTTGAGCTTGAAGATCAGCTCGAACTCAAAGTTCTCCGAGGTGTTCTGGCGGCTGAAGGCCGTGAGGGCGATGCTGGCAAAACGGGCGCCGAGCAGCGGGTCGCGCAGCAGTTCCTCGCGATAGCTGTTGAGCGTGCCGCGGGCCTTGTCGGAGGGCTCGTGCAGGGTGCCCCGCAGCACCAGGCCGGTCTCCATGGAGTCGAGGGTCTGGATCTGCATGCTGGCCGGGCGGAGGCGGCCGAGGGTCATGACCAGCTCGGATACCGGGTAGGGCGAGGCCATCAGGTGGTAGGCGGAATCGATCCGGTCCGAGTCGGCGGTGAGCTTGCGGGTGGAGGCGGTGAGATCGTTCACGGCCTGCTTGTTGTCGGCGATGCGCTGCTGCCACGTGGCGGTGTCATCCTCGAGCTGCCGGCCGAGGACATACAGCCAGACGGTGCCCATCACGGCCAGGGCGGCCAGCGTGGCGGCAATGGTGTTGGTGACGAACCGGCGGCGGATGAGGTCGCTGCTGGGCAGGGCGGTGGAGATGCGGCAGTCGATGCGCCACGGGCCCTGGTAGACGGCGTCGGCCTTGGGGGCCTTGCCCTGGGCCGGACCGGGGATGTCGGCGATCAGGCTGAGGGCTCCGAGCCAGTGCTGGCCGAGGGGGGAGACGTCGTCGGTGGTCGAAAGGTTGACGGTGCCCTGCCAGGACTTGCAGTCCATGACGAAGGGGGAGCGCCCGATCGTGTGGGCGAGGGGCTCGGCGATCCACGACAGAGCGGGCGGCAGGTAGGCGCAGTAGATCTCGCCAACCGGCTGGCCCGTGGTCATCTCGTAGGAATCGACGAGGGGCTTGAGGTCGCGGCCGATGGCGCGGACAAACTTGGAGGCGCGCAGCAGCAACTCATCGTCGGCCAGGTGCAGGCGGTCGCGCACCTCGCCGGCATGGGTGAGGTCGAACTCCCGCCGGGCGGCCTGCACGATGGAGGAAAAGCCGTGGCGGACGGGCGCGGGGGTGTGCACGCCCTCCTTGCCGACGATGTAGGCAACTGTGTGCTCCTGCTCGATGACGACGACGACGACGGCGCGTTTCTCGTTGAGGCGCTCCTGGTACTCGGTGATCGCACCGAGCAGGGGGAGGATGCCCAGCTCCAGCCGGTAAGGCAGCAGGCGCTGGTCCAGCAGGCGCTGCTGGGTGAGCTGCACGTCGGTGTGCGAGACGCCGCAGACGAGCACGGGGCGCTGCGTGCCCTCGGGGGCAACCTGCTCGCCCTCGAGCGGGCTGAGCGTCTGGAGCTTCCAGGTGGCGGGATTCTCGATCTTGTACTGCTCGCGGACGAGGTCCGTCAGGTAGGTGGGCTCGGCGAGCTTGCGTGGCTGGATGCTCTCGCGGAGGAAAAGGGCCTCGGGCGGGTTGAAGCTGGCGATGGCGGGGACCCAGGCGTTCTGCTTCTCGAAATTGGCGGCCAGCCACTGGCGCAGGCCGACCTCGTCGCTGCCGTCGAATTCCGCCGCGCAATCGATCGACACGGGACCATTGTCGGGCCGTTCAAAGCCCGCCGCCAGAATCTGATAGGGATTGATCTCTATCAGGAGGCTGCGCCGGGAGCTGCGGTTGTTGAAAATCACGGGGGTGGGTTAGAAACGGGCACTATTGAGGCTCTAGGGTCGGCGTCAAGGTGTCCGGCGGCGCCCGGCGGACGTCGCTCGGCACCGGGGAGGCAAGAGGCGTGAGGGGGATGAGGTTTGTGGTGGTGGACTAAATTTTAAACGGCCTTTCCTCCGACTCCACCCTCAGGCCTCACACCTCACGCCTTCCTTATCACGGCATGGTGGCCTGCTCGGTGACCGGCAGTTCGCGCCACTCGGAGACGGTGTAAGGCTGGTCCACCCCGCCGAACGTGGCGTAGCGCAGCTGGGTGTCGTAATGGACATTGAGGTTGGCGCCGCTGTAGGTGATCTTGTTGGCGGAGATGGCGCCATAGACATTGGTGTTGGTGTTGTCGTTGTAGTACCCCGTGTTGCTCGTACTGTACGGAATGTACACGACCCCGATGAGGGGATAGACACCCTCGCTGTAAAAGTGGGTGGCGGTCGAGGTGGTGTCGGAAATGATGATCAGTTTCCTGGGATCAGCCGTGAAGTTCTGGATACCTTCGCCCCCGATGTCCGCCTTGAACGTCCCGGCCACATGGATTTCGGCGGAGCCGGTGCTGGTGATGTCGATGCGGCCGGTCGAGCCGGCGGCCGTGATGAAGAGGTCGCCGTTGATGTACAGAATGACCGGCCCGATGATTTTTAGATATTGGAGACTGGCCGTCCCAATGGTGTAATTTCCGTTGTAGTAATAGCGGGAAGGCGTGGTGGCACCCGGATTTCCAATAGAGATGGTGGTGCCAGTGGTGGGTAGAACCGTTCCCTTCGGCACGGTCGCCCAATTAGCGGCCAAGCCACCGGCGCCGCCGGGCAGCGTGTCAAACTGCGGGATGTAGGGACTGCGGCTGACGCGGGTCAGGTCGATGTTTGGCGATGCCGGGCTAGTGCTGCCCTTCACACTGCCGCCGCTGGAAAAGAGCGGCGCGTAGGGGGACGTCGAGCTGGAGGGGGCGGCGACGTAGCCCTTGACCGCGGTGGTGGAGAGGGTGATGGCCGTCCCGCTCGTATACCCGGCCGCCACCACGGCCGAATAGTTGGTGGAGGTATTTACCTGCGAGGCGTAGGTGCCGGTGACTGAATTATAGCTGTCCACGGTGCCGCCGCTGTTGGCGCTGATGCTGGTCGTGGCGGCAACGGCGTTGGGAAAGAGCGGGGCGGAGGCAACGGTGGCGCGGAGCTGGGTGGTGATCGACGGGCTGCCGGCGATGGCAATCGTGCCCTCGGCATAAACGACAGTGGAGCCCGTGGTAACACCCGAGCCCTGGGCCCAGGTCGAGGTCCAGTAGGTCGTGTTGTTGGGCGACTGGCCGGTGTTGGCCGTGGTGCATTTATACCAGACGCCGCCGTAGCACTTGTAGTCGCCGGCCGCATAGGCCGTGGTGGCGTTCCACTGGTAGCTGGCCGTGGAGGTGTTTGACCCGACCCAGTAGGTGGTTGCCGTGACCGGATTCTGGCCGTAATTGCTGTTTTGCAGGCTGAGATACCGCACGCCGTTGTAGCGGACGCTGTCGTACTGGCTGTATTGCCGGCCCGAATCCCAATCGCGTGAGAAGTTCGGATAAGCTGACCAATAGGCGGCGTTGGAAGCAGGCGTCTTGTTGGAGTTTGCCTGGATGCAACGATACCGGCTTGAGCCGGAATTGACCGTGTCGCCGATATTGTAACTCAGGCTCGAACTCCAGGCGTACATTCCCGTCAGGGCGTTTTCCCAATCACTGCTGACACCGGGCGTGTTACCCGTGGAAGACGACACAATGCAACGGTACCACGTTTGATTATAATAGACGACCTGATTAAACGAATAGATGTGGGAGCTTTGCCATCTCCAGGCGATGACGACCGTGCCTTGATCAAAATTACCAGAATTAAACGACGACGTGCTGGTGTGGGCGGTTTTGCAGCGATACCATTTGTCGTCGATGGTGTTGTAGACCTGCTGGTTCACCGTGTAGCTAGTGCTGCTGGTCCAGGCAAAGGTCGGGGGATCCATTGCCGTCCATTTGCTGGTATTTGCGCTATCTGCACTGAAGGTGCTGGTGTTGCCGCTGGTATGACTCGTATTGCAATAATACCAGGTCGAGCCATCAAATATCACGGAATTGTTGGTTGTGCCAGTGTTGGTGACATAGGCGGTGTTGCTGGACCAGGCCCACGGAATCGGTGCCTGGGCCCAATACGCCAGATTGCCCGGAGTTTGATTCGAATGATTCTGGATGCACCGATACCAGATCCCGTTGTAACCCACGAGGTCATTGATCCGGTAGTTGGTGGTGGAGTTCCAAACAGAATCGAGCTGGTTGGCGTCATAGTTATCGATGCGCAGCTTGATCGTGCCGGTAATACCTTGGCCCAGTTTGCCGGTGTCGAAGGTGATCGTGCGGGTGGCCCGCTTGTTAGTGGTGTCGAGCGTCCACGCCCCGGCGGTGACGTTGGTCGGGTTGCTGGCCCAATGGCTCCAGTCGTTCTTGTTGTAGGCGCGCAGCGCCTCATCGAGGCCGGCCTCGGCCAGCTGCTTGCTCAGGTTGTTTTGAAAAGAACGGTTACTCAGGTTCATCGCGCGGGAGCACACGGCGATATAGCCGGCCAGCGTGATGCCCATCACGGCCGTGAAGCACAGCGCCACGAGGGTCACGGTGCCATCTTGCGCAGGTTGTCGGTTAAGGCTCACTGGAGCAGAGCATTATTGTGGAGCAGCACGCGGCCGGAGGCCACCCGATACACCAGGGTTTGGGTACCGGAAAAGCTCGAGCCGGTCTGCGTGCTGTACTCGAGGGATATCTGCTTGATGCTGGTGAGATAACTACCGGCGCTCAAAGTGGCGGTGGTGTATTCGTAGCTCGAGTTGTCGTAGTATCGGATGGTCAGGTCGTTGGTTGTGCTGGCGTCATTGTCCGTGATGTAGTGGGTCAGGATGAGAGCCGTGCCGCCGGCCGGGGTGCGGGTGAAGGTGCCCGCGGCGCTGTCATAGGCGTAGGCCACGGTGGTGGTACCGCTGCTGGTGGGGAGGGTGAGGGTGACGCTGGTGGCGCTGGGGGTGCCGGAGATACCTGTCGCCGCCTGCACATCCCGGGAAAAATACGTGAGCGTGCGCCGGGCCTCGGCCCCCAGAACCTGCTGGTTGGAGAGGCGGGCGAAATTCCGGGCGAGGAAAATGTAGCTGGATAACACGGCGGCCATCACCATCCCCGACAGGGTCACGCCCACGAGGAGCTCGACCAAGGTGAAACCGGCACGGGAATTTGGAGAGGCTTGGTGCACGGGAACTACTGCTTGGTGTTCAGGCCGTATTTGCCGAAATAGGCCGTGCTCATCCGCGTGTAGGTGCGTGCGATGGGCGATGGGCCGGCGAAGGAGAGCTGATTTAACCAGCTGCCGGTGGCCGTGGTGGCCGCCGTGGTGGTGCCGCTCTTGGTCCAGGTGATCGTGAAGGTGACCTCGCGCAGGTCGGTGGTGACGGTGGTGACCGTGCTGGCCAGGTTGAAGGTGACCCCGGATGCGGCGATCGCCGTGTTAAGGGAGGCTTGATCACTGGTGTAGGTGGCGCTGGCGGCACTGGCCAGGCTGCTGATGTAGCTCCAATTCTTCAGCCGCAACTTGCCAATTTCATGGTCGAGGATCTGGGCCGCGATGATCTGGCGACGGGCGGTCGCCATCATCTCCGAACCGATGGTGATACCCTGGATCATGCCGATCAGGCCGACCACCAGAATGACGGAAGCCATCATGACCTCCACGATGGTGAAGCCAGAGATGCGGTTGGGACGAATGCGGGAGACGACCAAGATGACACTAGGCTGCAGCCTGTTTTTACCGGCGCAAGCGCGCTGTAGGCGAGTGAAGCGCGGAGCGGGAAGCAGGGGGCCCAAAGACGCTCGCAATATTTTACAGGTTGAGCCGGCTCACACCCCGCAGTGCCGGCGGATGGCGGCGACGAGCGCGGCGGGGGTTTGCCGGAGATCGAGCGTCAGGGCGCCGACGGGCGGTTCGAGGATGGCGAGCTGGCTCTCCAGCATCGCCGGCTTCATATAGTGGCCGGGGCGCTGCTGCAGGCGCGCGAGCAGGACCTCGCGTTCGCCGGCCAGGCAGACCAGCGACATGCCGGTGGCGCCCTCGAGCAGCACGCGGCGATAACTTTCCTTCAAGGCCGAGCAACTGAACACGGCGCTCCGGCCCGCGGCGCGGCATTCATCCATGGCGGCGCGAATGGCGGCGAGCCACGGGGCGCGGTCGGCATCGTCGAGCGGTTCGCTGCGACCCATCTTGGCCTTGTTGGCGGCGGAGTGAAAGTCGTCGGCCTCATGGTACGGCCAGCCGAGCTCCGCGGCCAGCAGGCGGCCGACGGTGGTCTTGCCCGAGCCGGCGACGCCCATGATGAGAATCAAGCGGGGATGCAAGGAAGGCATGAGGGGTGGGGCGTGGGGAAAGACTGTCTGGCACCTCGCACCCCAGGTCTCAAGCCTCAGGCCTTGAAACCGCGGCGCGGTTTCATCTCACCACGCGCTTATAAGTCTGGCCGTAGAGGACGACGTTGTCGGCGTCCTTGATGGTCATCACGTAGGGGTCGCTGGTGGCGAGGGCGGGCTGGCCGTCCTTCGTGGCGCCGCGGGCGGTGCGGATGACCTCCTCGGCGATCGCCTGGGCGGCGCCGTACTTGGCGATGCGCAGCGTGCCATCGGCGCCGATGATGAGGCGGCGGTCACCCTCCGCGGTGCCGGTCTGGTATTCGCCGGCGACGCGGCTGAGGAGGGAAATGGACTCCGATGCGGGCATGAGGGTGAACTTGGGGGCGAGGGAGCGGGCGGGACGGAGCAGCATGAACATGCCGCTGCCGAGGCAGGCGGCACTCACCACGAGCATCAGCGCGACCTTGACCCAGGCGGGCATGCCGCCGGTCGAGGGGAGATGCAGGCTGACTGGATGGGCCGTGCCGGGCCGGTCAAAGGTGCGCGGGGTGGCGGCCTTCAGTTCCGGCTCGGTGACGCCGGTGATAGTGCCCAGAATGAAGTCGATGGTGTGCTCCTCGCCGCGCAGCAGGGCCTCGCGGCCGACGAAGCACAGGCGGCGGTAGCGGGTGCGGACCACGTAGACCTCGCGGTCGGTCTTGATGCGGATCTCGGGCGTGGACGGCTCGTAGATCGTCAGGCGCGAGGCGACCTCGTTGAGGGCGTGGAGCATCTCGCGGAGCTGGGCGACGGTGACCGTGTTCATCTGCTCGTCGGGATAGCCCAAGCCGGCGGCCGCCGCGCCGGGGGCGAGGTGGTGAAGCGTGACACTGTAAACGGTGGCGGCCATCAGGGTTCGAGAATGAAGATCGGGCAGTCGCCAAAGCCCGTGCGGAAGTTGCCGGTGGTGAGATCGCCGTCATCGAGGGCCTGGTCGATCTCCTCCATGAGGTCGGCGTCGACGATCAGCGGGGCGTCACTGGTGCCGGTGATGGCGAGGGCGGCGCGCCACTTGCCGCCGGGGCTGGTGCCGCCGGGGTGCACCTGGTTGTTCTCCCAGTCAAATTTGCCGCCCATGGGCGTGCGCTGGGACCATACCGCGGTCTGGATGTCCTGGTCGTTGATGCCGGTGGGGATGACGCCGGCGGCCGACTCGGCCGGCCACGAGCCCTTCTCGTGGGCGTAGGCCTGGAACGCGGCGCCGAAGACGCGGAAGTCATTGACCACCGAGGTGGCGCGGGCCTTGCGCTGGATGCGCTGGTAGGTCGGCACGGCCATCGCAAACATCATGCTGATGATCAGCACCGCGATCATCAGCTCCACCAGGCTGAACGCCCGGGTCCCCCGGCGCGGGAAGCGCTGGCGGCCGAGCAGGCGGCTGGGGGTGGGCGATGCTAGCATCGCCGGCCATTTCGGCGCAGCACCGCGCGGGAGGCAAGCATCCAGTGGCGGCTGGCTTAGGCGCCTCCACGGCGGGGTCACCGTGGCTCCAGTCAAGCCCGTGGTGCGCGGGCGTCACCGCCCGCGAATTTTCGCCAGCTAGTGTGGATTAGGATCCCTCACTTCAGCTGGTAGGCGCCGGGGGTGTAGCCTTCCTGCGCGGGCCAGCCGAGGAGCGCGGCGATGTCGGCGGGCAGCGGGGCCCGCACCGGGAGGGCGCGGCTGAGGGTGTAGTTCTTCAGCTCCGGGCTGCGGAGCAGGGCGCCGGGCTCCAGCGCGAGGCTCTGGCTGTGGGCCTCGAACTGCGGGAAGCGGGCCTGCAACTCGGCGAGGGTCTGGAACTCGAACTGGTTGGTGTCGCCGGCGGCGGGGCTCCAGGCGACGAGGCTCTTCGCGCTGGTGGCGGCGGGCCGGACGTAGACGTTGTGGTCCGCGGCGGCGAGCTGCGGGTTGCGCAGCCGCTCGCGCAGCAGCGGCACCTGGTCGGTGCGGAGGAGGGCCTTGGGGAAGCGGGCGTCGGCCACCAGCAGGTTGCCGGAGAACACGTGGCCCTCGCGCTCGTGGACGTCGGGGCCCGTGGCGGGATGCCAGCCGAAGTGGTCGCCGACGGCGCTGCGCTCGGTGCGCTCGAAGGAGGCGACCGTGTTGACGAAGGTGTTGTTGTACACCCGGACGTTCGAGGAGTTCAGCGCGCGGACGCCCTTGTCGCAGTTCACAAAGACATTGCCCGCGCAGATTGCGCCCTTGGAGATCTCGAAGAAGAAGCCGTCGATGCAGTTCTCGATCCAGTTGTTCACGAAGACGCCGTCCACATTGCCGACGTCATACCAGATGCCGTTGGAGTTGGGGTTGTCGATCACGAGGTTGTCGCGGCAGACGACCCGGCGCGTCTGGTTGAAGATCTTCACGGCCGACGGGTAGTAGCCGGTGATGTTCTCGACGTTGTTGCGGGTGAAGATGTTTTTCTCGATCAGGCAGTCGGAGGAGGCGAGCAGGTAGAGGCCCTCGGTGCTGGTGTCGCTGATGAGGCAGCGCCGCATGGTGAAGCGGTCGCCCCGGAAATAGCCGGCGACGCGCGAGCAATGCGAGATGGTGACGTCCTCCAGCGTGGTGCCGACGACCTCCTTGCCGAAGGTGGCGGGATCGGCCACGCCGACGGGATCGTCGGTGGGCTCCTCGCCGGGCTTGATGGAGCGCATGCCCTCGATCTCGAGGGCGCGGTAGGCGTATTGCGTGAAGGTGAGGCCGCGCAGGGTGTAGCCCTTCTTGTCGGTCTGCTTGCCGTTCGCCGGGCCGGTCTTGCGGACGATGGCGCCATCGTGGGCGGTGATCTCGACGAGGTGGTTCGTGGGATCGGTGCCGATGTAGACCTGCTTGGCGTCGTAGTCGATCAGGTAGGAATCGGCGTCCACGGCGCCATCCCAGCCGACCGCCTTGAGGGCCTTGCCGTCGATGAACACCATGTCGTTGTTGAAGAGCCAGAGGGGCGTCTTGCGGCCCTCGCGGTTGCGCCGCCACCAGTCCTGCGGCTTCATCGGGAAGAAGGTGTCCCACGAGGTGCGCCACAGACCGTTGCCCTGGGCCTCCCATTTGCTGGCGATGCGCGTGCCCTTGAACACGGGCTTCTCGTCGCGGTAGGGCTGGATCGTGATGCCCTGGTTGAGCACGAGGCCGCCGGTGCGGTAGGTGCCGCCGCGCAAAATAAGGGCGTCGCCCGTGACCGCCTTGGCGATGGCCGCCTCGAAGGTGGTGGGCGTCTCGAGAGTGGCGCCGGTCGCGCCGGCCGAACCGTCGGGGGCGACGTAATAAACGTGAGCGGCATCCTTCGGCACCTCGTAGGTCTGCGGTTGCGGGCCGTAGGGGCCGCCGGAGGGCTGGGCGTGAAGCGCGGGCGCCACGGACAGCGCGACGAGCAGGGACAGGGCGGACAGGAACCGGAGGGACAGGAGTGCTTTCATGGGGTGGAACCAGCACCGTGAATCAAGGGACGGCGGTTCGCAAATGGCCGGGTCGTGCTAACACTGGAACGGGGGATGAACGGACGGGTAACCGTGCACACGGATCCCACGCCCGGCTCGACAGCCGCGGGCCACGCCGCCACGCTCCCGGCCCATGAACCAAGGGGAGCTGGAGCAGTGCCACAACGCGCTGGGAGTGGGGCCCGGCGTGACCTTGGAGGAACTGGAGCGGGTTTTCATGAAGCGGAATTTCGCGCTGCTGAAGGGCCGGAGCGGCGCGGCCGACCAGGCCAACCCGGAGCTGGACGCCCAGCGGCAGCAACTGCGCTCGGCGTATGAACGGCTCGCCGAGCACCTGCGCGAGGAACAGCGGCAACGGGTGCCGGCGAAGGCGGGAGTTGCAGCGACCCCGCTGCAGTCAACCCGCGGCGAGGTCGCCGCGGCTCCCGTTATTCCGGTCCTGGCGCCCAGCGCTCCGGCCGACGACGAGTTCATTCTGTTCCGCTTCGACGACTGGCGGGTGAACACCTTCGGGCCGCCGATGCTGCTGGGCCTGGTGTGGCTCGTGAATCTCTCGCCGCTGAAATTCCTCCTGACGGGCTTCCACGTCTGGATGCACGAGTTCGGCCATGCGACCGCCGCGTGGCTATGCGGGTTCCGGGCGACGCCGCTGCCCTTCGGTTGGACGCCGGTGGAGCCGGAGTACTCGCATTTTGTCTACTGGGGCGTGCTGCTGATGTTCGGCATCCTCTTCGCGGCCGGCTGGGTGGAGCGCAAGGTGTGGCCGATGCTCGCGGCGGTGGCGCTGGCCGGCCTGCAGTTCTACATGACGTGGCGCATGCCGGAGCACCGGCAGGAATTCTGGTGGAGCGCGTTTGGCGGCGTGGGCGGTGAGTTCTACCTGAGCACGCTGTTCATGATTTTCTTCTGGGTGCAGCTGCCGGAGAAGTTCAAGTGGGGCGCGTGCCGCTACGTGTTCTTCTGCATCGGCGCGACGGCCTTCCTCAACATCTGGGTGCGCTGGGGCGACGTCTACCGCGGGATCGAGGAGATCCCCTTCGGCTCGATGATCAACGGCGAGGACGACCAGGGCGGCGACATGAACAAGCTCATGGACGGCTACGGCTGGAAGAAATTCACGATCCGGCGCACCTACTGGCTGCTGGGCTGGGGCTGCTGGGCAGCGCTCGGGTTCATGTGGGCGTTGTTTGCCCTGCGGCTGAACCGCGTCGCCGACTGGGTGGCGGGGAAGTTGGCGAAACCGGAAGAGCCGGCGGGGTGATTGTCGGGCGGGGTCTCCGAACCCCGCCTGGTTTTTTGGCGGGAGTTGGAAATCCCGCCCGACCAGCTCACGGCAGCGTCATCAGCCGGATGCGGCGGTATTCCATCTGGCCCTTGTCGCCCTCGAGGCCGATGGGGCCGGTCTCGGGCAGCTTCATGGCCTCCTCCAGCACCTCGCCGTTGCAGGTGGCGCGGGCGACATTGTCCTTCACGGTGATCTCAATGTCGTTCCAGTCCCCGGCCCGATAGTGCTGGAGCTTGTTATAGGGACCGGCGAGGAGGTAGTCGCGGCACTGGAGCTGCGGAGCGCGCACGTAGATGCCGCTGTCGGTATTGGGCGTGGCACGGAACTGCAGGCGGAGGACAAAGTTCTGCGGGAACTCCTGCTTGGTCCAGAGCTGCTGGATGCGGCGGCCCTCCATCGGCGTGGTGACGATGAGCCGGCCGTTCCTGGCCACGAACCGGCCGTCGGGGCTGGCCCTCAGGCCGTCGAAGTTCACGGCTTCCTTCACGATGGGCCAGGCGGCGGCATCAATCTGGCCGGACTGCCAGCGCTTGGCGGACTCGATGTCCGCCGGGGTGGTCGGACGATAGCCCCAGCCGGTCAGGTCGCGGCCGTTGAAGAGGCTGACAAAATCATTCTCGATCGTGAACTCGTCGCGGTCGGTGTCGAGGAAGCCGAGGGTGGCCAGCACCGGACGGAGCGCGCCCGCCCACTTGGCGTAGCCGGTGTTGCCGGGGTGCAGCAGATCGGGGAATTCCTCGGCCTTGGCCTCGTTCTGCGGGCCGGCGAACAGCTTCCAGGTCTCGATGACCGTGACCTGCGGCTGGTCGGCCGCGGCCTCGTGGATCAGCTGGTTGAGGCGCCGGATGAGGTTGGCGGGCCGCTTCTTGGTGGCGGAGCTGGGCATGACCTCGCAGACGATGACGGGCATCGCGGCGTCGTGCCGCTTCAGCTCATCGAGGATGAGCCGGAGATTGCTGGCGATGGTCCAGGGTGAGGCCTGTTCCTCGAGGTCGTTGGTGCCGATGAGCAGCACGACCGCGCGGGGATGCAGCGCCAGCACGTCCTCCTGGAGCCGGATGAGCACGCCGCGCGTGGTGTCGCCGCTGATGCCGCGGTTGGCGGTCTTCAGCTCGGGGAACATGCCGTCGAAATCATCATGCCAGCCCTGCGTGATTGAGTCGCCGAGGAAGACGATGGCCCGCTGGTCCTGCTCGACGCGGCCGGCCCAGGCGGTGCGGCGCTCGCGCCAGAGTTTCTTGAACCAGGCATAACGGCGGACCGGGCCCATCCCGGGCAGGCCGTCATCGGTGGCGGGCAGGTCGTAGCGCGAAGGCGCGGACGCGGCGGCGGCCGTGGTCGCGGCGGGGACGGGCGCGACAGCTTCGGGCTTGGGCGGGTTGGTGCAGCCGGCGAGCAGCAGCGCCGTGAGGACGAGCCCGTTCGACAGGCTCAGGGCAAGGGAGGTGGGGTAACGCATGGGGTGATTCAACCGGTAGATGGATTCTTCCGGAAAGCAAAACGCTGATATAACATTTGCCGGCGGCGAAAGCCATCGTGCATCTGGCCGCCGACCAGCCCGGCGAACTCGCCGAAGATATGCTGGAAGGCGGGCGGGATGAACTCGGCGATGAGCTTCCGCTTGCGCGCATCGTCGGCCTGCATCGCGTCGGCGACGGCGGCGGTGATGTCCTCGTGGGCCAGGCGCTCCCAGCCGGGGGCGGCGAGCGCGGCATGCCAGGCCGGCACCTCGGCGGCGGGCCGGAAGTCGGTGTAGAGGAACCAGCCGCCCGGACGCAGCACGCGGTGCGCCTCGGCGAAGAATTTCTCCACGTGCCCGTAGCAGTGGCTGCTCTCAACGTTCACCACGGCGTCGAAGCGGGCGTCGGGAAACGGCAGGCGCTCGGCGTCGCCGACGACGAAGGACAGGTTCGCGACCGTGGCGTGACGCTGCCGGCAGAGCGCCACGGCCTGCGGCGAAAAGTCCGCGCCGGTGATTTGCGCCGGCCGGTGGTGGCGGGCGAGGAAGCTGGTGCCGCCGCCGCGACCGGAGCCGACCTCGAGCACCTCGAGACCGGCGAGATCGGTGGCCGAGGCGACCCGGTGGTAGAGCTGGATGCACAGCCGGTCGGGCTCATCCTCCTTCGCCAAGGCTACGGAGGACAGGTCCGTCTGGCCCTCCCTGGTCTCCAGGAAACCATAGTTCATGAAGGTCCAGTCGCTGCCGGTGTAGCGCTTTGCGAGCCGGCCGTACCACCAGCGCCAGAGCAGGCGGCGTAGCAGCGGCGAGTGCTCGAGGAGAAACACGGCGAGGCGGAGCAACATGGAAGGAGCGAACCGGCGATTCCCGGCCGTGGCAAGACCCGTGCCCGTGATGACACGCAGCAGCGGTCCTTGATTTCCCGCTCAGAACGCGAAATCGCCGGTCGTGGGCTTGGCCACCGGGGGATCGTAGGGCTCCCGCGCGAAGGCGTGCTCAGCCCGCGCCGCGACCGTGATCGCGCGCACCGGGCGCACCGGGCAGGCGTATTCGCAGGCGCCGCAGCCGATGCACAGCTCCTCGTTGACCTTCGGCAGACGGAGATTCGTCCGGAAGGGCACGGTGAAGACGGCCTTGGTCGGGCAATGCTCGGAGCAGGCGGCGCAGTCGGTGCCGTCCTTGTCGACGATGCAGCGTTTCTGGTCGAATTTTGCGACGCCGACGCTGCTGAGTCGCTTTTCCGCCAGGCTGAGGAGCGTGATCGCGCCGTTCGGGCAGACCTCGCCGCAGCGCCGGCAGTCGTAGTTGCAGAAGGCGCGGTTGAAATCGAGGTGTGGCTTGGCCAGTCCCTCGAAACCATACTCAAGGAAGGCCGGCTGCAGCACCTGTGTGGGACAGGTGCTGACGCACAGCTGGCAGGCGGTGCAGCGGTCGACAAAGCGCCGCACGTTCAGGGAACCCGGCGGGCTGGCCGGCGGGCGCGGCCCCACCACCAGTGCGGGCAGGGCGGACTCGGCGGCGCGCAGCGTGACCGCCGGCGCGAGCAGGAGGGCACCGGCCAGCAGGGCGCGGCGCTGACGGTCCGGTTCGAGCGCGACGACCGATGTAGCCGGCTGGGGAGCCTTGGGTCGCGTCCACGCAAAACGATAGGCGATGCCGTGGTCCGCGCAGGCCGCGATGCAGTTGTAGCAGGCCACGCAGCGCGAGGCATCAATCCGGCTCGTGCGGAGATCGAGGCACTGGGCCTTGCACGAGCGCAGGCACTCAGTGCATTTGCTGCAGACGGATTGGTCGATGGTCAGGCGGAAGGCGGCATGGCGGGCGAGCAGGCCGAGCACCGTACCGACGGGGCACAGCGTGTTGCAGTAGAGGCGGCCGCGCCAGAGGACGAGCACGGCCACAACCATCAGGGCCAGCCCGGCGGGCAACAGCACGCCGAGGCCGGGCCAGGGGGTGGTGACGCGATACAGCCACTGCTGGCCGAGGCCCTGCGCCGGGGCGACGAGCCCGTTGTTGGCGGCGACGACCAATGGGCGGAAGATCCCGGAGAAAATGCGCCCGAAGATGCTGTAGGGATCGGCGTGGGCGTAGGCGATGGAAGCGGCGCCCCCGGCGATGGTGAGCACGCAGGCGACGAGCATACCGTAGCGGAGCCAGTGGCTGGGTTTCGCGGGCGGCAGCGACCGGCGGCGCGGGCGCAGCCACGCCGCCAGCCGCGCGATACCATCCTGCAACAAACCGAGCGGGCAGACGGTGGAGCAATACACGCGGCCGAAGGCGAGTGTCACCCCGAGGATGACGAGCAGGACCAGCCCGGCGGCCAGGCTGGAACCCAGCGCCAGCAGCGAGGGGGTGAACTGCACCGCCGCCAGCCAGTGGGCGACGCGGGCCGGCACCAGGCCGCGGAAGTCGAGCAGGGCGGCGGTGAACCCGGCCAGGACGACGACGGCGATCGCGAGCCTGACCGGCTTGAGCGGGCTGCGCCGCATGGCTCAGGCGAGTTTGATGCGCCGGATTTCCACCGCGTCGAGATCCATGGTGCCGACCTTCAGCTCGGCGGCGAGGGGGATGTGCCGGATGGCGGCGGGATCCTGGCCGAGCATCCGCGCGGCGGCGGTGTCGAGCGCGACCATGTCGGCCGAGGCGAGCAGGCTGCGCAGCTCCACCACGTCGGTCTCGGAGCGACCGCGCGGGCCGTTGCGCACCATCGGGTGATAGGCGTCGAGGATGTTGAGGGTCGGCGCCTTGAAGGTGGCAAAGTCCGCGATGCACTGGTGCAGGTCGTTGCTGTGGTAGAAGCGGCGGTCCCAGACGACGCCCATCAGGTTCTTCATGGCGGCGGTCATCGACGAGCCGCTGTGGTGCTTGAGCACGGGGACGTTGAAGTAGACGTCGCTGTCGAGCACGAGGGAATGGACCTCCGCCTCGCGGAGCTTCACGCCGCGCGGGATGTCGACCCGGCGGTACATGGCCCGGTCGTCGCCGTTCACCATGACGCCCCCGGCCGCGGTGACGGCCGGCCCGATGCCGCTTGTCGCGTAGCAGCGCTGCCATTGGTCGCAGGTGTGGTCGAAGACGCTGACGGACTTCGCGCCGGCCTCGCGGCACAGGGCCACGAGCCGGCCGACGACCTCGGGGTGGGTGTTGCCCGCGCGCTCCGGCGGCACGTCCCAGCCGATGTTGGGTTTGATGAGGACGGTCTGGCCCGGCCGGACAAATTTGCCGATGCCGCCGAGTTCGGCGAGGGCGCGTTCAAGCATGGCGGTGCGACTGCCGTCGCGCACGGCGATGAGCAGCGGCTGGGCGGCGGGAGTATCGGCCGCGAGGAGCCGGCTGAATTGGCCGGCCGAGACAGTCGCGGCAACGGCGAGACCCGATTTCAGGAAATCACGACGGCTGGTTTTCATGGCGGAAGCGCGGGCACGCCGCCAGAGGGGCGGCGGCACCGTCCGCCAAGGTAGGCCCGGGCGCGCGCACCGTCAGCGCATCGCTTGGCAAAGGCTTCGCGGGGATTGCAACCCGCACCCGGGCGCAGCTTCAACTCCCCGGCGAGCAGAGACAGGACGAGGTGATGACGAGATCGGCTTTCTGCCAGACCTGCTTGAATTGCGCCCGGAGGGCCGCGACGTCGGCGTTCTTGTGCTGCTGCATGAGCGCCTCGGACAGGCCGAAGAGCGACCAGCCGTTGCCGGGCAGGCGGGCGAGATCCTCACGATATACCGCCTCGGCCTCGGCGAAGCGCCGGTGGGCCATGAGGGCGGCGCCGAGGGAATGGCGCACGGGAATCATCCAACCGGGCGGCTCATCATAGTGCAGCAGGTCCTCGGCGGCGACGGCCGCGCGCAGTTGGGCCAGGCCCCCGTCAATTCGGCCCTCGCGGACGAGGATCTCGCCCTCGAGCATGGGAGTGACGATGGCGAGTACGGCCGAGCAGGGATTGTTGCCGGCGGCCATCTGCTCGGGCGGAACGGCCTTCGCGGCTTCGAGGTAGAGCGCCTGGTCCCGGCGGGCCGCGGCGGTGTCACCCTTGGCGGCGTGGGCGATGCCGCGCGCGGCGAATTGGAAGGCCCGGCTGAAACGGTTGGTGTCGGCGATGTCCCGCTCGGCCAGCACGTCGTCCCAGCGGCCGAAGCGGACCAGGACCTCGAGCGGGGTGGCCAGCCAGGCCTCGGCCACGATGCCGAATTCCTGCATGAACTCCGGCGGCAGCCCGGTGACGAGATCGCGGATATGTTTCAGGGCGAGGTCGCGCTGGCCGGTCATCATGGCGGCGTAGGCCAGCATGTGGTCGTTGTGCGCCACGTAGACGGGCAGGAAGCCCTTGGCCGGCCCGGCAATGGCCCGGTAGGCCCGGTCGGCCGCGACCGCGGCGACGTTGGAATCGACGGCCTTCTGCCACTGGCCCGTCCGGATGTAGATGTGGGACGGCATGTGCACGTTGTGCGCGAGGCCAGGCTGGAGGGTGAGCAGCCGGTCGGCGGCGGGCAGGGCTCGTTCCGGCTGGTGCGACGCCTCCACCGCATGGATGTAGAGGTGGTTGGCGAAGGGATGCTGCAAGTCGAGTTTCAGGACGGCGTCCAGGGTCGCGAGGATCTCATCGGTGCCCGGCTGGGGTTTCCCCTCAGGCGTCCACTGATCCCACGGCCGGAGGTCCATCATGGCCTCGGCGAAAAAGACGCCGACGTCGGGGTCCTGCGGGAACTGTTTCCAGACTTCGCGCATGGCGTCGGCGTAGGCGCGATCGAGGGGGCTGCGGTCCTCGGGCTGCGGGTTGGCGTAGCGCCGGCCGAGGGCGCCAATGAGCGCGCGTTCCACCGGCGAGGCGTTGGCCGCATGCTGTTGGGCCAGTTGCAGCTCCGCCCAGGCAACCTCGGCTGCGGGTGGCGGCACGAAGGGGAAGTTGATGTGCGGGCCGTTGGCCAGCGCGATGCCCCAGTGCGCCATGGCGCAGGCCGGGTCGAGCTGGGCCGCTTCCTGGAACGAGCGGATCGCGGCGCCATGGTTGAAGCCGAAGAGGAAGCGCAGGCCCTGGTCGAAATAGCGCTGGGCCCCGGGCGATGAGGTCGTGACCCGGTGGGTATGGGAACCGAGGGTGTCGAGGAGGGGTATGGCGGGTGCGCCGGCGAAAAGCGGTCCGGACAGCACCAACCCGAGCAGGAGACGGATGAGGCGTGGAGTTTTCATGACTGGGTGGGGTGGCCCCGGCCCGGCCATGAATGCCGGGCGGGGGCGAGGTTGATCTTGGGAGAAAGAACAATTCCCTGTTATTCCCGAACCCGCCCATCAGGCAGGCGGCCGGGGCATCACAGGTAGAGGAACACGTAGGCGGCGAACGACAGGGCGCCCAGCCCGGCGGTGGCGGCGAGGGACCAGAGCAGGTTGCGCTGGCGCGCGGCCATCGCGAACGTGGCGATGATCACGGCGGCCTGGGCCGCCAGCATGCCGTAGAAAAACCGCTGGCTGCGGCGCTGATGGCGCTCGGCGGCGAGGTTGCTCTGGCGCACCTGCACCTCGTAGAGCCCGGCCACGGCCCGGTTGAGCGCGGCCTCGGCATCGTAGCGCATCATCGAGTAGCCCAGGCGCAGCTGGGCAAAATCGCGCCGGAGTGAGGCCTGCGCCGGGCTGGCGGCGTCAATCGCGTCACCCAGCCGGTCGCCGCCCCGGACCACGGGGTTCAGCAGGGAGTCGAAATTGCGGGCGTGTTGCTGCGCGGCCCGGATGGCGTCGGCCACGGTCGCCGCGGGCACCGCGTTCAGGAACGGCGTGAGTTCATCGGCGGACAGGCCTTGCTCGATGCCGTCGAGGGCGGCCCGAAGCTTCGGGTCCAGGGCCGGGGCGGCCGCCTGTTCCGGCAGCTTGCCGGCGAGCAGGAGGGTGAGAGCCGACTGGGGAGAGGCCGGATCGGGCAGCGTGGCGGCGAAGGCGCGCAGGGCGTCCGCATCCAGCCGGCGTCCGTTGTCGGTGAACTGCACGACGTCGAGCGTGCCGGACTGGATCGCGCTGCGCAGGCGCTTGGCCTGGAAGAAGCCCCACTGGTCGCCCGCCTTGGACTGCTGCTGGGCGGCGAGGGCGCGGGTGTATTGCGCGCGGGTCATCTCGCCGTTCGACAGCCCGGCGAGCAGGGTGGCGATGACGGTCATCACGATGGGCGTCGCGCCCAGCACCTTGCCCCACTTGGTTTGGGGCAGGTCGGCCTTGAGCGCGTCGGGGATCTTGGTGCTCACGGATCAAAGTCTTGCGGGAAAGCCGGGGCACGCGAGGTGAAATCCGCGCAGCAAAAAGCCCGGGCGGGGAAGCCCGGGCGGGAGAAAAGGCAGTGGTTACTGCAGTGAATCCTCGGCCGCGGCGGCGAGCAGCAACCGGCGCTGCGCGGGCGAGAGGCCGGGAGTGAGGACCGCCGCCGCATAGACGGGCTCGCGGTTCCGGGGTTCGCCCGCGTTGCGGGCAGACAGGAGATTCGCGGCAAGGGCCGGGCGGAGCTGATCAGCCAGCGCGTCGAGTTCGGCAAACCGGGGCGCCTGGGCCGCGGCGAGCCGCGCGCGGGCCTCAGTCTCGTCGACATTGAACAAGCGGGCGTTCTCGCGGTCCAGGGCGGCGCGGAGTTCTGCCTTCAGGGTGGCCTTGCGCCGCTGGAAGTCGACGAAGCGGCCGGCTGCCTCGGGCGGGAGACCGGTGGGGGGAAGGATGCGCACGCCGGCCGGCCAGAAAAAAATGGGCGCCGGACCCGGCATCTCCGGCTCGGGTTGGATGACGAGCTGCGCTTCCATGGCCATTTCCTCAAGCAACCGGCGCTGGTCGGGGGAGAAGCCATCCTGGAAGTGCGCGGCCGACAAGGTCTGGCGCACGGCGCCCAGCACGTCATTGGGATGATCCTTGAGCGGGGCCAGCCGGCCGATGTCGTCCGCGGGCGTGGCAAAGAGCTCCACCCGCGTGAGGTCGCGGCGGATTTTTTCCGCCTCGGTCTCCAGCTCGAGCAGGCGGGGAGTCTGGCTGGCGGCGAGGTTGGTCAGGACGGAGGCGTCGGGTCCGCGCTGCAATTGATCGCGCAGTTCCTCCAGCAGGGCGAGGCGGGCCGCCCGGTGGCGGGCGATGCGCTCGGTGCGTTTCGCGCCCAGCTGGTTGTTCGCGGCCAGGTTGCCGTACGCCATGAGGTAGGGTTCGCCAACCGCCTCGCGCGGATAGCCGGCCGCGAGAGGCGCCTGGTGGGCGGGCCGGGCGGCCCCGAGCACCGGCAGCAGCGGCGGAAGGAAAAAGGGGCCGGGGGGCGGCGCGACGATCCGGTTGTCATAACTGGGAGGATAGGTATCCCACAGCGATGAGGGGCGCCCGCTGGGCCCCAGCGACGCCCCGCGGTCGAAGGTCTCCGTCGGAAACGGCTGGGTCGGAGGAGGCGGGCCGACACTGATAATGGTGGCGTTGCCGCCGCTGACTTGTTGGGCCGGGGCCGCCAAGGCGGCGAAACCGGCGAGGAGCGCGGCCGTCAGGACGCGGGGAGTGAACGCGAAAGGACGAAGCAGGAATGTGCGGGAGTTCATGGCGGGGTGCGGCAGGACAGTAACCGGAGCCCGTCCCGAGCCAGCTGGAAGTACGAACGCGTTTTCATCTGGCCGTTACGGACACGATGGGTTCACGTGTGGACCTTGGGACGGGAGAGGAGTTCCCTGGGGGCTTGGGTGGGAAGGGATTGCGGCCCTCCGGTCGCCTTGGCGCAGTACGGCACTTACCTCACCACGCGGGCGCCGCCGCCGCCGATGGTCTTCTCGACCTCCTTGCGGGTGGCCATCGAGGTGTCGCCGGGGGTGGTCGAGGCCAGCGCGCCGTGGGCGGCGCCGTACTCGACGGCCTTCTTCGGGTCGTTGAACTCGAGGAAGCCGAACTGCAGGCCGGAGGCGAACGAGTCGCCGCCGCCGACGCGGTCGAGGATCTCGAGCCGCGGGTATTTCTTGCTCTCGTGGAACTGGCCGTCGTGCCAGAGGATGGCGCTCCAGTCGTTGCTGGTCGCGGTGTGGACGTGGCGCAGCGTGGTGGCGGCGACCTTGAAGTTTTTGAATTCCTTCACCGCCGTCTCGATCATGGCCTTGAAGGCGTCGGTCTCGATGTGCTTGAGGTCCTCGGCGCCCTTGACGGCGAAGCCGAGCGAGGCGGTGAAATCCTCCTCGTTGCCGATCATGACGTCGACGTACTTGGCGATCTCGCGGTTGACCTCCTGGGCCTTCTTGAGGCCGCCGATGGTCTTCCAGAGCGAGGGCCGGTAGTTGAGATCGTAGCTGACGATGGTGCCGTGCTTCTTGGCGGCCTTGACGGCCTCGACGGTCAGCTCGGCGGTGGAAGCTGAGAGGGCGGCGAAGATGCCCCCGGTGTGGAACCAGCGGACGCCGAGCTTGCCGAAGATGTGCTCCCAGTCGATGTCGCCGGGCTTGAGCTGCGAGGCGGCGGTGTTGCCGCGGTCGGGGTTGCCGACGGCGCCGCGGATGCCGAAGCCGCGCTCGGTGAAGTTGAGGCCGTTGCGGACAGTGCGGCCGATGCCGTCGTCCTCGCGCCACTTGATGAAGTCGGTGGCGACGCCGCCCTGCATGATGAAGTCCTCGACGAGGTGGCCGACCTCGTTGTCCACGAAGGCGGTGACGACGGCGGTCTTCAGGCCGAAGCATTTGCGGAGGCCGCGGGAGGTGTTGTATTCGCCGCCGCCCTCCCAGACCTGGAAGTGCCGCGCGGTGCGGATGCGGCCCTCGCCGGGATCGAGGCGGAGCATGACTTCGCCGAGGGAGATTTGGTCAAAGGCGCAGGAGGCGGCGGGCTTGATGGGGAGGCTCATGGGAGGAAGAAGCTTGGCGCGGGGAGTTATTTTGCGGCGTTGGCGGCGGCGACGAACTGCTTGGCGCGGGCGGTGATGGCGGTCCAGTCACCGGATTTCAGGGCGGCGGGAGCGACGAGGGCCGAGCCGGCGGCGGTGGCGAAGGCGCCCGCCTTGAGGAAGTCGCCGACGGTCTCGGGCGTCACCCCGCCCGTGGGGAGGAATTCCAGCTTCGGGAACGGCGCCTTGAGGGACTTAATGTAGGCCGGGCCGAAGAACTCGGCGGGGAAAATCTTGATGACGTCGGCGCCGCATTCGTGCGCGCTGTAGGCCTCGGTGGGGGTGAGGGCGCCGGAGAGGACGGGGACGCCGGCGGCGTTGCAGGCCTTGATGACCTCGGGTCGCAGGGCGGGGGTGACAATGAACTTGGCGCCGGCGGCGATGCCGCGCTTGGCCGTGTCGGCGTCGAGCACGGTGCCGAGGCCGAGCAGGACCCCGGGCAGTTCCTTGGAGACCTTGGCGCACATCTCGATGGCCCCGGGGGTCGTCATGGTGAGTTCGATGGCACCGAGACCGCCGGCCAACAGGGCCTTGGCGCAACCGATCAAGTTGTCGGCATTGTCGGCGCGGATGAGGGCGATGACCTTCTGGGCCTTGAGCTGGGCGAGGATTTCAGTCTTGTTCATGGGGACGGGGCGGGACCGGGGAGCGTCACCCCAGGGACTGGGATGGCGGACCGACCGGGATGGGCGAGCAGCTATCGACAGCGGATAATCTCCTTGCGGCAAGCCCAGAATAATTCAGGTATGAACCAATAGTTAACTAATGAACGTATGGTAGCCCGTCGTTCCTCTCCGACCCCGCTAAACCCATGAAATTCGAGCATCTTGCCCTCAACGTGCCCGACGTCCGGGCCGCCGCCGCGTGGTATGTCGCACACCTCGGCCTGAAGGTGCTGCGGGCCAAGCCGGACGCGCCTTACACGCATTTCCTCGCCGATGACACGGGCCGGGTCTTCCTCGAGCTCTATACCAACCCGGCGGATCCCACGCCGGATTATCCCGCGCAGCATCCCCTGCGGATGCACGTGGCGTTTGCCGTGGGCGACGCGCAGGCGGAGCAGGCGCGGTTGCGGCGGGCCGGCGCGACGCTCGCGTCGGAGGAAGTGCTGCCCGACGGCACGCGGCTCGTCATGCTGCGCGACCCGTGGGGCGTGCCGGTGCAACTTTGCCAGCGCGCCCAGCCGTTTTGATCCGGTCGGATCAGCGGGCTTGGTAGCCCATCTGGCGGGACAGCCGGGCGGCGGATTCCACCACGATCGCGCCGATCTCCGGGATGCGCTCGCGGGTGAACCGCACGGTGGCGGCCGTGATGCCGATCGCGGCGACCACGGCGCCCGTGGAGGAATAGACCGGGGCGGCGCAGCAGCGCACCCCCAGGTTGAATTCCTCGTCATCCAGGCTGTAACCGCGCTTGCGGGTGACGGCGGCCTCCTTCTTGACCTCCGCCAGCGTGTCCTGGGTGTGGGCGGTGCGCTTGGTGAGGCGACCCTTGCCGAACAGTTCCTCGAGGCGGTTGTAATGCAGGAACGCGATGAAGGTCTTGCCGGTGGAGGAGCAGTGCAGCTCGGTGAGCGAGCCGGGACGGGAGGCCGCCCGCAGCGGGTGGGGGCTGTCCTGCACGGCCACGATCAACGAGTGGTCGTCGCAGGGGATGGCCAGATGCGCGGTCTCGTCGGTGCGTGCGGTGAGCTCCTGTAAAACGGGCAGGGCGGTGGCGCGGATCTCGGTCCCGGACAGCGAGGCGTTGCCCAGGTGGATCAGCACCGGGCCCAGCTCAAAGCGTCCTTCCATTTTGCGCACGTAGCCCTCGATCTGCAGCGTGGCCATGATTCGCAGGGTGGTGGTCACCGGGATTTTCAAGGCGCGGGCGATCTCGGCGGCCTTGGCCCCGCCGGCGCTCTGGGCGAGCAGCTTCAGGATGCGGCAGGCGTTCCGGAGATTGGGAATAACATACCGTTCGAGGGCGGCCGGTTCGTTGCCGTTGCGGGCGGAAGACTTGGTCATGGGCGGAAGAGAGGGGAAATTTGTACGGGGGCAGCCTGCCAGATCGGACCATCGGATGGCAATTTCATTAGTGAATATGTCATTCAACGAGGGCCGGCCAGGCCAGGATTGAGCTGGAGGGCCTCCTGGTACTCCCGGTCAGCCTCCTCCCGGCGTCCGAGCCGGGCCAGGAGCAGGGCCAATTCATAGTGGGATTCGGCATGGGCGGGGTTCAGCTCCACCGCCACCTGCAGCTCGCGCAGGGCGTCGTCGGTGCGGCCGGCGCCGGCGAGGGCGCGGCCGTAGCTGTAGCGGATGGGCAGGGAATCGGGCTCAAGTTCTACGGCGCGCCGGAAATGGGGTTCGGCCTCGGGGAACCGCTGCGACAGCGTGAGGCCCACGGCCCAGGCCAGCTCGGCGTCGGCGTAATCGGGCTGGAGCTCCACGGCGCGAGCAAAATGACGGAGGGCGTCGTCGGTGCGTCCGCTCACGGCGAGCGCCAGGCCGAGGTTGCGGTGGGCGAGGGGGAAGAGGGGTTTGTACTTCAGCGCGGTCTCGAAACACGGGATCGCGTCGGCAAGGCGGCCTTCGGCGACGAGGGCGTTGCCGAGGTTGTTGTGCGCGTCGGCGAAGGCGGGCTGGAGCCGGAGCGCGCGCTCCAGATGCGGGATGGCCTCGGCGGGGCGGCCGAGCCGCGTGAGGTTGTCACCGAGATTACTCTCGGCCTGGGCATAGTCCGGTCGCAGCCGCAACGCCGCCTGGAGATGGGTGACGGCCTCGTCGACGCGCCCGGCGCGGGTGAGGGCGAGCGCGAGGTTGTTGTGCGCCATCCAGGCGGAAGGATTGCGGGCGAGCGTGGTTTCGTAGAGCGCGATTTCGTTGTGATACATCTGCGCCTGCAGCCACGTGATCACGCCCAACCCGAGGGGCAGCAGGGCCAGGCCGGCCTTGCGGCCCAGCCGCGGCAACGAGGCGGTCACCTGCAGCAGGCCGGCGCCCGCGAGGGCAAAGACCGCGAGGCTGGCGAGGTACTGGAAATGGTCCGCGACGTACGAGAACAGGAAGGGATAGACGTTGAAGAAGCCGAGAACCGGGAAAAGCGTGCCGGCGAAAAGCAGCCCGGCCGCCAGCAGCCCGCGCGCACGCCGGCTCCACCAAACCAGCGCGGCCAGCAGCACGATTCCGGCCAGGAGCGGAAGCCAGTGCGCGAAGGACGAGGCGTCGATTGTCCAGCGCGGGTAGATGAACATGAGTTGGACCGGCCAGGCGAGGCTGCCGAGGTAAAACCAGAAGACCCGGCCCGCGAGCAGCAGGCGCTCCAGAAAGCCGAGGGCGAAGGCCTCGCCCGACGCGCCTATGAGGGTGCGCTCGAAGTGCGCGGTGAACAGGCCGGCGGCGGTGGCTACCGCGAACCACGGCAGCAGCGGGACGACGTCGCGCCGCGCGTCGAGCCGGCCGCGCCGCCACCAGGCGATAACCAGCAGCGCGGCGGGGAGCGTGGCGGTGACCGTCTTGGTCAGCAGCGCGAAGACGAAGAGCCCGGTGGCGAGCGCATAGGCCCGGGGCCGGCGGTCGGTGTCGAAACGCAACCAGGCGAGCGCGGCGGCCAGGTAGAGGACGGCGGACAGCGTGTTCTTCTGCTCGGAGATCCAGGCCACCGATTCGACGCAGACCGGATGCAAGGCAAAGAGCAGCGCGGCGAGCACGGCCCCGGGCACCGCCAGGCGGCGCAGCAGCACGGCGAACTGGGTGGCGGCCGTGGCATGCAGGAGGACGTTGAGCAGGTGGTAGCCGAGGGGCGAGTCGCCCCAGACCAGGTGTTCGAGCCAGAACGCGCTGTGGAGGACGGGATAGTATTGCTGCGTGGCGCCGATCTCAAACCAGATGCGGAACAGGCCGCCCAGCGACCGGAGTTCCCGCCGGGTGACGTGGCCGTCGTCATCCCACAGGAAGCCGCCGCCGAGCGCGGGCCAGTAGGCCGCGAGGCAAAGGAGCACCAGCGCCGCCCACAGCCAGCCGGCGGACCAGGCCCGCGGGGCGGGAGCGGGGCGGGGCGACGTGGGTTTCATGGCGGGGGGACGCACACTCAATGGGCGGTCGGGGCGGGGGCGGAAGAAAAATCGCCGCCAACCTCGCGGGTGGCGGCGATGACAGGGTGGACGGGACGGGCGACCCGATGCACTACAACTCGAACGTCGCCTGCAGGAAGAACTGCCGGGGATCGATGATGCGGTAGGTGTGGATCGTGCCGTCGGGATACACGCCGACCGGACGCAGCCCGCCGCCCTCGGTGAGGTTGCGGACGTTGAGCTGGAAGAGCGCGCTCAGCTTGTCGCCCCAGAGCTTGGTCTTGTAGGTGACAAAGGCGTCCACGTAGAAGTGGGACCCGTCGTAGATCGGGCGGTTGGTGTCGAGGTTGGTGATCTTGGCGGGCAACGACTGCACGCCGTAGTAGCCGATGGCGCCCTTGCTCTCGTAGCGGAGCGCGCCGCCGACGCTGAAGCGCTTCGCGATCTTGTTGTCGGTGAGCGCATCGAGGCTGACCTTGGTGCTGAAGCGGGCGTTGTAGCGGCGCGTCTGCGGGTTGGCCTTGCCCTCGAGTTCGCGGAACGCGCTGTAGGGCGCGCCGACGAAGGCGATGTAGTTGTCCTCCATTGTCTGGGAGCCGGAGGCGCCGGCATAGAGCTGCTTCCACCAGAGGCCGGTGGGGTTGTTGGCGGTGGCGACCAGGCCGCCGCTGGCCACGGGCTGGCCGATGCGGGGATCCTTGATCGTGGTCCAGACCGGCATGCGCTCGTCGATCCACCGTTGGGTCGAGGCCGAGACGTTCCGGTAGGTCGAGCTGGCGTCGGTGATCGAGCCGGCGATGGTCCACCAGGGCTTCGGGTTGTAGTTGATCTCGATCTCGGTGCCCTTGGCCTCGACGTCGGCCGTGGCCGCGAACGGGGTGCCCGGGTCGAACAGGAAGGTCTCCTGCTCCGCCGAGATGCCGGTCTGCTTCGTCACCTCGTCGCGGACCTGGCCCGCGGACCAAGTCGGGTTCTGCCAGAGAATCCAGCTGGCGGCCTGGTTCAGCAACCGGCCCGGGTTGGGCGTCTGGCCGAGGGGCGACATGTCGATGCGCGTGACGCGCTGGTTGAAGACGCTGGCGTCGTTGTTGCGGGAATCCCGCTGGAGATTCTTGTAGCGGGTGGCGCGGATGACGAGCTTGCCGTCAAACAGGTTCAGGCCGAGCGAGTAGCTCTCGTCCTTGCCCGTTGGGTTGGGGAGCTTCTCCTTGAAGAGCGTCTGCGCCGGCGTGGAGGGCAGGAAGCTGTCGGACTTGTTGTAGCCCACGGACAGGTTGCCGAGCAGGTCGGCGCCGAAGCTCGAGCTCGTGCTGCCGGTGCGCATGTCCTCGACGAACTTGGCATCCTTGAAGGGGCGGGCGATGGCCTGGACATTGGTGGTCCGGCCCGAGTTGAAGTTGCGGGTCGTCTGCCAGCGGTCGGTGGAGCCGAAGTCGTGCGTGAGGCCGTCGGCATTGAGGCGCACGTTGATGTCGCCGAAGTTGGAGAAGACCTTGTCCTCGCGCAGGCCGAGGGTGGTCACGAGCCGGTCGCTGAGGAAATGGCTCTGCATGACGCCGCCCAGGGTCTTGATCATGACCTTGGTGTTGACGGTGCCGCCGGTGTTGTCGGTGACGGCGCCAAGCACGAGGGTGGCGGGATCGCGGGTGAAGACCCCCGTCTGGGCGTTGCCCCAGATGTACGGGTAGCTGCCGTAGTGGAACTGGGTGGGCGCGTAGTCGACGTTGTTGCCGGTGGCATCGCCGACATAGTAGCGATAGTTGCTGCGGGTGCCCGAGATGATCGTCGGCGTGTTGACGACCTGTGACTGGTTGCCGCGATACGTGCCGGCGGGGATCCAGGAGAAGTCGTTGCCGATCACGTCGCGCCAGGAATAGCGGCGGTTCACCCGGTACTTGTATTCATAATAACCCGTGAACTGGTGGGTGCCGAGGTGCCGGAGCCAGTCCTTCTGCTGGGTGAGGTCGATGCGGTAGGCGAACTGCGCGCGGGTGGTGTCCCAGCGGGCCGGGTCATACTGGGTGCGCGGCTTGTCGGTGCTGATGTAGGGGCGCAGGAACCAGGGGTTCGGCGTGCCGTCGAGCATCTTCTCGTTGACGTCGATGGCGAGCTGGCCGGAGAGGCCGAGGTCGTTGGCGATGCCGATGAAGTTCCGCGCGTAGCGCTCGGAATCCTCGCGGAAGAAGTTGGCCTGCACGGCCAGCGTCTGGAACGAGTCGTGGAGGAACACGTGGTCGAGTTGGACGTTGTAGGTCTCGGTCTTGTCCCAGAACCGGTTCACCGCGGCGATGTTGAGGTTCTCGTAGTCGTAGATCGACTTGTCCTTGACGGTCGGGGTGGTGAGGAAGAGCGGCTGGCTGTTGGAGCGCACGCCGGTGCCGCGGGCGTCGGCGGTGCCGGTGGTCTGCACGAAGCGGTAGGTCTGCGTCGTGTTGGGATTCACCGTGGTGGTGCTCCAGGGCGTGTTGCCACCCCAGCCGTTGGGCGAGGCCCAGTAGCCGATGCCATTCTGGTCGATGAACAGCTGGCTGTCATTGAAGCCGAGGTAGGAGGCGCTGAAGTAGTCGATGTTCTGCGACACGCCGTTGAAGGTCGCGGTGGACGGGAAGGTGGCGGCGGTGATCGCCGCGCTGGTCTGACCGTTGACATGAACCACCCGGGCGACGGGGTCCCAGGTGGGCTTGCCGTTGGTCATCCAGTAGGTGATGGTGTCGCGGGGCGGCAGCGAGTTCGGGCGGTTGCCGTAGGCGCGGTAGTAGTTGTAGGAGGCGCTGATGGTGGTGTTCTTGAACGGCTGGTACTTGATCATGCCGTTGTAGCGCTCGGTATCCACGCCGGAGGGCTTGCGCGTGAAACCCTCGTGCTGGAAGACCTGCTGGAAGCGTACGGCCAGCTTGTCCTTCAGGATGACCTGGTTGTGGTCGAGGCTGTTGCGGTAGCCGTCGAAGCTGTCGACCTTGAGGCCGAGCTGCGTACGGTTGCGCTGCAGGTTGGCGGCGGAGGGGACCTGGTTGACGGTGCCCGACGGGTTGCCCAGGCCGAAGACGTTGGCGTTGGGGCCGCGGCTGATCTCGAGCGAGTCGATGCCGATGGGATCGATCGGCACGCGGCCCATGGTCTCGATATTGCCCATGGAGACGTTGGCCGGGGCGATGCCGCGGACGCGGTTGGCCTGGGCCGGGTTCAGCTGGACGTTGTCCGAGATGCTGCCGTTGCGGTCCAGCGAGTAGTCGGTGTAGGTGCCCGTGCCCTCGGAGCCGGCCACATAGAGGAACACGTCGTTGATGTCCGTCATGGCGAGATCGGTCATCTGCTCCTTCGTCATGATGGTGATGGAGGAGGCGAGGTCCTCGAGCTTCGTGTTGAAGCGCGTGCCGGACATGGTGTTCGCCCCATAATAACCGCGGTTGTCCGCGACGACCTGGAAGGGGGAGAGGACGACGATGTCATCCTTGGGCTTCTCCGCCGGCGGCGGAGTGGCGGGGGCCGGGGCGGCCGTCTGGGACCAGAGGGCCGGGACGACTACGGCCAAAACGAGCTGCGCCAGCAACAGCCGGCGCACGCCCGTGGGTACGGGTTGCGTGCGGGATTTCATGATGGGGTAGGGGATGGGTATCCTGTTTCCGATTAACACAGCGCGAAGATCTATCAATACCATTAACGAACTACTGGTTCACTAATGAAACATAACGACAATCCCAAGGGGACGGATTTTGGGCGGGCAGGCGGTGGGGGCGGATCCGGTCATCAACCTGGCAACCAGCCGGGCGAAAATATTTCCGGCCCGTGGTGACTTTTTGATTGCGACCGCCGGACCACGGACTTTCATGGGCGAACCGACTATTCATTAGTGAATATACCCCGTCGGCGTTTTCCCCCCTATCCCCGCAGCCGTCATTGATGGAGATCCTCCACGCACCCCTTTCTCCAGGGAACCAATCCCGGCGTCAGCCCGCAGCGCGGCCATTCCGCGCTGACCGGCCCGCGAACCCTTTTGCCTGAACAGCACGAACCTGAACCCGTGATGCCCAGGGCAAACCTGCCAACCCCAAGTACAGTCCACCCGTCCACCCCATGCAAAACCACAAGCAACCCGGCCAGGTCCGCACCTTCGGATCAGCCATCATACAGCGGCTGATCCTGGCCGCTCTCATCGTCGGGCTCACCCTGCCGGCGGCGGTCTTCGCCCAGGCCGGCACCGGCTCGATCATCGGCCGCGTCCTGAACGCCGGCAACGGTCGTTACCTCAACAATGCCCGCGTGACTATCGAGGGCACCAACCACGAGACCTTCACGGATGAATTCGGCGGGTATCGCTTCGACAACCTGCCCGCCGGCGACGTCCGGGTGCAGGCCGGCTACACCGGCCTGGATAGTGAGACCGCCACCGTGACCGTCGTGGCCGGCCAGACCCAGTCCGCGAACTTCGACCTCACCAGCAAGGACCGTTACGGGGACGAGAAGGTCATCAAGCTCGACACCTTCGTGGTCCAAAGCCAGCGCGAGTACGAGGGCGACGCCCTGTCCACCAACGAGCAGCGTTACGCCAAGAACATCAAGGTGGTCATGTCCTCCGACTCCTTCGGCAGCGTCAACGAGGGCAATCCCGGCGAGTTCCTGAAGTACCTGCCCGGCATCACGGTGGACTACGTCGCCGCGGATGTGCGCACCGTGTCGGTGCGCGGTTTCGCCGCGCAGTTCACCAACGTCTACTGGGACGGCATGCGCATGACCAGCTCGGCTTCCGGCTCGTCCAACCGCATCTTCGAGTTCGAGCAGGTGTCGATCAACAACACCTCCCGCTCCGAGGTCACCAAGGTCCCGACCCCGGACATGCCCTCCGACTCGCTCGGCGGCACCATCAACTTCGTGTCGAAAAACGCCTTCGAGCGCCGGGGTGCCCAGTTCAACTACCGCCTCTACCTCAACGCCAACAGCGAGAACCTCAACGTGACGAAGACCCCGGGGCCGGCTTCGGGCCAATCCACCTGGAAGGTTCTCCCCAACTTCGACTTCGACTACACCCTGCCGCTCAGCGACACCTTCGGCCTCGTCATCACTGGCCTGTCCTCGAACCAGTATGTCGAGCAGCACCGCTGGCAGCCGACGTGGAATTTCGCCCAGGCTGGCGCCACGACCGCCAACCCCTACCTCCAGCAGTTCCAGGTCCAGGACGGCCCGAAGACGACCAATCGTGACTCGCTCGGCGTCAAGGCGGACTGGAAGGTGAGTGACACCCAGGTGATCTCGCTCGGGTTCCAGAACAACTACTACCACTCGTTCTTCGGCAACCGTAACCTGAATTTCGACATGGGCACCTCCGCCACGTCCAACCCGGCCGGCGGCAACCCGCTGCAGTGGGGCCCGAGCTACGTGACCAGCGCCAAGGGCCGCGGCTCCGTGACCCAGGGCAGCTCGTTCCGCGACAAGCTCGGCAACACCCTGGCGACGAAACTAAACTACACGTACAAGAGCGGCGACTGGACCGCCACCGCCGGCGCGTCCTATGCCCTCTCGCGCAGCTGGTACCGCGCCCTGGGCAAGAACCACTTCTCCAACATCGGCACGGTGCTGCAGGGGGTCTCCACCGTGAGCGCCTTCAACATTAACGGCGACCCGTCCCCCGGCATCGTCTGGTTTGCGCGCGATGCCGCAGGCAACCAGATCGACGACCGCAACCTGGCCAATTATCGCATCAACACCCTGCGTGACGACCCGCTGGACGGCTTTGCGTCCCTGAAGGAAATCAAGGCCGACGTGGAGAAGCAGTTCAGCTTGGCCTTCCCCTTCAGCGTCAAGATCGGCGGCGACATCCGCGAGGAGACCCGCGACAACATCCGCCAGCAGAACGACTACACCTTCCTCGGCGCGGACGGCACGGCCAACACGGCCGACGACAGCGCCTTGCCCTACCTCGACGCCACCTACTACGGCCTGGATCCGTATTGGGGTTATGCGCCGATCTCCTGGGTCAATTCCACCACGCTGGCGCAAAAGCTCAAGGACTCGCCGAACTACTTCCGCCTCGGCACGGGCACGGCCCAGACCGGCGTGCAGGCCGAGTCCTTCCGGCGCACCAACTCGGAGCGCATCACCGAGCGGATCAGCGCCTACTTCATCCAGTTGGAGGGCCAGCTGCTCGAGAACAAGCTGCACTTCGTGGCCGGCGTCCGCTTCGAGGACACCAACGACAAGGGCCAGGGTGCGCTCAACAGCCCGGACGCGGTCTTCCAGCGGAACGCCAACGGCACCTATGTCGATGGCGACAGCGTCACCGCCGGCGTCCAGCGCGTCCGCAAGGCCGAGGCCGGCACCGCCGGCTCGATGCAGGAGCTGGACCTCATCCTCAAGGAACGCGGCTATACGGCCGACCGCTCCTACGACGGCTACTACCCCAGCGTGCACCTGAGCTACGACATCACGGACAGCCTGCTGGCCCGCTTCTCCTACGCGAAGACGATCGGCCGGCCGGATTACGCCAACATCATCCCGGCCACGACCATCAACGAGGATGACAACGACCCGAATGCCATCGGCACCCTCACCATCCGCAACACCCGCCTGCTGCCATGGACGGCCGACAACTACGATCTCTCCCTCGAATACTATCCCAAGCATGGCGGTCTGTTCTCGGTCGGCGTCTTCCAGAAGGACCTCACCGATTTCTGGACCGCGCAGGGCGGGGCCGTGACCCAGGAGCTGGCAGACGTGCTCGGGCTGGAAAGCCGCTTCGTCGGCTGGGGCATTTCCACCACCGTCAACGGCGGTGACGCCCAGATCCGGGGCGAGGAAATCAACATCGTGGCGCCGCTGACCTTCCTGCCGGGCTGGGGCCGGTATTTCACCATCAAGGCGAACGGCACGAAGCTGCACCTGAGCGGCGCGAACAGCCCGGACTTCCGCGGCTTCATCGACCAGACGGGCAACTTCAACATCGGCTTCAACAAGAAGCCCTACTCGGTGAACCTGACGTTCAACTTCCGCGGCCGGCAGAAGAACGCCCCGCAGACCGGCAACCAATACGGCGCCACCAACGGGTTCTACGAGTATTATGCGCCCCGCACCTTCGTGGACGTCAGCGGCGAGATCAAGTTCAGCAAGAACATGAGCGTCTTCGCCGGCGTGCGCAACCTGACCAACAAGCCGCAGGTGCTCCAGCGCTACAACGAGACCTCGCCGCAATACTCCATGCCCTACCGGCAGGAGGAGTTCGGCATCAGCATCAGCGTCGGCGTGAAGGGCACGTTCTAACCCGCGGAGCCATCACCCAAAAACTTCGCTGCCCGGGAACTTCCTCCCGGGCAGCTTTCTCTCTCTCGATAATACGTTGGTTGGGCCCAATCCCGGCTGACCCCCTTCATGCCAAAAAGCCTTCCGTCCTCCCTCCGGCAACATTCCGCGATCTCCACCGTGGACTACCCGGGCTACAGCAACCCCCGGCTCAGAAAGGCGTTTGTGCTGGATGACCTCTTCCAGGCCGGCCGGCTCACGCTGCATCACTGGGAGACCGACCGCACCATCGTGGGCGGCGCCGTGCCCACCCGCACCGCACTGGACCTGGCGGCGCCGGCGGAGATCCGGGCGGAACATTTCAACGACCGGCGCGAGCTGGGCATCGTCAACCTCGGCGGCCCCGGCCGTGTCACGGTGGACGGCAAGCGATTCGCGCTGGCCCACCTCGACATGCTGTATGTCGGGCGCGGGGTCAAACGGGTGCGGTTCGCCTCGAACGCCGCGAAAAATCCCGCGCGATACTACCTGCTCAGTTACCCGGCCCACGCCAAATATCCGACTCGCCACCAGCGCCTGGTGGACATCCGCACCAAGGTCCTCGGCGCGTCCGAGACCGAGAACCTGCGTATCCTGCACCAGGTCATTTCCCCCGCCGGCATCCTCAGCTGCCAGCTCGTCATGGGCTTCACCATCGTGCAGCCGGGCAGCAAGTGGAACACCATGCCCCCGCACACGCACGACCGCCGCTCCGAGGTGTACTGCTACTTCGACTTTCCGCGGGGCGGCTCGGTGAAGCATTTCCTCGGGCACCCGAAGAAAATCCGGACCCTCACGCTTCGCGAGGGCGAGGCCGTCCTGTCCCCGCCTTGGTCCGTCCACAGCGGGGAGGGCGCGACCCACTACGGCTTCGTCTGGGGCATGGGCGGCGAGAACCAGGACTGGAACGACATGGATCCGGTCGACCCGAAGCTGATCCACCAGGCGCGCTGAGCGCCGCCGCCCACCCGTTTTCCCATGAGCTCCATCCTCGACCGTTTCAAACTCAACGGCAAAACCGCCGTCGTCACCGGCGCCGCCCGCGGCCTGGGCCAGGGCATGGCCCTCGCCCTCGCCGAGGCCGGGGCGGACATTGTTGCCGTGGACGTCCTGCCGGCCGACGACACCAAGCGCCAGGTGGAGGCCCTCGGGCGCAAGGCCGTGGCCATCACCGCCAACCTCGGCGACCGCGCGGCGATCCCCGGGATCATCGCCGAGGGCCGCCGGCATTTCACCTCGCTCGACATCCTCGTGAATTGCGCGGGCATCATCCGGCGCGAGGACTTCGTCGCTTTCACCGAGAAGGACTGGGATGACGTCATGGGCATCAACATCGACGCGGTCTTCTTCCTCAGCCAGGCGTTCGTGCGCGATGTCGTCGCCCGCTCGGCCACCGGCAAGATCATCAACATCGCCTCGATGCTGTCCTTCCAGGGCGGCATCCGCGTGCCGTCCTACACCGCCTCCAAGAGCGCGGTGCAGGGTCTCACCCGGCTCATGGCCTGCGAGCTGGCCGGCAAGGGCATCAACACAAACGCCATCGCGCCCGGTTACATGGCCACCGACAACACCGCCCCGCTGCGCGCCGACGAGAAGCGTTCCGCCGCCATCCTCGAGCGCATCCCCGCGGGCCGCTGGGGCACGCCGGACGACTTGAAGGGCGCCGTGGTTTTTCTGGCGTCGCCCGCTTCCGACTACATCAATGGCTACACGGTGGCGGTTGATGGCGGCTGGCTGGCCCGCTGACCGCCCGCGGCCGCCCGGGTCGCCCCTCACCGTCTTCACCCCATGAAAACCCTGCTCTTCCTAGTCGCGGCCCTCGGGGCCGCCGCCGCGGCCACCGCTGCCGAACGACTCGACATCACCGTCACCCACGACCTCGCCATCGCGCGGCCGGCCGAGACCATCACCGTGCCGTGGGCGGAAGTGGCCCGGGGGCTGCCCGGCGCGCTCCTGCAGCGCATCGTTGTGAAGGATGCCGCGGGCAACGTGCTGCCATATCAGGTCACCAATGTCGCCCCCCAGGCCAAGGACCCGGAAGGGAAGGGCATCGCCTACGGGGAGCTGATCTTTCAGCACGACTTTGCCGCCGGGGAGAAATCCGCGACGTTCACCGTCGAGAAGACCGAGAAGGTGGCGCCCGTTTTCCCGACCCGGGCTTTCGCGCGCTATGTGCCGGAGCGGCTCGACGACTTCGCGTGGGAAAACGACAAGATCGGCCACCGGACCTACGGGCCCGCCCTCGCCGCCCCCGTCGCCCCCGGCGTCAACAAGGAGGTGCTGGTCACCAGCGGCCTCGATGTCTGGTGCAAGCGCGTCAGCTACCCGATCGTCGATCGCTGGTACAACAAGGGCCACGATCATTACCACAAGGACGAGGGTGAGGGCATGGACATGTACCAGGTCGGCCCGTCGCGCGGTTGCGGCGGCACCGGCGTGTGGGATGGCAAGACGCTGCATGTCGGCCGCAATTACCAGTCCTGGAAGGTGCTCGCCAACGGGCCCATCCGCGCGGTCTTCGAGCTCAGCTACGACACCTGGATGGCGAACGGCACGATCGTCTCGGAGGTCAAGCGCTTCACCGTGGATGCCGGCCACAACCTCGACCAGATCGAGAGCACGTTCACCGTCGCGGTCGGGCCGAAGGAGCTCACCGTCGCAATCGGCCTCAACAAGACCCCGGCCGACAAGGGGCAGGACGCCCAGATCACGCTCACTCCCAACCAAGCCGACGGCTCAACGACGCAGTGGGTTGTGCAGAAGACCAACGGCTCGCTCGGCACCGCCGTCGTCGTGCCGGCCGGGTTCCAGGGTTTCGCGGAGGATGAACGCAACCACCTCCTGCTGGCGAAGGCCGTCTCCGGCCAGCCGCTGCGCTATCAGGTCGGGGCCGGCTGGTCCAAGGCCGGCGAGTTCACCACGCCCGAGGCGTGGAATGCCTACGTCGCGGCCTGCGCCGCCCGCGCCCGCTCTCCGGTTGTCGTCACCCTCTCGCCCGCCTCCTGATGAAAAAAATTCTTTCCGCCCTCCTCGCCTCGCTCCTGTTCGCCTCGGCGGCCGCCGGGGAGCCCAAGCGGGCGGAGGTGCTGGCGCTCATGGAACGCGCCGCCGACTGGCAGCTCGCGCACCCTGCGAAGTGGAAGGCCGATGAATGGCACAATGGCGCGCTCTACACCGGGGTCATGGCGCTCGCGGGCCTCTCCGCCAGCCCGCGGTTCCACGACGCGATGGTGGCGGTGGGCGAAAAGCAGCAGTGGCAGCTCGGCCCGCGACCCTACCACGCGGACGACCACTGCATCGGCCAGATGTATGCCGAGATGTTTCTCCGCGACGGTAATGCCGCCGTGATTGCCCCGATGCGCGAGCGCTTCGACTTCATTCTCGCGCACCGCGCCACGGGGAGCCTCACGTTCGACCGGAAGGTCAGCCCGTGGAACCAGGACCGCTGGTCCTGGTGCGACGCCCTCTTCATGGCTCCGCCAGCCTGGCTCCGTCTGTGGAAGGCCACCGGTGACCGCCGCTACCTCGATTTCGCCGTCGAGGAATGGTGGGTCACCTCGGACTTCCTCTACGACCGGGAGGAACACCTCTATGCCCGCGACAGCTCCATCCAGCCCAAGCGCGAGCAGAACGGCCGGAAGATTTTCTGGAGTCGCGGCAACGGCTGGGTGATGGGCGGCCTCGTGCGCATGCTCCAATTTCTGCCCGCCGATCATCCCGCGCGGCCCCGCTTTGAGCAGCAATTCCGCGAGATGGCGGCGAAGGTGATCACCTGCCAGCAGGCCGACGGGCTCTGGCGCGCAAGCCTGCTCGACCCGGCCGCCTATCCCATGCAGGAGACGAGTGGCTCGGGTTTCTACTGCTACGCGCTGGCGTGGGGCGTCAATGCGGGCCTGCTGGCGCGCGAGACCTATCTGCCCGTCGTGCTCCGGACCTGGGCGGCGCTCACCGGTTTTGTCCAGGCCGATGGCAAACTCACCCATGTCCAGCCCGTCGGCTTCACGCCGGTCACCTTCGACGAAAACCACACGGAACCCTACGGCGTCGGCGCCTTCCTGCTCGCCGGCAGCGAAATCCACCGGCTGGCGGCACCGTGACTGGTCCCGTCCAACCGCCTTTTCCCATGAACAAGTTCTCCGCCCTGCTATCCGCCATGTTCGCCGCGATCGCCCTGGTCGCGGCCGAGCCGATCAAGTTCGACGGTGCCACGCCGCTCGAGTGGTCGCGCCGCCTGGCCGATTCCGAGATGAAGCGTCTCGGCACATCCCTGGAGTCGGGCGGCTCCAATCCCCGGGCACGCTGGGATTATTCGCCCGGCGTCCTCGCGCTCGGGTTGGTGCGGCTCGGCGAGGCGACCGGTGAGCGTGCCTACATCGATTTTGGCACGCGGGCCGTGGCGTCGCACGTCAACGCCGACGGCACCATCAAGGGTTACAAGGAGGAGGACTACAACATTGACAACATCCCGCCGGGCAAGGTGCTGCTCGCCGCCCTCGCGCGCGGGGAGAAGAATGCCGCCTACACCCATGCAGCGCAGATCCTCCGCGGCCAGATGGCGCACCACCCCCGCACCAGCGAGGGCGGGTTCTGGCACAAGAAGCGTTATCCGCACCAGATGTGGCTCGACGGCCTGTACATGGCCTCGCCCTACCTCGCGCAATACGCCGGGTTGTTCAATGAGCCGGCACTCTTCGAGGACGTGGCCAAACAAATCGTCCTCATGGACCGCCACAGCTACGATCCGGCGACCGGCCTCTTCTGGCATGCGTGGGATGAATCGCACTCCCAGAGCTGGGCCAACCCCAAGACGGGCTTTTCCCCCAACTTCTGGAGCCGGGCCATCGGCTGGTACGGCATGGCCATAGTGGACTCGCTCGATTATCTTCCCGTCAGCCAGCCCGAGATCGACGAGATCGTGAACATCCTCAAGCGCCTCGCCGACGGCGCGGTGAAGTGGCAGGACCCGAAGTCCGGCGTCTGGTGGCAGATGACCGCGCTCGGTGCGAAGGAGGGCAACTACCTCGAGGGCTCCGGGTCCGCGATGTTCGTCTACACCTTGGCGAAGGGCGTCAACAAGGGCTACCTACCGCGCGAGAAATACCTGCCGGCCATTCTCAAGGGTTACACCGGGCTCATCCGCACGCTCGTGAAGACCGACCCGTCGGGGGCCGTGCGGCTGACGCAGATCTGCCAGGGCGCCGGCCTCGGCTACATGATGTCCGACGGCAAGACGCCCCGCGACGGCTCCTTCAAGTACTACATCAGCGAGCCCATCGTGGACAACGATCCCAAGGGCACCGGCCCGTTCATCATGGCCGGCCTCGAGGTGGAGAAGCTGCTCGCCACGAAGAGCCAGCCGCTGGTCATCCGCGGCTGGGACTCGCTGCCCGGCCTGCTTGAGCGCATCCAGGCGCCCACCTTCCCCGCGCGCGATTTTCCCATCACGGACTTTGGCGCCAAGGCCGGCGCGGACGCCACCGACGCCATCTCGGCCGCCATCGCGGCCTGCACGCAGGCCGGCGGCGGCCGCGTGGTCGTGCCGGCCGGCGAGTGGCTCACCGGGGCCATCCGGCTCCGGAGCAACGTCAACCTGCACGTGGCCGCGGGCGCAACCCTGCGCTGGACCTTCGACCTTGCGAAGTACCCCGTGGTGTTCACGCGCTGGGAGGGCGTCGAGTGCATGAATTACTCGCCCTTCATCTACGCGCACGGCGAGGAGAACATCGCCATCACCGGCACCGGCACGCTCGACGGCGGCGCCGACTGGGACACGTGGTGGTCCTGGAACGACAAGCGCAAACCCAACCTGCAGCAGCGGGCCGACCGCAACGCCCTCATCGAGATGGGCGAGGCCAACGTGCCGGTCGCGCAGCGCGTCTTCGGCCCCGGCCACTTCCTCCGCCCGAACTTCATCCAGCCCTACCAGTGCAAGAACATCCTCATCGAGGGGGTGACGATCCTGCGCTCGCCGATGTGGGAGATCCACCCCGTGCTGTCGTCGAATATCACCGTGCGCGGCGTGAAGATCACCTCGCACGGCCCGAACAACGATGGCTTCGACCCGGAGTCCTCCCGGGACATCCTCGTCGAGGACACGGTCTTTGACACGGGCGACGACTGCATCGCGATCAAGTCCGGCCGCAACGGCGACGGCCGCCGCGTCAACGTGCCCTCCGAGAACATCGTCATCCGCCAGTGCGTAATGAAGGACGGCCATGGCGGCGTGGTGCTTGGCTCCGAGTGCACCGGCGGCATCCGCAACGTCTTCGTCGAAAACTGCGAGATGGACAGCCCCGACCTCGACCGCGCGTTGCGCTTCAAGAACAACGCCGTGCGCGGCGGCATTTTGGAGAATGTCTTCATGCGGAACGTGAAGATCGGCCGGGTGGGGGAAGCCGTGCTCACCATCGACCTGCTCTATGAGGAGGGGGCCAAGGGCGCGTTCCAGCCAGTCGTCCGCAACGTCCAGCTGGACGGCATCACCAGCTCGGCCAGCCCGCGCGTCCTGTATGTCCGCGGCTTCGAGGGCGCGGTGATCGAGAACATTCGCATCAGCAACTCGACATTCAACAATGTGACCGAAACGGAGGTTGTGCAGCACGCCGGGACGATCACCTTCAACCACGTCACCATCACCCCCGCCAAGCCGGCGAAGAGCCTGAACAGCGTTCCGGCCACGAAGTAGTTCCGGCTGCATTCCCCCGCCCGACCCCAACCCCTTCCGATGAGCAAATTCAACGAGATCAACGAACAGATCGGGCGCTACCGCTGGACCATTTGCGGCTTGGTGTTCTTCGCCACGACCATCAATTACCTGGACCGGAACGTCCTCGGCCTGCTGAAGCAGACGCTGTCCGACGACGGCGTGTTCGGCCCGGACAAGGCGGGACAGGAGCTGAACTACTCGACCGTGGTGATCTGCTTCCAGATCGCCTATGCCGTCGGCATGCTGGCCGCGGGCCGGTTCATCGACTGGGTCGGCACCAAGGCGGGTTACGCCTGGTCCCTCCTCGGCTGGAGCATCGCGGCCATCGGTCACGCCTTCGGCCACCACACCTGGAGCTTCGGCTTCTGGCGCGCAGCGCTCGGCTTCACCGAGGCCGGTAATTTCCCGGCGGCCAACAAGACCATGGCCGAGTGGTTCCCGAAGAAGGAACGTGCCTTCGCCACCGGCCTGTACAATTCCGGGGCCAACGTGGGCGCCATCGTGGCGCCGATGTCCGTGCCCTTCATTGCCGAGGCATGGGGCTGGGAGTGGGCCTTCATCCTCACGGGCGCCGTGGGCCTGCTCTGGCTCGCCTTCTGGGCCAAGATGTATGCCTCCCCCGCCGCCAAGCTGCAGAGTGGCCACCTCCGGCAGGCGGAATACGACTACATCCACAGCGACCAGGATGAACAGGTGGCGGAGAAGGCCGACACGGCCGGGGCGCGGATCTCGGGCCTGAGCCTGCTGGGCTTCCGGCAGACCTGGGCCTTCCTGCTCGGCAAGTTCCTGACCGACCCGGTCTGGTGGTTCTTCATGTTCTGGCTGCCGTCGTTCCTCGGCGGGGAGAACACGCGCAAGATCAAGGAATACCTCGCTGCCCATCCCGACTACACCGGCGCCCAGGCGGACATCCCCGGCATCATCAGCTGGCCGTTCGCCGTCGCCGTGGTCTACACGGTGGCCACCGGCGGCTCCATCTTCGGCGGCTGGCTGCCCAAGAAATTCATCAACGGGGGCATGGACGCCAACAAGGCGCGCAAGCTCTCCATGTTCATCTTCGCCCTCCTGCCGCTCACGGTGCTGCTCGCCTCGCGGCTGGGCGCGATCAACACCTGGCTGGCCGTCGCCACCATTGCGATCGCCTGCTCCGCGCACCAGGCTTGGTCCGCCAACATCTTCACGACCGTCTCCGACATGTTTCCCAAGAAGGCGGTCGCCTCCGTCACCGGCATCGGCGGCATGGCCGGCGCCGTGGGCGGCATCCTGATAGCCCGCGCGGCGGGCCTGCTGCTGGAGCATTTCACCAAGCTGGGCAAAGTGGAGCTCGGCTACGGCATCCTCTTCGTCGTCTGCGGCTCCGCCTACCTCGTGGCGTGGACCGTCATGCACTTGCTGGTGCCGAAGTTCAAACAGATCGACCTGAAGGAGCTCTGAGATGCGCTTCCGGATGTCCTGCCTCGGCCTGGTCCTCCTGATGATCTGCGGATGTGTCCGGGCGGAGGTGCGCTGGGGTGAGGTGCTCCGGCAGAAACCCGAGTGGTATGCCATCGCCGAGGCCCGCGCCCTCGCGGACAACGTGCTGCTCTACCAGCTGCCCGCCGGGGGCTGGGCGAAGAATCGCGACATGACGCTGCCGCCCGAGGCGAACCGAGACAGCAAGGAGGCGCCCGAACCGACCATCGACAACGGCGCCACCACCACGCAGCTGCGGCTGCTGGCCCTCGTGCAGGCGGCGCAGCCCGACCCGCGGCGCGCGGCGGCGATCGCGCGCGGCCTCGACTACCTGCTCGCCGCGCAATACGCGAACGGCGGCTGGCCGCAGTTTTATCCGCTGCTTCCCGGCTATTACACCCACATCACCTTCAACGACGACGCGATGGTGAACGTCCTCTCCGTGCTGCGCGACGTGGCACGGGGCCGGGCGCCCTTCACCGGCTGTCCCGAGGCCCTCCGCGCCCGCGCCGCCGCCGCGGTGGCGAAGGGGATCGCGTGCATCCTGCGCTGCCAGATCACGGTCTACGGCGTGAAGACCGCGTGGTGCGCCCAGCACGACGAGAACACCTTCGCCCCGGCCCCGGCGCGCAAATACGAGCACGCCTCGCTGTCCGGCTTCGAGAGCGTGGGCATCGTGCGTTTCCTGATGGAGGAGGAATCCCCCTCGCCGGAGATCATCGCCGCCATCGAGGCGGCCGTGGCGTGGTTCGAGCAGGCGAAGATCACCGGGATGCGCGAGGACCACCCGGTCAATCCGGCCACGCGGCACGGGTTTGACCGCGTGATGGTCGCCGACCCGTCCGCCCCGCCGCTCTGGGCCCGCTTCTACGAGATCGGCACCAACCGTCCCATCTACAGCGGGCGCGACGCCGTCATCCGCTACAATCTCGCCGAGGTGGAACTGGAGCGCCGCGGCGGCTACCGCTGGCACATCGATGACCCGCGCCGCCTGCTGGAGAAGGATTACCCGCGCTGGCGCGCCAAGCATCACCTGCCATGACCCGGGGGCTACGGTTTGCAGGGGTGGGGATGATTCTTGCCACGGCCTGGGCGGGCGCCGGGGTCACGATGGCCGCCGCCCCGAAACCGGACGTCATCGTCGCCGCCGACGGCACGGGCCAGTATGCCTCGCTGCAGGAGGCCATCAGCGCGGCCCCGATGAAGACCGACCCCGCCACGCCGCGCTGGGTCATTTTCGTCAAGGCCGGCACCTACCGCGAGCGCGTCTATGTCCAGCGCGAGCGCGGCAACATCCACGTCCTCGGCGAGGACCGGGAGAAGACCGTCGTCGTCTACAACCAGCACGCGAACCTGCCGGGTCCCGACGGCAAGATCATCGGCACCTTTCGTACGCCAACCGTCCAGATCGATGGCGATGGCATGGTCTGGGAAAACCTCACGCTGGCCAACGACGCCGGCCAGCCCGGGCCGCGGCCCGAAGGCCCGGCGGTGGCCCAGGCCCTGGCGCTTCGCGCCGACGGCGACCGGCTCGAGTTCCGCCACTGCCGCTTTCTCGGCTGGCAGGACACGATCCTCGTCAACCGCGGCCGGCACTACTTCGTCGACTGCTACATCGAGGGCCATGTGGATTTCATCTTCGGGGCGGCGACGGCCTATTTTGACCGCTGCCACATCCACGTGTTGCGCGACGGCTACATCACCGCGGCCTCGACACCGAAGGACCAGCCGTATGGCTACGTCTTCGCCGACTGCAAGATCACGGGCGTCGACGGCGTGATGACCTATCTCGGGCGGCCGTGGCGCGATTTTGCCAGGACGGTGTTTCTCCGCACGGAGATGTCGTCAGCGGTGCGGCCCGAGGGCTGGCACAACTGGAACAAGCCCCAGGCCGAGCAAACGACCTTCTACGCCGAGTTTGGCAGCACCGGCCCGGGCGCCAACGACGCGGCGCGCGTCAAGTGGGCCAAGTCGCTCACCGCCGGGGAAGCAGCCGCACTCACGCCCGCGAAGGTTTTGGGCGGGACCGACGGCTGGAGCCCGCAGTTCCCATGAAGATCCCGTTCCGCCTCGTCCTGCTGACCCTGCTCACCGCGCTGGGCAACGCAGCGGATGTGGCTCCGGCGCACCAGCCCCATATCGTGCTCGTGGGCGATTCGACCGTGACCGATCTCTCCGGCTGGGGCCTGGGTTTCCGGCAGTACGTCGGTGAGGGCGCGATCGTTTCCAACGCCGCGCGAAACGGCACCAGCTCGAAGAGTTACCGGGACGAGGGGCTTTGGACCAAGGCCCTGGCGCTCAAGGGTGACTATTACCTCATTCAGTTCGGCCATAACGACCAGCCGGGCAAGGGGCCGGCGCGGGAGACGGATCCCGCGACCACCTACACGGAGAACATGGCGCGCTACGTCGACGAGGTCCGCGCCCTCGGGGCGACGCCGATTCTGGTCACCTCGCTCACACGGCGGATTTTCAGCAAGACGCAACCCGGCAGGATCGACTCGACCCTCACGCCCTATGTCGAGGCTGTGAAGCAACTGGCTGCGGCGAAAAACGTGCCGCTGGTTGACCTCCACGCCCGCAGCCTAGAATTCTGCGAGTCTTTGGGACCGGTGATGACCGAGGGGTTTAATTTTCCCGACGCTACCGGCAAGAACGACACGACCCACCTGGATGCTTCCGGCAGCGAAGCGTTCGGTCACTTCGTGATCGAGGAGCTGCGCCGGGTCGTGCCGGCCCTGGCACCGGTGCTACTCGCCGAGCCCCGGGCCGCCAGGCTGGCGGACCTTGAATACGGCTCGGCCGGCGGGGAAAAGCTTCTTCTCGACGTCAGCGTGGCGGCGGGCGCCGGGCCGCACCCCGTCGCGATCTTGGTGCACGGGGGCGGCTGGAGCCGCGGGGACAAGTTTCGCGTGCCGGCCGGCGACAGCGCCGACATCACGCCATGGTTCGCCCCGCTGACCGGGGCCGGGTTCACCTGGTTCTCCATCAACTACCGGCACGCGCCGAAGCACCGCTGGCCGGCCTGCCTCGAGGACGTGCAAACCGCCATCCGCTGGGTGAAGGCCAATGCGGCGAAATTCAACGGCGACCCGGCCCGCGTCGCCCTCTTCGGCCACTCGGCGGGCGGACACCTCGTCTGCCTCGCGGCCACCCTGGTCGATGACCGGGTGCGGGTGCAGGCAGTGGTCGGTTATGCGCCCGTGACGAACCACGAGCAGGACCTGCCGGTGCGCGGCGGACTCAGCACGTCGCTGCAGAACCTCCTGGACCGGCCGAAGGCCCTGACCCCGGAATCGCTCGGCCTGTTGCGCGAGATCTCGCCGCTCACCCATGTGCGGCCGGGCCTGCCGCCGTTCCTCTTCATCCACGGGGAACTCGACAAGACCGTGCCGCTCCAGCAATCGCTCGATTTCCAGGCCAAGGTCCGCACCAACGGCGGGATCTGCGACCTCATGGTGATACCCGGGGCCGGACACGCCCTGGCCGACTGGAACCGGCTCGATCCGGATTACCCCCAGCGCATGGTGGCGTGGCTCAGCGAGCATCTGCGGCGGGAAACACCGCCCGCGCCCACGACGCCCTGAGTCCGGCAGTCTGGGCCGATGACGATAACCGGTCCTCCCCGGTTACAGACCGGAAAATATGCCAGCCGGATGATTGAATATCGTCCGGCCTGCCTCCTAATAAGCGGGATGAAGCTGCGTTTGATCCGTCCGGCCCTGCGCTGGCTCGGCGCCGTCATGGTGCTGGCCGCGGGACTGCACGTTCCGGCGCAGACGACGCCCGCCGGCCCGGACCCGACACTCAAGCTGGAGGTCCTGAAGGTGCAGGCGGACGAGGAAGACGAAAACTTTGACCCCACGGGCATGGGGTCGGTGGAGGAGCAGCTGCGGGATGAACCCTTCGCCAATGACCTCATCCAGGTGGCCGACTACGTGGTCGCGGGCGACGGCCTGGAAATCAACGCGGAGCTGGCCGCGGTCGCCGAAACTTCGCCCGCCGACCGCATCGCCGGCGAGGACCGGCTGAACCTGCGCGGCTTCCCGACCCCAGCGCTGCGGAACAGCTTCATCCAGATCGGCATTCCCGAGACGCTCAACACCAGCCAGACCCTCATCATCCAGGGACCGCTCGTCTCGGTGCTCGGCCGGGCGGCGCCGGGCGGCATCCAGAACTTCATGACCAGCCGGCCCCGCAACAAGGAGCAGATCAACTTCAACACCTCCTTTTCCAGCCTCAATCGCCAGCGCGCCGCGTTCGAGTACACCAGCCCGGTCATCAAGAAGAAGTCGTGGCAGCGCCTCGCGCTCGAGTGGCAGCGGCGCGTCGGGCCGGAGCAGTTTTCCCTCGAGGACACGCGGTCGGCCTACGCAGCCCTGACCTGGCGCCACAGCCGGACCGCGAGCACGCTGCTGTCGCTCGATTTCCGGCAGATCAACGGGCAGGTGTCGCCGGGCATCCCCGAGTACCGCGTCGATTCCGCGCACCTCATCGCCGGCCCCTACCTGCCGCTGGCCTGGTTCAACGCCAACGGGCCCGATGCGGGCGTGAGGCGCCGCAGCGCCGCCGCCGGCCTGCAGTTTGACGGCCAGCCGGCGAAGAATCTGGCGGTGCGCGCCAGCCTCGAGGGGTGGTGGCGGACGGTGGAGCAGGACCGTTTCACGCATTCCGTGCTGAACCTGGCGACCGGCGCCTTCGAGGGCATCCGGGAGCCGCGGCACCTGGAGCAGCCACAGGAGGCGGTCGCCGCCCAGCTCGAGGCCACGCTGCGCTTCAAGGCCGCAGGCGCCGAGCACAAGCTGATGGGCTCGGCCAGCCACACGTGGGGCCGCTACACGCGCGAGGAGCGCGCGCTGACCCGGGCGGAGCGCGATGCGCTGCCGGCCGACGTGCGCCGGTTTGATCCCCTGGCTCCCAACTACTACCGGCCCGCCTTCAATGAGGTCGTCTACGGCCAGGTCCTCACCGACCGCGACGAGCGCGCCCGCTACACCTCGGTGGAGGCCAGCGACCGCCTGGCGTGGATGCGGGGCCGGCTGGTGGCGACCGCCGGACTGCGCTACGACGCGGTCAACCTCACGGTCGAGGACCGCAAGCCCGGCGCGAAGATCCCGTTGACCCGCGATCACACGGCCCAGCTGAGCTACCACGGCGGGGTGAATCACCAGCTCGTGCGCAACCGGCTGCTGGCCTTCGCCAACACCAGCACGGCGTTCGACCCCTCGACGCCCGTGGATGCCCGCACCGGCCGCATCCAGAAAAACGAGATCACGCTGGGCTACGAGGCGGGGTTGCGCGGCCGCGCCCGGGCGGGCCGGCTGGATTATTCGTTATCCGGCTTCCTGCTCTACAACCGGAACATCGCCCGCCGCAATCCGCTCTACAACGACCCGGTGGCCGATGCCAACCAGACCCAGTCGCAGCTGGTGGCGGCCGGCGAGGAACGGTTCAGCGGCGGGCGCGTGGACCTCAAGTGGGCGGTGACGCCGGCCGTGAATTTCACCCTGAAGGGCGTGTTCACCCGGGCCATCACCACGGCCTCGCCCGACCTGCCGCAGGAAGCCGGCCGGCCGATCACGCGGTTGCCGTCCTACACGATCAGCGCCAACCTGCGGCACCAGCCGCAGGGCAAGACCGGCGGGTACATCTGGGGCGCCGGCTGGCAGTATCTCGACGGCTATGTGGCGAACTACGCGGACCCTCGCCGGGATTTCCTGCAGTATCCCGGCTACGGGTTGTGCAGCCTGAATGCGGGCTACCAATGGCGCCGAGCCGGCCGGCAGTTTCAAGTGGAGACGGCGATGCGCAACACGTTCGATCGCGAGCTCCTCACCAGCCAGGCCCGGGTGGGGGCGGGCCGTGAATTCACCTTTTCCGCCCGCCTGGTGTACTGAGCCGCCCAATGGGAAAACACAGGCTTGCCACTGAAAACCATTAGTGAATAATCGGTTCATTAGCGAACATTGACCCCAACCCCGTATTTCCCCTGCCACCGTCCCCCGCACAGGCTCGCCCTGACGGGGTGATTCGCGCAAGCTGCCCCTCTTTATCCCAGCATGAACTCCAGCAAATATCTCAACGCCACCTTCGGCCTGACGGGCAAGGTGGCCGTGGTCATCGGCGGCACCGGTGAATTGTGCGGCGCCATGGCCGAGGGTCTCGCCGGGGCCGGCGCCGAGGTGGTCATTGTCGGCCGCAACGCCGAGAAGGCGAAGGCGCGCCTCGACCGGATCGCCGCCGCGGGCGGCAAGGCCTGGTTTCATTCCGCCGAGGCCACCAGCAAGGCCGACGTCGAGGGGCTGCTCGCCGCCGTGCTCAAGCGCAGCGGGCGGGCGGACATTTTGGTCAACGGCGCGGGCATCAACTCCGCCACGCCCTTCTTTGAGATCACCGAGGAGGAGTTCGACCGCATCCTGCGCGTCAACGTGAAGGGCGTATTCCTCGGCTGCCAGGTCTTCGGCAAGTACCTGGTCGAGCGCGGGCAGGGTGGCTCCATCATCAATCTCGGCTCCATGTCCGGCGTCGTGCCGCTGTCGCGCGTCATCACCTACTCGGCCTCCAAGGGGGCCGTGCACAACCTCTCGCTCAACCTCGCCCGCGAATGGGCCACCGCACGGGTGCGGGTGAACGTCCTAGTCCCCGGCTTCTTCCCCGCCGAGCAGAACAAGAAGATCCTCTCGCCCGACCGCGTCGCGGCCATCATGGGCCACACGCCGATGAAGCGCTTCGGCGAGGCGCGCGAGCTGATTGGCGCCACGCTCCTGCTCGCCAGCGACGCCGCGGGCTCCTTCATCACCGGCGAGGAACTCATCGTCGACGGTGGCTATCACGCCATGACGATCTGAGAACGGAATTCCCGATCCTCAGCCCCAGACCTGCAACCCCCAGCTTTCTTTCCCATGTCCGCCATCAACCAGTTTCTCCTGAAGAACAACCTGCGCATTGCGCAGAATCCCTGCGTCTCACCCGACTTCTGCCTCGACTGGGCCGCGCTCGCGGCCGACGTGAAGGCCGGCCGGGTCACCGAGTATAAGAAGAGCCGCTTTGCCACTAAGGTCGGCGAATTCACCCTCGTGGAAAACGCGGCGGGCGATTGCGCCTGGAAGCTGCACGCCGCGGCCCAGCCGCTGGCGGACGGCGTCGCCCACGGCGGGGCGACGTTTTTCCCGGCCTCCTGGGTGAACCTGCTCACGCTGAAGAATCTCAGCCAGGAGCACGACGCCGGCTCGACCATCTTCCCGACCGCCGGCGCGAAGCTCGGCCGGAGCACGCTGGGCGTGGGGGCGCGCTTCACCACGCTGCACTGGCCGGCCGTCGAGTGGGCGATGAGCGCGCTCGAGATCGGCCTCACGGCCAACCAGAATTCCATCCCGCGCGAGCTCGTCTATGACGTCGACGCCATGCTGGCTGACCGGCTCGACACCGTGCCGTTCCCCTTCATCGGCACCAACGTCCCGGAGGGCCACCAGGGCCAGAGCGTCGAGGGCATGAGCCACGGCTGCGTGCTCTCCAAGCTCAAGACCGGCTTCCACCACCGCAAGATCGCCTGGTCGTTCAACGCGGACCACCAGCCGATCGGCGGCAAGTTCGACAGCCGCGAGGACGCCCTCGTCCGCGGTTGCCTGCTCGCCAGCTACATCACCTTCGACCTGTCACCCGAGCTCGCGCTCAACCAGCCGGGGAAAGTCGCCGACATCCCGGCGGACGTGGTGCGGAAGACCCGCGCCCGTGTCACCGCCGCGGGACTCAAGCTCGACGACGCGGCCTTTAACCAGCTCCTCGCCACCGTCTGGACGCCCATGCTCAAGATGAAGCGCCGCGACGAGAAATACGCCGCCGCCCGCGCCGCGGCCTTCACGACTCCCGTGGGTCGGGGCTACCTGCGCGAGCTGTCCATCGACGAGCTGCCCGGGCTGACCACGCCCGAGACCACCGCCATCATGCTCGCCCTGTGCGAGGTGATGGGCATGCCGGTCAACTTCATCGCCCCGGCCTTCGGCTTCCAGAAGAACACCCCGTATCCCGACAACACCGCGCTGCGCGCCCTGATCCAGAAGCAATGGGACGTCTGCGCGAAGTTCGGCGTCAGCATCGGCTTCCACTCCGGCTCCGGCAAGTCCGCCGAGAATTACCAGGTGATGGGGCAGGTGACGGGCAGCGCGCTCGAGATCAAGACCAGCGGCCGCTACACCTACGAGATGGGCGTGGCGCTCTCGCAGTCGAAGAACGCCGCCGATGCCGCCCTGTGGCGCGACTGGTATAAGTTCACGGTGGACATGGCCGTGGCCGGGGCCTTCAGCGCCGACGCCACCGAGCAGAAGATGGCGCGGATCTTCGTCACCACGTCGCTCGCCGCCGTGGGGAAGCCCACGGACGTCTTCGCCTCGCCCGCCGCCTGCCGGGCCGCGCTCGAGGCACTGCCGCCGTCGGCCGAGCACATGATCTTCTTCGAATACAACTTCCTCTACGTGCTCGCCGCCGGGGGCAAACCGGCGAAGGCCGCCCTTGGCGACCACACGCCCGCCGGCTACCAGCAGCGCGCCCGCTTCTACGCCGTCAGCCCCGAGGCCCGCCTGCTGTTCTCGAAGCGCATCGCCGCCTACCTGATCTTCCTCGCGGAGAACACCGGCCTGGCCTCGAAGGAGCGCTGCGCCGCCACGAGCAAGCTGCTGGCGGGCTATGCCACGCTCGAGGCGATGTTGAACGATATCAGCCGATGACCCCGGGCCCCGAGGGCCTATTATTATACCCCCATGAAACCCTTCATCCACGACGACTTTCTCCTGCAGACCGACGCGGCGCGGGATCTCTACCATAATTTCGCCAAGGCCGAGCCGATCTACGACTACCACTGCCATCTCCCACAGCAGCTGATCCTGGAGAACCACACGTTTGCCGACCTCGCCGAGATCTGGCTCGGGGGCGACCATTACAAGTGGCGGGCGCTGCGGGCCAACGGCGTGAACGAGCGGCTCATCACCGGTGGCGCCAAGCCACGCGAGAAATTCGACGCCTGGTGCGCCACGGTGCCGCAGACCCTGCGCAACCCGCTCTATCACTGGTCGCACCTCGAGCTGGCCCGCTACTTCGGCCTCACCGACCTCATCAACCCGGCCTCGGCGGACAAGATCTGGCGCGAGGCCAACGCCAAGCTCGCCGGCATGCGGGTGCACGACATCCTCGCCGCAAACAAGGTGGCCGTCATCTGCACCACCGACGACCCGGCCGATTCGCTCGACCAGCACAAGCAGATCAGGAAGCTCGGCATCAAGACCCGCGTCTACCCGACCTTCCGGCCGGACAAGGCGCTGATCGTCAATGCGCCGGCGGCCTTCAACGCCTGGCTCGAGAAGCTCGGCGGTGCCGCGAAGACCCGCGTGAAGACCTTCGATGATTTTCTGGCCGCGTTGCAGAAGCGGCATGGTGATTTCCACGCGGTGGGCGGGCGCCTGTCCGACCATGGCATGGAGAGCGCACTGGCCGAGCCGTGCACCGCGGTGGAGGCCAAGGCGATCTTCACCGCGGCCCGCCGGGGCAAGGCCGCCACCGCGGCGGCGCAGGCGAAGTTCGCCTCGTTCCTCATGCTGGAGTTCGGCCGCTGGGACGCGAAGCGGGGCTGGACGAAACAGCTGCACCTCGGTGCGATCCGGAACAACAACACGCGCCTGCTCGCCCAGCTCGGGCCCGACACGGGCTTCGATTCCATCGGCGACTTCGCGCAGACCCGCGCCCTCAGCCGTTACCTCAACACGCTCGACGCGACCAACGAGCTGCCCCGCACCGTCCTCTACAACCTCAACCCGGCCGACAACTACGCGTTCGCGACCATGATCGGCAACTTCCAGGACGGCACGGTCCCCGGCAAGATGCAGTTCGGCTCCGGTTGGTGGTTCCTCGACCAGAAGGAGGCGATGGAGTGGCAGATGAACGCGCTCTCCAACAACGGCCTGCTCAGCCGCTTCGTGGGCATGCTCACGGACTCGCGCAGCTTCCTCAGCTACACCCGCCACGAGTATTTCCGGCGCGTGCTGTGCAACCTGCTCGGCACCGAGATGGAACGCGGCGTGATCCCAAACGACCGGAACCTCGTCGGCCCGATGGTGAAAAACATCTGTTTCGCCAACGCCCGCGACTACTTCCGGCTGGAGCTTGATCCCGCCTACGCCCAATGAAATGCCCGTGGGCGGCGTTCCTCCTGCCGGCGGCGCTCCTGCTGGCCCCGTTGCCGGCGGCGGATGAAACCCGGAGCCTGCTCCTCGAGCTGGACACTGTTTCGCCCGTGACACTGGAGCAGGCGGCGGCCAAGGCGCTGCGGACCCCGCTGGTCACGATCGTGGACAAGGCCAAGCCTTCCCCGACCGGCGATGCCCACGACTACATCAGCTACGCCCGCTATTGGTGGCCGGACCCGGCGAAGCCCGACGGCCTGCCCTTCATCCGCAAGGACGGCTCGCACAACCGCGAGCAGGTGGACGCCGGTGACCGCAAGAAGATCGACCATCTCGTGGACAACGTCACGGTTCTCGCCCTGGGCTGGACGCGGCTGCACCGCGAGGAGTGCGCCCGCCGGGCCGGCGAATGGCTGCGGGCCTGGTTCGTGACCCCGGCCTCGCGGATGAAGCCCGCGCTGGACTACGCGCAGGTCCGCCTCGGCCACAACCGGAACCTGGGGAACGCCTCGGGCGTGATCGACACCCGCACCTTTGCGGAGCTCGTGGAGGTCCTGCCCCTGCTGTCGGGATCGCCGGCGCTGGCGCCGGGCGAGGAGGCCGCCATTCGGCAGTGGTTCACCGATTATTTTCACTGGCTGGAAACCGGCCCGTCGGCCGTGGAGGAGCATGCGGCGAGGAACAACCACGGCTCGTGGTACCTGGTGCAGGCCGTCGCCATCGCCCGCTACCTCGGGCGCGATGACGCCGCCCGGCGGCTCTGCGAGGAGGACCGGGCGCGCATCGCGTGGCAGTTCGAGGCGGACGGCCGCCAGCCGCTCGAGTTGGAGCGGGCCGATGCCCTGAGCTACAGCCACTTCAATCTCGCGGCGCAGCTCCAGCTGGCGCGGCAGGCGCACCGCCTGGGCGTGGATCTCTGGCATTACACGGCACCCAATGGCGGCAGCCTGCAACGCGGGCTCGATTACCTTCGTCCCTACAACGCCGCTCCGGAAAAATGGCCGCACCCCGAAAACGCGGTCTTGGCCCGGGGCTTCCTGGATGATTTGCTGGCGCAGGCCGCCCGGCTCGATGCCCTGCCGCCGCTGCGGTAGGGTCGGGGCACGGGGATTGTCCGTGGCATTGCATTTGTCCCCGGGCTGGGCATGGTGAGAGCTGACGTTCTCACCCCCATAACGCATCATGAAATCCCTGCGCATCCTCACCCTCGTCGCGGCCAGCCTGGCTGCGGCGCTCGCCGCCAACGCCGAGCAGTTCAAAGTGCTGCTCTTCAGCAAGACCGCCGGCTGGCATCACGAATCCATCAACGCCGGCGTCACCGCCATCCGCCAGCTCGGCCAGCTGCACGACTTCGAGGTGTTCTGGACCGAGGACGCCAACCGGGTGTTCAACGACAAGGAGCTGGCGAAGTACAAGGCCGTGGTCTTCCTCTGCACCACCGGGGACATCCTCAACGACGAGCAGCAGGCCGCGTTCGAGCGCTTCATCAAGGCGGGCGGCGGCTTTGTCGGCATCCACAGCGGCGGCGCGGACACGGAGTATGACTGGGCCTGGTTTGCCAAGATGATCGGCTACAACTTCCACATCCACCCGGCGCCCCAGACCGCCACGCTCAAGGTGGTCGACTACAACTTCCCGGGCATGGACCGCTTCGCCAAGCGCTTCCTCGCCACGGAGGAATGGTACGAGTTCGGCGCGCCGAAGGCCGACGACCTGAAGTTCCTCCTTGCGGTGGACGAGACCACCTACAAGCCCGCCGCCAACTGGGGCGCGAAGCAGGGCAAGGGCATGGGCAACTTCCACCCGATCGCGTGGTATCACCCCTACGACGGCGGTCGCGCCTTCTACACCGCGCTCGGCCACATTCCCGCGACCTACAGCGACGCCAATTTCATGCACCACGTGTACGGAGGCATCTATTGGGCCGCGACCGGCAACACGTTCAAGGCGGAGTGAGCCACCGTCGCCAGACGCCGGGCGCCCGTCACGATGTGGTGACGGGCCGGCAAACCGCTTGCCCGGCGGGTGGCGCCACCTAGCTTGAACGCACGATGCATCGCGCCTTCCGCCTGCTCCTGATCGGCCTCCTCGTCTCCCCGCTGGCGGGTGGGGAGAAGCCGGTGCCCCGCCTGGCGGTGGTGATCACGGTGGACCAGATGCGCGCGGATTTCCTCGTCCGCTTCCGGCCCTGGTTCGGCGCGGGCGGATTCAAGCGGCTGCTGGAGGACGGGGCGGATTTTCAAGACTGCCATTACCAGCACGCCATCACCAAGACCGCCCCGGGCCACGCGACGATTCTCAGCGGGGTGAACGCCTGCGTCCACGGCATCATCGGCAACGAATGGCTGGACCGCACGACCTTCATCCAGGGCAACGCGATGGAGGATGCGGCCTCGCCGCTCGTCGGCCTGCCCGTCCGCGCCGACCGCCATCCCAATGCCACGCTCGCGGCGAAGGCCGGCCGTTCGCCGCGCAACTACCTCGGCATTACGGTCGGCGACCGGCTCAAGGCGCGCTACGGCGCCGCCGCCAAGGTCTTTGGCGTGGCCGACAAGGACCGCTCCGCCATGCTCCCGGCCGGGGCCAAGGCCGACGGTGCCTACTGGACCGAGGAGGGCATTTTCGTCACCTCGACCTATTACCGCCGCGAACTGCCGGCCTGGGTCCGGGAGTTCAACACCCGGCGCAACGCCGCGCAGTATTTCGGCCGGACCTGGGACCGCCTGCTTGCCCCGTCTGTTTATGAGGCGGTGCAGGGTCCCGATGACGCGCCGGGGGAGGAGACGACCGCCGGGCTGCCCGCGACCTTTCCCAAGCAGGTGGGCGGAACCGGCAAACCAACCAGCGGGGCGTTTTTTTCCGCCTACGACCGGACGCCCTGGAACAACGAGCAGGTGGTGGACATGGCGGAGCGCTTGATCGAGGTCGAGCAGTTGGGCCGGGACGACACGCCCGATTTGCTGGCGGTCGGATTTTCCCAGCCGGATGCGGCCGGTCACGCGTATGGACCCGATAGTCATGAAATCATGGATTCCTACGTCCGGCTGGACCGGGTGCTGGCGGAATTCCTCGATTATCTGGAGGCGTCGGTGGGCCTCGGCAACTGCGTGATCGTGCTGACCGCGGACCACGGGGTGTCCCCGCTGCCCGAGCGGATCCAGGCGGACAAGGGAGCGGCGGCGGCCGGCCGGTTTGAAGCCAAGGACCTCGACGACCACATCAAGCACGCGCTCGATGCCGCGTTCGGGGAGTTGCCGGCCGAGCTCTATTGGGCGGTGCGTGACACCGGGGGCTACCACCTGAACCCGGCGACGCTCAAGGCCCGGAACCTGGAAGCAACCCGCGTGGCGGAGGTGCTCCGGGCTGCCCTGCTGGCATTTCCGGAGGTCGCCGCCGCCTACACCCGTGCGCAACTGACCGCGCCGGGCAAGCTCGACGCCCTGGGCGAGATGACCCGGTTGAGTTATTTTCCCGCCCGCAGTCCCGATGTGATGTACATCCTGCGGCCGAATTACCTGACCCGGAAGCAGGGGACGGATCACGGCACACCTTACGATTACGACACCCATGTGCCGCAGCTTTGGTTCGGCGCCGGGATCACGCCCGGAGTTCATCCCGAACGCGTGGCGGTGGAGGACATCGCACCGACCCTGGCCGGCCTGCTCGGGGTGGAGCTGCCGCCCGAGGCGAAGGGAAAGAAATTGTTTTGAGCGACCGTAACAACTCGGCACTTCGCGCTACCGTTTTACTCATGAAGAGCCGGAGGCCTGGGATTCGGTGGAAGGTCCGGTGGCAGCAAATGAGGTGAGGCATTGGCTGGGTGGCTTTTGGCAGAAAAGAGACGGGCCCCCTGAGCCAGAACGGCGGCAACCTCAGCAGAACGGGGCTCCACGCTGTTGGCGGAGACATGGGCCATGAGTTCGTACACCGCAAGGAGGGGCGGCGACTGGCGGCTCGCGGCGAGCAGTGGTTGTAGTATGGTTTCTGTTTCCTCGGCGGTGAATTTGCCATCGTTGCGGGTCGAGCGGCCGAAGAGGTGGTCGTAATACTGCCGGGCGAGCTCGTAATACACCCGCGGCCGGACCACGCCGCCTGACACCGCTTCCTCCAGGAAGGCCCTCGCGGCTGCGTGGTCACCTGCTTCGAGTTCGAGCAGGCCGAGCGAAGCGAGGAGCCGCGGGTCGCGGTCGCCTTGGTCATAGGGTTTGCGTAGGGTCCGACGGGCGAGTGCGACGTATTGTTCTTCCAAGTCAGGTTGGTTTTTCCGGACGTAACGTGCCTCAAGCCGTTCCCACTCACCCTTGATGCGGGCAATCTGGCGGGGGGAGGCGTCTTCCAGGGGATATGGCGGCGGCCGCGAGAGGGCTTCCGGCAGCACCCAGCGAATGCCGCGGTGGTTGGTCGCGTAAGCGATGATCGAGCGTGTGGCCGCGGCGTAATCCAGGCCGAGGCATTCCTGAAAAAGCGTTTCCGTCATGGGCTCCGCGCTGGAACGATCAATCCACTTCCAGAACGCCTCGGCCCGTTCGTTTGCCGGATCGAGGCCCCAACTGACTATCAGCTCGGCCTGCGCCAGCCAGGGTTCAAGGTTGTCGGGCGGCAATACGCCGTCAATAAACCCGGCCAACGGCAGCAGTAGTTCTGGATCGGGTGCAAGTACCTTCGCGTTCGCGGCGGGTGCGTCCCGCCGGAACTGATCTCCCGGGTTCACTTGGGGAAGGTGAAGCGGCTGCTGGCCGAGCTCGAGCGCTCGACGCGCCTTGAGTCTCTGGGTGTCCTGGACAAGCGGGTGAAATTCGCCGTTGGCGACGACATCCCACCGCAGAGGTTTGACCGTGATGGTGTTGTCTTTGAAATTCATGCGGTCGTAGAGGCGCATGAAGCCCGCCGTGAACCAGTCGGGCAGGGATGGGGTCCGATTTTGCAGGAGATTGCTGACATACGCGGTCGTCAAGTAGGACCGCTGCGGGTCGATGTTTGCCGCCGAGACCAGCGCGAAGGTGACGATCGCGTCGGCGTCGGTCAGCATGAGGTTGCTGAAAAAGGCATCGGTGGCGGTGACCTTGTTGTCTGCATCGAGACCCAACAGTTTGCCGCCGGTGAACGGTTCGAGCCGGACGCGAGGAAGCGCAGCAGGCGCCGGCGCGCCATCCGGCCGCGCGGGCGGATTGGCCCGAAGCATGGCGGACACCGCCTGCTGTTCCGCGACAGGCCAGAGCTTCTCGTCGTAGAAGATCAGCGTCTGCGGGACATCGAGCGCGAGCTGGAAACGTTCGGGCAGCACCAGGCCCAGCAACCGGTTGGCCCGGTGGAAGGCCAGCGCAAGTTGCCGTGTCGTCGGGTCATTGCAGCGGGACAGGATTTCGAAGCGGGGAATCTCGGTGTAGCGCCAGGTCGGCCCGATGGTGGATTCGATGATGAAGGGCGGGAGCTGCACGCTCATCTCCGTCTTGATTTCCGGCGCGGCCGCGGCCAGCGCGCAGGCCCAACCCCACCAGGCTGCGAACAGCCGGCAATGGTTCCAGCCTTTAGAAACGAGGGTGGTGGTAAGGCGCATGGGTTCAGTTTTGTCCAGTGGCATTGAACGAAGCGGGCTCTTTATAGAACTCATATGCTAATATCGAAATCCCGGCTGACAAGGTCCGCTGGTCAATCAGCATAGCTTCTTCGACGTCTTCGGCATTAAATATAGTGGCCCGATGTCTCGGGAACCCGAGGACCGCTGCAAGATCTGGTGGCCAACCATGAAAAGTCCGCACCGAAACGTGCGGGCTTCTTCTTTGGAAGGGGCTCAGTCCAATTTCCGCAAGGCGCGGAGCTCGACGTGATCGCGGGGCTTGACCGGCGTCTTGAGCGAGGCGACCGCCTCGACCAGGTTGCGGATCTCGGCCTTGGTCAGCACCAGGGCGGCGATCTCCGGCATGGCGGAGGGGGCTGACTCGACGCCCTTGATGTCAGCGGCGGGAATGTCGGTGGTGCCGTCACCGGTCTTCACGCGCACGAGTAGGTCGTCGCGCGAGACCAGGGTGCCGACCACGGCTTCGCCGTTCTTCTTGGTGACCGTGACGATCTCGAAGCCGGGGGCGATCTTCGCGCTGGGCTTGATGATGGACTGCAGGATGTACTCGCGGGACTCCCGGGCGCCGATGCCGGCGAGCAGGGGACCGGCCTCGCCGCCCGGGTCCTCGTTGTAGCGATGGCAGCGGATGCACTGCATGATCGGGTTACGGGCGAAGGTCATGCCCCCGGCCTGCGCATTGCCGCCCTCGAGGGCGACCCGGAAGGGAGCGAGCGGATCGGGGTCCTTGGCGAGCGCGGCCTCGCGCGCAGCGAGGGCCTGCTTCACGCGGGCATCGGTGCGAAGCGCCGCGGCGTCCAGCAGGTCAAGCTGGGCGGCGGGAATCACCTGACCGGCCGCCAAACGGGCGAGCTGGGCCAGGATGAGATCATCAGCGGCCGGATCCTTCGCATCACCGAGCGCGTGGAAGGCGGCCTGCTGTTCCGGGGGAGTGCCCGTGGCGATCAACTTGGCCAGGTTGGCCACGGCGGCCTCCGGGGCCAGCCGGCTGATCACCGGCAGCGCGGCCAGGCGCAGGTCCGGCAGGTTGGAAGCCGCGGCAATCGCCGCGGTGGCGCCCAGCTGGCTGTCGTTGATTCCATCGAGTGCCTTCAGGGCCGCGACCCGAATGCTGGCCGATTGCGCGGCCTCCGCGACGACGGCGTGCAGGGCCGGATAGGTGGTCGTGATTTTCAGGCCGACCACGGCGTCGATGGCGGAGGCCTGGACCGAGTCGGGGGTATGGGCGGCAAACAGGTCGCCGAGCCGGGGGGCGAGCGCGTCGCGTGCGGCGTCGGCCGGCCGGGTCTTATCCGCCAGCGGACGGTAGATGCCGACGAGGCGGTCGCGGGCGGGCGGGGCGGGCCAAAGGGCGAGCAGGGCCAGCGCTTCCTTGCGCAACACGGCCGAACCATTGCGGGCGGCGAAGGTGGCGAGAGCGGCGGCGTTGTCCGCCGTGCCGAGCCGGAAGTTCGCATTGAGCACGCGCAGCATGACGGCCTCGTCATCCACCGGCTTCGTGATGAGCGCGGCGATGGCCGGATAAGCGGCCGTGATCGGCGCGTCGTTGATGGCCTCGACCGTTTCGCGGACAATGAACGGATCGGAGTCTGCGAGGAATTGCACGATCTCGGGGCTGCCGAGCCGGCGCAGGGCCAGCACGGCGGCGAGGCGAACGGCGCGCGACTTGTCTCCGGCGGTGGCGACGAGCTGAGCGGGCGTGGCACAACGGGAGAGGGCCATGACCAGGGCGTGGCGGAGATAGGCGTCGGCGTCGTTGTTCAGGCGCACTGCGTCCAGCAGTGCGGCGGTGGCGGGGGCATGCTTGATTTTGCCGAGCGCCTCGGCCGCGAAGTATTTCACGCGCGGGGCGGTGTCGGCGAGCGCCGCCACGAAGGCGGCGGCCGAGGCGGTATCGCGCAGGTCACCCAGAGTCTTGGCCGCCTGCGCCCGGACCTCGGCATCGGCGTGCTGCAACAGGGGACGCAGGGCCTCGGTGGCTTTGGAATCCCTGCGGGCGATCTGACCGAGGGCCCAGACGGCGTGCAAGCGGCTGAAATCCGTGGCGTTGCCGGCGATTTTGGCGAGGGGCGCAATGCTGCTGCCGCGCTCGGCGAGGGTGTATTGGGCCTCGAGGCGGATGCGCGAGTCGGCGTGCGCGAGGAGGGCGAGCAGGTCGGTGTCGGACTTCTTGGTGAAGTCGGAGGCGATGAGATCCTGGACGGCCTTCAGTTCGGGCGAGTTCGCGAGCTTGGGATCAAAGATGGAGTAGATGCGGCCTTTCCGGGATTTCGGCCAGCCCTCGGCCCAGTCGGAGTAGTACAGCTTGCCGTCGGGCCCGAAGCGGACGTCGGTGGGCAGCGCGCCCGTGAGGAAGGGAGCGGCGGTGGCAATGGCGTAGGAGGCCCCGGCGGGTTTCACCGTGTAGGTGAAGATGCCGGAGTTGGTGATGGCGCCCTTGAAGTGGGTGATGAAGAGGTGCCCGGCGTAGGCGGGGGTGAGGCCGGTGCCGGGATAATAGGCGATGCCGGAGGGGCCGTCCTCGATGTTGCAGATCGGGGGCAGGAGGTAGGCGGGCTGGTCGGCATGGCGCGGGTGCCAGAGTTTCTCGGCATTCCACGGACCGGCCGCGCCGCGCGGGGCGAATTGGTAGCCGATGCGCCAGCCGCTGTCGCCGTCCTCGACGACGTGCACGAGGCGTTCCTCGTCGCCCTGGTCGGAATCGTTGTCGCCGGTGAAGAGGTCGCCGTACTCGTTGAAGAGGAGCGACTGGGGATTGCGCAGGCCGGTGGCGAACAACTCCATGCCGCTGCCGTCGGGCCAGCAGCGGAAGACCGAGCCCGTGTCCGGGGCGTTGATCACGCCCCCTTCCTTGGTCGGGACACTGGCGCCGCGGTCGCCGATGGAAAAATAGATGCGCCCGTCGGGGCCGAGGATCAGGCCGTGGAAGTCGTGGCCGGTGTAATTGAAGCGGATGCCGAAGCCGCGGAGCAGTTCCGTGCGGGTCTCGGCCTTGTCCTTGCCGGTGAACTTCCAGAGCGCGGGAATGTTGGTGAACCAGACGTCGCCCCGGTGGATCAGCACGCCCGAGGCGATGCCGTCGATGGGCGAGCGGAAATTGTCGGCGTAGACGGAGGACTTGTCGGCCGAGCCGTCGCCGTTGGTGTCCTCAAGGAGCATCAGGCGCTCGGACTCGAGGGAGAGCTGCTGCTCGCCCGCCGCGCCGAAATTGCGGCGGATGCTGGCGAGAAAGTCGGCCTGGTTGCGGTTGGCGAGATCATCCTCGAGCGTCCACATGTAGTCGCGGATATCCAGCACGCTGGTGCGGTAGCGGTGGGTCTCGGCGACGAACACCCGGCCCTGCGCGTCGAGGTTGAAGGCGACGGGGTTGGCCAGCATCGGCTCGGCGGCCCACAGGCGGGCCTGGAGGCCGGCCGGCAGCTTCATGCGGGAGAGGGCCTGCGAGGCCTCGTCGGAAGCCGGCTCGATGATCGGGGCCAGCTGGCGGGGCACTTCCATTTCCTTCAGCTTGCCGCGGGCGGCGGCGGGGCCGGGTTCCAGTTCGGCGGCGAACGGGCGGGGCAGGGCGGTGAGAAAGACCAATGCGGCGGCGAGCGCCATTGCACCGGTGACGGGGCGTGGGGGAGGGGGCAACATGCGCGGTGCACCGTAGGTCTCTTGCCCGGAATAGCAAGGGATGGCCGGGAAGTTTTTGACCGGATGCGGGCTTGCCGTCGGCCGGCAGTCCGTCCGGGATCAGGGCATGAGTCTGACGATCTGGACGAACCATGGTTTCCGCCCCGAGGTCCTGGCAGAATTCCGGCAACGCCTCGAGGCGGACGGGCATCGGCTGGTGGTCTCACCCAAGGCGAGCCCCATCGTGCTCGCGGCGGGCGGGCCGGACCCGTCCCTCGAGCAGGCGGACGCGGCCTTCGGCCAGCCCGACGTCGCGCAGGCGATGAACTGCCCGCGGCTGAAATTCCTCGAGCTGAGCACGGCCGGTTACACCCGCTACGAGCGACCGGATTTTCGCGGGGCGATGAAAGCGCGCGGCGTGCCGGTGACCAATGCTTCGCAGGTCTTCGCCGACCCGTGCGCCCAGCACGTGCTGGCGCAGATGCTCGCCCTCGTGCGCAACCTGCCGGTGCAGCTGCGCAACCAGGACGGCAGCCGCGAGTGGCGCTACCTCGAGGATCGCTTCACCAACACGGTGCTGACCCGCCACACGGTGCTGTTGCTCGGCTATGGCGCGATCGGGCGGCGGCTGGCGGAGTTGTTGCAGCCCTTCGGCACGCGCGTGATCGCCTTCCGGCGCACACCGGCCGCCGAGGCCGGCGTGACGGTGATCGGCGAGGCCGGGCTGGCCGCGGCTTTGGCGGAGGCCGATCACGTGGTGAACATTTTCCCGGATTCCCCCGCGACCACGGGCTGGATGTCGGCCGCGCGTTTCGCCGCGATGAAGCCGGGCGCCCGGTTCTACAACATCGGGCGCGGCACCACGGTGGACCAGGCAGCGCTCATGGCCGCACTGGCGTCGGGCCGGCTTGGCTCGGCCTACCTGGATGTGATGGATCCCGAGCCGCTGCCGCCGGCGCATCCGTTGTGGACGGTGAGGAACTGCTTCATCACCTGCCACATCGGCGGTGGCACCGGCGACCAGGACCACAACCTCGCCGAGCACTTCCTGGGCAACCTCCGCGCCTTCACCCGCGGCGGGTCATTGGTGGACAAGATCATGTGACCGGCGCGGCCAACGCGGGGGGCTGAGCCGTTGTCCCGCGCGATTTTTTGGGAATACATCCACGAGTCACGCCCTCCCATTGGACCAACCCTTTCTTGCTGCCCGCCGGCATGGTGCCGGTCGCGGTGGTTTGAAACCCAAAATAAACGATACTCCCCATGAACAAATCCACGCGACTCATTATCACCGCCGCCGCCATGGCCGGCCTCTATGCCGGGGCCCTCGCCGTCCGGGCCACCGCCGCCGACACCGGCCAGACCGCCCCGACGGGCGAGAAAGCCAAGGACAGCTGTAAGGGCAAGGATGGCTGCAAGGCGGCCGACGGTAAGGACAAGGCAAGCTGCAAGGGCAAAGACGGCTGCAAGGGCAAGGACACTTGCAAGAGCGCCGACGGCAAGGACACCTGCAAGGCCAAGGACGGTTGCAAAGCCGCCGACGGTAAGGACAAGGATAGCTGCAAGGGCAAGGACGGCTGCAAGGCCGCCGAGGGCAAGGCCAAGGAAGGGAATAAGTAATTATCCCGCCGGCGCGGCCCAGGATTTGGGCCGCTTCTGTTTTCCGGAGGCCGGGCCCCACGCGGCCCGGTCTCCGTTTCATTTCCCCGGCTCGCTTCCTCTGCGTTAACGGCCACACTGCCCCCGTTTCCGTCCATGCCCGCCAACCCCTACAACGGCTACACCGACTACGGCATCGGCCTCGGCCTGCGGGTCCCGCACTACGACCACATCCTGGCGGAGAAGCCGACTGTCGACTGGTTTGAGATCATCTCCGAGACATTCATGGTCGACGGCGGCCGGCCGCTGGAGGTGCTCGACCGCATCCTCGCGCAATACCGCGTGGTGCAGCACGGCGTCTCGCTTTACTTCGGCTCGGCCGACGCCCCCGACCGCACCCACCTGAAGAAACTCAAGGCGCTGACCAAGCGCACCAAGACCCCCTGGCTGTCCGACCACCTGTGCTGGGGCAGCGTGGACGGCACGTATTCGCACGACCTGCTGCCGATGCCCTACACCCGGGCGGCCGCGCGCAGCACCGCCGCCAAGATCCGCCTCGTGCGCGACTACCTCGAGCTGCCCATCGCCGTCGAGAACGTCAGCTCCTACACCG
>Ga0255338_1000894_pt1 | contig 70158 bp, 70 predicted proteins | sample MeOH1_35cm_T4_19_FD_203715 | JGI IMG/M metagenome (GOLD analysis project Ga0255338, IMG submission 203715) | Sandy soil microbial communities from University of British Columbia, Vancouver, Canada - MeOH1_35cm_T4_195 | ecosystem: Engineered > Artificial ecosystem > Sand microcosm > Unclassified ... | reverse complement strand
CGTGGAATAGAAGTCACCGACCGAGAACGTCAGGCTCTGATACGCGACCGACCCGAAGCGCACCGCTCCGAGCACCAACAGCACCGCCACCAACCATCTGCGCATGAGGTTGGGAGTATAAAACCGAATCTGCTATTCTGTGTGACTCCGGCCGGAGTGGCGGAACTGGCAGACGCGCGGGACTCAAAATCCCGTACAGGCAACTGTGTGTGGGTTCGACCCCCTCCTCCGGCACCATTGCTTTCCTTAGCAAATCTGCGGATCTTGTCTCCCGAGCGAATCGGGATCAAGCGCCGCGTACGGTCGATTGTCCCCTGAATTGTCCTTTTCATCGTGGCGGCGAGTAGCGCGACGCCGTTGCGCAAGTCTGATTCGGCGGTGACGTTGTAGCGATCGAACACGCTGCGGGTCTTGTGGCCCGTCAGTTTCATCGACACGGTGTCCGGGAGTCCCGCACGCGACATGTTGCGCACCGCAGTGCGGCGGAAGTCGTGCGGCACAAGTCCGGGACAGCCAGCAGCCTCGCACGCGCTCTTCCATGCCGTCTGGTAAGTCCGTATCGGCCTTCCGTCGCGGTGGAAGACCCACGGGACGGCCTTGCCGTTGGCCTTCTCGACGGCGTCGGTGATGGCTCGTTGGCGGTGAAGCAATTCTCGCAGTTCGGGAAACACGTCGAATGGAAACACCCTGGCGTCGTTGTTCTTCGTTGTCCCGGGTTCGAGCCGCAACACCCCGGCAACAAGATCAACTTGTCGCCATTGCAGAGTGAGTACTTCGCTCGGCCCTCGCCACCCTGTCAGGTATGCGAAGGTGACAACCGCCTGGACTGGGGCCGCAAGGTGGGCGCACACGGCGTCGAACTGTTCCCGCTCGAAAAATCCTTTCCTGACGTTATTCTCAGCCAGCATTGGGATGAAGGGCGACGCCGCCAGTATGCCGGCCCTCCGGGCCAAGGTGAACATGCGCTTCAACGCCGCCAATTCTCGATTGATGGTGGCGTTTTTTGCGCCAGCGATCTGTCGCTGCTCCGTATAGCGCCTCACATCGACGGTAGTGATGCCGGCCATCCTGCGTCCGCCAAGGAAGGGCAACAAGTGCTTTCTGATGCGCCTCTCAACGCTATCGAGCGATCGGCGTCCGTTGGCCGCGTATTCGCGCTCCAAGTCGCGTGCGGCCTCGTCAAAGGTGAACCGCGCCATCATGGGCGTCACCGGCACACCCTTGGCTCCTTCGCCCTCGCGCAGCTTGAGCAAGCTCTTGGCAACGGCGTGCTGGGTCGAGCCGCTGCTTTCCGGGAAGCATTTGCCGTTCCGGTAGTAGCGGATCCACCAGATGTTTCCTCGCTTGTAGAGCCTGCCCATCGTTTAGTCCATCACCGCGTCGATCGCATTGAACTGGATCGCCTTGTGGTTGATCAAGTCCATCATGGCTTCCACGATTCGATCGCCCTGTCGAGATCGCGCCGGTCGATCCAGATTCGGGGGACACACGCGCAGCGTCTGCTCCTGACGATGGCGCACGGTTCTGGTTGCTCTACTTTACCAACGGTCGGTTGCCTTGACCATGACGAGCGGATCGAGCGGAGACAGATGGCAGAGGTCGATAAGATGTTGGTCTGGTACGCTGCGGGGTAGTTCTCACTACCCCCGCAGATTCATACTGGCGACGCAGACTGGCTTCCATACCGGCGCAAACAACCTCAGATCAGTGCCAGACTTCGCGCTACTGGCTGTCACGACGGCGTCATACCAGCCTATATTTCGCGGTATCGCCATCCTTCACGACGCGTCCGCCTTCTGTCAGCTTCGTCAACGCGCTGTTGAACTGCCCGGTGGACAACCCTGCGGCTGCCGCAGCCGCCTTCCAATCGCCGTGGCTGGCTTGGCCGCATGATTGGAGCGCCGCCAGCGCCGATTCGTCGCGCTGGGACAACACAGATCCCCCGACAGACATGATGGGCGAGAGCGTCACGCCGCTGGCGACCGGCGTGAGCGAGAACGTTCGGATTACGCGCCCAGGTGGGCCGTTACGATCCTTAATGCTCGACAACTCGATCGCGCCGGCCTTGTTCGAGGCGAGTTTCAACACCATGTCCGCCGCGCCTTCGATTTGATTGCCTCCGCGTGGCCGATCGGCGTTGCCCTCGCCGGGATGGGTTATCAGCACGATCGCGCCGCCGAGTTGATGGCGGATGAGATCGCATGAGCGTACGATGAGGCTTCCGTCGCGGTTCTCGTCGTAATCGGCGGCTCGGGACAAGGTGTCGATGATGGTCAGCACCGGGCGAACCGATTCGCGCCGCGCCTCTGCAATAAAGCGCCGAACTGATGCCGCGTCAGCAAGATCCATCAGGCTCCCCTGTGGGCGGACGATCGGTAGCCGTTCTGGAGCCGGCACGCCGTGATGCGCGACAGCAGCGGCCAGCCTGCCAGCCAGCGACCACTCACGGTCGTCATACAGCACCGTACCCGCTTCATCGCTGACGAAGCCGCCCACCGGAGCGCCAGCAGCGGTGAGCGCCAGCAATGTGGCAAGCTGAGTCTTTCCGACTCCCCGCCTTCCGAACAGCACCACCAGGCCGCGCGACGGGATGACGTGGTCGATCAACCAAGTGAGGGGCGGCTCATTCAGAATCTCGCACGCAGACCGGAAGGTGACGGTCGCACCAGTCGCGGTGCGCATGTCATCGAGAAGCGCGGCGGCGACGGTGTCGTTGCCGAGGATGACCGCGTGAATTGCGGCGCGGCGGCGGGATAACTGGGCGACGACCCGTGCGTAGTCAGGCGTGGCCCCCGCTGTGACTCTAGCGTCAAGCAGATCAGCGAGAGCAGCGGCCCCGTTGGCGCGATCGAGGTCGCCGGTCAGCCGAAGATTCTCGGTAAGCAGAACAAGATCGGGCGGCGTACCCGCGTCCGCCAAAACACAGAGGCGGTCGAAGACGAGTTGATGGGCTTGTCGATAGAAATCTGAAGCACGAACCAGCGAACGCGCCGCCGCCAACATTTCGGGTCTGGTCAAGATCCCTCCCAGCACGGCCTTCTCGGCGTCGATGCTGTGCGGGAAACGCAGCGCCTCGTCTTCCACGGCGATGGCGGGGATGGTCATGATCGGTGCGCGTTGGTTCGCCTCCGTTCAACTTCGCGCTCAACATCATCGGCGTCGTAGATTCGAACGCCGCCCACCGTCCGTCGCGCTCGTAACACGCCCTTGCGTTCCAATCGGCGGACGTTGTCCACCGACGTGCCGAGCGCCCGAGCGACATCGCTGGTAAGAAGATCAGGGTTCTTTGCTTCAACCGACATGCTTCCAAGATAGGCGTCCTGGAGCACGGAGCATGGCGATGTATTGGTGTCGATTCGGCGTCGATGGAATCCCATTATGAGAAATCTGGCCGTCGTTGCCGTCTATGCCAAAGTAGAGCTAGGCTGCAATACCAAGGACGGACATGATCAAACGGAACGTCAGCATCTTGGTGGCAATGGTGATAACGATCGCGGCGGCGTCGTGCGCCGACGTTGTCGCGCCGGTCGAAGAGGCGACGACGAACATCGCCGTCCCGGCAAGTGCATCAGTGCCTGCGCATTGCAAGGGTCTAGCTTGTCTCATTCCTGACGACGCGACCGGATGGTGGACGGCGATCGGAGCACTCGCCACCGCGACTGTCGCGCTCTTGGCGATCAGGATCTCCGTGCTTCAGTTGTTCCTCGAAGCGACACCAATCATCATTCTCAGTCGGCAGAACGGAATCACCTTCATCGAGAACGTTGGGCGCGGTGTCGCTTTGACCATTTCCGCGTGCGGCCACGACGGGGACATTAAGGATCAACACGAATCCCTTCGGGCCGGAGAAAAGCGCCCCATCAGGTTGACGCCGACGATTAGTGTGAGCAATTCGGTCTACTACCAAGGATCGACGGGGCAATGGTTCCGGTCGAAAGTCACGGGACGCTCGATTATTGGCGAGGGAAAGCAATACCCCGTCGATACTGAGTTCAACAAAATATCCCATCGAAAGCTGCCGAAATCGGTTCGATTGCGAATGCGTCGGCATGCGCGGTCGGCCTACGAGCATCTCGAACAGGTGTCGAGTTTTGTCACCGTCGAGGGATGGACGAATCGTGCGAGAGTCGCCATAAATCAAGGACGCCGAACCTTGGAGATGGCTTACTACTCGATTGGTGAGCGGCGGAACGCCAAGGAATATAGCGGCTACAGCTTTCAGGGGGATCACTCGAAGCACTATCCGCTTGAGGAGCGCAAGACCTGGGAGTACGACCTACAGGGAATCGCAAACTGCTGGCACACATCCGCGCTCGATGTCGAGCATTTCGGGTGCTTCACTCTGCCGAATGGCACGCTTATTTGCGAAGTGTCGGTCGAATACTTGAGCGAAGGACGTGTACAGGGCTTAGTAGCCGTAACGCCCAAGTCGAGATCGAGCATGCTGGGATTGCCGCAGTCGGCGCGATCGGACATCGTGTGGGAAAAGTTGTCGAACTATCTCTGCGCTCGGATGCCGAAGCAGAGATTCGTCGTGGAGGTCTGAGGATCGGAACACAACCGAATTCGCAAGAGCGCCGACTCCAGTTCGCGCAACGCAGTCTGGTAAGTTGGAATTTTTCGGTTTGCTCTTCCGTGGCTGGCTCTTCCATTCCGTCGCGCCGCCGCCCAAGACAATGGGTGAATAAGGAAAGAGGGGGTGGGGGTCGCCGGGATCGGAAAATGTACCGCGCATCGTTTAGTCTGTGGGCTGCATGACCCTGGTGATCGATCGCGTTGAACTCACACGGTTGGCAAGCTTCGCTGCGGAGCTGTACGTCGCCTGCCATCGCACTGAACGCGCCCAACGACCTGAATCACCTTCCGATCAAATAGTGGCCGGCTTCGATCGACTGATTGCTGGTGTGATCCAAGATGTCGTCCTTCGCGGCGATCTGGTGGCGGCGGCGCGGATCATGATCGACCCCGATACGCGATGCTGCTGCGGTCTTCGCTTCCTGGCGCAGGTCGAGCAGTATCTTGATGGCCTTATGGTCAGCGAACTACAAGCCCTGTGGGAACAGGCACCGACCGATCTGAGCAACATCGAACTGTAGCGGCAAACGCGACATAACGATCGCGTCGTCGGCACTCCGTTTGTAAATTCTGAAACCGTTCATGCTGATTACGCTTGATCGTTCCGGCGATCGATCGTATCGATCCATGCATGAGCATTCAACGCGCCGCGATTTACGCCAGAGTGTCAACTTTCGACCAAGAACCAGAAAACCAACTTGCCGAACTGCGACGTTTCGCCACCGCACGCGGCTGGGACGTGCGCGAGTACGTTGATCACGGCGTCAGCGGCAGCAAGGAGCGACGACCTGCACTCGATGAGATGGTCGCAGATGCGAAGCGACGGCGATTTGATGCAGTTGTGGTCTGGCGACTTGATCGCCTCGGCAGGAATCTGAAACACCTGATCACGCTGATCGATGAGATGCAGGCGTTGGGCATCGCCTTCGTGTCGCTCAATGAGGGCATCGATGCGACGACGCCGGCTGGAAAACTTCAACTCCATATCCTGGCGGCGATCGCGGAATTTGAACGAGCGCGGATTCAGGAACGGGTTCGGGCCGGCTTGGCCCGTGCGAAGGCACAGGGCAGGCGTCTAGGTCGTCCGGTGTCCGACGTGCCGGTCAACAAGTTGATCGCCGTGACGGGCTTGTCGAACGCCGTCGCGGCCCTTCAGCTCGGCGTGTCCGTGTCCACCCTGAAGCGGTGGCGGCGGGGTCATAAAACCATTACAAACGCAGCCTGACTTTCGCCCTGCAATCATTGGGGCCGTTCGACCTGACAAGGTGGGCCATCAATCACTTGTTTGTCGGCATCTCCTGGGAGGAGCAATCCGCTTCTGTCTGTCAGGTGATGGGAGGCCTTGGCGGCGCGGTGATAAAGAACTCTTCCTCTTGCTGGGTCTGCAATGTGAGCCATTGCCCCCAGCCCACCTGCTCCTCGCGGTAAGCAACAGGGTCGACCGTTCTCGGGCGGTATTGTACGGCCCAAGCGGCTGGGTTGCGCGTGACGATGGTGCGATACGCGTTCTCCGACAGCGCACGCTGCATGAAGGTTGTCTGGTCACGCGTCAACGTGAATCGATTGTCCATCTTCTTTCCGACCTCGACAAATAAGAGCTTCGTCGGGGAGATCGGCATGATCAGGTCGGAGTTCTCTTTTCCCCAGCCACCGCCGAAATCGTAGTCAGTTGCCGAGTTGAAGTTCAGGCAAAGCACTGGGTTGTCAGTGAGCGGCCATTCCGCCTCGCCGTAGGCCTCCGCGATGCTCCACCGATGGTTGCGCAGCACCGATGCGGCACCACGTTCAAGCACTTGCCGAATCATAGCCGTCCACAGGCTACGAGGAGACTTCAGCTCCGCCTTGACCACAGCACCAGCATCTGGACTCTGCTCAATCCGAACCCGCAGGCTGTCTTTGAAATAATTTCTTTCGTCGGCATCGCCCGACAGGGCGATCTTTGGCGTCCCCATCGAGCGTAACCTTGCCTCTGCTTCCCTGACGGTCTTTTCCAAGCTCGTTAGGATGTGTTTCTCGGTGCGGTTGACAAAGTCGATCAGTGCCTTCGGCGTGCGCATAGCTTGAAGCGCAAAGAAATTGATGATGCGATCCCAGTCGGCTGGTCTGACCTGATCGCCCTTCAGCAACTTATCAATCGCGTTTTGCCCCGGCTCCTCATAGTCGTGGGTGAGTTGGCGTTCAAACGCGTCGTCTTCTTCCTCGCCGTTAAATTCTGTGTATAGATCGGTCTGGGCGGCGACCTTCTTAATCGAGCGCACTGCCCAGAGCGGCACACGGGCATGTGGAACTAGCAGACTGTAGACATTGACCTTGATGCCGTCGTGCGACCAACGGCGCAGCGCTCGACGCGGAACGTAATGGTTTTCTCTCGTCTTTGTCATCGGTTCCTGCTTTACACCTGATCGAGTGGAGCCGGTGGCAAAAGGTCTGCCGGCGCTGCCCCTGATCATGCGTCTCGTTTTTCAACCAGCGCGTCCGATTCGTGTGTAGAACCGACTTTAGCCCCCCCCCTTCAGTGCGGTGTCGTCGTCAAACCGCTGCTTCACCAGAACTTCTAAATTCAGCAGGTTCAAGATTCGCCACGCCGGAACGACGACCGCGATTCCACTATTGCTCTCGACCCAAAGAGGTGGATCCACGGCGCTCTGGCGATCTTGTTTTTGGCAAACCCGTGTCCAAAAGGGCAGATGGGCGCAGTCAATGCCCAGCAGCACGGCTTCTGCGGGGCCGACTATCATCATATTTCCCCGCTGGCCGACTCGGTAGCCAAGCACCGCTGATCCGCTCGACCCGCTTAACGAACGGCAGTCAACAAGAAAGGCGACCTGCTTGCGTCCCCCAAGATCGATCGGTTCCTCGTCATCCGCCATCATGGCGATACTGCCGAACCTGGCGATGGGTTTGTTCCGTTCCACGCCCGAGTGAGAAATTAGCCGCCCTATCAACACCGCGTCGTCGCCTACGCCCAAGGCTTGAACGCCTCGATCACGCTCTGGCATGAACATCCTCTCGGGGATCACACCAACCCGAATCCCGAGCTGTTTGCGAATGGGGAAAACAGCAACGTCATCATCAGGTACGCTGTACCATTCATCCGGTTTTGTATGCAGCGTGATGGTACCGGCGCCGCTGTTGTTGATCCGCAATACATGACAGCCGCCGTCGACGACATGTTTGTTGGTCACCGCATAGATGTGCCACTTCCCGTCCACGCGGGGGAATCCTGCGAAGAAACCCGATCCGCCCATCCGCTTTCCGTCTTTCGCTGCCTCAACAGACGGATACATGTAGAAAGCGCAATCAAGCACCTTTGGCTCAATATATGGCACGTCGTAATACTACGCGACGGGAGCGTGTCAGCAATGGTGGCCCGTACCACGATCGCCGGCGTGAAGGGGTGCTGGTGCGCCGCACGTCTAACTTGTGGACCAAGTTGTTCGAGCGAGAGCACTTGATTTCGCGCCGTCCCAACCTCAAGGAGCGAAGTAGAATCCGGTTGTCATGAACGACAAATTAGAGTCGGAGTACTTGCGGCCGCTGATCACGCGGGTTCAAGAAGAAGTGGGCCTTCCATCACACTTTATCGGCCTGCTGGCGCTTGAAGATGACTGGTCGATGGTGATCAAACTGACCGCGTTGCTTGAGGCCGCGTTGTCAGTTGCGATACGCAAGATGATCGGTCGTGAGGCATTGTCGGCATTTATCGACGGACTTCCCGTGCGCGGAGACCGAGGGAAAATTGGGTTGGCGAAGCTTCTCACGGTGCTCGACAAGGGGATGGCTGACTACTTGGATGAGCTGTACAGAATGCGGAACTCGTTTGTGCATGATCCCAAGAACGCTGGGATGACGGTTTTTGATTTTCTTCGCAATCTCGATTCTGAGCGACGTCTGATTGCCCAGCGTCGGCTATTCTTTGCAGCAAAGAAGGAACGGTTCAAGAATTTCCCAGCCGACAAACAGCCCAAACTGAAAGTGTGGCTGTCGTCCATGCCCGTTATTCTTCGTCTCGCAGAAGTTGATAGCCCAGCGAGTCGGCCCGATTCCACGATTTAGAGGCAAGACCGACGTGGCGAGATTGGCACTTACACTCAACTCCGAAGCTCGTCAGTACGCCTCGATGATCGAAACGCGGATCATCCTCATCGATGGCGCGGAACTGGCCCGTCTGATGATTACCCTCGGCGTTGGCGTGTCCACCGTTGCGACTTACTTGATCACGAAGATTGACCTCGACTATTTCAGTGACGGCGAGGCGTAGGCGAAAGGCCGACTAAGGTGCCGTTGTCTTGCGTCATTGGAGATTCAATCGTTGGCCGAAGGCCTTTACGATCTCAGACGCCGCGACAGCGAAGCCTAGTGACTCAGCCGAGGTGCGCTGACCGTTGATTTTCCAAGTAGTAACGCCAATTACGTCACCCTGCTCATTCAGCAGCGGTCCACCACTGCTCCCAGGACTAATCGCCGCATCGATTTGAAGGACTGCAATACCGTCGATGCGTCGCTTTGCGCTGACGATACCTCGGGTAACCGTGCCTTCAAGCCCTAAAGGATTACCCACCGCCAACACATCCTCTCCCACGCTAACGCTGTCGGCGTCGGCCAAGCGAAGTGGGTCGGCATTCCATCCCGTTACCCGTAACAGTGCCAGGTCGCGGGGCGTATCCGTCTCAACGACCGACACAAGGAACTCATCGCCTGCCATATTTCGAGCGGTCAATCGAGTCGCCTTTTCAACTACGTGAGCGTTCGTCAGGATTAGACCGCCCTTTGAAACCAAGAAGCCCGTACCGCTACCAGTTGGAGACGTGATCGTGACTAATGCGCGTAGCGCTGTCGCAGCCACCGCAACGCGGGTGTTTCCGGTGGCGGTCGCGGCTATCGCGCGAGTCGGTTTGGAAACTGCGGGTGGGCTAGGCGGAATTACACTGAGCAGCTCCGTTATTGGCGTGTCGCTTAGCGCTTTGATGATGCCGGCGACAGGCGTGATCAGATTGCTGTTGGGGTCTACGTCATAGGCGAACAGTAGTGACCCAAGGCGCTTGGTCTTGTCCGTTCCCGTCTGCGCTCTCGCCAACAGCGCTGACTGGAGCAACTCATTCATCGCACGCTGTAATTCGGCGGCGTCGGATTTCATGACGTTTATAAAAAGTGCTGAAGCCTGCGGTAACGTCGCCTCTTTATTCTGCAACCCTCGTTCGTCGGACGGCATGACACCTGTAAATTCGTCGTCCGAGAGTTCACCATTCAACGAGGCCTCTCTTGTGTCCGCAAAGCCAGTGCCTGCGTCATTCAGTCGGATTCGAAACCTCACGGTTCCCGAACGCGTGACGGTTCTTTTGACGGCGGAATATGGCGCACTAACGGGGTTCTCGATAAAAGGAGGCGTCTGCATCAGCTTCCGTTGCGCGAAGCTGACCCTTGTTTCCGCCAGGCCCTTAGTGAGCCCCGCTGCCGCGCCGGCCCAACCGCCGACAGGAGGACTGAGCGCCTGATCTAGAGTCACTTTAGCGAGATTCGCTCGGGCATCTGCAAGTTGCGCTTGGGCAAGTGCGTACTCAGGATTCGCTAATTGCTGAACGCCTGCCTTATACGACGAAGGAACGCTTTGGGCAGGCCCGGTTGCGTCGCTAATTTCACATGACGTGGCGATATCGAAATTAAGCGTGCTTGGCTCGTCTCGGTTGGCGACGGGATGGATCTTGCTCCTCAAGAGTTCTCGTAAATGCCCTGAGTCGATCGGACACGAAGTGGCGTTGACAATATTGGTGGACGACGCCAATGACGGAAATTCGAAGAGATCGAGTAACTTGGCCTGCTGATCATCAACTAGGAGGTCTGTCGAGCGCCAGGCTAACAGGCGCATTCCTTCAACTGAATCAGCAGAGAATCCCGGAGAGACCTTCGACACCGCTATACGCTTGACTGCCTCTGCGACGCGATCGAGTAAGGCGACTAGTTCGGTCTCCGGTATGAGTTCACCAGGCACCGTTTCGACGGCAGCTACAAATCTCGCAAGTTCGCTGAACGACGTAGAGCGAATCGATTCGTCTGCATTTCGATTTAGCCAATCTCTACTCACGGAGGAGAGTTCCGGCATCGCGGCTGCGATCGTGGTGTTATTCGCAAACGGAGACACTATCGCCCACGCCTGCTGGAATTGCCCCTGACTTAGGAGTGCCTTTGCCTGAGGAAGGGCGATGATGGCGCGATTGGCGGTGGCTCTATTCCTCAGCCTCTCTATGACGGTAGTCAGATCGCGCAACAGATTCTGCTTAACCTGGTCGCGCTGCGCCACCAAGCGGGTCTTGGAGACAGGCGAGTTCAACCTCTGAGCGCGTTCCGCAATAGCTAGTTGGATCGCACTGACAGCGATGGGCGAACTCGCGCCGAGGTCGTATGCCTGTAGGCGAATGATGAGCTTGTTGATATCGCCCTGGCAATTCGAAGCGCACGAAGAGGCGGACACGGTCGCCAGTAGAAAGTCGTTGAGACTCGATGCGTTTTTGACAAGCTGCTGAAATAGACTGGCGGTAATCGGTGTCGGGATAGGATACAGCCCGAGTTGCTGTGTTCCGTACAGGATGAGAAGCGGGTTGTCTCCTTGCCGGAACTCAACGGCCCTAGTGTCACCGATGCCGCGAGTCGCCTCCGGTTGATCCAAAAATGCAACAATCTCGGACTCGGAAGCGCCTCCAGCCACTAGCGCTCCTGCCAGATCCGCAGCGCTCTTGAACACGGACTGAGCGTCCACCTGGGTAGCCAGTGCGAGGCTGCCAATCGCAAGTAGCATCGAAACACGCATACGTCCCGAGCGCTTCATGCCGAGATTCTGCCATAGCTGAGGTCGTCATCTGAGCCTGAAGACGCTGATGGCGACGCTGGGCTACGGAATGGTTGGGTATCTGCGCAATTACGGGCACCGGTGAAGCAGTTGGGCAGGTGCTGGTGCCTGCTCTCGCGGCGCGCTTGTACGATGGGTAACCTCTGCGGTCACATAACGCGGTTGTTCGGATGCTCAGGATCCTTTCCGTTCAGAAAGTCCTCAAGGTCATCGAGGTCGCTGAATGCGGCAAAGACAGAGCCTTGCGGTTGGTTCGCCTTCGCAGTCAGAAAAAACCCCTCCGCGAACACCGTGTAGACTCCCTGCGGCTGGTCGGGGAATGCGCGACGTTCGGGGTGCATGATGAAGCCCTTCTCCCGTGCGAGATAGACGAGTCGCTCAACGCGTGCTTGTTCGGTTTCTTCAGGCATCAAGGCTCCTTGGCGCGAATGGGTCTTGCCTAGGAGCCTAAGTCGGCAATGGTTTCGCTGTCCAACAAGCATGACCAGTTATTTGCTACAACCACAACCAGTAGAGTTGTTCCTGTCGTGTCGTGTTCGATGCTGCGTCGCCGTGGTGTCCGTTGAATTGCGTTCGAGACGCAGCGGTGCAGGGATCAAAATATCTTTGCGAGTGTGAGAATTCGCGCCTTTAACTCGGCGTTCGTGAGTTTGTCGAACGCACCGGGTGTTCCGGTCTCAACGCGATCCACCGGCTTGCCCTTCGCGTAGTGCCAGATCAGAATCTCGACGCTACCGGCGCTGCCATCGATTAGCCGCTTTCGGAGCGCAGCGAGATAGTCCGCATCGTCAATCAGGCGGTTGCAGATGTCGCGCACCTCAATGGTCTTGCGCGTCAGAGTGCCGGGTGTGCGTCCGCGTGGGTTGCCGGACTGGCCGGCGCGGAAGCTGGTTGAAGTGGCGTGACGTGGCATTCGTTCCCTCGTAATGCCTGATTTTCGTTGGCATCGCTTCAGTTAGATGGCGATCCATCATCGGCCAGGCCAACAATTCAACCAGACGCCGGTCAACAGTTGCAAACTATTGTCAATTAACAACTTATAGTAATAATTGACAACCAGACCATTATACGTATACTTGTGCGTATATGCCTAACAAGACCATCTACGTTGCTGACGAAACACTCTGGGAACAAGCGAGGCAGTTAGCCGGGAAAGACGGCCTCTCAAGCGTTGTCAACGCAGCGATCAAGAACTTCATCGATGAGGCCGCACGCCGGGAGCAAGGCTTCGAAAAACACGTCTTTGAGATCTTCGGCGACCGCGACCTCGATGGGCCGACCGATGTGATCGGCTTTGAAGGAAAGAAACTGTACGGGGAGAAATTCGTTCTGATCGCTGACCCGTTTCAGCCCGACTCCCCCTCGGCCTCGATCGAGGCTTACATCGCTGTCTACCGCACCAAGTCGGGCAAGTTCGTTCTTCTAGCCGAACAAGTTACCCAGAACCCAACGAGCATGAGCGCGTTTGATGCGTGCGAAATCCATTCGTCCGTGAGCGACCTGATGAACGGCAACGTCGTCTCCTGCATATTCCCGTCGAATCGCTTCGAGTTTCTGAACGAACTCTCGAAACACGTCGGCAAAGAACACGTCACTTGGATTGATTAGGTGCCCAAATGAAATGGATCCGCCACCGTCATGTGTGTCGCGGCTGCGAAGAACGCCGCTCTGTTTTCTGCTTCAATGGTCGAGTGAGCGCGAGGGACGACCACGACCTTTGTCCCCAGTGTTATCGATGCCTGCGCGATCGGATGCGAAGCCGAAGGCTCCTCTAGCATGGCAAGCCTCGGGGCTTCTGATGCGCGAGTCGTAAACTCCCAAGCTGTCTCCGAATCGTCTCCACAACTGTGGTCGATCTCGGATGAACGCCGCTGACTAGCGTTGATTGATGCGAGGCGGCGAAGTTGTTGATCGCGTTGGGCTTGAACCAGAAACCGTGCGCCATCAATGACTTCCTTTTAAGAGCTAACGCGGGTTCAACTCTCGCCGCCCGAAAGCAATTCGCAGGCACGGTGCGCCGAACACGCGGCATCAACATCATTACGCCCAACGGCGGCAAGGCCTTCAAGCCGCACCGCGAGAAGGTCATCAAGGTGAACGGCGAGAAGGCATTCAAGCTGGCAGATTTGACGATGATTCCTCCCTAATCCAGGCAGCTACGCAAACGCCACGCCTAGGTCGGGCGGTATCGTCGGTTGCAAGTCCCCTCAAACAACACCGGATGCCTGTCCCTTTTCCTGTCCCTTTTGCCAGCCAATCCGAACCAATTCTGGCCAACGGGAACAGACCGTTGCCCTATGGATAACGCGAGGTTCAGGCCAGCTTTCTAAGTTTGGGAGGCCAAATCGACCCGGCCGGAGTGGCGGAACTGGCAGACGCGCGGGACTCAAAATCCCGTATCGGCAACGATGTGTGGGTTCGACCCCCTCCTCCGGCACCATGAATTGAACAACTAGTCCGGCGATCAGTGTGGAGCACCGGACTGTTCGGTCGCTTCGAAGGCAGTGACGCGAACCACCCGGTCGTCTTCATTCCCCAAACGCCTGGCAACGTCCGTGCGATTAATTGCGTCTCGAGTCTTGATGGTTATCTCTAGCCGGCTGCCATTGGGCCTCAATCGCTCAATCCCCTCTCGAACGCACTCAACTCTCGCCAGCGCCAAGCCGACGTTATTGCCATAACTAGCGCTGCGATGAATCGGCACAGCGTCGGCCGCGCCCTCTAGTGTCAGAAACTGCCATCGGTTGACGCTGGCTAATCTCGCAATCCTATCTATGTGAGCGCTGGTGATCGGTGTCCCGCAAAGCCCCCCCGTCTCGAACTTGATGGTGTCTTGAAAGATGAGGGCTCCAGCAATGCGTCTGCTATCAGGCCGGGCCGGCTTCTTCGGCTGGGCGCCTGCTATCAGCGCGACGACCATTAGCACACAGATCGAAGTGAGCAATGTTGCGGCGCGAAATCGGGCCGTCCTCGACACCAGCCCTTCGATCAGATTTTCGATATGCAGCCGGAACGAGACATCCCGCTTTCCACTGAATCCGAGTTCACCCCATCGCACTCTCAGCGATGCGCGCAAGCAGAGCAGCAGGTCAAACACCAGAAACACCCCGGTGAGCTGGAGGAGTTGTGGCTGAAGCTCCAAGTCAGGGCGAGTTACTACCAAGCCTAAGCCGGCTGCCAAAATGGAAATCAGCGCCAACAACGAACCGCTCTTCTGATCGAGCACACCCAGGTGATGCTGGATGAACTCCAGACACTCTTTGGGTTTGATCAGTGCCCAAGCGTCAGCTTCGGTCTTTAGCGAGGCTTCACCGGCCGGAGCGCTGGCAAATATTGCTGAGTGCATCGCAAGGTGACGAAGCCATTGGCGCTTTCGCGTCTCCTCCATCTTGCCTGACCACGGGGATAGCCACCGGAGGGCCAGAGGCACATCACGGAAGTTGACATACAGCCACGGCAGGAATTGGCGAAGTCTCGCTTGCATTCGAAAGACGAAATGCTTTTGGGTCCGCGAAAACTCAATGTGCGCGGTCTGAAGGGACTGCCCCCATGGACGTCCGGCGACGGCTTCCCTCTCGTACTCTTTGAGGTATTTGCTTTTCTTGATCGGCATTCACCACCGCCTCTCAGCCACCTATTCACATAGACGGTCGAGCTTGTATTTCTTCTCACTGACGCTCACCCCACCTCCGCAGGCCCGGGCTACTCACCGCGGCACGCATCGTGAATATTGATCCGCTCGATGAGGGTAGCGACGAGGTTCATGGTCATCGCGGTCGCCACTTTGGCGCTCGCGCGTTGCAGTCACGGCACCGTGGCCGCGCTGCCCTCGGCGCCCACGCCAGTAACGCCGGCGATCACCCTTAAGAGCCTGACGATCACGCCGGCCGGCGGCGGCACCATCATCGCGGGGAATGCCGTCGAGATCACCTCGAGCGGCCCCTTGCCGTCCACCGGCGCGGTGCTCGGCGCGTTCGCGCAATACAGCGACGGCTCGGGGAAATACGTCGAGGCGAAGTGGACGACAAGTGATCCCAACGTCCTGGTAGTCAGCGGCTCGTCCCTGAAGGCGATGAGCCGCGGGTCGGCCAGTCTCTCCGCGACCGCCGAAGGTCAGACCGCCACCGAGACCTTCAACGTCGAGCCCACCATGGCGGGCACCTGGGCCGGCAACTACGTGGTCGATCAGTGCTCCGCCGGCAGCGCGTCGATGTACGACGGCATCTGCGGCAACACGCCGGGCCGCGAGCCGGGTGTGCTGCCTGTCGGCAAATCAGCGCCGATCACCTTTCAGATCATCAAGAACGGAACAGACCTGAGTGCCGTCACGGCGTTCGGCGAGCTGCGCGGAACGATCACCGGCACCGATCGCGGCCAGAACTTCCTGACGCTCAAGGGCGATCTCAAGGTGGAGCGGACGACGCTGACGATCGTGTATTGGGATTCGCGCGTGGAGACGGATCTGATGGAAGGCTTTATCGGATTCGAGGTGCGGATCGACGGCGTCCCGAGTCATGCGCAAGTCACCGCGCACTTCGACAACGTGACGCGGCGCTAGCTCAGGCCATGCGCAAGCGGCGCAGTAACCGCACGACCTTCGATCGCAGCCGCTCGTCGGCCCACTCCTCGTCGTCGTCGCGCTTGTCCGGCTGCGCCCGGCCCTCGGCGATGTGACCGAACATCAGCAACCGTGTGGCCTCGAGCAAGCCGTCGGTGCCGAACGGCTTTTCGATAAACGACTCACCGTCGCCGAGCTCCTGCAGATCCTGGAACAACGTGTCGGCAAAACCCGTGACGTAAAGGATGCGCGCGTTCGGATACTTCCCACGGACGACCGTCGCCAGTTGCCGGCCGTTGATGCCCGGCATCATCAAGTCGGTCACGAGCAGGTCGATCCCCGGAAAATCCGGTTGCATCACCAGGCTCGCGGCCGCATCGCCGGACTGCGCGGATGAGATTTCGTAGTTGTCGGTGGCGAGGATGCGCGTCACCAGCCGCAGGATCGGGAGCTCGTCGTCCACGATCATCAGCCGCTTCCGCACGTCGAGGGGCGCACGCTTGAGCGCGCCGGCAGCCGTCTCCCCAGGACGATGAATCAGGGGAACATTAGGTAGTGTCTGCGTGTCCGGGGCCGGCATTCCGATGAAGCTATCTTAGCGTCCCGGCAGCCTCCCGCAAATGACACAGACGACGCGGAGGACATTTGCCTCTCGCGCCGTCTTGTGTTTCTGCGCAGAATTGCCGGATTACCGCTTGCGGGCTTCGTAGATCGTCGCCGCGCCGCCGCCGATGGCCGCGCCGATCAGGGCGCCTTTCTTGCCGGCGATGAGTCCGCCAAGCCCCGCGCCGCCGCCGGCGCTGCCGCCGATGATCATCGCGGTCTTGCCCCACGAGCGGTTTGACTCACTCCGCGACTCGCTCACGCGAGCGCGCGCCGGCTGCGACACCGTGCGAGCCCGGGCGACCGGACGCGGCGCCACGTCGCCGCGATAGGCCGGTTGCGTGTAGACCACCGGCTGCGCGTATGCCGCCTGCGGCGCATACGCAACGTTACGGGTGATGCAGGTCACATCCGTGACCTCGCGTCCCGCCACGAACGCGCGTCGCAGCACCGCTTCTTCATACGGCTGGCACTGCATCGTCGCGCCGTTGTTGAGCGCGCCGGTGTTGGCCACCGTCATCGCATAGGCGCCATTGGGATCCGGTCCGTAGGCCGGAGCCGGTGAAGGCTTCATAGCTGCAGCCGCGCCCAGTGCCACCGCGCCTGCTACGAGTCCGCCGATTGCCGATCCCACCACTGTGTTCATCATGATCCGAATCCTCCGCTGCCCCGTGGATCATCAAGGCTTGTGCCAGCGGATTCGGCCGATAAACGCACTCATTCGGGGACGATTGCAGCCATCAGCCACGATTTTGTCGAGTGCTGATGAGGACAACTCGACCGTCCCCGGCACCCAGGCACCCGTACGCACCGAGGCACTGTAGTCCTAGGGAACAATGGCCCACATGAAGGTCGCGCCGACACTGATGCGCCAGAACGCGAGGTGATCGGGACGGCGAAGCTCGGGATGATCGGCCGCCGAGAAGAAGTATCGCGCGTCGGCGCGCAGCGCCGCGACCTCGTTGATCACCAGGAACGTGCCGCCGCCCACTCCGAGGGCGAAGTCATAGGTGCGCGCCGAACCGCCACACGGCGAGATGCAGCCATCGACCTGCATGATGCCGGCACCCGCGGTGCCGAACGGCCGGATGGTCCCGGCGGGCTTCACCCACGATGCGTTCACGAGGTAGGTCGTCAGATCAAGTTGTTGACGCGTCGTGTCCACATCGGTGGCCCGGCCGAAGTCGACTTCGGCGCCCCACCCGCTGATCTCCTGCACGGCGACGGAGGCACCGGCCGTGAGGCGCTCGCTGGTGACATCGCCGGCGGTGACGACACCGACGTGACCGGTGAGATAGCCCTTGAAGGTGCCCATCGTCATCTGCGCGCTCGCCTCGGTCGCGCTCACGGCCAGCAACATCCAAACGCTCAGACCTAATACCGCAGTGCGCTTCATCAACACGTCTCCTGGCCGGTGAACAACCGCTGGCCCTCGGTGAGCAGCCACTGGCGCGCATCCTGGTGGCGCGGGCAGGCGGCGGCGACGTGCCGCCAGAACCGCTTCGAATGATTCAACTCCCGCCGATGCATCAGCTCGTGGATCATCACGTATTCGCGAACGAACGGCGGCAGCAACACCAGCCGCCAGTTGAGCGTGATCGATCCGGTCGACGAACAGGCGCCCCATCGCGAACGCTGATTGCGAATCGACACGCGCGTCACCGTAATGTCGTGCGCCGCGGCAAGCGCGAGCAGTTCCGGCGGCAACTCCTTCACCGCCCGGCGCCGCAACGCGGGCTCGTCGGGATGCACGACCGCGGGACGCGACTGGTGCTTGAGCAGCTGCTGCGCGATCCACGCGCCGCTGCGCTCCACGAACGCCAGCGCCTCGCGTTTCGATCCCCAGCGCGGCAACGTCACCCGCAGGGTCCCATCGTCGAGCAGCCGCAGGATGTAGCGCCGCGCCCAGCGATGGCGGACGAACACCGTGTTCGTGCGTGGGGCGAACAGGTCGAGCTGCATGAATCAGCACTAAAGATACCGTAAAGTAGGCCGATGACCTCGCGCTTCGATGCGCTGGCGGACCTCGTCCGCGGCACCACCTTTGACGACTTCCTGTTGCGTCCGCAGTACAGCGTGATCGCCCGGCGCGATCCGGCGACGATCGACCTGTCGTGCCGGTTTTCGACGCACATCACGCTGAAGCGGCCGCTGGTCTCCGCCAACATGGACACCGTCACGCGCGCGCCGATGGCGATCGTCCAGGCGGAAGAAGGCGGCCTCGGCATCATCGATCGCGGCTTCCGCAACGGCGACATCGAGCCGCAGGTGCGCGAAGTGGCCAAGGTCAAGCGGATGCAGCACATCATCATCCGCGACCCGTATTCGGTCACGCCCGAGACGTCACTCCTCGATGCGCTGGCGCTGATGCGCCGCCGCCGCGCCGGCACGCTGGTCGTCGTGGACGCCAATCGCCAGTTGAAGGGCCTGTTGACGGAACGGGATGTCCGGTTCGTCAACACCCGCGAGGGCACGGTCGCCTCGCGCATGACGCCGGTCGAATCGCTCGTCACCGGCCAGGGCGAACTGACGCTGGCCCTCGCCGAGCAGATGATGGTGCAGCGCAAGATCAAGAAGCTCCCGCTGGTCGACAAGAGCGGCGCGCTGCTCGGCCTGATCACCGCCAAAGACATTCATCGCCAGGAGCGGCTGCCCTTCGCCACGCGCGATGCGCACGGCCGCCTGCGCGTCGGCGCCGCCATCGGCGCGACCGGCGATTTCATCGAACGCGCCGCCGAGCTCGTCAAGGCCCACGTCGACGTGATCGTGATCGACATCGCGCACGGCCATTCGATCGTGATGGCCAGGGCGATCGACGCGTTCCGCAAGGCCTTCCCCGATCTCGAGCTCGTCGCCGGCAACGTCGCAACCGCGGAAGGTGTCACGTTCCTCGCCGAGCGCGGCGTGAACGCCGTCAAGGTCGGCATCGGTCCGGGCGGCGGCTGCACCACCCGCCTGACGACCAGCTTCGGGGTTCCGCAATTGCAGGCACTCTACGAATGCCGCCAGGGAGCCGGTGACACTGTGCCGTTGATCGCCGACGGCGGCATCAAGCGCCACGGCGCGATCCTCGAGGCGCTGCTCTTCGGCGGCGACACGGTGATGCTCGGCAGCATGTTTGCCGGCACGGAAGAAACCCCAGGCGAGACGGTGCAGAAGTCCGTCGTCCTTCCGGATCAGCAGCGCTCGGTGAAGGTGCCGTTCAAGGTGTTGCGTGGCATGGCGTCGATCCAGGCGATTCGCGATCGACTCGACGTCGAAGATGACGATGTGGTGGATATGGAATCGATTGGCGCCGAGGGCACCGAGGTCAGCGTGCCGGCGCGCGGCTCGGTGCGTCCGATTGTCCAGGACATCTTCAAGCACCTCTGCTCGTCGATCAGTTATGGCGGCGCCAGCAGCCTCGCCGAACTGCGGCAGATGTTCCGCGACGACCCGATGCGTTACCTGATCAAGCTGTCGGCATCAGCGAAGAAAGAAAGCTACGACCGGTGAGACCATCCGGCGAGGAACACGTGGCTGTTCACGCCGGGGTTCGAGCTGAACTGATTGCCGTTCGAAAAATGCTGAAAGCGATACCCGAGTAGCCAGGTATTCGCGCCGCGCGGATGCAACCGGATGCCGCCGCCCCAATGCGCGCTGAAATTGAGGTGGCTGGTGTTATCGGGAATCGACGCCGTCGTCCACAACCCGCCCATCGCCAGTTCCGCGAACGCCGACCAGCGCTGCCGCGGCACGAGGTTCCATCGCCACACCAGCGGCGAGACCCCCGCACCGTAGATATTCGTCGGAATGAACTGCAGGAACAGCGGCATGGCTTCGACGCCCCACGCGAAACAGCCGCGGACCACGCCCGGCCCCATCTCGGGCCCGAGCGATTTGCTCAAGCCGACGTTCTGCACCGCGTAGTTGCGGCCGGCCGTCGATTGATAGAGGTTGACGCTGTTCGCAACGCCCGCGCTGACGTTCCATTCAAGCGGATGATCTGCGCACGAGGCCGCGACATTCGCCGCGGCCAATTGCAGGGTCAGGACAATCGTAATCATCGATCGATTTAATCTACTCGCAACGCCTCCAGTGGATCGATCCGGCTGGCGCGCAGCGCCGGGAATAGTCCCGCCAGGAATGCGACGACGCCGAGCACCACCGGCAGCGAAATGAACGTGACCGGATCCGTCGTGCTGACACCATAGACCAGACCCGACAGCAATCGCGTCAGCGCCAGCGCGGCGACCACGCCAATGCCGAGGCCGGCGATCACCGGTTTGAGCGATCCATACAACACCAGCCCAAGAATCTCGCGGCTGGTCGCGCCGAGCGCGACGCGGATGCCGATCTCCTGCGTGCGCTGCGCCACTGAGTACGCCACCGTGCCGTAGATGCCGGCGATAGCAAGGATCAGCGCGATGCCGGCGAATACGATCAGCAGCGTCATGTTGAAGCGGCGCTGCGTCAGCGACGCGCCGACCACATCATCGAGCGTGCGTGGCGGCGAGACCGGCAGCGCCGGATCGAGTGATTGCAGCGCGGCACGAATCGATCCCGCGGTGCTCATCGGATCGCCCTTGGTCCGGATCATCAGGTTCTGCGCGCGCGACGGCGACGACGAATGCGGCGCGTAGGTAATCGGCACCGGCTCCTGGTCGGCGCGATATTGACGGACGTTGCCGACGACGCCGACAATTTCCACCCACTGTGGCTGGCCCTTGTCATCAGGGCCGAACGAGAAGCGATGCCCGATCGGATCCTCATTCGGAAAGTCGCGCCGGGCCATCGCTTCGTTGATGATGATCACCGCCGGATCGGCCACCATGTCCTGGCGGAGGAATTCCCTCCCCTTCATCACCGGGATCCCCATCGTCGAAAAATAGTCCGCGCCGATGTCGACGAAGTTCGTGACCGGTTGCTGGTTGAAGGGCACTTCGGGCTTGTTGTCCGGCTGGTAGGCCAGGATGCTCATGCCGCCGCCGGTGGGCACATATCCCGTCAGCGCCACCTTCTCGACCCCGGGAACGGCGCTGACGCGTTCGATGACGCGATCCCAATACGCCATGAACTGCCCCGGTGATCGATAGTTCTCGCCCGTCGGCGCAACGCTCATCGTCAACATCCGCGACGTCGTGAATCCCATCGGCATGTCCACGAGGGTCATCAAGCTGCGGAACAGCAGTCCCGCGCCGACAAGGAGCACGAGCGAGATCGACACCTCGGCGAGCACCAGGCCGGCGCGCGCGAAGTGCCGTTGGCCGTCGCCGGTCGCGCCGCGGGTGTTGTCCTTCAGCGTGTTCTGCAATTCCGGACGCGACGCCTGCCACGCCGGCACCACCCCGAACAGCACGCCGGTGACGATCGAGATCAGCAGCGCAAACCCCAGGGCGTAACCGTCGACGCCAACCGGCGCGACGCGCGGCACTTCACCCGGATCGAGCGACAGGATCAGGTCGACGCCCCAGAAGGCCAGCAACACGCCCAGGCCGCCGCCGACGAGCGCAATCACCACGCTCTCGGTCAGCAGCTGCCGCATCAGCGTCGATCGATCGGCGCCGATCGCGGCGCGAATCGCCAGCTCGCGCGCGCGCACGGTGGCCCGCGCCATCAACAGGTTCGCGACATTCGCAACGACGATCAGCAACACGCATCCGACGGCGCCGAGCAGCACCAGTAGCGGCGTGCGGGCCGATCCGACGAGGCGATCCTGCAACGGCGTCGCGACGCCGACGAAATTCGAGGACTCTTCCGGATACTGCTTACCGAGCTGATCGGAAATCGTCTTCAGCTCGGCGTTCGCCTGCTGGACCGAGGTGCCTTCCTTCATGCGCGCGATGCCGCGCAGGCAATGCGCGCCGCGCTGGCCGCTCGGATCGACGTTGCCGCCTCCGCAGCCGGGCACGTCAAACGACGCCGGGATCCAGAAGTTGCTGGTGTCGGGAAAATTCACCGTCGCCGGCATCACGCCGATCACGGTGAACGGCTCCCCGTTCAGCCGCAGACTCTGGTTGATGATGTCGGGCTGACCGGCGAACTGCCGCTGCCAGAAACCAAAACTCAACACCACCACTTGATTGCGGCCGGGCTGCGAGTCGTCTCGCGTGAAGGCGCGGCCGAGGAGCGGCGATGCGCCGAGCACATCAAAGAACCCAGTCGAGGCCACCGTGCCGCGCAGCCGTGCCGGCTCCCCGGTGGACGGGGTCACGTTGTAGATGCGCGTCGAAAACGCGCTCATCACGTCGAATGACGAGGCCATCTTGCGCCAATCGACGAATGTGGCCGGCGCGATCGCGCCTCCGCCGGCAAGGTCGCGGCGTTCCACTTCGTTGATGTCCACGATGCGCTCGGCGTGCTTGAAAGGCAGCCGCTGGAGCAACACGCCGTTGACGATGCTGAACATCGCGGTGTTGGCGCCAATGCCGACGGCGAGCGTGAAGACCACGACGGTGGTGAAGACCGGGGTCTTGCGCAACATGCGCACCGCATGTTGCAGATCGCGAATCAATTTATCCATGCTGCTCCCCAATAAAGCAGTAATGCTGCCAATTCGCATCGCGCCGGCTAACGATTGTCGATTCAATGGGTTGCGTCGAATCGGGGCGGGACGGCGACGGCCGGAAACGTCCGCTAATGGGACGGCCCGGTTTCTGCTAAGGTCAGATCGTGGCGCGTGGGTTTGAAAGCAAATCGGTGGAGTCGCAGCAGGAAGAGGCGCAGCGTTCGAAGTCCCTGGGGCCGGCCCTGACGCCCGCGGAACAGGCGCGCCTGGCCCGGAAGGCCGGACTCGAAATGGCCCTGGCCCAGACCCAGGCCGAGATGACTGCCGCCTGCCGCCCAGCCCATCGGGAAATGCTCAAATTGCGGCTGGAAGCGATCCAGGCTCAAATCCGGGACTTGTGAGGCAATGACAGATTTGCTAAGCTCCACCCGGACACCCACCCCTATTTCCATCCGGGAAACCCTTCAACATCCCATTGCCTTAGCCGTCACTTAGTTAGAGTTCATCACCCGTGCCACCAGTCAGATTGTTCGTGGGCAACCTGCCCTATCAAGCTACCGAAGAAGACCTCCGTACTCATTTCGCGCAAGTCGGCGCGCCCACGCAGATCGTCCGTCCGCTCGACCGGGAAACCGGCCGCGCGCGCGGGTTCGCCTTCGTGGAATACGCCGAACGCGCCAACGCCGAAGCGGCGATCAAGCAGTTCGACGGCCAGTTGTTCATGGGCCGTCCGCTTGCCGTCAGCGAAGCGCGCGCGCGTGAAGACCGCGGTCCTGGAGGTCCGCCCCGCCCGGGCGGAAGCTTCGGCGGGCCGCGCCCCGGTGGATTTAGCGGGGGCGGCGGATTCTCCGGCGGTGGTGGCGGCTTCGGCGGCCCGCGCCCCGGCGGCTATAGCGGCGGTGGCGGCGGTTTCTCCGGCGGCGCCCCCGGCGCCGGCGGCGCGCGTCAGAAGGACTTCGGTCCTCCCGCGCCTCCCAAGGACAAGAAGAAGCCGTTCAAGAAGAACGAAGACAAGCCGCGCGGCCCCATCCCGACGAAGTTCACGGGCCGCACGTTTGGCCTCGACGACCTCGAGGATGACGACGCCATCGACATCACCCCGGACTTCATGAAGCATGAGGATCCGGAAGTGGAGACCGACGAGGCCGCCGAAACACCGGACGCCGTTGGCGAGACGCCGGATGTGGACGTGCCTGACGACGGCGACGACAAAGAGTGACCTATGAATCGCGAAGACGTCATCCTGTTCAGCGGCGGTGCGCTCGGCGCTGAAGAAGCGTTCGGCTCGTGTGCCGAGAGCTTTGGCGTCGAAGAGGTCAACTTCTCGTTCGAGGGCCACAAGCCGGCGCGCGCGCGCGGGCTTCGGGTCCTCAATCACGAAGAGCTCGCCGCCGGCGAAGTCAGCCTCGCGTACGTCTCGCGCTTGATGAACCGGCGGTATCCCGACACCCCGACGTTCCGCAAGATCCTGCAGAGCATCTGGTATCAGATCAATCACGGCCAGGAGATCTACGTCATCGGCGTGATCCAGGCCGATCAGACCGTGCGCGGCGGGACGGGATGGGGCGCCGAGTTCGCCAAGCTCTGTAACAAGCCGCTGTTCGTGTTCGATCAGGAACGCGAGGGCTGGTTCATGTGGGACGGCGAGGCGTCCGCCTGGACGGCAAAGAACGGCGCCGACGCGCCCGTCATTCAACACATGCACTTCACCGGCACCGGGACGCGCATGCTGATGCCGTCGGCGAAGAAAGCGATCACGGAACTCTTCAAGCGCTCCTTCTAATCGCCAATCGTCAATCGCCAATCATCAATCGCCACTCCCCTGTCCCCCGATCCCTGATCCCTGGCATCACCACCTTCCTGACGATGTCCTACATCGTCGTGGTGAATCCCGCGATTCTCTCCACGCCAGGCACCGGCATTCCTTTCTCCGGCGCGCTCACCGCGACGGTGCTCGTGTGTTTCACGATGACGCTGTTGATGGGGGCGTACGCGCGGCTGCCGTTTGGCGTTGCGCCGGGCATGGGCCTGAACGCGTTCTTTGCATTCACGCTGATCATCAACGGCGGCGTGCCGTGGCCGGTCGCGCTCGGCATCACGTTCTGGGCCGGCGTGGTGTTCCTGCTGGTTTCGATCACGCCACTCCGCGAACAGATCGCGATGTCGATCCCCCTGCCGCTGCGCTCGGCGACCGCGGCCGGCATTGGATTGCTGCTGACGTTCATCGGGCTGCAGAACGCGGGGTTCGTCGCGGCGAATCCGGCGACGATGGTCGGCGTCGGGCCGCTCGACCATCGCGCGCTCTTCACGCTGCTCGGCCTGCTCGTCAGCGTGTGGCTGAGCCGCCGCGACAATCCGTTCGCGTATCTGGCCGGCATCGGGATCGTCACCGCCGCCGCATGGCTCTTCGGCTACGTCACGCCGCCGGCATCGTGGTTCAGCGCACCTGACTTCTCGAGCGTGTTCCTGAAGCTCGACGTCCTCGGCGCGCTCAAGCTGTCGCTGCTTCCGGCGATGGTCACCGTGATGCTGACGGACCTGTTCGATTCGCTCTCGACGTTCATCGGCGTCGCGCAGGCCGCGGATCTCGTGAACGACAAGGGCGAACCTCAGCGACTCCGCCAGGGCCTAATCGTCGATTCGGTCGCGACGCTCGGCGCGGCGCTGTTTGGCAGTTCGTCCGGCACCGCGTATGTGGAAAGCATCGCCGGAATCCGAATGGGCGGCCGCACCGGCGCCACCGCCGTGGTGACCGCGTGCTGCTTCCTTCCCTGTCTGTTCATTGCGCCGATCGCCGCGGCGATCCCCACCTACGCCACCTCGGCGGTATTGATCCTGGTCGGCGTATCGATGTTCCAATCCGTGACACGAGTGCCGTTCGACCGCCTGGAGATCGCGGTGCCGGCGTTCGCGACGCTGATCCTGATTCCGCTGACGTTTTCCATCACGCAAGGTATTCTCTGGGGATTCATCCTCCACGCGGCACTGCATGTCGTCGTGGGACGAGCGCGCGACGTGACGGCCGCAGCGTGGGCGCTCTCGATGGTCGCCGTCGCTTTATTGGTCCTCGAACATGTCCACTGAATCCATTCTTTCGATTGCGATCGACGAGTTCCAGAAGGTCAAGAAGCTGGCGGACAAGTCGATCGAACAGCTCTCCGATGAGCAATTGCACGCGACGATCGATCCCGACGCCAACAGCGTCGCGGTGTTGATGCGCCACATGGCCGGCAACATGCGCTCACGGTGGGTCAACTTCCTGACGAGCGACGGCGAGAAGCCGGAGCGCCGCCGCGACGGCGAGTTCGAAGATCCGAGGCAGAGCCGCGCGGAGCTGATCGCCGAATGGGAACACGGCTGGAAGTGCGTGTTTGATGCGCTTTCCCCGCTGAGCGATGCCGACCTCCAGCGCACGGTGATGATTCGCGGCGAAGCGCACTCGGTGTACAAGGCGATCTCGCGCCAGGTCTCGCACTACGCCGGGCACGCGTATCAGATTCTGTTGCTGGCGAAGCACATGCAGGGCGCGAACTGGAAGACACTGTCGATCCCGCGCGGCCAGTCGGAAGAATTCAATCGCCGCATGCTCGCCAAACTGAAGGCCGAAGGCTGAAGGCCGAAGGCCGATGACTGAAGGCCGAAGACTGCAATGATCCGCTGGGGAATCCTCGGTTCCGCGCGCATCAACCGGCGGGTGATCCCGGCGATGCGGCTGGCGCGGCGCAGCGAGCTGGTGGCCATCGCCAGCCGCGAGCGCGCGCGCGCGGAACAGTTCGCCAAGGAGTGGTCCGTGCCGCGCGCGATCGCCGGCTACCAAACGCTCCTGGACGACCCCTCCATCGATGCGGTGTACATTCCGCTGCCGAATACCGATCACGTGCGGTGGACATTGGCGGCGATTGCCGCCGGCAAACACGTGCTGTGCGAGAAACCCATCGCACTCGATCCTGCGGACGTCGATCGCATCGCGACTGCGGCCGCCGCGGCGGGCGTCGTCGTCGAAGAGGGCTTCATGTATCGGCATGAGCCGATGACCGGACGCGTCATCGAGCTGGTGAACGGCGGCGCGATCGGCACGATCCGCGCGGTCGTGTCCGGGTTTACGTTCGCCCTCGAATCGAGCGCCAACATTCGCATGGATCCCGCGCTCGGCGGCGGATCGCTGTGGGATGTCGGGAGCTACCCGGTCACATACACGCAGCTCATCGTCGGACACGAACCGAAGATGGTCTTCGGCACGGCGCATTGGAGCGCCTCGGGTGTCGACGACGAGTTCATGGGGATGTTGCGGTTCAGTGAGGGCGCGACGGCGAACATCTACTGCGGCTTTCGCGCGGCCTACCGGACGTGGCTGGAGATTCTCGGCAGCGACGGCGCGCTGACGGTACCGAATCCGTTCCGGCCGGGTCCGCGCGAACTGCTCCAGCTCGAACGAAACGGCGCCCTCGAATCGATCGAGGTGACCGGGTCTCCCGAGATTTTCGTGCGTGAGATCGAGGATTTCGAAGCCAGCGTCCTCGACGGAACGCCTCAAGTCGTGACCCTCGCGGAAAGCCGGCGCACGGCCTCGACCCTGGTGGCGCTCTGCGCTTCTGCACGGGACACCCCGACAAGGTATCCTCAATAGATGGAAGCGGCGGGTTCGACAGTGCTCTGGCGGTTGTTCCGCGGCACAGCCCGCTCCCACGCGGTGGTGCTGCCCGGCGGCCCGCCCTTTACCCTGGCATTCTTCGCCAACGACGAGATGGACCGGGTTGAGAATTACGACACGATGGAGCTCGCCCTGTTTCGCGCGGATGAAATCAAGCGGTCGTTGATCGAAGACGACTGGAAGGACGAATAGTTGCTGAAGCTCGACAAACGTCATCGCACGATCGGCGTGAAGGTGGGCAACGTCACCGTGGGTGGCGGCGCGCCGGTCGTCGTGCAATCGATGACCATGACCGATACGGCGGATCCGGCCTCGACCGCGCAGCAGTGCATTGAGCTGTGGCAGGCCGGTTCCGAGATGGTGCGCGTCACCGTGAACCTCCCGGAAGCCGCGGCCGCCGTGCCGGAGATCAAGCGGCGCATGCTGGATGCGGGATGCACCGCGCCGTTGATCGGCGATTTCCATTACAACGGCCACCTGTTGTTGACGCGCTATCCGGACTGCGCGGCGGCGCTCGACAAGTACCGCATCAACCCCGGCAACGTCGGCACCGGCAAGCGGCGCGATGAGCAGTTCGCGACCATCTGCCAGGTCGCCATCGATCACGGCAAGCCGGTGCGCATCGGCGTCAATGGCGGCTCCCTCAACCAGGAGCTGGTGATGGCGAAGATGCAGGAGAACACCGATCGCAACCTCGGCAAGGAATCCGACGACATCATCAACGAGTGCATGGTGCTGTCGGCGATCCAGTCGACGGAGCTGGCGATCGAAACCGGCCTGCGGCCGGACCAGATCATCATCTCGTGCAAGGTGTCGCGGCCGCGCCACTTGATCGATGTGTATCGCGCGCTCGCCAGGCAGACCGAGCAACCGCTGCATCTCGGGTTGACCGAGGCCGGCATGGGCACCAAGGGCCTGGTGTGGTCGGCGTCGGCAATGGGTGTGCTCCTGAACGAAGGCATCGGCGACACCATTCGCGTGTCGCTCACACCGCGCCCCGGCGGCGATCGCCGCGAAGAAGTCTACGCGGCGTGCGAGTTGCTGCAGGCGCTCGGTTTGCGGACGTTTGCGCCCAGCGTGACGGCGTGCCCCGGCTGCGGGCGCACGACGAGCTCGACGTTCCAGGAACTCGCCGAAGCCGTGCAGGGCTACATTCGCGAGAAGATGCCGGAGTGGAAGAAGCAATACGACGGCGTCGAGACGCTGACGCTCGCCGTCATGGGCTGCGTCGTCAATGGTCCCGGCGAATCAAAGGCCGCGAACATCGGCATCTCGCTGCCGGGCACGGGCGAAGCGCCGAACTGCCCCGTCTTCATCGACGGCGTCCACGCGACCACGCTCAAGGGCACCTACGACGAGCTGGCGCACGCCTTCCACGAGCTGCTCGACGATTACGTGGAGCGCAAATACGCCAAGAAGACTGAAGTCCACGCATGAGCGCCATCACCATTCGCCCGGCCGATCACGACGACCGCCTCTTCGTGCTCGACCTCGCCGACCGCCTGGTGTCGTTTGACGTGCCGCACTGGCGCGAGAAGCCCGAGCTCGTCGAAGGCGATCGCCGCGCGCTGGCGCAGTGGTTCGAGGCGCGCAAGAACGACGAGGCGTTGTTCATCGCGGAGCTCGACGGCGTTGCTGCCGGCTGCGCCTTCCTGGTGACGCTGATCGACTATTTCAACGAACGCCCGCACGCGCATCTCTCGGTATTGGCGGTGTCAGCCGAGGCCGAAGGCAAAGGGGTGGGCTCTGCCCTGCTCGACAAGTCGATCGCCTGGGCCAGGGAACACAAGTCGGATCGCCTGACGCTGAGTGCCCTGGTCACCAACTCTCGCGCGCGCGCGCTCTATGAACACAAGGGCTTCAGTGGCGAATATATTCGCTACGTCCTTCCGCTGAAATAGAATGCGCGCATGCGCGCCCGTCTGCTGGCCCTAATACTTGTTGCACTGGTTGCACCCGTCGCACCCGTCGCTCAAGCGCCGACCTTCGATATTTTGATTCGCGGCGGCCGAATCCTGGACGGCACGGGCAATCCCTGGTATCGAGCGGACATCGGCATTACCGGCGATCGCATCCGTGCGATGGGATCGCTCGGCAACGCCACGGCGAAGACGGTGATCGATGCCGCCGATCGATTCGTGACCCCGGGCTTCATCGACGTCCATTCCCATGCCGGTCCCGGCCTCGCGACCGAAGAACTCAAGAACGGCCAGCCGCTGCTGGCGCAGGGCTTGACGACGGTCTTCATCAATCCGGATGGCGGCGGCCCGATCGACCTGGCCGCGCAGCGCGCCGTCTACGAAAAGCAGCACATCGGCAGCAACGTGGCGCAGTTCGTTCCGCACGGATCGATCCGCCGCGAAGTGATGGCGATGAGCGATCGCGATCCGAGCGCCGCTGAACTGGCGCGGATGGTGGAGCTGTCGCGCAAGGGGATGATCGACGGCGGCGTCGGGTTGTCGAGCGGCCTCTACTACGCGCCCGGCAGCTATTCGAAGACCTCCGAAGTGATCGCCATGGCCAGGGCGACCGCTCCGTATGGCGGCGTCTACTCGAGCCACATCCGTGATGAGGCGGACTACACCATCGGTGTCGTCGCCGCGGTGCAGGAGGTGATCGACATTGCCGAGCAAGGCGGCGTGATCGGCGTCGTCTCCCACATGAAGGCGCTCGGCCCGGGGACGTGGGGATTGTCAAAGACGCTGATCGCCAACATCGAGGCGGCGCGCAAGCGCGGTGTGCAGGTGTTCGCCGATCAATATCCCTACGAAGCGAGCGGCACCGGCATCGTCGGGGCGCTGATGCCGCGATCGGCGCAGGTCGGCGGCCGCGACGCGATGATGAAGCGCATCACCGGTGAGCTGCGGCCCGAGATCCGCGAGCAGGTGAAGACCAATATCGCCAGGCGCGGCGGCGCCGACACGTTGATGATCAGCCGCTACGAGCCGAACCCATCGTTCGAAGGCCAGCGGCTGTCGGCGCTGGCAGCGACGGCCGGGGTGGCTCCTGAAGAGTACGCGCTGCAGTTGTTGGAGAAGGGCGATGCGAGCCTCGTCTCGTTCAACATGTCCGAGGCCGACATCGAAGGCATCATGAAGCAGCCGTGGACCATGACCTGCACCGACGGCGACCTGGTCCGCATGGGTGAAGGCGTTCCCCACCCACGCGCCTATGGCGCTTTCGCGCGAAAGCTGAAGCGCTATGTGGCGGAGCGTAACGCGATTGATATCGCCGCGGCGGTGCGATCGATGACGACGTTGCCGGCGACGGTGTATGGATTGAAGGATCGCGGCCAGCTGCGCGCCGGCGCGTTCGCGGATATCTTGATCTTCGATCTGGCGAAGGTGAACGACGCCGCCACCTACGACAAACCGCACCAGCTCTCCGAAGGATTTGACGACATCATCGTCAACGGAGAACTGGCGCGGCGTAACGGCAAGTTCACGACGGCGCTGGCGGGCCGGGTGTTGCGGCCCGAGCGGCGTTAGTTCCCGTCGGGGAGTTCGACTTCCGGATCTTCCTGGGCGTCGAGCGCGCTGACCACGAACTTGAAGCGGCCGGCGGGTGCGTCGCCGAAGGCCTTGCGCTCCCATCCGCGGATCTCGATGGGATCCTTGCCCCAGGGGCCCGCTTCCGGCCAGGTCAGCGTGACCGGCACGTCGCTTCCGTCGATCAGATTGACGACGGTCCATTCAACGAAGTCACCGGGATTGGCGTAGAGACGCTGCGGCGTGGTCCTGATCGTGTTGCCGTGGCCGGTGCGATACAGGAAGATCGTGACGTGCAGCGTGCGACCGCCTGAGGCTCCGGCTGTCAGCCGGGCGCTGGTGCGTGACTTCGAGGCCGACTTCTTCACCGTTTTTTTTCGTGCGGCCTGTTTCGGTGCGGCCTTCTTCGGCGCTTTCTTGACGGCCGGCTTGCCCTTCTTCTTGCTCATCGTTTCACCTCAGCTGGGGTTGAGACCAGGGCCGCAAAGCGCGGCATCGGTCGGAGTATCGCAAAGTCTTCCTCGTCAGCAATCAATCGTTTCGAGTAACCCTTCGTAATCGCTTTCTCAATCGCATCGAGCGCCGGCCCGCTGCGCCTGGCCAGTGCATGCACGACGGCCGCGCGCTGCAACACCTGCTGATCGTCCGGCGCCAAGGACAAGGCGCGATTCAGGCTCCGCGTGGCCTCGGCATCATCGCCGGCCTTTGCCTGATAGACGGCCAGACGGGCAATCTCTCTCGCATTGGACGGACCGAGAGAGACGGCCACCTTTGCCTGTTCGACTGCCTTCAAATACGCGCGCCTCGCTTCATCCTTCCGTCCGAGATGCATGTACGCGTCACCGAGGTTGCGATGCGTGACCGCGCTTTGCGGCCGAATCAGTAGCGAGCCTTCATAGGCGGCCGCCGCCTTGCCGTAATCACCCAACCCGTATTGAATCGTGCCGATGTTAGAGAACGTATCGGCTCGTGGCTGGATGACATTCGCCTGTTCGTAATACGACAGGGCGCGCTTGGTATCCCCCAGTTGCTGTGCCGCGGCACCGGCCTGCCCCAACGTAATCGCGGACCCTGGCGAGAGAGCAATCGCCTTGTCGAATGCCTCGAGCGCTTCCTGGAAACGCGACGCGCGGAACAACGCCACACCCATATCGCTGTAGAGCGCGACCGCGTTCGGACGAATCGCCATCACCTTTCGAAATTCCGCGAGCCCGGCGTCGATCTCACCCTGCTGCATCAGGACCGAGCCAAACAACCTGATCGCGTCCTCAAAGGTGGGCTGCAACTCGAGCGCGCGCTCGACCTGGGTCCTTGCGGTGGCCAGGTCGCCAATCCGAAACGCGGTGAGCGCCGCGATGTAACGCACGCTGGGGCGATCGGGCTCGAGCTCGATCGCCGCTCGCGTCGAGGCCATCGCGCGATCGGCCCAGCTCTTGTCGTTGGTCTGCTGATACATCGCCCACTGGGCTTCGGCCAATCCCGCATGAGCGGTCGCGAACTTGGGATCCGCGGCGAGCGCGCGTTCGAATTCCGCGATGGCGGCGTTCCTGTTTCCGGTCAGATCGCGGCGGTCAAGCAGGGCGCGCCCCTTCCAGTAGGCGAGCTGCGCCGTCTCGTTGCTGGTGATCGGCGCCGCGGGCGTGGCACGCTGCGCGGAGGGTGTTTGATCGACAATGGCGTTTGCGAGCAGTGTCGACAAGCGCGTTTGCAGCTCGAACAGCTCGCCCGTCGATCCTTCGACGGTTTCGCCCCAGGCCACCGACGCATCCGATCGCTCGAGGTTCAGCGTGACGCGCATGCGATCGGCGATCGCCTGAACCGAGCCGGTGACGATGTAACTGGCGTCGAGCGAACGAACGAAGCTGGCGCGATCGGGATTCTGCTGGCGGCTTTCCTCGACGGCCGATCGCGACAGGACCGTGACTTTCGGCACGGATGCGAGACTGGTGATCAAGCTTTCGGCAAGACCGGCGCCGAGATAATCGTTCGAGGCATCGCCGCTCATGTTGGTCAGCGGCAACACCGCGACCACCGGCGCTTCCGGCCCCATGGGACGCGTCGCCAACTGGACGCGCACGACGATGGCGACGGCCACGGCCAGGACGACGACCGCCGCGATCTTGGTGCTGAGCGGCAATCTTCGCCGCAGCAACACGGTACGCCGCGCCAGCGGAGACGATTCAATGTCGCGGAGCGGGCTGAGCTCGACGAGGACCTCGTCGCCGGACGAGGGACGCTTGTTGGGATCGCGCTGGAGGAGGCTGCCGACGAGTCTTTCGAGTTCGGCCGGCACCCACAGCCCGCTACCCGACAGCTTCGGCGCATCGTCGCGCAACACCGACGTCGCGAGCGCAATCGCGTCGTTACTCGGAAACGGGCGGCGGCCGGTGATCATTTCGAAGATCATCACGCCGAGCGCATACAGATCGGCGCGGCCGTCGACATTGCGAGACAGGTATTGCTCAGGGGACGCGTAGCCCGGCGTGCCGACCAGGCCGCCACCGATCGTGCCCGACACGCTCGCCGACATGTCGGCGCCCGCCGGCACCATGCGCGCGATGCCGAAGTCGAGCACCTTGGCGCGCGATTCGGGACCGAGGACGACGTTCGAGGGCTTGAGATCGCGATGGATGATGCCCTGCGCGTGCGCCGCCGCGAGCGCATCGGCCAACTGCCACGCCACTTCAACGGTTTCAGCGACCGACATTGGTCCGCGCTGCAATCGCGACGACAGCGTCTCGCCTTCGACGTATTCAAAGACGACGATCACCTGGCCGTCGACGTCGAGCACGTCGTGGACCGTCGCGATGTGCGGGTGATTGAGTGACGCGGCGGCGCGCGCCTCGCGCATCAACCGCTGGCGGCCTTCAGTGGTATCCGCATCCGCGCTCTTGACCGTCTTCAGCGCCACCTTGCGATTGAGGCGCGTGTCCTCCGCAAGCCAGACCACGCCCATCCCGCCAGCGCCGAGGTGGCGGACGACTTGGTACGGTCCGATCGCTGCGCCGGGGTACACGAAATCCTATGGCGCGGACAAGTACGCCTTCGACGCCGCCTGATCCTTGAGCGGCACCACCTTCTCGGGATCGATGCGGATCATGATGTAGGTGATCTGATCGTCGATCTTCGTGAACAGGTGGCCGGTGCCGGCCGGGATGATGATCGCGTCGCCGGCCTTCAACTGGTGCGTGACGCCGTTCCTGATCGACGCGGCGTTGCTGCCGGGTCCGTTCAACAACCGCACGTTCTCGTTGGTCGCCGGACGTGGTTGGGCGCCGACGAGGTCGGGGCCGGTGACCAGCGTCGCCGATCCCGAAATGATGTGGTACACCTCGCTCACGTGATCGTGCTCGGCCACTGAGTTCGGCTGCGCCGCATCGAGCCTGGTGCGGTGCACCATCCCCACGGCGATGCCGCTCTTGCCGGCGTCGACCGATCGCACTTGCTGGTCGATCAGGTTCTTCGCGATCGCGCGCTGCAGATACGCCTGCAACTCGTCGTTCGAGATGTAAGTGGCCGGACAGCCTTGACAGGTCGCGGTCGGCACGTTCTGCGCCGAGACCGCCGCAAGGGTCAGGAGCATCGCGCCGGCGATCAACAGGGGCTTCAACATCGGGGGCGTCCTTTCGCCCCCACAGTCTACCCCGGCGGATTGCGCGTAATGAGGCGGACGCTGCGCTGATGGGTGAGATACGCCGCCGCCCATTGCAGCATCACCGACAGGCGGTTGCGGAAGCCGATCAGGAACAGGACGTGGATGAACAGCCACAACAGCCACCCCATGTAGCCGGACACCCGCAGGAAGCCGAAGTCGGCGATGGCGTTGTTGCGCCCGATGGTCGCCATGTTGCCAGGATCGATGTAATGAAACGGCGTGGTCGGCCGGCCCGCAATGGCCCGCGCCACGTTCGCGGCCGCGTGGCGGCCGCCCTGCTTGGCCACTTGCGCGACACCCGGTAGCGGCGTCTTCTCCGCCGTAGCCTTGGCGAAGGTGGAGCCGGTCTGATGCGAGAACGACGCCAGATCGCCGGCGACGAACACACCGTCGTGCCCCGGCGCCGAGAGATCGGGGTTCACGATGACGCGCCCGGCGCGATCGAGCGCCGGACCAAGATCGCGCGACAGCGGCGCCGCGGCAACCCCCGCCGCCCAGAGGATGGTGTGCGCCTCGATGCGCTCGTCGCCCATCCACACCGCGCCCTCTTCCACCCTGGTGACGGCCTTGCCGACCCGCACGGTGACGCCGAGCCGGACCAACGCGCGCCGCGCGGACTCCCGCAAGGATTCGGGAAACGACGGCAGGATCGACGGCCCCGCCTCGATCAGCGTGATGCGCGCCATCGCCGGATCGACCGCGTCGAATTGCGATCGCAACGACTGCCGCGCGATCTCGCCGAGCGCGCCGGCCAGTTCGACGCCGGTCGGACCGCCGCCGATCAGCACGAAGTTCAATAAGCGTCGCTGATAGACCGGATTCGGCTCGCGCTCCGCTTCTTCAAACGCCAGCAGCAACCGCCGCCGGATCGCCAGCGCATCGTCCAGCGTCTTGAGGCCCGGAGCAACGACGCTCCATTCGTCCTTGCCGAAGTACGAGTGCGTCGCGCCGGCCGCGACGATCAGATAGTCGTAGGACAGCACGTCACCGCCGCCTGGCCTGAGCGAAGGTGAAGGCTCCAGGCGGATCTGCTTTGCGGCCGAATCGATGTGCTCGACGTTGGCCAGCAGCACGCGCAGGCGGTCCTGCTTGCGCAGGATCCAGCGAATCGGCGACGCAATGTCGCCGGGCGAGAGCCCGGCCGTAGCCACCTGATACAGGAGCGGTTGAAAGACGTGGTGATTGTGGCGATCGATGAGCGTGACCTCACACGCGACGTTGCGGAGCCGGCGGGCCGCCGCCAGCCCGGCAAAACCGCCGCCGATGATGATCACTTGGGGCAAGCGTGCCATCTCCTCTATTCTAAGAGCGTCATGCCAAAGCCGGGTATCGCGCCGCCTGAATCCACCGTCACCACTGCCTGCCCGCTCGATTGCCCGGATGCGTGCACGCTGAGCGTCACGGTGCGGGGTGGACGCGTGACGAAGATCGACGGGTCCGCCGAGAACCACATCACCAACGGCTACATCTGCGCGAAGGTGCGCCGTTTCCACGAACGTGTCTACGGTGACGATCGCCTGCTCTATCCGGCGGTGCGCCGTGGCGCCAAGGGGTCTGGACTCTTCAAGCGTGTGACGTGGGATGACGCGCTGGATTTGATCGCCGAGAAAATGATCGCCGCGCGATCCGGCGGCGGCGCCGAGACGATCCTGCCGCTCTGTTACGGCGGCTCGAACGGATTCCTGACGCAGGACTACGCGGACGCAATCCTGTTCCGGCGCTTCGGCACGTCGCGCCTGTTGCGCACGGTGTGCGCGGCGCCGACCGGCGCGGCCAACCAGGGCCTCTACGGAAAGATGGCGTCGGTCAGCTACGAGGATTATCCCGACGCCAGGATGATCATCGTCTGGGGCGTGAATCCCAGCGTGTCCGGCATTCACCTGATGCCGTACCTGAAGGAGGCGCGCGACAAGGGCGCCTTCATCGTCGCGATCGATCCGCGCGCCACGACGGTGGCGCGACAGGCGGATGTGCACCTGCAAGTGCGGCCGGGCACCGATCTGCCGGTGGCGCTGGCGATCCATCGCTACCTGTTCGAAGAAGGCCACGCCAGCCAGGCGTTCCTCGACGAACACACCATCGGTGCGGCGAGCCTGCGCGAGAAGGCCAATCCCTGGACGTTCGAGCGCGCCGCGGAAGTCAGCGGCGTCGATGCGAACGTGTTGCGCCACGTCGCCGAGCGCTACGCGAAGACCTCACCCGCACTCGTGAAATGCGGCTGGGGCCTCGAGCGCAATCGCAACGGCGGCAGCGCGGCAGCCGCGGTATTGGCCCTGCCGGCGGTGGCCGGCAAGTTCGCGGTCCGCGGCGGCGGATTTTCGATGAGCAACTCCGCGTCGTGGAACATCGATCGCTCGTGGTTGAGCGATCCGGAACCGCCGACCCGGGCAGTCAACATGAATAAGGTCGGCCGCATCCTCACCGAACCCGAGGGGCTGCCCGTCAACGTGCTATTCGTCTACAACTGCAATCCGGTGGCGATCCTGCCGGACCAGCGGCGCGTGATTCACGGCCTCGAGCGCGAGGACCTGTTCACGGTGGTGTTCGATCAGGTGCTGACCGACACCGCGGCGTATGCCGACGTGGTGCTGCCGGCGACGACGTTCCTCGAGCATTACGATTTCGCGCGCGGCTACGGACCGATCACGCTGCAACTCGGCAAGCCGGTGATCGACGCGGTCGGCGAGTCCCGTTCCAACACCGACGTGTTCATGGACCTGGCGCGGCGGCTCGACCTCACCATCGACGGCGATCCGGCCGACGATCTCGAGGCGATGTTGAGCGTGCTAGGACAATTGCCGCCGCAGGTGGGCGACGACCTTCGCGACAACTGGACCGCCAGGCCGCCCCACGGCGGGCGGCCAATCCAGTTCGTGGACGTCTTCCCGAAGACCGCGGACAAGAAGATCGATCTCTTCCCGGCCGCCCTCGACAAACAGGCGCCGATGGGTCTCTACGGCTATCAACCCGATCCCGGCACCGGCGAATACCCGCTCGCGCTGATTTCACCGTCCAGCGATCGCACCATCAGCTCGACGCTCGGCGAACTGAAGCGCCCGGAAGTGTTCCTGGAAATCAATCCGGCGGACGCCGAGGCCCGCGGCATCGACGATGACGATCAGATTCGGGTGTGGAATGCGCTCGGCGAAATGCGCATCAGGGCGCGCCTCTCACCGCTCGTCAGGAGCGGCATCGTCACGATGCCGAAGGGCGTCTGGCGGCGGAGTACGAAGAACGGCTACACCTCGAACGCGATGGTACCGGATACGCTGACGGATCTGGGCGGGGGCGCGTGCTTCAATGACGCGCGCGTGCAGGTCGAAAAGATTGCGAACTGAGAACTGAGAACTGCGAAGTGAGAATTGAGAAGTGAGAAGTTTGAAGGGGGTATCTTCGAACTTCTCACGCATCGTCTTACAACTCGTCGTTGTCGGGCGTTACGCGACCGACGGGAGCTTTCCCCGTCCACCGCGGCTCGCCTGTCCGCCCTTGCGTCCCGCGCGACGCGCTTCTTCTGCTGACCATTCATGCGCGGTTCCCTTGGCGTGAGCGGCCCGGCCGCCCTTGCTGGCAATTTCGCGCTGCTTCTCTGCTGACATCGAGGCAAAACCCCGGCGTGCCTTTCGAATCTCAAACACGGTGACCTCCTAGGTCGAAGAACGCCATTCCCTTCCCCTCCCTTAGCGAATCGCGTGCCAGCTCGGCCGACTTTTGAATCTGATAAACCCTTGAAAAATAGCCACTTCCCTGATTACAAACGGAGACACATTTTGTCGCATTCAGCTGGTGTGTATCTCGTTGCTACAGATGGGTTGCCGGATGCCGACAATCAATACAATCGTGGTCACCGATGACCAAGTACGTTCTCACCGCGGCAAGCGCGATCACGGTAGTAATCCTCGTCGCGATCAGTCCGGGTGGCGTCGAGGCCCGCAAGGAGCTGGCGGAGAACCGCGCCTGCTGTGACCTCTCGCTCCTGCAGGCCCTGTCGCTAACCGTCCGCCAGGTGGTCGTCGGCGACAGCTACCCCTCCGAGATCGGCCAGGACAAGTGGGTACTCTTCAAGATGTTCCCCGGTATCGCCAACGGATTTTTCCTGGATGTCGGCTCGGGGCACGGCACCATCGGTTCAAATACCAAGGCCCTCGAGGAAGCGGGATGGACGGGCATCTGCGTCGATCCGTTTCCGATGCACATGGAAGGCCGCACCTGCCGGATGGAAAAAGCGGTGGTGACGAGCGTGGCCGGCCAGGTCGTGAAATTCAACACGCATGAAGGCCTGGGCGGCATCAGCGATACGCTCGGCAAGTGGAAAGCGGAAGCCCAGAAGAGCCCGGTGGTCGAGCTGACCACGACCACGCTCGGCGCGCTGCTCGACAACGCGCACGCGCCGTCGTACATCAACTTCCTGAGCGTGGACATCGAGGGGGCCGAGCTCGAGGCACTTAAAGGCATCCCGTTCGATAAGTATCGATTCGGCGCGATGGCGATCGAGCACAACGAGGAAGAGCCGAAGCGCAGCGACTTGCTGAAATTCCTGGCTGAAAAGGGCTATCAGCGGGTGCACAGCTACAAACAGGACGACTTCTACGCCCCCCGTTAGTCAACCCTGCGTTTCTGTGTCCTTGTGGCGCTTCAACTTGAAGACGTCACAGTCCTGGCAATTGCTCAGATCGAACTCGTAGCGGACGACCGGCCAGTACATCGGGTGGGCGCAGTAGACGAGCTCGCCGTCAATGATGGTGTGGGACCCCAGGTCTTCCGGCAGGTCGGCCGTGCGTCGCGCATACCAGCAAAGACGATGACGTTCTTCCGCGTCCACGCCGCTGATTGTAGCCGAGATACAATGACGGTATGGCGATGTGTGGGGGGCCTCCAAGCCCGAACGACAAACCGGTGACCAACAAGAGCGGCCGCACGGTGAAGTGCGTCAAGTTCCAGAAAGACATGCCCGGGCTCGACGCGGCTCCGTGGCCCGGCGAGATCGGCCAGCGCATCTACGAGAACGTCTCGGCGCAGGCCTGGAAGCTCTGGGAAGAACGCCAGAAGATGATCCTCAACGAATACCGCTTGATGCCCTGGCAGAAGGAAGGCCAGGAGTTGATCAAGACGCAGATGGAGGATTTCTTCTTCGGCGAAGGATCGGCCCTGCCGCCGGATTACGTGCCGCAGCAATCGAAATAAACCGCCTGCGGCTACGGCGAGTCAGGCTTTCGCGACCGCGATTAGGGGATCGATCGTGAACTCGAGCCGCGCGTGTGCCTCGCGCACCGCGGCTTCGGCCTCTTCCGGCCGCGCCGCGCGCGCGAAGATAAACCCGAGATAGCTCGACCCTTCCGGCAAGGCCAGCAAGTGCTGGTCGGGCTTCGCCGTGATCTGAATCTCGTCCACGTGCGGCACCGCGCCGGCCTCTTCCACGCCGGACACGCGCCGGTACACGCCGCTGCGGGGGATCGGGATCATCATCACCGCCGAAGCCGCCGCTTCCCGCTGCCAGTCGCGCATCGATTCGCCGAGCGCGTGGCGGAGTAAGAATTCCTCAAAGCCGATCTCGGGGCGTACGGTGCGTACGGTGCGTACGGTGCGTACGGTGCTTACAGTGCCTGGGGTGCCGGGGACGAAACGCAGTGCCTTGGCGCAGAGTCCGCCGATCGGACGCGCCGCGACTTCGAGTACGAACACGCCACGGCCGTTGACGCGGCACTCGGCGTGAATCGGACCGTGATAGAGCCCGAGCGCGGCAATCGCCCTGGCCACCGCGTCTTCCATCTGGCGTTGGATGCCGGCGTTGACCCGTGACGGGGTCACGTAGATCGTCTCTTCGAAGAACGGACCATCGAGCGGATCGGGCTTGTCGAAGATCGCCAGCGTGCGGAGCACGCCGTGTTCGAGAATGCCTTCGAGCGCGTATTCGGCGCCGGGAATGTATTCCTCGATCTGGATCACGTCCGATTCGGGATCGCGCATCTCGCGCACGTCCGCCGACGCCAGTAGCCGGCGCACCCGGTCGAACGCCGTCATGAAACTCAACGCATCGTCGGCGCGAATCACGCCGCGGCTCGCCGACAGCACCGTCGGTTTGATCACCACGGGGAACGCCAGGCGATCGAGGAGCGATTCGGCATCGGTGGCGGCCGGGACCGTGAGGAACGACGGCGTCAGCAGGCCCGCGGTCTTGAGCCGTTCACGGGTCAGCCGCTTGTCGCGGGCCGTGGCCGCCGCCCTGGGCGGGTGGCTGGGAAACTTCAGATGCTGAGACACGTACGCGGCCAGCACGGTTGGCCGATCGCCGACGGCGATCACTGCGTCAACGGGACGCTGGTCCACGGCCTTCAGGACCGCATCGACGGCGCGCCACTCTTCGTGAAAGCGGACCGCGATGGCGCCGTCGCGCCAGGGATCGTCGAGCTGATCGCAGCGATCGGTCGCGTACAGCAACTCGACGCCCAGGCGCGCGGCCGCATCGGCGAACATCCGGGTCTGATACCCAGTGGTTGTTGCTAATAAGAGAACTCGCCTTGGCACGTCAGGCACAGTACGCACCGTACGCACCTTTCATAACAGAGCAACCTGCTCTGCGGTAGGCTCCGCTCAACAGTACCAAGGCTCGTTCATGTACGGGATCGCCGACCTGGACGGCAGGATCAGGTTCACCTGCGCGAGCTCGCAGATCGTTTCGAAGATCTCTTCGCGCGAACGCGCCGCCTTGACGCCGGCCAAGGCCATCACCTGCTGCTGCAACAGGTCCACCCGCGGATCGCGATGCGCCCAGGGAAAGGTCAGCGTCCTGGCATCGAACGCGCCGATCGCCGATTGGATGTCGGGCAGTTCGAGCAGGCGCGACTCCCACGTGACGAGCAATCGAATGCCCCACTGCACGGGCGCGACATTGCCCACCAGATCCAGGTCCGACACCACCCGCAGCAAGTCCATGTAGCTGTCGATCGTGGTCCACGGCGTGAACGCGACGAATGTCGGCACCAGGGTGACGCCGGCCTCGCGGCACACCCGCGCCGCGACGATGAAGTCGGCGCGCGTGTGGCCTTTCTCCAGCTTGGCGAGCACCTCGTCATCCACCGATTCGACGGCACTGGTGATGAACAAACAGCCGGTGTGCGCGAGCAGTGGCAGCAACTCGCGATGCTGCAACAGGTGCTCGACCTTGATGATGGCGTCGTAGGTCACCGACGGGAACTCGCGGTGCAGCGCCTCGACGATGCGCCGCGCGTGGGTGGGACCGTTGAAGAAATCGGGATCGCCGAAGCTGATGTGGGTGGCGCCCTGCTCCACTTGCGCGCGAATGTCCGCCATCACGACATCGACGGCGACGGCGCGGAACTGGCCGTCGTAGACCGGGACGATTGGGCAGTGCCGGCAGCGATGCTTGCATCCACGCGTCGCGTCCGTGGCGCCGACGATCTTGCTGGTGCCGTCGGGCATCAGCAGCGCGGCGTAGCGATCGAGCGCGGGCAGGCCGGCGCGGTCCGGTTGAATGAAGTTGAATCGTGGAACCGGATTCAGCGACGGCTGAAGCCGTCGCTCTCCAAACGCAACCCGCACGAGTTCTTCTTCAGCCTCCGGCCCCAACACGATCGTGACGCCGTGCTGCCGCAGCAGGTCTTCATTCAACTGCGCGTACAACCCGTACGCGCAAATCGCCGCCGACGGATTCAGTGCGCGGACGCGATCGATCACCGGGATCGCCAGGCGCGTCGCCGTATGCATCGGGAGATAAAGAGCGATCAGGCTCGCCGTCGTGACCGCGTCAGCGTTCAACTTGTCGCGCGACAAATCGATCGCGTGGACCTCGATCCCCTCGCGGCGCAGCCACGCCGCGGGCGACGCCAGGCCGAAGGGCTGGTGCCCCAGGTCATAAGTGCTGAGAAGCAGGACGCTCATGGCACGCGATCGGTCAGGCGCGCGGCTGGCTCGGGGCCGGCATCAGCTTGCGCATCGCCGGCGACGCAATCATCAGGATCACGCCGGCGACGATCGCAAATCCGGCGACGGCGCCGAACAGCGACGGCAACGGGAACGATTCATAGAGGCCGGAGACCCGGCCGCCGATGAAGTTGCCGACCGACGTTGCCAGGAACCACACGCCCATCATCAACCCGCCGATGCGCGTCGGCGCAAGCACGGTCATCGCGCTCAGGCCCACCGGACTCAACACCAGCTCGCCGATGGTGTGCAGGAAATAGGTGACGGTCAGCCACATCGGGCTGGCGAGCTGCCCCGACGCTTGCGCGGGAGGAATCAGGATTGCAAAGCCGAGCCCAACGAGCACCAGGCCCCACGCGAACTTGGTCGGCGCCGACGGATCCTTGCCTTTCGCCGCGAGCCGGATCCAGACCCAGGCCATCACCGGCGCGAACACGATCAGGAAGAGCGAATTGATCGACTGGTACCAACTGCTCGGGAACGCGTACCCAAACACGTGATTGTCGGTATTGCGATCGGCGAACAGGTTCAAGGTCGATCCGGCCTGTTCGAACACCGACCAGAACAGCGATGCCGCCAGGAACAGCACCCCAATCACATAGAGGCGCTTGCGTTCCTCGGGCGTCCACTCGCTCGACGAATACATCCATCCGAAGAAGCCGACGATCACGATCAGCAGGAACACGCCGGCGCCATCGGCCACTTGTCTCGCGGAGATCGGCACCATGCCGGTGTAACCGCCGACGCCGACGATTAACACCAGGGCGATCAGCAGGCCGGCGGCGATCTGTCCCTGCCGGCGCCAGCGCGCGACCTGCTCCGGCGTGCCGGAGGCCGGCAGGAGTCCGGCGTCGCCGAGGTTGCCGGCCCCAAGCACGTATTGGATCACGCCGAGCGTCATGCCGACGCCGGCCGCGGCGAAACCGAAGTGCCAGTTGATCTGCTGGCCGAGATATCCGCAGACCAGCGGCGCGATGAACGCGCCGAGGTTGATGCCCATGTAGAAGATCGAGAAGCCCGCGTCGCGCCGGCTGTCGCCCTGCGCGTAGAGCTTGCCGACGATCACGCTGACGTTGCCCTTGAGTAGGCCCGTGCCGATGACGATCAGGAACAGGCCGAGGTAGAACATCGAGAGTGCCGGCGCGGCCATGCTGAAGTGACCCGCCGCAATCAGGAGTCCGCCGTAGAGCACCGCGCGGCGCGGGCCGATCAGCCGATCGGCAATCCAGCCCCCCGGCAACGTTGCGAGGTAGACCATCGACGTATAAAGGCCGTAGATCGCCCCGCCTTGAGCGGCGTCAAAGCCGAGCCCGCCGGCCGTGAGCGGCGCGGTCATGTACAACAGCAGCAACGCGCGCATGCCGTAGTAGCTGAACCGTTCCCACATCTCGGTGAAGAACAGCGTGGACAGCGCGCGCGGGTGACCGAAGAACGCGCGATCGGTCGCGGGGGTCGTGGCCATTGCGGGTATTGTATCCTTCGAAACCCATGGCATTAGAGGACTACCGCAAGAAGCGAGACTTCAACAAGACGCCCGAACCGAGCGGCGACGCGCCCCTGAAGAAGAAGAAGAAGGGCGACGAGCTGTTCTTCAGCATCCAGAAACATCTCGCCTCGCATCTCCACTACGACCTCCGCCTCGAATGGAATGGCGTGCTGTTGTCGTGGGCAGTGCCGAAAGGGCCGTCGATCGATCCGCGCGACAAGCGCCTCGCGATGCAGACCGAGGACCATCCCTACGACTACGGCATGTTCGAAGGCGTGATCCCCGAGGGCTACGGCGCCGGTATCGTGATGCTGTGGGACTACGGCACGTGGGAACCGGAGGGAGACGGCGACGTCGAGGCCGCGTTCCGGAAAGGCGACCTGAAGTTCCGCTTGAACGGCTACAAGCTCAAGGGCTCGTGGGTGCTCGTCAAGACGCGCGGCTTCGGTCCTTCAACAGGCTCAGGGCACGCGGGGAACAACAGCTGGCTGCTGATCAAGCACAAGGACGACTGGTCGGGGCCGATCAACATCACCGAGTTCGCGCCGCTCAGCGTCAAGACGCCTGACGCGGATTTTGCCGAGATCCTGACGGGCAAGACGCCGGACCTGTGGCTGAGCAACGCGCCCGCAAAGGGCGGCGACACCGGCGCAATGTTCAAGAAGATCATCGAACGCGCGATGTCGATGAAGGCGCCAAGACGTGCCACGAAGAACACGAAATCTACAAAACCCACGAAGGCCAAGACTTCAAAACCGACCACCAAGGCCGCCCCGAAGCGCGCAGCAAAAAAACGCTGACTTCGTGAGCTTCGTTAATTTCGTGTCCTTCGTGGCGAGGGTTTAGACGCGTTTCGAGATCTGCTCGTGGAGCTTGTCCCAGAAGCTCTCCTCACTGTCCGGCGGCGCGATCTGCCAATCCTCGTGCAGCGCGTCCGGTAGCGCAAAGCGCGCCGGCTGTCCGTCCAGTTCCACTGCCAGCATCCATCGCAGCATGTGAATGCTGGCCGAGCGCACGAACGCGTGGCGCTTCGCTTCGAACGACATGAACCGCTGCAGCGGCCGCATTGCGCGATCGGCGAGCGTCAGCATCGTCTGCTCGAGCGGGTGCGACGCGACGCCCATGAAGGTCGCGACGTCGGGCGGCAGGAATTCCCGGATCAGGCAACTCGGCACGGTGCGCAGTTCCGGCGGCATGTTCGCCTGCATCATGTCGAGCAGCGCCGTCATCATCTCCTTGCCTTCCGGCGATTCGGCGACCTGCCGCCGTTCGATCAGCGCGGTCACGCTCGCGGCTTCAGCGACCGTCTTCGGCAGCAGTTGCGGCTCAATCCCCATCAGCGCGCCGACCACCAGCCACGTCTCGAGATACGCCTGCTGATCCTCGGCGCCCAGCTTGATGTCCAGCCGCTTCAGCCCGTCGAGAATCAGCGACGTAAAGGTCATCAGCGTGCCGAGCAGATCTTCCTGGTTGATCGGCACGCCCAGTTCCTCGACAGACCACGGCGTCTTGGTGTCCACGCGGATCAAGTGGCGAATCGCCGCATGCATCAGCCGCACCTTCTGCGCGGTGCGAATCCCCTTGCCGCCCGGCCCCAATCCGCCTGGCGACAGCACGTCGACGATGAACTGCGCGGTTTCAAAGAGGCGGCGATTCGGGCGCTTCGCGAGATACGCGGTGCGATGCAGCACCTGCACGCCCTTTTTCGCGGCGTACGACGAGGGCAGCGAATAACAACACAGCAGCATCATGATCTCGGGGCCGAACTCGGCGAACAGCCGCTCCCCTGCCGCGGTCGATTCCGGCGCGCGCGCCACGACCGTGCCGGTGGTGGCGAGATACGCCAGCACCGGCCCTGCCAGGTCACCGGGAGGTTGATCGTCGCGCATCAGTGTGCCGAGCAGCCGCGCCACCGCCGGCGTATCGCCCGCCTTGAAGATCGCCGCCACCGTGGCATCGGCCAGGGCATCGCCGCGCAGCCGCGCGGCATCAAGAATTGTGTCGGTCAGCATGCATCAAACCGATAAGCCATTAGAATCTCCCTGTGCTCCCAACCACCATTGACGGCGTCCTCGATCAACTCGAGACGATCATCGCCCAGTCGATCGCGACCCCGTCGCGCCTCGGCTATTTTGCCGCGCTCTACAAGCGCATGACCATGGCCGTGCGCGACGGCATTGCCGCCGGCCGGTTCCAGGATGCGGCGCGGATGGAGCGCCTCGACGTCACCTTTGCCAACCGCTATCTCGTCACGCGCGAACAGTATTTTGCCGGAGAACTGCACGGCCAGTCGTGGCTGCAGGCCTACGCGGCGACCACGTCCGATAAATATACGGTCCTGCAGCAACTGCTGATCGGCATCAACCCGCACATCATGATCGATCTCGGCGTCGCCGCCGCGCGCACCTGCCCGGGCGCGTCGATCGCCGGGCTCCAGCAGGACTTCAACACCATCAACACGGTGATTGCGTCGCTCTTTCCCGTCATCGATGCGGAACTGGATGCGCTGTCGCCGGTGGATAACTGGATCGATCACAGCTGTCTTGGCTTCATCAAGGATGACGCGATCCGTCACGCGATTGATGAGGGCCGCAAGTCGTCGTGGGACTTTGCGACGTCGTTGGCGGTGCTGGACCTGCCGGCACAGTCGATCGTCATCGGCACACGCGATCGCGACGCGCGACTGCTCGGTGAATGCATCCTGCGGGATCCGCTGGCGTGGGCGGCGAAGAAGCGCGAGAGCGCGGACATTGCGGCGAACATCAGGATCCTCGACGCCCCGGTCAGGACTTCGGCAGGAACTCCGTAAACCAGTTTTCGACGACGGTGATCCGCGGACGCGCCTTGCCGCGATCGATGTCGCGGACGACGAGGAATTGATCGCCGTCGGCGGCGACGTCGTAGCCGCGGGTCAGGTGCGCGCGCGACACCGATTCGGTGAAGACCTCACGCGGCTTCGCCATCGGCCCCTGGTCATTCATCGCCACGGACTTCAAGTGCCCGGCGCCGTCCAGGTAAAACAGTTCGCCGCCCTTCGGATTCCACTCGGCCTGGGCGCCGGATTCGGTCGAGACCTGCCAGCGGCGCTTGGCGAGCGGAAAGTCCGCGACAAACACCTGCGGCACGCCGGCCTCGCTCGAGGCATAGGCGATCCAGCGGCCGTCCGGGGAAATGCGCGGCGAGAAGTCGAACGCCGGCGATTGCCGGATCAAGTGCGGCGGCGACGACTGGTCGAGCGGCGCCGTCCACACGTCGGTGCGCGTCTTCGGATCGAGCAGGATGTAGGCGAGCGTCTTGCCGTCACGGGAAAAATCCGGCTGGCTCGCGCCCGGGACGATCAACGTCGGTTCGTTGGAGCCGCCATCGACGCGAATCGCACACACGCCGCCTTCCCGGCCGGTCGCGCCGCAGCTATAGAGCAGCCGGGACCCATCCGGATACCATTCCGGATCGCCGCGAGTGCCGGTGAACGTCAGGCGCGACTTCAGTCCGTTCGTCGCATCCATCATCCACAAGTCGTCGCGTTCACCGCTCGGCGCCACAAAGGCGAAGCGATCGCCCCCGGGCGAGATCGACGGATGGCGCAGCGAGGGCCCGGCGTCGCCCACGTCCCGCACGACGGTCCCGGCGCGATTCAGGAAGCTGAAACGCAGTTGTCCCCAACTCGCGTCGGTGACGTAGACGAGCGTGCCATCGGCGGCCACGCTGGGCCGCAGTCCGCCCGAGGCGACGAGGAACGGATCGCCGCGCGGACGCAGCGTGCGCGGATCGACCGCGACCGCCCAGATGCCAGGGTTGTTCTGATCGACACGCTGGTAGACCAGGTGTCCACTGCGCGAGTAGGCGGCGTGGCGAATGACCTGCGGCACCGGGCCGAACAGGACCACGCGCGCGCCGTTCTCGAGGGTGTCGATCGAGTGCGAGTTGTTCGTGTAATGCGAGATCCAGAGGGGCCGGCCGCCGCCGATCGTCACGTCGTGATAATCGAGAATGCCGGGATCGACATCGATCAGCGACACCGGGTCGCCCCCATCCGCCGAGACGCGCCACAACGGGCCGTTGCCCATGCTGAAGAACACCTGGTTGTCCGCGTCCCAGCCGGCGCCGCCGGCTTCCACGAATCCGCCGGCCATGGTCGCGATGGTCACCGACGCGCCGCCATTGATCGGTGACTTGCGCAGTTGATCGCCCACCACGTAGGCGACCCAGTTGCTGTCCGGCGACCACGTCGGCGCGACCGCCTTGGCGGTGCCATCCAGCTCGCGCGACGTCAGTTGACTGAGTTCGCGCACCCACAACTTGCCGGAGGCGGGGTAGGCGATGTGGCGGCCATCCGGCGAGATCACGACGCCGGCGCCGGGGCCGGTGTCGCCGGCAAACGTGCCGGGGTCATCACCGAGGTTCTCGACCTGCACTTCGAACTTGCGCAGCGGCCCGGCCCCGGCCATGTTGCGATTGAGCATCGCCGCGGCCACCCAGATCAGCCCGGCCAGCGCCGCGAGCGACGCCGCGATGGCGATCCAGCGCGTGAGGTGGCGCCGGCGCACCAGCCTGATGGCGCCGACGAAGGCGGAATTGGTCGCGCCGTAATCGAAACTCGCATCGCCGAGGTCGCGCAGGCGGCTCTTGACATCTTTCTGCAGGCATCGCTGCAGCAGCGCGCGCAGGCCCTCGGGGGTCTCGGGCGGCAGCGCGTCCCAATCGGGCTCGACGCTCAACACGGCGACGATCGTGTCCGCCGGCGTGGCGCCGAAGAACGCGCGCGTGCCGGTCAGCAACTCGTAGATGGTCGCGCCGAACGACCAGATGTCGGAGCGTCGATCGACCTCCTGCCCGCGCGCCTGTTCGGGACTCATGTACGGCGCCGTCCCCATGATCGATCCGGTCGTCGTCACGGTCTGCGAGATCATCAGCTGCGTGTCGGTCTGCGTCACCGACTTGGCCAGGCCGAAGTCGAGCACCTTGATGGCGCCGTCCGGACGGATGTGGATGTTGGCGGGCTTGAGATCGCGATGGACGATGCCGCGATCGTGCGCGACGGTCAGTGCTTCGGAGACTTGCCGCGCAATGCGGATCACATCGGGCACCGGCAGCGGGCCTTCGAACAACTTCACCGCCAGCGTTTCGCCCTCGATCAACTCCATGACGATCGCCGGCGCGCCTTCCCACTCTTCGACGCTGTGAATGGTGGCGATCGCCGGATGATTCAGCGACGCGAGCAGGCGCGCTTCGCGCTCGATGCGGCCGCGCACCACCGCGTCGTCGGCGACGCGATTGGCGAGGACTTTGATGGCGACGTCGCGACCGAGCTTGGTGTCGCGCGCGCGATACACCTCGCCCATGCCGCCCGAGCCGATCAAGGCGACAATTTCGTACGGGCCGATGCGCGTGCCGCGCGGAATCGCCATGCGTCAGTTCAACAGTCGCTGGGAGAGGACCGACCACACCGCGTACGACAGGCGCTGGCGATCGTGGCGCGCGATGCCGCCGCGCCAGAACTCTCCCACCACCGCTTCGGTGCCGGCCGGCAGAGTCCCCAGCGGCAGGGGCTGTTTCTGCTCGGCGGCGTAACGATCGATCGCGTCCGGTGAGGGCTGCCCCTGGTTGGCGATCACGACGTCCACCTTACGCCCGATGGTCCGGCTGACCCAATCAACTTCGGCGGCGGCCGTGAACCCGCGCATCCCGTCACCTTCGGTGAGCAGGTTGCTGACCAGGACGATCGGGCCCTTGACGCCGGCGAGCACGTCCGCGACGCCGTCGACGAGCAGCGTCGGCATCAGGCTGGTGAAAAAGCTCCCGGGACCGATCACGACCGCGTCGAACGTGGTGATGGCTTCCTGCACCTTGGGGTGAATCGGCGCCGGCGGCTCGAGCCAGACGCGCGTCACGTGATGGCCGCGCGCGTGGCCCTGGTCCACTTCCACTTCGCCGCGCGTCACCGCGCCATCCGCATATTCCGCGCAGAGCGTCGCCTGTTCCACGCTGATCGGCCAGACGCGGCCGCGGCAGCCAAGCAGCGCGCGCAAGGCGTCGACCGCCGCCAGGAAATCGCCGCTGTACCGCTCCATCATCGACAGCAGGAGGTTGCCGCCGGTGTGACCGCCGAGGCGCGATTGCTCGAGCGTCGGCAGCCGTGCCAGCAGCACGCGCCGGGCCTCCCCTTCATTTCGCGACAGCGCCAGCGCGCACCTGAGCACGTCGCCGGGCGGCAACACGCCGAGCTCGTCGCGGAGCTGGCCTGAACTGCCGCCGGAGTCGAACATGGTCACCACGGCGTTCAAGCGCAGCCAGGGGTTGCGTTTCAGCCCACCGAGCAGGCTCGGCAGGCCGGTGCCGCCGCCAAAACATCCCAAATTGATTTCGCGAAGTCGCATAGGCGAACAGGTAGACCGAACGAGTCGTATTCTATAAGAGATGGCTACCTCACACGGCGGTTCCCTCGCCGTTCAGTTGCACGATCTCCAGGACATCTTCGGCGAGCGGCTGCATGCGTTCGTCGCGTACGGATACCCGGGCCAGCACCCGGAGCCGGGATTGGCAATCGTTGGCGCGATCACCGCCGACGATCTTGACCGCTGCGCGTCGCACGCCGCCGCGTGGCACCGCGCCGGTTGCGCCACGCCGCTCCTGCTGACGCGCGACGAGTTCGCCGGGTCGCTCGATGCGTTTCCGATCGAGTACGGCGAGATCCTCGATACCTACCGCCTGTTGTTTGGCGCCGACCCGTTTGCGGGCCTGACGATTAGCCCCGACGATCTGCGCCGCGCGTGCGAGGTGCAGGTGAAGAGTCACCTGGTGCAGTTGCGCGAAAACTACATCGAATGCCGCGGACGTCAATCGGACGTGGCCGCGCTGGTCGGCGAAGCCGCGCCGGCGTTTGCGTTGTTGTTGCGCCGCCTGGCGCGCCTCGACGGTTTCAAGGCGGACACCAACGCCGATCTCGGCGCCTATGCGACCGCGCGTCCCGGCCTCGACGGCCGAACGGTGGGCGCGGTCCTCGCGATGGCGGCCGACCGCCAGGCATCCGGCGTGGACGCGATGCGTCTGTATCCGTCGTATCTCGCGGCCGTCGATCAGCTCTGGCATTTCATCGACAGCTGGCAACCAGCAGCAGCCCGATGAAACATTTCTTTCTCCTGATTGGGCTGCTGCTCATGCCAGCTGCCCTGAGCGAGCGCGTCTTCGCGGGAGGCGAAGGCGCGCGAGTCGAATGGGCTCAGACGCCCATTCCCGAGCTGACCGCGCCGGTCAACGACTTCGCCAACATCATCGACGCCTCGTCGAAGGACGATCTCGATGCGTTGATCAGAAAGCTGCAAAGCGCGACCGGCGACGTGATGACGATCGCGACCGTGCAGACGTTCAAGCCGGAAGGCGATCTGAAGTCGTACGCCGTGAAAATGTTCGAGAACCACGGCAAGGGTATTGGCGCGAAGGGCAAGGACAACGGCGTGTTGATCGTGCTCGCGCTCGACGATCGCCAGGTCCACATCGAGACCGGCTACGGACTCGAGGGCTTCATCACCGACGGGTTCGCCGGTGAAACGAGCCGGTCGATGACGCCGTTCTTTCGCAGCGGCGAGTACGGCCGGGGCCTGTTGTCCGGCGCGACGCGCGTCGCGCAACGCATCGCCGACGGGCGCAACGTCAATCTCGACCTGGCCCCGCCGCCGCAGGCGAACTCGCAGCGGCGCACCGGGGGCGGATTTCCCCCCGGACTGTGGATCATCCTGCTGATCATTTTCCTGAAGATCATCGGGCGCAAGCGCGGGCGGCGGAGCCGCTGGATCAGCGGCGTCGGTCCGTTTGGTGGTGGATTCGGCGGCGGCGGATTTGGCGGTGGCGGTTTCGGCGGCGGCGGCTTCGGCGGATTCGGCGGCGGCCGCTCCGGTGGCGGTGGTGGCGGAGCCTCCTGGTAAGTCAGAGGGCTGATGTCAGATTGCAGAAGTGATAGAAAGGGAGCTATGAATAGTCTGAAGCGTTTGCTTGTGGTTGTGGCTTTGACCGGGGTGGCGTTCGCTACGTCCGGATGTTCCTACAACCGCTTTGTGAGCCAGGAAGAGGCCATCAAGGCGCAGTGGGCGCAGGTGGAGAACCAGCTCCAGCGCCGCAACGACCTCATCCCCAACCTCGTGGAAGCCACGAAGGGGTTCGCTCAGCAGGAACGCGACGTGTTCCAGGCAATCGCGGATTCACGCGCGAAGCTGGCCGGCGCCAGCACGCCCGATCAAAAGATGGCGGCGGCGAACGAACAGACCTCCGCGCTCGCGCGGTTGCTGGTCGTGGTCGAGAACTATCCGACGTTGAAGTCGGATGCGACCTTTGCCCGGCTCATGGATGAACTCGCCGGCACCGAGAACCGCATCGCGGTCGAACGCATGCGCTACAACGAGAAGGTGCAGGAGTACAACACCAACCGCCGGCAGTTCCCGGCCAACATCACCGCGGGCATCTTCGGGTTCAAGGGCGACTACAAGCTCTTCGAAGCGCCCGAATCGGCGAAAGTGGCGCCGAAAGTCGATTTTTCGCGCCCAAAGCCGTAACCAAAACCGGTCGGGCCCCCGGAAATACGGGGGTCCGGCCCCTTTCTCGTTCCAACCCTTCGTTACCCTCCTTCATCCAAACTAGTGCCGGTGGAAGACGTCGTCCTTGCGACTCAAGGGGATACGGCCGCTTTCGAACGGGTTTACCGGGCCCATATGCCGCGGATTTTCAATCTCGCGCGGCGCATGGCCGGTCCCGAAGCTGCCGAGGAATTGACGCAGGACGTCTTCGTCCGGGCGTGGCAGAAACTCGCCCTGTTTCGCGGCGAGTCGTCTTTCGCGACCTGGCTGCACCGGCTCGCGGTGAACGTGATCATCGAGCGGTTTCGGACGCTCGGCACGGCGCGCGAGAGGTTCCTGGCGGATAGCGAAGCGGTGCTGGATGTGGCGCCGGCGGTTCGCACCAAGCACCTGGACCTCAGCATGGATTTGCAGGCGGCGATCGAACAGCTGCCGCACGGCGCCCGTACGGTGTTCGTGCTGCACGACGTCGAGGGCTACCGGCATGAAGAGATCGGCGGCATTCTCGGCGTCTCGCCGGGCACGTCGAAATCGCAACTGCATCGCGCGCGGCAAACGTTGCGCGTGCTGCTGAATAAGAAACGGGTAGAAGCGGGAATGTAGAGGCGGGTCTTCAGACCCGCCTGCAAGAAACGACATATGAGCGAACAACGCACATTCGGTGAAGCCGATCACGAGCCGTTGAACGAGGACGACGTCCTCGCGCAGGCGATCGGCCAGTGGCAGGACGAGCTGCCCTCGCGCGATCTGTGGGCCGGCATCTCACCGCGCCTGCAGGCGGCGCCGACGACCACGCGTGGTGTGACGTTCACGCTGCCCCAGCTCGCGATGGCCGCCACCTTGTTGATCGCGGTCGCATCAGGCCTCACCTGGATGGCGACCCGGCCGGCGACCATGGCGCCCGTCAACAACGGCCCGGTGATCCAGGCCTACGGCCTGCCCGACGATCAATCCGGCGGCAAGGTGATCCAGGCGAATTTCGCCGACGCGCAGTACAACGCCGCGGTTTCCGATCTCGAGCGCATTCTTCACGACGACCGCGATCGGCTCGATCCGCGCACGGTGCTGATCATCGAACGCAACTTGAAAGCCATTGACGATGCAATCAACGAAGCCCGGATGGCGTTGAACGACGACCCCGCAAACGAATATCTCAATTCACACCTGGCCGACGCGCGACGACGCAAGCTCGATCTGCTGCGAACGGCCACTTCCCTCGCTTCTACGGGCGGAGATTAACCAGATGAATCGATTCACCACTTACGGCCTCGCCGCGCTCGTTCTCGGGTTCAGCACCACCGCGTTGGCGCAAGCCCGCGACGCGGCCGATACGCAGCAACCCATCCAGGCGCGACCCGGCGGTCCCGAGAGCGGGCCGTCCGACGAGAAGACGATTGACGTCACCAAGGGCACGCGCCTCGTGCTGAGCAACCAGGCCGGCGAAGTCGTCGTGCGCTCGTGGGACCAGGACAAGGTCCGCATCCAGTCGTCACATGGGGCGCGCGAAACGATCTCCGCCGAAATCGCCGACAACACGCTCCGCATTCGCACCCAGCGCACGGGACAGAGCCGTGGGCCCGGCGGCCTGGTGGACTATCAGATCACCGTGCCGCGCTGGATGCCGGTGAACCTGACCGGCACGTATCTCGATGCGACGGTCGAAGGCACGACGGCGGAAGTCACCGTTGAAACGGTGCACGGCAACGCCAAGGTCACCGGCGGCAACGGCAACGTCTCGCTGCGCTCCGTCGAAGGCGTGATCACGATCGACAAGGCGGCCGGCCGCGTCCAGGCCACCACCGTCAATGAGGGCATCCGCATCACCAACTCGAGCGGCGAAATCACCGCCGAGACCACCAATGGCAACATCTTCATCGACGGCGCACAGACCTCGAACCTCGAAGCGTTCACCGTCAACGGCGAAGTGACCTTCAACGGCACGATCCGCGACAACGGCGTCTACAAGCTCGGCACGCACAACGGCGACATTCGCGTCGGCCTCGGCGGCGCCAACAACGCGACGATCTTCGTCCGCACGTTCCAGGGCGATTTCACCGCCGACTTCCCGGTGCAGCTGCCCGACGGCCAGAACGCGCGCAGCGGCAGCAAGCGGTTCAACTTCACGCTGGGCAGCGGCAGCGCCCGCATCGAGCTGCAGTCGTTCGGCGGCGACATTGTCCTCGCCCGCAAGACGATCGTCAGCCGTGAAGACGAGCGCGAGCGCCGCAAGCGCTCGCTGACACCGATGGCCGCGCCACCGGCGCCTCCGGCACCGCCGGCACCGAACGCGACGCCCGCGCCGAAGCCGAAACCGCCAGGGGGCTGGGACACCGACTTCGACTTCGACTTCGATTTCGACGCCGATGCCATCGCCGCGAAGGTCGAGCAGTCGGTCGGCCAGGTGTTCGACAAGGACTTCGAGCTGAAGTTGAACGAGACGTTCGACAAGATCTTCGACAAGGATCTCGAGCAGAAGTTCGAGAAGCAGTTCAAGAAGCCGAAGGGCCAGTAGCGCTCGGAGCGCGCAGGGGTAAGATGGGCGGCAATGCCGCTCATCGACGCCTTGCTTCCGGAATTCGATCGCGAAATGGGTCTCACGCGCCGGGCACTCGAACGGGTGCCTGACGATCAGTTCGAGTGGCGGCCCCACCCCACCAGCGTCACGCTGGGCCGTCTTGCCGAGCATCTCACCGAGATGCCTCGCTGGGCGACGATGACGATGACCCTCAGTAAATTCGAGACCACCAAGGACCGGCCCGCGGACTACGTCCGCCCCGCGTCACGCGCCGCGGTCCTCGCGCAGTTCGATCAATACCTGAAGGAGGGCCGCTCCCACGTGGCCGGGAAGACCGATGGCGAATTCCTGGCGCCGTGGACGCTGACCGCCGGCGGCAAGGAAGTGTTCACGATGCCGAAGGTCGCAGTGATCCGCAACTTCGTGCTGAATCACATGATCCATCACCGCGGTCAGTTCACCGTCTATCTGCGAATGCTGGGCATCTCAGTGCCGTCGATCTACGGACCTTCCGGGGATGAGCAATAAATCAATGACGATTGGGTGAATCCTTGATTGACGACTGTTGGGTGATTGCCGTTTGGCAATTGTCAATCGCCAAACAGTCGTCAATTAAGGAATCGCACAATCGTCATTTCAGAATCTCTTGGTGTACACCGCCTTCGCGGCGGCGCGGCGATCGAGCGTCTTGAAGCGCGAGGCCGGATCGACCGGATCGATCCAGTTGTGCGTGTAGACCACGAAGATGTCGTTGCCGGGTTTCAGAATCCATCGAAACCGCGACTGCCATCCCATGATGCGGCTCACTGAGTCGTACTGCACGTTGTTGACGAGATACATGAACGGGCTGAACTGCGTATCCGCGACCATCCGATACAGCCGCGTCTCGAACTGCCCCTCCGCGAGATTCACGTCGTTCAATTCGTAGTTGAGGTTGAGCGTCACGCCTGGACGCGGGCGGATTCCCAGGCCCAATATCGTCTCGCGACGATGGCCCGACAGGAACCCGCCCCACGACAGGCTCGGCTGCACGGCGATCAGGCGCTTGTTGGCCGTGTTCGCGGCGAGGCGATAGCGCGTGAACCGGTATTCCCCGCCGGCGGGCAGCGTGACACCGGAAGCAATCGTGAAGTCGTCCTCGAGCCGCTCGTAGGTGGGCACCACGCTGAACTCCGCGCTGTCGCCGCTATGCAATTCGACGCGCGCCGCGGTCAGGTCGAAGTCTCGCGAGACCAGCCGGTTCGCCGTGTCGGTATAGAGATCCGAATCACCCCCGAAACTGAACCGGCGGATGTAGCGGTTCCCTGCCGGCCGCGGACTCCACATGAACCGCGGCTGATAGCGGCGGAAGTTCCAGCGGTTGAGAAAGCCCACCTGCGGATCGACGTTCTTGCCGACCTCCATGAAGGCCATGCTCGATTCGTAGACGTCGTTCGGATAGTTCACGCGCCCGCCGTAGGCAATGTTGTCGCCGCTTTTGCCGCCGAACAGTGTCGTCGCCGAGATAAAGCCGCTGGCCTCGAGATTCTGCCTGCCGCGGAAGGTGGACGTCGCCAGGCGGAAGTCAAGGCCGACGGTCGATCGCGTCGGCACCGCCGACTGGTCGCGCGTCGCGCGGCCGGTGTAGATGCCGCCGATGAAGGACTGGCGCAGAATGCGCCGACGCACCCGCAGCGTGGTGAAATCTTCGCCGAGCGCGCCGTTGTCGTCACCGGTGCGGACGTAGAGGCCGCCGATGTCGAAACGGCCGGCCTGCCCCGTCAACTTCGTCCCGCCGACGACGCGCTGCGGCTGGCCGTTGGCATCGAGACCGATCCGTCGTGAGAAAAACGCCGGCACGTAGAAATCGAAGAACGTCGCGCCGTCGAGGAAGAATCCTCGCTTCTCCGGATACTGCAGCGCAAACCGCGTCAGGTTGACGCGCCGCGTATCGACTTCGGTCTCCGCGAAGTCGGTGTTGTAGGTGCCGACCGCCCGCAGGCTCGGCGTGAGGTTGTAGGCCACCTCGCCGCCGATGTCGACATCATGCTCGCGCGCCAGCGGCGTCGTCCGGCCCGGCGCATCCGCGGTGTAGCCGGCGAGGTACGGCTTCACCTCGAGGCCGTGGCCCTTGGTCACGTCGGTGAGGCCGACCAGCAAGCCCGCGTTCGACATCCGGCGCAGGCCCTGGTTGCGGAGATGCCCGGTCCACACCGTCTCTTCGTTCTTGCGCCGCACCGTGCGCTGGAAGTTGATGCCCCAGGCGGGCGCGTTGGGATCGAAGGCAAACGATCGGAACGGCAGGTCGATTTCGATCACCCAGCCGATCTCGCTGCGCTTGACGCGGGCGTTCCAGATGCCGTCCCACTCGCGGTTGTTGGTGCCGCCGGGTCCCATCAGCGCGTCCGCCATCAATCCCGACGGGTTCATCTCGAAGAAGTAGCCGGTCTGCTGGTTGAGGAACGTATCGATGGTCCACATGAACCGATCGTCGGCGCTCAGGAACTCGTCGCGCTTGCGCGTGTTGCCGAGCAGCTTGTCCGGTTCGGAATCACGGCACACCACCGCCATGTAGAGGTGATCGTTGTTGAAGGCGAAGTGCACCTCGGTTGGCTCGGTCGGCTTTCCTCCGAGCACCGGGTCCTGCATGATGAAATCGGTGGCCGGGGTGGTGCGCTTCCACACCGCCTCATCGAGACTGCCGTCGAGCGTGATGTGTTCGCCATCCTGCAGGCGCACCGCCTGCACGATGCGGCGGCCGGAACTGAGGATCTCGGCGGGGCCCTGGGTTTGCGCGGAGCTCGCCCCCGCGAATAGACATAGCAATAGCGCAACCGAGGCCGTGACAAGTGGTTTCATTTGCGAGAGGGATAGCTTAGCATTCCCGCGGAGGCTCGCATGTCCGCATCTGTCTCTCGTCGTGACTTCGCCCGCCTGTTCGCCGTTGGTGGATCCGCCGCGCTGTTCGCCGATCCGGTGTGGGCGCGCCAGCAGGGACAGGCGCCGGTGTTTGCGCCGGCCACCGCCGGCTCCGGCGAGGCCTTCTGGAAATCGGTGCGCGAGCAGTTCGTGATGCCGCCGGATCTGGCGGTGCTGAACGCCGCGAATCTGTGTCCGGCGTCGCGGCCGGTGCTCGAGGCGCTGAAGCGCGAAACGGATTTTGTCGATCGCGATCCGTCGGGCCAGAACCGCGCGCGCCTGACCGCTGAAAAAGAGAAGCTGCGCACTACGTTGGCGACTTTCCTGCGCGTCACGCCCGAAGAGATCGTCATCACCCGCAACACCAGCGAGGCCAACAACATGGTCTCGAGCGGCGTGGACTTGAAGCCCGGCGACGAAGTGATCGTCTTTCACGACAATCATCCAAGCAATCTCACCGCGTGGAATGAAAAGGCCAGGCGCTACGGCTTCACCGTCGTCGAGATTCCGCAGGTGAACCCGCACCCGGGGATGGACCACTACGTCGACGCCTACCGGAAAGCGATTACGCCGAAGACGAAGCTGCTGACGTTCACGCATCTCACCAGCACCGTCGGCGACCTGTTTCCGGCGAAGGAGCTGTGCGCGGTGGCGCGCGAGCATGGCGTGATGTCGCTCGTCGACGGCGCGCAGTCGTTCGGCCTGTTCGACGTCAACCTCGCCGAGATCAATCCCGACTTCTACAGCGGCAGCTCGCACAAGTGGGTTTGCGGCGCGCGTGAATCCGGCGTGCTCTACATCAACACCCGCGCCCAGAAGAACATTTGGCCCGTGATCTACAGCGCTTATCCGGGCGCCGTCGGCATCTCCAGGACTATCGAGAGTTTCGGGCAGCGCGATGAAGCGACGATGATCGCGTTCCGGGAGGCGCTCGAGTTCCAGATGAAGGTCGGACGCGGGGCGATCGAGAAGCGCTCCCGCGAACTGGCGAATCAACTGATCAAGGGACTCGCCAGGCTGCCCGACGTCAAGGTGTGGACGTCGCCGAACCCGTCACTCAACGCCGCGGTGGTGTCGTTCCTCCCCGGCTCGCTGAACGCCCAGAAGCTGGGCCAGGCGCTCTACGAGAACGACAAGATCGGCACGGCCGGACGCGGCGGCGCCGATCGCGGCGGCCTGCGCGCCTCACCGCACTTCTACAACACGCCGGAAGAGATCGATCGCCTGGTCAGCGCCGTCGGGCGGTACCTGAAAACGGGTGTGTAAATAAATCTTCGATTGAAGAATCCTTGATCGTCAACTGTTGGGTGATTGACGAATGACGATAGGCAAATGATTCCGCCTTCGCCAAATCGCCACTCACCCAACAGTTTTCAATCAAGGATTCACGAATTCGTCATTTCTCTGGCCGCAACGTCGGGTACTTGATACCCAACTGGTCGAGATAGGTCGGGAACTTCGTCGGGTCGTAATAGAACTTCTTCATCTGCTCGCGATACTTCTCGAGGATCGCCTTGTTCAAGTGCGTCGGCGGCGGCGTGTCGCGGGTGATGAACGGGATGTACTTCACGTCTTTGGTCTGGACGTTGTTGAAGTAGTCCCACGCGCCCTTGACCAGCTCGGGCTTCGTCAGGAGATCGAGGATGGTCATCGCCTGGACCTTCGCACCGGCGACGACGCCCTTGTGGGCGATCGGCGTGGCGCTGGCGATGCCGCTCGACCAGTTGTGACCGGGCAGGCCGGGGATGTTCGCCGGATAGCTCAACGTCACCGTGGGCATGTTCCACGAAATGTCGCCGATGTCGTCGGACCCGCCGCCGTAGTTGTCTTCGAGGGGCAACGGCTGGCCGAGGTTGCCGATCTTCGCGGCCAGGCCTTCCTGCCGTTCGTTACCGAGCTCTTTCTGCAAGCCCTTCGCGAGCGCCTGGTCCTGCTCACTCCACGTTGGCAGCCCCACCGTCTTGATGTTTTCGTACATCGTCTCGGCGACCGTCTTGTTGAAGTGTCGCGGATAGGCGGTGCCGAGGATGCGATACGACATCTTCGTGTTGGTCATCAGCGCCGCGCCCTCGGCCATCTTGATGCCGATGTCCATCAGCTCCTTGATGTGCGGCTGGTCGATTTCGCGGAAGTAGAACCAGATGCTCGCGTTGCGCGGCACCACGTTCGGCTGGTCGCCGCCGTTGGTGATCACCGAGTGCGAGCGCTGCGACAGGCGCAGGTGTTCGCGGCGGTACTGCCAGCCGACGCTCATCAGCTCGACGGCGTCCTCGGCTGAACGGCCACGCCACGGCGCCGAGGCGCTGTGGGCGGTCTCGCCTTCAAACGTGAATTCGACCGAGACCAGCCCGGTGCCGCCTTGCTGGCCCCAGCCGACGCCGAGATTGGCGCCGACGTGCGTGAACAGGTTGACGTCGACGTCCTTGAACATGCCGTCGCGCACGAACCACGCTTTCGAGGCGACCAGCTCTTCGGCGACGCCCGGCCACAGCACCAGCGTGCCGGGCAGCTTGTCGCGCTCCATGATGCGCTTCACCGCGACCGCCGCGATGATGTTGAGCGGCATGCCGGTGTTGTGCCCTTCACCGTGCCCGGGCGCGCCTTCGATGATCGGATCGTGGTACGCCACGCCCGGCTTCTGCGACGACTGCGGGATACCGTCGATGTCGGAGCCGAGCGCAATCACCGGCTTGCCGGATCCGTAGGTCGCCACCCACGCCGTCGGGATGCCCGACTGGCCGCGTGTCACCTTGAAGCCGAACTTCTCCAGTTGCGCGGTCAGGTACTTCGACGTCTCGACTTCCTGCATGCCGAGCTCGCCGAAACTGAAGACGGAATCGACCATCTCCTGCGCGAGCTTGGCCATTTCGTCGACGCCCTTGACGGCGTCCTGCTTCTGCGCGCTCAGCCGCGCGTTGTCCTGCTGCTGAGCGTGCACTGGCGTCGTCCCGACGGACAACGCCAGCGTCACGATTATTCCTAATGCACGTAGTCTGACTACACCTAGCCCTGTTGCACGCTTCATCTACTGCTTCTCCTGCTGCTGCGGCGTCGTCGATGACTTGACCGTTGGATATTTGATCCCGAGCTGATCGAGATAGGTCTTGTACTTCGTCGGGTCGTAGTAATACTTCTTCATCTGTTCGCGGTACTTCGCCAGCGTGTTGGCGTTGAGATGCGTCGCGGGCGGTGTGTCCGCCTTGATGAACGGGATGTACTTCACGTCCTTGGTCTGCACGTTATTGAAGTAATCCCAGGCCGCCTTGACGAGTTCGGGCTTGGTCATCAAGTCGAGCACCGTCATGGCCTGCACCTTCGCGCCGGCGACCACGCCCTTGTGCGCGATCGGCGTGGCGCTGGCAATCGCGCTTGACCAGTTGTGTCCCGGCAGCCCCGGGATGTTCGAGGGGTAGCCGAGCGTCACGGTGGGCACGTTCCACGACACGTCGCCGATGTCGTCCGAACCGCCGCCGGTGTTTTCGCGATCCGGATTCGGCGCGCCGATCGGCCGGATCCTGGTCGCCAGGCCTTCCTGCGTCGGGTTGCCAAGTTCCTTCTGCAACGCCTTGGCGAGGGTCTGATCGTCCTCGCTCCACGCCGGCAGGCCGACCGTCTTGATGTTTTCGTACATCGCCTCGGCGACCGCCTTGTTCATGTGCGACGGATAGGCCGTGCCGAGAATGCGCGAGTTCCAGGTCGTGTTGGTCATCAGCGCCGCGCCCTGGGCCATCTTGTCGCCGATGTCCCAGAGTTCCTTGATGTGCGGCTGATCGATTTCGCGGAAGTACCACCAGATGCTGGCGTTGCGCGGGACGACGTTGGGCTGATCGCCGCCGTTGGTGATCACCGAGTGCGAACGCTGCGAGAGGCGCAGATGTTCGCGGCGATACTGCCAGCCGACGCTCATCAACTCCGCGGCATCCTCCGCCGACCGGCCGCGCCACGGCGCGCCGGCGCTATGCGCCGTTTCGCCCTCGAACGTGTATTCGACCGACACGAGGCCGGTGCCGCCGCCGGGGCCCCACGACACGCCGAGGTTGTTGCCGACGTGCGCGAACAGCACCACGTCCACGTCCTTGAACATGCCGTCGCGCACATACCAGGCCTTGCTGCCGAGCAGTTCTTCGGCGACGCCGGGCCAGAGCATGATCGTGCCAGGAATCTTGTCGCGTTCCATGATGCGCTTCACGGCGATGGCGGCGACGATGTTCATCGGCATGCCGGTGTTGTGACCTTCACCGTGACCGGGCGCGCCGGCGATGATCGGATCGGCGTAGGCCACGCCGGGCTTCTGCGACGCCTGCGGAATGCCGTCGATGTCGGAGCCCAGCGCGATGACCGGCTTGCCCGAGCCCCACTTGGCCACCCACGCGGTCGGAATGCCCGCGTAGCCGCGCTGGACGGTGAAGCCGTATTTCTCGAGTTGGCCGGTCAGGTACTTCGAGGTCTCGACTTCCTGGAAGCCCAGCTCGCCGAAGCTGAACACCGAGTCGACCATTTCCTGCGCCAGCTTCGCCATCTCGTCGACGCCGCGGGTGGCGTCTTTCTTGTAGTCACCGAGCTTGGGCGAATCGGGAATCACGCTCGCCGGGGTCGGCGTCGGCGCGGCATTGCTCTGCGGCCGTTGCGCCGACATCGTCACGCCGGTCGTGAGGGCTATCAGGAATATTCCAATCAATCGTTTCATTACGTCCTCCAAGAGCGCGCCAACTAGAACAAACCAACCGCCACGAATTATATTGAGATATCCGCTCTTACACTCCATTACCGGGATGGGCCGGTGGCCATCGAATGACGTTATACGCGTGGGCCAGGCGCCGCGCGTTCACCGCCCTTCCCGCGGCCGAATCCCGCTTTTTCGACGTGGCCGCCGATGCCCGCGTCCTCGCCCACGCCAACTGGCAGCCGGATCGCCGGTCGGCGCCGACGCTGCTGGCGTTGCACGGCCTCGAAGGATCGAGCGAAGCGCACTACATGCGCGGCCTGGCCGAGAAGGCCTTTGCCGCGGGCTTTAACGTCGTGCGCCTCAATCAACGCAACTGCGGCGGCACCGAGCACTTGTCGAAAGGGCTCTACCACTCCGGCCTGACGGCGGATCCGATCGTCGTCTTGAACGAGTTGCGCGATCGTGACGGCCTGACGCGATTCGCCGTCGCTGGTTATTCGCTCGGCGGCAACATCACGATGAAGCTGGCCGGTGAACTCGGCGCCTCGGCGATGCCGGAGGTGAAGGCGTTTGCGGCGGTGTCGCCGGTGATCGAGCTCGAAGACTGCATGCAGTCGATCGAACGCCGCGAGAACCGCATCTACGAATGGAACTTCTGCCGCAACCTGCAGGGACGCATGCGGCGCAAGGCACAGCACTTCCCCGGCGTGTTCGATCTCGCGGGCCTGTGGAAGGTGTGGTCGATCCGCGCCTTCGACGATCGCTACACTGCGCCGCACCACGGTTACCACGGCGCGAGCGACTACTACCATCGCGCCAGCGCGATGCGCGTCATCGAGCACGTGGCGCGCCCGGCGCTGATCCTCAGCGCGGCTGATGATCCCTTCGTGCCGCCGCACATTTTCGACGCGCCGCCGGTGAGGAACAATCCCCACATCACGACCGTCATTACCCCGCAGGGCGGCCATTGCGCGTTCGTCGGTGCGCCGTCAGGCGGGTATGATGGCTACTTCGCCGAACAACTCGTGGTTGACTACCTCAAGGAGAAACTCTGATGTTGAAAGCCGCTCGCGTTACCGTCGTCGCGTTGGCCCTCGTCTTCTCTGCATCGATCGCGCACGCGCAAAGCAACAAGGCCGTTGGCTCCTGGACGATGACCACGAGCTCGCCGCAGGGCGAGACCACCACCAACCTGGTGATCAGCGAAGAAGGTGGCAAGCTGAAAGCGGTCGCCAAGAGCGAACGCGGTGAACGGCCGTACGAAAGCATCGCGATCGACGGCAGCAAGATCACCTTCGCGATCACCATCTCGTTCAACGGCTCGCCGATGACCATCAACTACACCGGAACGATCGACGCCGGAAAGATGGGCGGCGAAGCGGACTTCGGCGGGCTGGCGACGGGCACCTGGTCGGCGACTGCACAGAAGTAAGGGGCGCCGGGTATCCCGGAGAGTTACTAGTGCCGATAGTGCTGTCATCAGCGCATGTCAGCACCCGGAGAGACTGAGAAACCCAGTGCAACGGTGAACCCCGAGGGACGGCTCGAGTGGCAGTCGGAGCTCGACCACGCGATGGCCGACCTCGATTCGCGGCTCCAGCACCCGCGCCGCCGCGCCAGCGACGTCGGGGCGCAGCCGACCCTGCCCCAGCTTGGGCAGTTCGACGTCACGACCGAATTATTGGATGAGATCTCCTGGCGCGTCGCGGAGCAGCTGCGGCGCCAGGCAGCGGCATTTGCGCCGCCACCCGCTCCCGCAGGGACTCACGCCGCGGTTCCGCCGGAGGCGATGGCCGCCGTTGCGCCGGCGCCGGTCGCACCGCGCATGCCGCACGGCGCGGCCCTGGTAATTCGGATGCGATGGCCGCTCTTCAGGTGGCCATTCAAGCGCCGATCGCGCCGGCGACAGTCGATGCTCTCGCTATCGGACTACCGCGCGAGTTAAGACCCTAGGCCCCTAAGACCCTAAGACCTCTTCCTCACTTATTCAGCGTTGGCAGAAACTGTGGCGCCTTGCGCGCCTTGGTCGCCTGTTCGAGCGCGAACCCAAATCCAATCAACTCGCCTTCGGCGTAGGCGCGGCCCATGAACGTGAGGCCGAGCGGCAACCCCTGGCTGTCGCCGATCGGCACCGTCAGGCTCGGCGTGCCGGCGACGGCCGCCATCCCGTAACCCGCGCCAACGAAGTGATCGCCGAGCACGTGATCGGTCGGCCACGCCGGCGACAGGCTCGGCACGATCACCGCATCGAGTTTGTTCTTGTCGAGCGCGGCGATGAGCCCGTCCTTCCCCGCCAGCCGTCGCGCCGCGTCGCGCGCCTTGAGGTACGCCGCATCGCTGAGCGGTCCCTTGGCCTGCGCCTGCTCGAAGATCTCCTGCCCGAAGAACGGCATCGCCTGCGCTGCATTCGCCTTGTTCCAGGCGATCAACGCTTCGAGCGAGGCGTGCGGTGAGCCCGCCTTCTTCAGGTAGGCATTCAATCCGTCCTTGAATTCGTAGAGCAATACCGCAAACTCCGGATCGTTCCAGGCGTTGTAGGTCGGGATCTTGATCTCGATCACGTCGCCACCAGCGGCCTTGATCGCGTCCACGGCCTTCATGAACGACCTATCGACATCCGGGTGGTAGCCCATCGCCTGCCGCAACATTCCGAACCGCTTCCCCTTCAACGCATCCGCCTTCAAGAAGGTCGAATAGTCGCTCGGGATCTTTCCGGTGGCGGCGGGTCCGGATGGATCGGCCGCATCCACGCCGGCCATCGCCGTCAGCAGCATCGCGATGTCGGAGACGTTGCGGCCCATCGGACCGGCGGTGTCCTGCGATACGGAAATCGGGATGATGCCGCTGCGGCTGACGAGGCCAACGGTCGGCTTCAATCCCGCCAGTCCGTTCACCGACGATGGACAGATGATGCTGCCGTCGGTCTCGGTGCCGATGCCGATCGCGGCGAGGCTCGCCGCGATCGATGAACCGGTGCCGGAGCTCGATCCGCACGGATTGCGATCGAGCGCGTACGGATTCTTCGTCTGCCCGCCACGTGAGCTCCAACCTGAAGACGAGCGCGTCGATCGGAAGTTGGCCCACTCGCTCAAATTGGTCTTGCCGAGGATCACGGCGCCGGCCTCGCGCAACCGTTTCACCATGAACGCATCGGCGGCGGGGCGATTGTCGGCCAGCGCCAGTGAACCGGCGGAGTTGACCATGCCGGCAATGTCGACGTTGTCCTTGATCAGGATCGGAATGCCGTGCATCGGCCCGCGCACCTTGCCGGCCTTGCGCTCGGCATCGAGCGCCGCGGCTTCGTCCACGGCTTTCGGATTCAACTCGATCACCGCATCCAGCTTCGGCCCCGCATCGTCAATCTTCGCGATGCGATCGAGGTAGGCCCTGGTCAGGGCTGCCGAGGTGAGCGTGCCCGATGCCATTTGATCGCGGGCCGCGGTGGCGCTTAACTCGGCGACATCAAGGGCAGGTGGGGCGGGTAAGGCGGGTTGGGCTGGTGGAGTTGAACAGCCCGCCAGCGAAATCACGCAAGCTGCAATCGCCAAACAATCTGTAATCCGCACTCTGCAATCTGCAATCGTCATCAGGCCTCCAGCAGCTTCATCATCTGGAGGCCAAACGCCGCCCCCTTGCCTTCGTCTTCATGCTTGAAATACACGAACACGTCCTTCGCCGTCTCGCTCAACCGCCGGGCGGTGTCGGCCCACTTCGCAATCTCCGCATCGCCGTAGCCTTCATCGCGCAGCCGAAGATAAGCGTAGTCCGCGGTTGCGACGAGCGGCGTCTCGCGCGCCTCGCTGTCGGCGATGCAGAGCGCGATGTTGCGCGCCTTCAACGCGTCGAAAACCTCGTCGTCCAGCCACGACGCATTGCGGAACTCGAAGGCCGCCACGGTCTTCGGCGGCAACAGCGAGAGAAATTCTTTCAGGAGCGGCAGGTCTTTCTTGAAGTTCGGTGGCAGCTGAAACAGCAACGCCGCGCGCTGTGTTCCCAGTTCGGCGGCGGCGGTGATAAACGCGCCCAGCGAATCCGACACCTCGGCGGCACGGAGCCGCTTGTCGTGGGTGATGCGTTTCGGCGCCTTCAGCGTGAAGCGGAACGCCGGCGGCACCTGCTCGCGCCAGCCGGCAATCAGCTTCGGCGTCGGCATGCGGTAGAAGGTGTAATTGATCTCGACGGTCGGAAACTTGCCCGCGTAGTACGGCAGCATCTTCTTCGCCGCGAGATCGGCGGGATAGAAACTGCCTTTCCATTCCGGATAGTTGTAGCCGCTGGTCCCGACGAGGATCATGAAGGGCTTATAATCTCAGATCTCAGATTGCCGATTGATGATTAATTTCCGAATGCTGATTTTGGGATTGACGATTGCGGTTACCAGTTGTAGTCGCGCGCCCGAGACTCACGCCTATCCGCTCACCGGTCAGATTCTCGTCGTCAAGCACGAGACCAACGAGGTCCTGGTCAAGCATCAAGACATTCCCGGCTTCATGCCGGCAATGACGATGCCGTACGTGGTGAAGGATCCGGCGATCCTCAAGGACCGCGTGGCGGGCGACCTGATCACGGCGACGTTGAATGTCACCCCGGACGGCGCGTATCTCACGGCGATCACCAAGACGGGGTCGGCACCGCTACCGGTGGATGCGCGGACGACGATTCCGGTGGCGACGAACGTGCACATCCTCGCGGCTGGCGATCAGGTGCCGGATACGAAACTCACCGATCAGGACGGCGCGCCGCTGGCGCTCACGGATTTCAAGGGCTCCGCCGTCGCGGTGTCGTTTATCTACACGCGCTGTCCGCTGCCGCAATTCTGCCCGCTGATCGATCGCCGCTTCGCCGAGGCGCAGAAGCTGGTTGCCGCGGATCCCCTCCTCGCCGGCAAGGTGCGGCTGGTCTCGATCAGTTTCGACCCGGCCTTCGATCGATCGGAAATCCTGCGCGCGCATGCGAAGAAGGTTTCGGCCGATCCGAAGGTGTGGCGCTTTGCCACCGCCGAAGAAGCGATCGTCGATCGCCTCGCGGCGCAATTCGGCGTCAACGTGATTCGCGAGAAGGACGGCACCATCACCCACAACCTGCGCACGGCGGTGATCGATCCTTCGGGCCACGTCGTGTCGGTGGTCGACAGTAATGCGTGGACCGCGGACGAACTGGTTCGCAGCTTCAGGAATGCCCTCGCCGCCACGCGTTAGCTCGAAGCGCGTCGAGCCGCCGCGGCTGCCGTTCACGGCGGCCGAGCGGGCGTTGATCGCGCGGCTCAACACGCCGTCGAAAGTACAGCGCTGGCTGAACGCGCTGCCCTACAACACGGAACAGGGCGGCGAGACCCTGCGCAGCTTTCGCCCGGTGGCGCGGCTCAAGACCGCGCACTGTTGCGAGGCGGCGCTGTTCGCCGCCGTGGTCCTCGAACAACATGGCTATCCGCCGCTCGTGATGAGCATCGAGTCGCAGGACTGGCTCGATCACGTGATCTTCATCTACCGCCATCCCACCGGCTGGGGATCGGTGGCGCGCTCGCGCGACCCCGGCCTGCACGGCCGCAAGCCGCGCTTCAATTCCCCTCGCGCCCTGGCGAAGAGTTACTACGACGGTTACGTGGACCACACCGGCCGCGTGAAGGGTTTCGGCGTCGCGAACCTCGTCGAGGCGCTGCCGAATTACGACTGGCGCCTGACCACCCGGAACGCGTGGCGGGTTGAGCAGATGCTGATCGACTGGCCGCACCGGAAGATCAAGACGTCGATTCGCCGGTATCGGTCGCTGCTGAAGAAATACAAGGCCTACCGGGCCGCGCACCACGATCGCAAGCCCGTCTACTACCGCGGCAGGGAAAAGTGGGAGCCGTTGCCGCGCGAGTTCAGCTAAGCTGTCGTCATGGCGAAGCTCACCAGCGAACGCGAACTCGAATGCCCGTGCTGCGGAGCCGTGTTGACCGTCGATCTCAACCTGGGCCGTATTGTCAGCCACGAGGCGCCGCCCAATCCGGATCGCCCGGAGCTCGACAACGCGCAGAAGATCCTGGCCGACCAGGCGGCCAAGCGTGATGCCCTGTTCGAACAGTCCTTCCTGAACGAAAAGAACAAGGGCGATGCGCTGTCCAAGCGCTTTGAAGAAGCGTTGAAGGAAGCCAAGAAGGAACCCGTGTCCAAGCCGCTTCGCGGCTTCGATCTCGACTGATGGCCGACACGCCCAAGCGCACGCGCCCGGTCCGCGTCGCCACCTACAACATCCATCGCGGACGCGGCCTGGACGGCCGCACGCGTCTCGAGCGCATCGCCGGCGTGCTGGCGTCGGTCGACGCCGACATCATTGCGCTGCAGGAAGTGATTGGCGCCAGTCCGCTGAAGCCCGGACAAGCGGCCGAACTCGGCGCCGCCCTCGGGATGGGTTGGGTGATGGCGCCGACTCGGCATCTCCGCACTGCCCTCTTCGGCAATGTGGTGCTGAGCAAGTTCCCCATACGACATCACGTGCAGCACGATCTCACCTGGAAGACGTGCGAGCACCGCGGCGTCCAGCGCGTCGACCTGGCGATCGAAGACGACACGCTGCACTTCTACAACGTGCATCTCGGGACGTCGTTGCTGGAGCGCCGCAACCAGGCGGCCAAGGTCGCGTCGTTCGTGCATGACCGCCGCGTGGTCGGTCCGAAGATCGTGCTCGGGGACTTCAACGAGTGGGCGCGCGGCATCGCCAAGGACATTCTCGCGGAACGATTGCAGAGCATCGACCTCAGCAAGCACTTGAGCCGTCGCCGGACCTATCCCGGATTCTTTCCGGTCCTGCATCTCGATCACATCTATTACGAAGGCCAGGTCGAGGTCGTGAAGGTGTCGATGCCCCGCGACCGGATGGCGCTGATGGCGTCCGACCATCTGCCGCTCGTCGCCGACCTCCGCATTGGTTTCGACTAGCTGGTGCGACGATCCGGCTTCTGCGTGACGAAGAGCGGCGGATTGTCCGCGTCCATGCACCACTCGTGTTTGCAGGCTGAGCAGCGAAGCCAGATCTCCACCGTCAGACTCTGGTGAGTGGTCGCGGCGCGCAAAGGCATACCGGTGGTGTCCCCACACTCGGGACACGTCGCGGGATGTCAAACGACAGGGGAAATTGACCCCCTTACGCCACTAAAACTGACCCCCTCATAATTAGTGTTTTCTTCGGTCAGCGCGAGCCGGCTCGCCGGCGAGCGCTCCCTGTGGGTGCGGCACCGCCGGG
>Ga0255338_1000893_pt1 | contig 70240 bp, 62 predicted proteins | sample MeOH1_35cm_T4_19_FD_203715 | JGI IMG/M metagenome (GOLD analysis project Ga0255338, IMG submission 203715) | Sandy soil microbial communities from University of British Columbia, Vancouver, Canada - MeOH1_35cm_T4_195 | ecosystem: Engineered > Artificial ecosystem > Sand microcosm > Unclassified ... | reverse complement strand
CGCGCTTGACGGGGCAACACCCGATGCCGTCTACTTCAATTCGCTGCCAGTTGCCTTGGCGGCTTAACCCGCAGGACTACACTTTAAAAATCCAAAAAGACTGTCTAAATGCGTGGGACCACCTCTCATCCAGCTTGTGGGGCAACCCACGACGCATCCATGCATCATAAAAATCCGTAGCAATGAACTCCTTCGGCTCTTCAAGAATATGACCATTCTTGACAACCTTCGCCGTAATTAGCCGAATTCCAGAATCTGTCTTGGGTGGCGTCTTGCCCCGGTAGTCAATCAACCGCTCCGTTGCTTGTTCAAGCGTAATGGTGTCGAAAGCCGGCACAAAACTCATCCCAACAAAATGGCCGCTACGTTGCCGGCGATAGTCTGTTCGAGTTCCCGCGCCTGCGCATTGAGGACCTCGAGTTCCTCGTTCAGCGCTTCGAGCTGTTCCTTGAAATCCTCGTCGCTCACTTCCTCGCCCGGCGCAACGCCGACGTAACGGCCAGGATTGAGCGACCAGCCCTGCGCTTCAATCTCCTTCAGCGTAGCGGCTTTGCAGAGGCCGGCAACGTCGGCGTACTTCGGTTTCTTTCCGAAGACTTCGACAAGTTTCGCTTTGGCCTCGTCCCCGCCGAGCGTGAAATCAGGCTCTTCGCCGCGATACAGCCGTGCGATGTTGGCGATGAAGCCGACCTGCGGCTCCGTCCAGTCGCGGTGTGCGCGGTCGATCTGCCGGTAGATGTGGCGAGCATCGATGAACAGAATTTTGTTTGCACGTGGCGTTTTCTTCTTGCCGCGATCGAGGAACCACAGCGTGCAGGGCAGCGTGACGGTGTAGAACATGCTCGGGCCGACAGCGACCATCACATCGACGGCACGCGACTCGATAAGTTGCTTACGCACTTCCATTTCGGAAGAGCGCGCGTCGCTCGCCGAGTTCGCCATGACGAACCCGGCGCGGCCCTTCTCGTTCAGGCACGAATAGAAGAGCTGTATCCAGAGATAGTTCGCGTTGTCGCTGCGCGGCAGGCCGAACGGATAACGGCGTCCCGAACCTGTCGCGTCCTTGAGCCTCTCCTTGTCCACCGCGTTGACGTTGAACGGCGGATTGGCGAGGGCGTAGTCGAACCGTCCGACCGCCTCGTGCGGATCGTCGTAATAGCTGTTGATCTGGCCGCCGTGTCTGATCTCGCCTTCGAGGCCGTGCACGGCGAGGTTCATGCGGCACAGGCGGCCGGTCTCGTCAGTCTTCTCCACGCCGAAGATGGAGAGCTCCGAGGACGGATTCTTCTTGCGCTCCGTCACGAAGCGCGCCGACTGGACGAACATGCCGCCGGAGCCGCACGCGGGATCGATGATGCGGCCGTGAAACGGCTCGATGATTTCGACCATGAGCCGCACGATCGCGCTCGGCGTGTAGAACTCGCCGCCCTTCTGGCCTTCCGTGCGCGCGAACTCGCCGAGAAAATATTCGTAGATGCGCCCGAATGCGTCGTAATCGAGCACGACCGGAATTTCGGAGACCTTCTTCAGCAGCTCCTTGAGCAGCGTGCTGTTGAAATTCTGGTAGCTGCGCGGCAGCACCCCGGCGAGCTCGGGATTGTGTTTCTCGATCTCGGCCATCGCCTCGTTGACCGCCTTGCCGACGTTGCTGCCTTCCGGGCGCTGCAGCAGGTAATCGAAGCGGGCACTGGGCGTGAGATAGAGCACGCCTTCGGCCTTGTAGGCCTGAGGATCGTTGATGCGCGACGATGCCCGCCGCGAAGACGCTGTTCCTTTTTCCAGCGTGGCGCGGCGTTTCGCGAAGCGCGCTTCCGCAAAGCGCAGGAAGATCAGGCCGAGAACCGGCGCTGAATATTGAGCCGAGGTGAGCCCGGAATTGGCGCGGAGCTGATCCGCCGCCGCCCACAGCCGCTTTTCGAGAGTATCGGTCGCGGCGTCTTTTTCAGAGGGTGCAACCCAGTGCATTTCGACAGCCAGTCGTGAGGAATGGCGTGCAGTATAAACGCATCGCGAAAGCCTGAGCGCGATTCGCGCCCGCGCTCTTACTCCTCCCGCCTCACTCCTCTCGCCTCACTCCTCTCGCCTCACGCATCAATTCGACGCCGTCATTCCCGAAGCGGCGACGATCTTCGCGTTCTTCGCCATCTCGTTTTTCAAGAACGCGGTGAACTGCTCTGGCGTGCTTCCTACAATTTCCGCGCCTTCGCCGGACAACCGCTCCCTGATCTCCGGCAGCTTGAGTATGCGCACGACCTCGGCATGCAGCTTGTTGATCGCCGGCCGCGGGCTGCCGCCCGTCACCAGCATGCCGTACCAGTTGCTCATCGAGTAACCCGGGACGCCAGCTTCGGCGATGGTCGGGATGTCGGGGAAGGCGGCGAAGCGCTTGTCGGTCGTGGCGCCGAGCGCGCGCAACCGTCCGGCCTTGATATACGGTGCCCCGGACAGCGCGTTGATGAAATAGATCGGTATCTGTCCGGCAATCAGGTCCACGGTCGCGGGACCGGCGCCCTTGTACGGAATGTGCGTCATACGCGTGCCCGTCATGTACTTGAACAGCTCGGCCGCGATGTGCGGCGGCGAGCCGTTGCCCGAGCTGCCGTAATTGGTGTCCGGGTTCGCCCTGAGGAAGGCGATGAGCTGCTTCACGCTCTTCGGCGGAAACGACGGATGCACGACGAGGATCAGCGGGCTCGCCGCCAGCTCGGTGACGGGCGCAAGGTCGCGCAGCGAGTCGAACGGCAGGTTCTTCTTGTAGATGCTCGGGTTGACCGCGAAACCGCTCGGCACCACCAGCATGGTGTGGCCGTCGGGCTGCGCTTTCGCCGCCACCGCCGCGCCTATGGTGCCGTTGGCGCCGCCGCGATTTTCCACCACGACGGGCACGCCCCACGCCTCGTTGAGCTTCTGCGCAAGCGCGCGCGCCAGGATGTCGGTGCCTCCGCCCGGCGGGAAAGGGACGATCATGCGCATGGGGCCGTTGGGATAGCTCTGTGCGGCCGCATGGCCGCCGATGAACATCAACGCCAGTGCGACGATACGAACCAGTCTCGATTCCCTGTTCACGGACACTCTCCAGTCATGGTTCACGAGTCGCCGATCTTCGCCGCGCGTATCACCTTGCCCCAGCGCTCGTAGTCGTCCTTCAGATAACGCGCCAGATCGTCGGGCGTGCCGCCGGCAGGCTCCACCGCGTCGGGTGCGAAGCGCTTCCTGATGTCCTCGGTGCGCAGAAGCCGGTTGAGCTCGGCGTTGAGACGGCTCACGACGGCCGCGGGCAGTCCGGCCGGCCCGTACGCGCCCCACCACTGCGTCGACTCGAATCCCGGCAACGCGGCTTCCGCAATCGTTGGCAACTCCGGAGCGACGCTGACGCGCTTCGCGCTCGTCACGGCCATCGCTCGCAGCTTGCCCGCACGCCACTGGCCCGCGATGCTGGGATACGCGGCGAACAGCATGGACACCTGCCCCGCGACGGTGTCGATCACCGCGGGCGCAGCGCCCTTGTACGGAACGTGCAGGAGCTTCACGCCGGCGCGCTGCGCGAACAGCTCGCCGGTGAGATGGCTCAGCGTGCCTGCGCCGTTCGACGCATAGGAGAGCGACTCCGGCTTCGCGCGCGCGAGCGAGATCAGCTCCTTGATCGAGCGCGCGGGCACGGAAGGGTGCATCACCAGCACATTGGGCGAATAGCCGATGATGCCGATCGGCGTGAAGCTGCGCAGCGAGTCGTAGGTCGGCTTCGCCATGACGTGCGGATTGATCGACATCGCGCTCGAGGATGCAAGCAGCAGGGTATAGCCGTCAGGCGCGGCGCGCGCCACGAACTCCGCGCCTATCGCGCCGCCGGCGCCTGCGCGGTTGTCGACGATGAACTGCACGCCGAACGCTTCGCTCAGCTTCTGCGCCACGTGACGCGCAACGATGTCAGCCGCGCCGCCCGGGGGAAATGGAACAATAGCCCGCACGGGCTTCTCAGGATAAGTCTGAGCAGCCAGCGGCGTCGCGCAAGCAAGCGCAGCAGCACCCGCGATACTTGCCACCACCTTTGCCGCGAGCGACATCCATCCGGGCGGCTGCGCGCCGTCTCCGCCCCAACACCAACACCTTCGCCGAGAGCCGACGCGCCCCCCTTGCGGGAACGGGACGATCGCGCGCACCGGCTTGTCGGGATAGGTCTGTGATGCGGCGGGCCACGCGATGCCGAGCAGGCATGCGGCAACGGCAGCGCGCAGCCCGGCGGAGCCGGCTTTCTTCATCGATTCTCCTCGTTCGCGCAACGTCGACGCCGCCGCGCATGCAGAGCTGCGATTATAGTCGCGCGTTCAGCGCGGCGCGGTGGCCGTCTCGCGTTGTGGACCGAGCAGGGACTTCAGGCGCGTCGCGAACTCGGTGTTGTCCATGTAGCCGCGGAAGCGCTCCGCTCCGGGCCCCGCTGCGCCGACGAGCGCGGGCTGCGTCGTGTGTCCCGTGGTGCCCCAGTAGATCGCCGTCTGCCGCGACACCATGCGCGACAGCGCGGCCTGCGTGATGTACGAAAAATTGCGCTCGAGCGGGCGCTGCTGGAGTATCGCCTCGCGCAAATCCGCGTCGAGCGCGAAGCCCGGAAAGTGCTCGGCGATGACGCGGTCCAGGGTCGCTGCATCCGGCTTGCGTCCGATGAGCTTCGTCGCCTTGTCGAGAGAAACGTCGATGCGCAACACCCTGTCGATGTGCGCATTGGACGCATAGAAGCGGTTGCTGCCCGACAGCGACTTCAGATCCTTGAACGCGTTGGTGATGCTGAGCCCGCCGGTCTCGTGGTCGCCGGCGACGATGACCAGCGTATCGGGATGGTGGCGCTGGAAGTCGAGGGCGAGTTTCACCGCGGCGTCGAAGGCGAGCAGCTCCCGGATCAATGCAGCGATGTCGTTGCGATGGCCGCTGTTGTCGGTATTCTCGTTTTCGACGAAAAGCACGAAGCCCCGGGGCGAGCGCGGCGCAAGGGCGTTCAACGCGGCGGCCGCCATATCGGCGACGGAAGGCTGGCGGGAAGCGTCGCGATCGATCTCGTAGTCGATGTCTTCGGCAGCGAAGAGGCCGAGCAGCCGCGCGCCGCGCGCCGCGCGCAGCTCGCTGACATCGCGCACGTACTCGTAGCCCTTGTCGCGGAACAGCGCGATCACGTCCTTGCCGTCCGAGCGCTTGCCGCCGGGCTGCGTCTTCGGCAGGAAGAAGTCGCGCCCGCCGCCGAGCAGAACGTCGGGCTCGAACGCGAGGTACTGGTCGACCAGCGTTTGATATTCGCGCCTGGATTTCGCGTGCACGCTGAACGCCGCGGGCGATGCATCATAGACCGGTGCCGTGGAAACGAGCCCGATGCGCTTGCCTGAAGCCTTCGCCGCCTCCATGAACGTCTGCACCGGCTTGCCGTCCGGCAGCATGGCCACCATGTCGTTGTCCGTCTTGTGCCCGGACGACATGGCTGTGGCTGCTGCAGCCGAATCCGTCACCAGCGCATCGGCCGGCGCCGTCGACATGACGCCGAGCGCGCCGTCGCGCATGACGACATCGGTGGCGAGGAAAGGCGCGTTGCGCAGATAACGGCTCGCATAGCGGCCGAGCTCCCACTGCGTGGCCGCCGCACCGTCGGCGAACAGGATGATGATGTTGCGCGGGGCCGCTGCGCCTGGCGCATCGGCTGCACCGGGAACATGCGTGCATCCGGCGAGCGACACGAAAGCGACGAACAACAACGCCCTGAAGCACACGTAAGCGCAGCGATGACGATTGCGGATCGGGCTGGTTGTCATGGTTGTTTTCCCCGTGTGGCGACGAGGTAGCGTATCACGGGCGTCGCGGCGGCTGCGGGCGCAACACGCGCTCGGTGATGTACATCATGTTGGGCAGCCGCGGCGGCGCAGCCGCAATGCCGATCAGCACGCCGGCCGCGTCGGCGGCCATGTCCCAGACATCGAAGGTGCGGTAGCCGGTCCAGCGCTGCACGAACTCCAGCGCAACGCCCAGCAGCACGAGGCCCAGCATGACGCGCCAGCGCGCGCGACGCTCGTACACCTGCGCGAACCACAGCATGACCGTTCCGTACGCGAGGAGATGACCGAGCTTGTCGCCCTGCTCGACCGGAATCTCGACCGGCCGCGGCGTGACGGACAGATAGATCACCAGCGCGACCAGCACCCAGGCGATCGCCAGCCAGGCGCCGCGCAGGCGAGACGATGCGCTCATCGTCACGCGGGGCGTCCCGGCGTTGCTATACTGCCGGCTTCACGGACGCAGCCAAGGAGAGACCGATGACGTCGCGAATAGAACAGCGCCTTGCCCAGCTCGGCATACAGCTTCCCGGACCCGGAGCGCCCGGCGGCAACTACGTGCCTTTCGTGCAGGCGGGCACGCTGCTGTTCATGGCCGGCCAGGTGTGCCGCTCCGAAGGCAAGATGGCATATGTCGGCAAAGTGGGCCGCGACCTCACGGTGGAGCAGGGACAGAAGGCGGCGCGGTTGTGCGCGCTCAATCTGCTCGCGCAGCTCAAGGTCGCGTGCAACGGCGATCTCGACCGCGTGGTGCGCTGCGTGCGCATGGGCGGCTTCGTTAACTGCGGCCCCGACTTCACCGAGCAGCCGAAAGTCATCAACGGCGCGTCCGACCTCATGGTCGAAGTCTTCGGCGATGCGGGCAAGCACGCGCGCACCGCGGTCGGCGTCGGCTGCCTGCCGATGGATTCGGCGTGCGAAGTGGAAGCTGTCTTTCAACTGCGTGACTGACGCATCTCAAGAAACGCCAAATCAATAGACAGGATTGACATGATTTACAGGATTAGAGCAAAAAGCCCGGAGTCTTAATCTTGTTAATCCCGTTAATCCTGTCCACTTTCTCGTTCCTGTTTTCGAGACCGCCTGTAGGCATTCACCGCGATAGCGGATCGGCGGGAATCTCTCGCGTGATCGCCACCGAATTGCCGAAGCACGGCACGTACACCGAATGCGTGCCCGGCCCGCCCGCGACCATGAGCATGATGTCGTCCGGGCGGTGCGCGATGGTGAGCAGCGTCTCGTCCGTGATCTCGCCCAGCTCGGGCGTGCGTGACTCGCGCACCCGCAGCAGGTCCTTCACGCTCATGCGCCCGGCCGGCATTTTGGTGAGCTCCCACAGCTTTGCCTTCACCCGCGCCTTGTCGTAGCCGCCGTTCGCCAGGATGTGCGCGTGCTCGGGGCCGATCATCAGCCACGGCTCGCCGCCATGGCAGTATTCGTTGCTCGGCGGGTGCACCATGGTCTCTGCGATCACGCGCAGCAGCTCGTCGGCGTCCTTCGAGTGCGTGTTCATGTTCATCGTGCCTTCGGCGCCGATGACGGTCACGGTGCTCGCTTCGCGGCGGTAGCCGCGCTCGACGTGCAGCGGCTCCCACGGGCTGTCCGCCTCGTTCTCGGCGCAGCAGAAGGTGTACTTGCCCGGCTGGCCCTGGGTCGCACGGTCCATTTCGCCGGGCAGCGCTCCGCCGACGTTCTGCAGGATGAGCCGCAGCGCGCGCCCTATCGTCGCATTCGCCCACGCGCCCTGCCCTATGCAGTTGTACGTCGCGTTGACGCCCAGCCGGTGCGCCGCGGGGCCGTTGAACAGCACCCATACCGCCACCGGATTGGTGGTCGCCTGTATCGCCTGCAGGTTGAACTTCTCATCGGCCACGGCTTCCGTCGCGGCGATCAGCGCGGGCAGATACTCGGGATCGCAACCGGCGAGCACCGCGTTGATCGCAATGCGCTCCACGGTTGCGGCGCCAAACCCCGGGGCGACATGAGCGACGATCTCGTGCGCCGCGCGCGTGGTGTGGCGCAGCATGCGCTCCACGCGCTCCACCGTGGGCGGCACGACGGGCAGCCCGTCGCTCCAGCGCCTGTCGCGATAGAGCCGGTTGATGGCATCGTAGTCGTCCGCGGCTTCGAACCGCGGCGCGCGATCAGGCGTGCTCATGGCGCGTCGCCTCCCGCCGTCACGAGACGCGCAATTTCCCCGGCGCAATGCTGCGCGATGTCCCGTATCTCGTCACGCTTGCGCACGCCGAAAGGATGCGGCACCACGGCGATGGGCAATGCGGAATTGCCGAGCGCCTTCGCTTGCGCGCGGCCGAGCGAGACGAACGCGGTGGAGCACACGGTCAGGCTGACGCGTCCCCGCTTTGCGATCTCCACACTGTCGTGGACACTCCACGACGTGCAGGACCCTCAGTCGCCGGAGCCGGTGATGACGAGATCGCACTCGCGCGCAAGCTCGTCGATCGCGTCTGCCGGAGCAGGCACGGAAGCGGAGCGCTTCCTGCGCTTCACCACGCGCGCCACGCCGTAGCGGCTGACGAGGGCATCGGCAAGGTCGTCGACGAGATGGTTGAAATTGGGCTTCGCATTGTCGATGAAGCCCACCACCGCGCCTGCGAGCGTGCGCAGCTGCGCGTGCGCGGACGACACCGGTGCGTCGGAGCGGGGAGCCGTCGGGTCGAACAGTATCAGTGTTGCGGTCATTGCGTTCCTGTTTGCGTGTCGTCGATTGTCAGTTCGCCGTGATTTTCGCGGCGCGTATCACCTTGGTCCAGCGCGCGATCTCGGCCTGAAGGAACTGCTGCAGCTCCGCCGGACTATCGTCCACCGCCTCGGCGCCCTGGGCCGTCAGCTGCTCGCTCATCTCCGGCGACTTCAGCGCCTTCACCGTCTCGTCGTGCACGCGGCGCACGATCGCGGGCGGCGTGCCGGCCGGTGCGAGCAGCGCGTACCAGAGCGTGGATTCGTAGCCGGGCAGCGTTTCGGCGACGGTCGGTATGTCGGGGTACGTTCGCGAGCGCGTGCGGCCGGTCATCGCGAGCGCTCTCAGCCGGCCCGCCTTCACGTGCGGCATCGCGGGCAGCGGGCTGGTGCAGATCAACTGCAGCTGGCCGCCGATGAGATCGGTCAGCGCAGGACCCGCGCCTTTGTACGGGACGTGGACCATGTCGGTACCCGTCATCCACTTGAGGAGCTCGACGGACAGGTGCCCGCCGGTGCCCGGACCCGAGGATCCGTACGTGAGCTGGCCCGGCTTCGCCTTCGCAAGCGCGATGAGCTCCTTGATGGTGGTGACGCCGATGGAGGGATGCGCGACGAACACCAGCGGCGACTGCGCGACCAGCGTGATGGGCGCGAAATCCTTCAACGTATCGTAGGGCAGGCTCTTGCGCAGGCCGGGATTGATGCCGTGCGTCGCGCTGGCGAGGAACAGCGTATAGCCGTCGGGCTCTGCCCTGGCGGCAAGCTGGGTCGCGATGAGCTGCCCGCCGCCGCCGCGATTGTCGATGACGATCTGCTGACCGAGATACTCCGTGAGCCGCAGGCTGAGCATGCGGCCGACGATGTCGCCCGCGCCGCCGGGCGGATACGGGACGATCATGCGCACCGCGCGCTGCGGATACGCGTCTGCTGCAACTGCCGCGCCCGTGGAGATGCTCCACAACGCCGCGGCGAGCAGCGCGCTCACCCTGACTTTGTTCACAGCATTCTTCCTTTCCGGGTCGTCCCGACCGACGATTCACGAGCCCACAAGTCACGAGTCACGGTTTCTTGAACTTCAGCACGAATTCGTCCATCCGCACCTTGGACTGGAATATGCGGCCGTCGCGCGGATCTTCCGGGTTGCGCAGGAACCCGCCTTCACCCACGAGCTGGAAGCCGGCTGCCTGCACTTCACGGCGCACCACGTCTTCGTCGATGCGGTGCAGGGTGTTGGTGACGCTCGTGCCGGCGCCGTCGCGCGCCGCATGATCGGCAACGACGAAGGTGCCGCCGGGCTTCAGCGCGTCGAAAATGCGGCGATTCATCTGAACGCGGTCCACGCCGCCGATGTTCGCGACGTCGTGGTAGAAAAAGAACAGCGTCGCGAGGTCGAGGTCGCGCACGCCCGGCGGCACGGGATCGTTGTAATCGCGAACGACACGGACCACGTTCTTCAACGGATTGTTCTGGAGCCGCTTGTCGTAGCGGTCCTTGGCGCGCGCGACGTTGGCCTCGGAATCCTGCGCGTACACCGTGCCGGCCGGACCCACGACGCGCGAGAGCAGCTCCGTGGTGTAGCCGCCGCCGGTGTTGACGTCGAGCACTTTCATCCCCGGCCGCACGCCGGTGTAGGCGAGCAGCTGGCGCGGATCGCGCCGCTTGTCGACGTCGCGATCGGTCGCGAGCCGATCGGGCGCCGCGATCACGGCCGCGTAATCCGGCGCAGTTGCTGACGGCGTCGCGCATCCGGCGAGCGCCATGGACGTAAGCGCTGCGGCGAGCAGCGCACCTCGGACTGCGAACGATCTCATGCCTTTCTCCTCACCGGCTCATTCAGCCGTCATTGCCGCTGCCTTGACCACGCGCAAGCAACATCCCTATCCAGCGTGCCATGACCCTCCTCGCTTGCGCGGCGTGCGCGCTTCGTGCCGGGCGCCCAGTGTAATTAAAACGCCGCCGCCTTGTCGAACGCACGCGCGCCGCGGTCCACATCGCGATACAAAGTTTTACAACTCCCGGAAGAACGACGGACTACGATGAAGGCTCTGAAGGACAGGAGCGCCGCCGATAGCGGCGCCCGGGTTGCACCCGACCTTCGAACAGGAGAGATACATGAACAAGCTGCTCGCAACATTGCTCGTGTCCGCCGGGGTGGCCGCGGCTACGCCTTTCGCTCTGGCACAGACAGCGGCACCGTCGGCGCCCGACGCAACGCAGGCCCGACCCGCCGTGGGACCCGAGCGCATGCATCCGCATCACATGCAGCGCGCGCAGGTGAAGCCGAGCGAGCGCGTCGAAGCGCGCCTCGCGTACATTCGCACGGCGCTGAAGATCAACGACGCGCAACAGCCGCAGTGGGAAGCGTTCGCCGACGTCCTGCGCAAGCAGGCGCAACAGATGGACCAGTTCCACGAAGCGCGCCATGCGCAGGTCGCGCAGAACGCGCCGCAGCGCCCGGTCACGGCGATCGAACGCCTGAAGCGGCGTCAGAAGATGATGACGTTCGCGTCGCAGCGCCTCGATGAAGTCATCGCCGCGGCCAAGCCCCTTTACGCCGCGCTCTCGCCGGAGCAGCAGCGCATCGCGGATGATCTGCTCGCACGCCAGGCGCACGCGCGCATGGGCGGACACCGCGGCATGCATCGCGGCGCGTAACGGCGCCAGCGACGGCGCGCTCCGTGCTCACCCAGCGCACCGCATGGTGCGCCGGCGTCTCGTCCTCATGCTGCAGGCGCGCCGCGCGCCGAGCACCATGTGGACTGATTCTTTTACCGCTGGAAGACACCTGCTAGCATTCAGGCGCACGCGCAGGTCCGCGCGCGATCCCGCCGGTTCATGACCACGCATAACGACACATCCAGCCTCGTCCTCGTGAGGCGCGAAGAGCGCGCCGGCGGGCGCGTCGCTTTCGTCATCGCGAACAATCCCGGCAAGCGCAATGCGATCGGCATGCCGGGCAAGCGTGCGCTGGTGGCCGCATTCAAGGAGCTTGCGGGCGACGAAAGCCTGCGCGCCGTGGTGCTCACCGGCGCCGGCGAGAAATCGTTCATCGCGGGCGCCGATCTCGCGGAGATGAAGGACCTCGACGCAGCGCAGGCGGAAGAAGAGCACACGCTCACGCACCTCGCGTGCGATGCGATACGCCGATGCCCGGTGCCCGTGATCGCGCGCATCAACGGCTATTGCCTCGGCGCCGGCATGGAGCTTGCCGCGTCGTGCGACCTGCGCGCAGCGGCGGACCATGCGAAGTTCGGAATGCCGGAGGTGCGCGTCGGCCTGCCTTCGGGCATGGAAGCCGCGCTGCTGCCCGCGCTCGTCGGCTGGGGCAAGGCAGTCGAGCTCGTCCTGACCGGCGACGTGATCGACGCCGCGGAAGCCCACCGCATCGGCTTCGTGCAGCGCCTGGCGCCTGCGGCGGAGCTCGACGCAGCGGTGGAGCGCTGGATCGCTTCCCTGTTCGCAAGCGGCCCGCGCGCGGTGCGCCTGCAGAAAGAGCTGCTGCGCGAATGGGAGCGCCTGTCGATCGACGACGCCGTGCAGGCGGGCATACGCGCATGCGTCGCAGCTCGCGACACCGACGAGCCGCGGCGCATGATGACCGAGTTCCTCGCGCGTAAAGCGCACGGGAAACGGTGAGGAGCGAGGAGAAACAGCACGTGCACTTCGCGCTTGCGGTCAGACGGCACGTCCCGCGTTTCGCGCCTTACGCCTCATCCTAACCCCTCACTCCTGACTCCTTACATGTATCTCCTGGAACACGACGCGAAGACGCTGCTGGCATCGCATGGCATCGCGGTGCCCGCAGGCGTGATGGTCACGCATGCGCGCGAGCTCGCATCCGCGGACCTCGCACCCGGTCCGTGGGTCGTCAAGGGACAGATTACCGCGGGGGGCCGCGGCAAGGCGGGCATCATACGCAAGGCGGCGACGCGCGAGGCCGTCGCCGAAGCTGTTGCGGCGATCCTCGGTGCGACGGTGAAAGGCCGCACCGTGAACGCCGTGCGCATCGAGCAACAGGTGCGCGAGGTGGAAGAAGCGTACATCGCGCTGCTGCTCGACGCAGCTGCCGGCGGCGTGCGCGTCATCATGTGCGCGCACGGCGGGATGGATATCGAGGCGCTGCCGGCGGACCAGATACGCTCTGCAGTCGCGGAGCTGGACGCCGAGGCGATCAGGGAATGCGTGCGCGAGATTGCGGGCGCATGGCCCGATGCGAAGGGACGCGCGCTGCGCGACGCGGGCGAGCGGCTCGCCGAAGTGTTCGTAGCGCGTGAAGCGATGCTGGTCGAGATCAATCCGCTGTTCGTGCACGGCGACGGCAGCTGGGTTGCCGGTGATGCCAAGCTCGTCACCGACGACAGTGCGCTCGCGCGCCAGCCGGAGATCAGGGCGCTGCTGGAGCATCGCGCCGCCGCGTATCCCGAAGCGGCGATCAAGCTCGAGCACGGGTTCGACTACGTCGTGGTGGATCCCGAAGGCGAGATCGGGCTGCTCACCACCGGCGCAGGGCTGTCGATGATGCTGATCGACGAGCTGCGCCAGCAGGGGCTTAAGCCGTACAACTTCCTCGACATCCGCACCGGCGGCATGCGCGGCGATCCGGGCCGCCTGGTGAGCGTGCTGCGCTGGATGACCGAAGGCAGGAAGCTCCGCGTGCTGCTGATCAACATCTTCGCCGGCATCACCGATCTCGGCGAATTCTCGCGTCTCCTGGTTACGGCGCTGCGCACCGTGTCGCAGCTCGATGTTCCGGTCGTCGCGCGCCTGGTCGGCAACGGGCTGCCCGAGGCGCGCCCGATACTCGAAGCGGGCGGCGTGCACCTCTACACCGACCTCGGCGCTGCCGTGGCCGAGGTGAAGCAGGTGCTGCAGAAAGCGCCGCGATGATCAATCCGCGCATCGACCGCTCCACGCCGGTGATCGTCCAGGGCATCACGGGGCGCGCGGGCCGCCTGCACAGCCGTCTCATGAAGGAGTACGGCACGAACATCGTCGGCGGCATATCGCCGAAGACGGACGCAAAAGAAGTCAACGGCGTTCCGCTGTTTCCCGACTGCCATGCGGCCGTGCGCGCGACCGGCGCGACCGCGAGCGTGATTCTCGTCGGCGCGATGCAACTGCTCGCCGCCATGACGGAGGCCATCGAGGCCGGCATCCGCTACGTCGTTACGCCGACCGAGGGCATGCCGGTGCATGACGCGGTGAAGGCGCTGCATCTCACCCGCGCAGCCGACGCCGTCTGGGTCGGCGCCTCCACGCCCGGCATGGCGGTGCCCGGCGTGGCGAAGCTCGGATTCCTGCCGAACGATGCGCTGCTGCACGGGCCGCTCGGCCTCATGTCCAAGTCGGGCACGCTTTCGTACGAATCGGGCTACCGGCTCGCACAGCGCGGCGTCGGCCAGTCCGTGTGGGTGGGCGTGGGCGGCGACCCTGTGAAAGGCACGCGCTACGCCGACCTCATCCCGTTCTACGCGCGCGACGCGCAGACGGAGGGCTTGCTGATCATCGGCGAGATCGGCGGTCACGAGGAGGAAGACTTCGCGCAGGCGTTGATCGCGCAGCAGTTCGCGAAGCCCGTGTTCGCGCTCATCGCGGGCAGCAGCGCGCCCGAAGGCGTGACGATGGGGCACGCAGGCGCGCTGGTGCACGGCTCGCACGGCAGTTATGCCGCCAAGCGTGCCGCGCTCGAGGCCGCCGGCGCGCGCGTGTACGCGACCCTCGACGACATGGTGAACGGCGTTTGCGGCGTATTGAAGAAGCACTGAGCGGCGCGCGTGAGCAGCTCGGCCGGGCCGGTGTAGCGCATTGCCGCGTCTGCTACACTCACGCGCGAAATCCGATCGAAAGGAGCACCCATGAGCAAAGTCGTCCTGCTCGTGCCGGAAGCGCCGGCACCCGAGGTCGCCGCAGTGAAGGACAAGCCGAAGGCGAAAATCGCGCAGATCCGCCTCGGCATACTCGACAACAGCAAGTCGAACGCCGATCACCTGCTGCGCATGCTCACCGAAGGCCTCGAGGCGGAGCTGCCGATCGCGAAAGTGGTCGCAACGCGCAAAGGCAACGTGAGCCTGCCGGCCCCCAAAGACATCATCGATGAGCTTGCCGCGGAGTGCGACTTCGTCGTCTCCGCGATGGGTGACTGAGGGTCGTGCACGTCGTGGAGTGTCCACGACATGTGCGAGCTGCGTAAGCGCGGCCTGAAGACCGCGGTCATCTGCTCCGGTCCGTTCGAGAATCTCGGCAAGGCGCAGGCGCGCGTGTTCGGCGTGCCCGACCTGCCGCTCGTCCTCATTCCTCACCCGCTTGGCGGGCTCACGCTCGAGCAGGTGGAAGGGCGCGCGCACCACGCGCTCCCGCAGCTCGTGAAACTGATCAGGGAGCAGCTCTTATGAAGGCGCTTGCCGACATTCTCAAGGCGCCGGGCGCGACGGTCGAGGCGGACGACGACTTCCATGCCATCAACCGCCTGTACCTCGAGCGGGGGTGGAGCGACGGCCTGCCCATCGTGCCGCCGACGGTGAGCGCGGTGGAGGAGATGCTCGCCTATTGCGATCGTCCGTGGAACGAGCCGATCGCGAAAATCGCGCCGCGCTATGGCGAAGCGACACCGCTGCGGCTCGCGACGAACGCCGTGATGGCCGGCTGCCGCCCGGAATATTTTCCGGTGCTGATGGCGGCGATCGAGGCGATGTGCGAGGAGCCTTTCAACCTGTACGGCTGCCAGGCGACGACGCACCCGGTCGCCCCGCTCGTCATCGTCAACGGGCCGATCGCGAAAGAGCTGGACATCAACGGCGGCCACAATGCGTTCGGCCCCGGCAAGCAGGCGAACGCGACGCTGGGCCGCGCAATCCGGCTCGCGCTGGTCAACATCGGCGGCGCGATTCCCGCGCTGGGCGACATGTCGACGATGGGAGCGCCGTCGAAGTACAGCTTTCTCGTCGCGGAGAACGAAGCGCAGAATCCGTGGCAGCCGCTGCACGTCGAGCGCGGCTTCGCGGCGGACGCCAGCACGGTCACGGTGATCGGCGCCGAGCCGCCGCACAACGTGAACGATCACGAGAGCATCAGCGGCGAAGGCATCCTGAAGACGATCGCCGGCACGCTCGCAACCACGGGCAACAACGACGTGTACTATCCGACGGCGCATCCGCTGGTCATCTTCGGGCCGGAGCACGCCAGGACCGTGGCCGACGACGGGTTCACCAAGGCCGACGTGAAGCGCTTCATCTACGAGCACGCCGTGCTGCCGCTCGGCAAGTTCTCCAGGGAGAACATCGAGCGCCGCTTCAAGGTGTCGTTCAGGGAAAAATACGGGAATGCATCCATGGACGCGCCGGTGCACGTGCTCGGCAGCGCCGAGGCCCTGCTCGTCGCCGTGATCGGCGGAGCGGGCAAGCACTCCGCAGTGGTCCCCACGTTCGGCTCGACGCAGCCGGTGACGCGCGCGCTGAAAACACGCACAGGGCAGCTTGCGAAGTCGGTGAAGGATTTCAAAGGCTGAAGCCACAGCGCCACAGAGAGCACAGAGCCCACAGAGATAAGACCTTTCGTTTTTCCCGGTGCTCTCTGTGTCCTCTGTGGCAACGCTCTAGCGGCTTCCGGGCTTACGCCTCACGGGTAACCGCAGCAGCCGTGTCCGCGAGGAACTGCAGCTTCGCGAGGTGAGCGTACAGGCCGCCCTCCCGCATCAGCTCCTCGTGCGTGCCGGTCGCGTGCACGCGCCCCCGATCCAGCACAACGATGCGATCGGCGTTGCGCACGGTTGCCAGACGGTGCGCGATGACGAGCGTGGTGCGCCCGCGCTCCAGGCGTGCCAGCGCGTCGGCGACCTGGCGCTCGCTCTCGGCATCGAGCGAGCTCGTCGCTTCGTCGAGCAGCAGGATAGGACGGTCGGCGAGCAGCGCGCGCGCAATGGAAAGACGCTGGCGTTGCCCGCCGGAAAGCCTGATGCCGCGCTCGCCGAGGTCCGTATCGAAGCCCTGCGGCAACTGCTCGACGAACTCGAGCGCGTGAGCGGCTTCGCAAGCGGTGCGGATTTCCGCCGCCGTCGCTTCCGGCCGGCCGAAGCGCACGTTCTCGGCAACGCTGGTTGCGAATATCACCGGGTCCTGCGGCACGAGCGCCATCGCGCCGCGCACGGCCGACGGCTCGCAATGACGAATGTCCGCGCCGTCAAGCAGAATGCGGCCCGAGGCGGGATCGTAGAAGCGGAGCAGCAGCGCGAACAGCGTCGACTTTCCTGCGCCCGACGGGCCGACGAGGGCCAAGCGCTCGCCTGCGCGCACGGTCAGCGACAGCGGGCCTAGCGCCGTGACCTCGGGGCGGCCGGGATAAGCGAACGTCAACGACTCGATCCGTATCGCGCCTGACACGCGCTGCGGCAGCCGCACGATCGGCTCGGCCGCAGCGAGATCGGGGTGCGTATTCAGCAGCTGCGTGAGATGCTCGGTGGCGCCTGCGGCACGCTGGATCTCTCCCCACACTTCGGACACGGTGCCCGCGCCGCTCGCCACGATCGCCGCGTAGAACACGAACGCGGAAAGCTGGCCGGCAGTAAGCTGCCCGGCGATCACGTCGTGCCCGCCGATCCACAGGATGACGCCCACGGCGCAGAAGCCGATCAGCATGACGAGCGATATCAGCCATGCCTTGACGCGGATGCGATGCACCCCGGCGCTGCACGCAGCCTGTGTGGCGTCGTCGAATTGCCGCTGCGTGCGCGCTTCGTGGCCGTACGCCTGCACGGTGCGCACCTCGTGCAGCGCCTCGTCGATATGCGCCGAGACGCTCGCGACGCGGTCCTGGTTGACGCGCGAGAGCCGCCGCACGCGCCGGCCCATGACGAGTATCGGCACTACGGTGGCCGGCACGCCGAGCACGATGAGCGCAGCGAGCTTGAAGCTGGTGGCGAACAGCATCGCAAGCGCGCCGAGCATCATCAGCGCGTTGCGCAGGAACATCGAGAAGCCGAAGCCGATCACCTGCCGGATCTGCTCGGTATCGTTGGTCACGCGCGACACGATGTCGCCGGTGCGCGCGGCGTCGAAAAACGCAGGCGACAGGCGCAGCACGTGCGCGAACACCGCCTGCCGCAAATCGGCGATGACGCGCTCGCCCACGCTCATCATGAGATAGAAGCGCGTCCACGTGGCTGCGGCGAGCACGACGGCGATGGCGACCACGGCGGCGAGCGCCGCATCGAGGAGCCGCGGATCGCCGCTGCCGAATCCGCCGTCGACGACGCGGCGCAGCCCCTGCCCCAGCGCGAGCACGCAGGCGGCCGCAATGACGAGCGCGACAAGCGCGACGGCGACGCGCCCGCGGTACGGCAGCAGGAAGCGCGCCAGACGAAGCAGATGCGAAATTTCGCCCTTGGGCGGAGCGCTGGCGGGATCGACGGACACGTCGATATGTTAAAGCCTGCGGTCTGAAGCCGCGACTGCCGCTATGCGCGGCCGTGCGGGATCACTGGTCGCCGTACATGCACGGCCGGGCGGTCGTGCGCTCGCGCCGCAGCCAGAGCTCGAAAGCCGAAGGGGGCAGCGGCCTGCAATAGAGATAGCCCTGCGCGTCCTGGCACCAGGTATCGCGCAGAAAATCGGCCTGCTGCTCCGTCTCCACGCCCTCGGCGATGACGCGCAGCCCCAGCGCGCGGCCGAGCGTTGCGATGGCCTCGGTGATGACCGCGGCGTCGTCGTTGTGCGGAAGATCGCGCACGAAGCATTGATCGATCTTCATGCGGTCGAGAGGGAATTGCCGCAGATAGCTCAAGCTCGAATACCCGGTGCCGAAATCGTCGAGCGCGATGCGCACGCCCAGGCGATGCAGCTCGTGAAGCCGTGCCACCATGGCGTCGGTGCCCTGCATGAGCAGCGACTCCGTCACCTCGAGCTCCAGCGCGCTCGCGTCCAGCCCCGTCTCATCGAGTATTCCCTGCACCACCGCGACGAAGTTCGGCTGGCGCAGCTGGATGGCGGAGACGTTCACCGCAACCGGCGCGTCCATGAGGGTGCGGCGCTGCCATTCGCTGCGCTGCCGGCACGCCTCGCGCATGATCCACTCGCCCAGCACGACGATCTGCCCGCTTTCTTCGGCGACCGGGATGAAGCGCGCCGGAGACACCATGCCCAGGCGCGGATGGTTCCAGCGCATCAGCGTTTCCACGCCGACCACCTGCCCGCTCGCGAGATTGAGCTGCGGCTGGTACACCGCGTGCAGCTCGCCGCGCTCCAGCGCGTGGCGCAACTCGTGCTCGAGCATCAGCCGGTCCGCGGCCTGCGCATTCATGCTCTCGGAGTAGTACTGGCAGCGATTGCGCCCGGCCTGCTTCGCGGCGTACATCGCGGCGTCGGCGTTGCGCAGCAGCAGGTCGAGATCCTTGCCGTTCTCCGGGTAGACCGCAATGCCGATGCTGCCGGTGATGATCACCTCGTGATCGTCGAGCTCGTACGGCTGGCCGATCTGCTCGATGAGCTTCTCGGCGACGCGGCCGGCATCCTGCACCGAATGCAGCTGCGGCAGCAGCACCAGGAACTCGTCGCCGCCGTGCCGGCTGACGGTATCGGATTCGCGCAGCGTTTCCTTCAGCCGCAGCGACACCGCCTGCAGCAGCTGGTCGCCGACTTCGTGCCCCATGGAGTCATTGATGAGCTTGAAGCGGTCGAGATCGACGAACAGCAGCGCGAGATGCGCATCTTCCCGGGCTGCGTGCGCGATGGCGACTTCCACGCGGTCGCGCAGCAGCGGCCGCGTGGGCAATCCCGTCAACGCGTCGTGGTGGGCCAGGTATTCGAGACGCGCCTCGTATTCCTTCAGCGGCGAGATGTCGTTGAACACGCCCACGTAGTGCGTGGTGTGTCCTTCGCTGTTCTTCACCGCGCTGATCGTCATCAATTCTGCGTACGCTTCGCCGCTCTTGCGGCGGTTCCAGATCTCGCCCTGCCAGTGGCCGGAGCGCGCGAGCTCGTCCCAGATCTCGGCGTGCAGGCCTTCGTCGTGCCGGCCGGTGCTCAGCATCTCGGGCGTCGCGCCGATCACCTCGTCCGCCTCGTAACCGGTAATGCGCGTGAACGCCTTGTTGACGCTCACGACGCGCCGGTTCGCGTCGGTGATCAGGATGCCTTCCGCAGTCGCGGCAATCGCCTCGCTCGCGAGGACGAGCTGCTCCTGCGCGCGCTTGCGCTCGGTGATGTCCTCGATCACGGACACGACGTACGACGGCTCGTCGCCCCCGTCGCGCACCACCGAGAGCGACAGGCTCACCCAGATCACGTCGCCGTTCTTGCGGATATAGCGCTTCTCGCGCACGTAGCTTCCCAGCTCGCCACGCTGCAGCCGCTCGCTGTAGGCCCGCGCCACGGAGATGTCTTCGGCCGGCGTCAGCGCGTACGCATCCAGCTGGAGCAGCTCCTCGCGGGTAAAGCCCAGCATGTCGCACAGCTTCTGGTTGACGCGCAGCCAGCGCGGCGAATTCGCGTCTATGCTGCGCAACGCCATGCCCACGGACGCCTGGTCGAAAGCCGCACGGAAGCGCTCCTCGCTTTCGCGCAGCGCGGCTTCGGCCCGTCGCATCGCGGTGAGATCGTGAAAGATGACGGAGGCGCCGGTCACCTCTCCCACGTCGTTGCGCATGGGCGAGTGGCTGATCATCACGTGGATGATGCGTCCGTCCTTCGTGACCCGGCGCTCCTCGTGCGCCGGTGTGGCTTCGCCGCGCAGAATGATCTCGTTGTTCGCCTCCGTGTCCGGCAATTCACCGGGCGGCAGGAGCAAAGCGACGTGCCGGCCGACCGCCTCGCGCCAGGTGTAGCCGAACATGAGCTCGGCGCCGCGGTTCCATGAGGTGATGTAGCCTTCGAGCGAGCGGCTGATGATCGCGTCGTTGGAGCACTGGACGATGGCCGCGAGATTGGCGCGCGCCTCGTCGGCGCTCTTGCGCTCGGTAATGTCGATGGCGGCCGCGTAAACGCCGTGCACGCGGCCGCGCGCCGTCACGCGTGGATAGAGCTTGACGTCGATATAGCGCAGCTCCCGGCCTTCAGTCGCCACGCTGCGCTCGTAGGCGGTCGGCTTGCCGGCCAGCGCCTCGGCGAAGTGGGGGCCGACCTTCGCGTACGCCTCCTCTCCGACGATCTCGCGGAAATGCCGGCCGACGGTCTCGTGCATCTCGTAGCCGAAGAATTCCACGAAATGACGGTTGGCGTAGCGGCAGCGCAGCTCCGCGTCGAAATAGCAGATGAGCGCCGGCACGCTGTCCGCGAGCAGCCGCATCTCGGCTTCGCTGTCGCGCAGCGCCTGCTCGGCCCGCTTGCGCTCGGTATCGTCGCGCGTGATGGCAAGCATTGCCGGGCGGTCGCCCGCCGGCTCGGGAAACGGCACGGCGCAGGTATGCACGGCGCGCCGAGTGCCCTTCACGCCCGCGATTTCGTATTCGAGCTCGCCTCGCTGCCCCGCGATGACCGTCTCCTGCAGGCGGGTGAACGCTTCGCGGTACGAAGGCAGCACGAAGTCCAGCATCCCGCGCTGCCTTGCCTCCGCGAGGGTTGCGACTTCCAGCATGTCGAGCCCGGAGCGGTTGAGTTCCAGCAGATCGCCGTCCGCGCCGATGACCGCGATGCACTCCGGCTCCAGCTCGATGATCGCGCGCATGCGGCTCTCGCTGCAGCGCAAAGCGTCCTCGAAGCGCTTCAGAGGCGAAATGTCGCGGGCGATGATGGCCACGCCCTCGAGATTGCCGGCGGGGTCCTTGAGCGGCGACAGGCTGATCGATACGGATACGCGCGCGCCGGCCTTGGTCAGGCGCACGGTCTCGTACGGGGGAACCGATTCGCCGCGCTTGAGGCGCTCCCAGTCCCCGGCCGGCTCGTGCGCACGGTCGGGCGGAATGGTCATGTTGACACTGCGGCCGATCACCTCGCTCGCCTCGTAGCCGTAAAGGCGCTCGGCTCCCGCGTTCCACGACAATATCGTCCCGTCGCGCGAACGGCTGACGATCGCGTCCTGAGACGACTCCACGATGGTAGCGAGATGTGCGCTCATGCGCGCCGCGACGGATTCGGGCGAAGAAGCCGGAGCGGGCGCATCGCGCTTTGCGGATGCGTGACTGTCAGGTCGCTGCCGGTCTTTTTTGTTTCCGCCCAACGTCTTCCCCCGGGTGGTATGGTCGCGCGGTTCGTTCGCGCGGATGCCTTCGTTACGCGAGCCTTATGCTAACGTGCGGCAGGCCAATTACAAACCGCTCATCGCACGCTGTCAGGACAATAGCATTATGCCCGCGAGAACGACCGTGCCTATATTGGCAAGTATCAGCGCCTGCTGAGCCGGCGGAAAACATTTCAGCAGCGGCGGTTCCAGCGCGACCGCAAGCGCTTCCGGGCAGCGATCGGCCGTGAGCAGAAAAAGTCCCAGCCACGCCAAGACCTTGGCGAGCGCCGTCAGCGGCATGCTCAGCATGAGCGGCCAATCTTCCATGACCTGAGGACCCCCTTCCACCTCCCCGCCGCATGCGGGCCGCTACGCTGTTAGCAATGCAGGTGCCTGCGCGGCGTGACTTTTGTCACGTTGTGGCGGGAAGAATATGACGCGGGCACAATGCGGCCCTGCGACTTCATTCTGGCAAGCATGAAATCTCCGACTACCCTGAGCGACCTGCTCGCCGCACAGCGCGGCACGGGCGGTTGCCTGATCGATCTCGACCGGCCGTTGGCTTACGGCGATCTGGAAGACGAATCGCGCCGCGTGGCGCACGGCCTCGCCGCTCTCGGCGTGCAGCACGGCGATCGCGTTGCGTTGTGGCTGCCCAATGTCCCGGCGTGGCTCGCGTGTTTCTTCGCGTGCGCGCGGCTCGGCGCTATCGCGCTTGCAGTCAACACCCGCTTCCGCAGCGCCGAGCTCGCCGACATCATCGACAGGGCGGGCGTGACGGTGCTCGTGATGTGGCCCGGGTACCGCGACATCGACTTCGCCGGCATCCTGGCATCGGTGGATCCGGCGGCGCTGTCCCGGCTGAAGACCGTCGTGGTGTACGGCGAAGGGCCGCAGGAAAAAGCGCTCCCTGTCATCCAGGGCAGGCGGATCGCGCGCTATCGCGATGTCGCAGCGAGTCCCGCAATGGCGGACGACCGGGCGAAGGCGGGCGACGGCTGTGTCATATTTACCACCTCGGGCACGACGCGCGCACCGAAGTTCGTGCTGCACAGTCACGCCGGGATCATCCGCCATGCCGCCGACATCGCGCGCTCGTTCGGGCTGGATGCGCGCGACGCGTGCTCGCTGCTCACGGTTCCGCTGTGCGGCGTATTCGGCTTCTGCCTCGCGCTTGCCACGCTGCACGCGGGCCGCACGCTCGCCATGCTGCCTGCATTCGACGCCGACGCAGCCGCGAGCGCAATCCGCCGCCATCGCGTCACGCACATGCTCGCCGTCGCCGACATCGTGGCTCAACTGCTGCGGGCCGCACCGGAGGAGCGGCCGTTTCCGGCGTTACGCATGGTGGTCGGCGCGCGTCATGGCCAGGCGGCGCCTGCAGAGCGCCGCGGGTTGCACCTCGTCGGGGTGTACGGATCGAGCGAGCTCCAGGCCATGCTTTCGCGCCAGGCAAGCGACGCTGCGCCGGAGCAGCGCGAGCTCGGCGGCGGCAGCATGGTCGCAGCGGACGCCAAAGTGCGCGCGCGAGATGCCGCCACCGGAGCTATCCTGCCCGACGGCGCGCAGGGCGAGCTCGAGTTTCTCGCGCCCAGCCGCATGATCGGTTACTTCGGCGATCCCGACGCCACGCAGCGCGCGTTCACCGACGACGGCTACTTCCGCAGCGGCGACCTGGGTTACACCGTGCCGGGTGGTTATGTGTTCGTCGCGCGCATGGGCGATGCGCTGCGCCTCTCCGGATTTCTCGTGAACCCGCTCGAAATCGAAGCGGTGATCGATCGGCATCCGGCCGTGGCGGCGAGCCAGGTGGTCGGCGTGGAAGGCGCTCGCGGTTTGCAGCCCGTGGCGTTCGTGATACCGTCGCAGCGCGCGCCGCTCGACGAAGCCGACGTCGTCTTGTACTGTCGGGACCGTATGGCGCATTACAAGGTGCCGGCGCGCATATTGACGATCGACGCATTTCCCGTCACGCCCAGCGCCAACGGGAACAAGATACAGAAAGCGCGGTTGCGGGAGCTGGCGCAGCTCAGGCTGCGCGATTCGTGAAGGAGGGGACGAGCATGCGGACTGTCGTGCGATTTGCGGGCCTTCTGTGCCTCGCCTGGAGCGCTGCCGTCGCGGCTGCGGACGCTTTTCCGACGCGGGCCGTGCGCATCATCGTGCCCTTTCCCGCCGGCGGTCCTTCCGATCTGCTGTCTCGCATGATGGCGCCCCGGCTGATCGAAACGTGGGGCCAGCAGGTGGTCATCGACAACCGGCCCGGCGGCGGCACGATCATAGGCACCGAGCTCGTTGCGAAGGCACCGCCCGACGGTCACACGGTGATCATGATCTACACCGGGCACGCCACCAATCCCAGCCTGCACAGCAAGCTGCCGTACGACACCCTGCGCGATTTTTCTGCGGTGAGCCTGTGCACCATGCTGCCGATCGTGCTCGCCACGCATCCGGGGCTGTCGGCGCATTCGCTGAAAGAGCTCATCGCGCTGGCGAAGGCGAAGCCGGGGCAGCTCGCGTTCGGCACATCAGGCAACGGCAGCACCGGTCATCTCGCCGGCGAAATGTTCAAGTACGCAACCGGCATCGACATGGTGCACGTGCCTTACAAGGGCAGCGCACCCGCAATCAGTGACGTGCTCGGCGGCCAGATACCGATGACTTTCGACGGCCTGCCCGCCGCGCTGCCGCACATCAAGGCCGGCAAGATGAAAGCGCTCGCCGTGACCAGCACGTCGCGCTCGCCGCTGGTGCCCGAAGTGCCGACGGTCGCCGAGCACGGTTATCCGGGCTTCGTGGCCGACTCGTGGTTCGGCGTCGTCGCCCCGTCGAAGACTCCGCGCGACGTCATCGCAAAAATGAGCGCCGACATGGCGAAGGTCGTGCGATCGAAGGAAATCAGCGACAAGCTGGTCGAGATGGGTTATCTGCCGGTCGCGAATACGCCCGAGCAGTTCGATGCCTTCATCCGGTCGGAGACCACCAAGTGGGCCCGAGTGATCAAGCAGGCCGGCATGCAGATCGACTGAGACGTGCGCCGCGGGCCACGATGACTACAGGAGGAGAGCACGTGAACGTTTTCTTGCGCATCGCTGCAGCCGCCATCGTGGCAGTCGCGAGCCTGACTGCCGCGGCACAGAGCTATCCGTCACGCCCGATACGCGTGATGATTCCGTTCACGGCCGGGAGCGCCGCAGACATCATCGCCCGCGCGATGGAGCCCCAGCTGCGCGAAAAGCTGGGACAGTCGCTCGTCATCGACAACCGCGGCGGGGCCGGCGGCAACATCTGCGCCGAGCTCACCGCGAAAAGCGCGCCGGACGGCTACACCATCATGATGGGCACGATAGGCACGCATGCCATCAACTACAGCCTGTACTCCAGGCTGCCGTACCACCCGATACGCGACTTCACGCCGATCGCGCTGGTGGGCGACAGCCCCAACGTGCTCGTCATCAATCCCCACGTGCCGGCAAACTCGATCAAGGAGCTGATCGCGCTCGCCAGGGCGCGGCCGGGCCAGCTCAATTACGGCTCTTCGGGCGCGGGCACTTCGGTGCATCTGTCGGCCGAGCTCTTCAGCACCATGGCAGGCGTCAGGATGGTCCATGTGCCGTTCAAGGGCGCGACCGAGGCATTGACCGCGCTGCTCGGCGGCCAGCTCGATCTCATGTTCGCGAGCCTGTCTTCATCGATACCGCTGATCAAGCAGGGCAGGCTCAAGGCGTTTGCGGTGACCGGCGCGCAGCGCTCGCCGTCGATACCCGAGCTGCCGACGATGTCCGAAGCCGCGCTGCCCGGTTATGCGGCTGCCGCATGGTACGGGCTCGTCGGACCTGCCGGGGTGCCGAAGCCCATCGTCGCGACGCTGAGCAATGCCGCGCTCGCATCGGTGAACACGCCGGAAGTGAAGGAGCGCCTCTTCGCGTCGGGCGTCGAGGTGCGTCCCGGCAACGATCAGGAATTCGCGAAGCTGATCGAGTCCGAAGTCCAGAAGTGGGCGAAGGTGGTCAAAGCCTCGGGCGCGAGAGTCGACTAGAAGACCGCTTATTCGGGGCGCAGGCCGGCTGCCTTCACCACCTGCGCCCAGTGCTCCACTTCCGCCGCGATGAGACGGTGGAACGCGTCGGCCGATCCGCCTTCCGGCTCGGAGCCGTCCGTCTCGAATCTCTCGCGCGTCTCGGGCAGCGCGAGCGTTCGGTTGATCGCATCGTTGAGCGTCTTCACCACCGGCGGCGGCATGCGGGCCGGGCCCACGATGCCGTACCACGAGTCCGCTTCGAATCCCGGCACTCCGGCTTCCGCGATCGTCGGCACGTCGGGAACCGCCGCGCTGCGCTTGAGCGATGCGATGCCGAGCGCGCGCAACCGGCCGCCTCTCACATGCGGCAGCACCGACGGAATGGTGCCGAAGATGAGCTGCACCTCGCCTGCGATCACCGCGCCGATGGCAGGGCCCGTGCCCCTGTACGGCACGTGCGTGAGCGGCAGGCCGGTGAGCTGCTTGAAGCGCTCGCCCGCGAGATGGCTGGTGCGCCCGGAACCCGAGGAAGAGAACATCAGCGGATGGGCTTTGCCGTAGGCGATCAGCTCGCGCACCGAGCGCACCGGGACACCGGGATGCACCACGAGCAGATTGCGGCTGCGCGCGACGAGACCGACGGCGCTGAAGTCTTTCACGATGTCGAACGGCACCCTGCGGTAAATGCTCGGCATGACGGCAAGGCTGGTGGATGCGACGAGCAGCGTGTAACCGTCAGCGGGCGCCTTGGCGACGGTGTCCGCGCCTGTCATGCCGCTTGCGCCGGCACGATTGTCGATCACGACCGACTGCCCGAGCTGATCGGCGAGCTTCAGCCCGATCACGCGGCCCGTGTAGTCGATGCCGCCGCCGGGCGCGGACGGCACGATGAGGCGGATCGGCTTGCCGGGGAAGCTCTGAGCATGCAGCAACGCGCATGCAAACAGCGCGCAGAGCGCTCCGCCGATGACGGCAAAGCCGGAGCGCCTGCCGATCAAATGCATTTCGTCGATGGGCATTTTCGCTTTCCTACGGCGCAGCGAACGCTGGCTCTCAGTTCGCAACGATCCCTGCCTGCCGGATGACCTTCCCCCACTTCGCGACTTCCTCGCGGAAAAAGCGATCGAACTCTTCGGGCGTATCGGCAACCGGCGACGCGCCTTCGCTCATGAGACTCTGCGCCACATCGCTCGACTTCATGATGCGCGCGATTTCCTCGTTGAGCCTGGCGATGACGGGCCTGGGCGTCCCGGCCGGCGCGAAAATGCCGTACCACGACGTCGCATCGAACCCGGGCAGCGTCTCCGCGACGGCCGGGACGTCGGGCAGCACCGGCGTGCGCCGCTCGCTGCTGACCGCAATCGGCCGCAGCCTTCCCGACTTGATGTGCGGCAGCGTCGGCAATATCGTGCCGAACATCCACTGCACCTGACCGCTGATGAGATCGACCGTCGCCGGTCCCGCGCCTTTGTACGGCACGTGCGTCATTTTCACTCCGCCCATGATGCACACCAGCTCACCCGCGAGATGCGTGGCTGCGCCCGTGCCGCCCGACGCGTATGCAATCTCCCCGGGCTTCGCTTTCGCGAGCCTGATCAGCTCCGCGACGGAGCGCGCCGGCAATGCGGGGTGCATCACCAGCACGTTGGGCGAGGCGGCCAGGCGTATCACGCGCGAAAGATCGCTCAAGGTGTCGTACGGCAGCTTCTTCTTGAGGCTGGGATTCACGGCGGTGCTGGTGGAAGTCATGAGCAGCGTGTAGCCGTCGGCCGGCGCTTTTGCAGCAAGGTCGGTCCCTATGATGGTTCCGCCGCCCGGACGGTTGTCCGCAATGACCTGCTGCCCCCACGCTTCGGTGAGCTTCTGCCCCACCAGGCGCGCGAGCAGATCGTTGGGGCCGCCCGGAGCGAAAGGCACGATGATGCGGATCGGCCTTGCCGGATAGGTTTGCGCAGGACACGGCGGCGCCGCGACCAGCGCGATTGCGGCGATGCACGACAGCTTGCCGAACGTCATGCCGCTCTCCCGCTCAACCGCGCAGCACCTTGCGCAGATGGGACGCCGCTTCTGAGCGCGTCCCTATCCACACGTCGTTCGCCGCCTTTGCCACCTCGATGATGCGCTCGTACACCGACATGCCGAGCGGGCGGCCGAAGACGTGCGTGTGTATCGCGGGATCCATGCGCACCGCACCGGTCTCGCGCTCGCGCGCGCATTGCAGCCAGTCCTCGAAAATCTCGAGCATGACGCGCGGCGCATTGCCGTAGCGCATGTAGAGCGGCAGATCGTTCACCTCGGTGTTGTTCGGAAACGCCACGATCGAGCGCTTGCCGTACTGCACGAGATACGGAAGGTCGTCGTTCAGCGTGTCGCCGTGCCAGTCGTACCCCGCCTCGGCCAGCAGCCGCGGCGTATTGAGGCCCGGTGTGCTGCGCGGGCTGATCCAGCCGCGCGGCTTCACGCCGGCCGCGCTCTCGATGAGCGCAGTGGTGCGCTCGATGTTGGCGCGTTCCTCGTCCTCGCCCAGGTACACCGGGATCACGTCCATGGTGTACGAGTGCGCCACGACGTCGTGTCCTTCGTCCGCCATGCGCCGCACGATTTCGGGATAGCGCTCGGCCAGGATGCCGCTCACGTTGATCGTCGCCCGCACGTTCTGGCGCCTCAGCACGTCGAGTATGCGATGCACGCCGCGGCGATGGCCGTACTCCGCCCAGCCCACCGCGTTCAGATCGGGCACGCCGCCCTTGAGCGGGTTGCCCATCGGGCCGATGCCCGGCGCCTTCCCGTCCGACCACCACTCGAACGAGACGCGCAGGAACACTGCTATCCTGTGACCGCCGGGCCACCGAAAATCGGCAGGAGCCGGAATTTCCGTGCCGCCGGCATGGATGTCGAGCGGGTGCGTCATCGATTCCTCCTCCAGGTGCGCCGCTGCGATCGAGCGCTGCATCGATGGAATGCGGATCATAATTCATTCCGCGCGCCGAGCGGACGCGCCGCTTTAATTTTGCGTTAAGGCTCGACTCCTATCCTGTGCGGAAGGCAACCCGCCCTGCGGAGCCGCAGACCACGAGGGACCATGCGAGTATTGCTCGTCGAAGACGACGTCATGATAGGCGCCAGCCTGCAGCAGGGCCTGCGCGACGACGGCTACGCCGTCGACTGGGTGAAGGACGGCCGGGCGGCCGAGCTCGCACTCGCGGACCCGGCCCACCAGCTGGTGCTGCTCGACCTCGGTCTTCCCCACAAGGACGGGCTCACGGTGCTGCGCGGCTTGCGCAAGCGCGGCAGCCGCGTGCCTGTTCTCATCCTGACCGCGCGCGACGCCATCGAAGACCGCGTGCAGGGCCTCGACGCGGGCGCCGACGACTACCTCGTCAAACCCTTCAGCCTTGCGGAGCTCGCCGCCCGCATGCGGGCGCTGCTGCGGCGGGATGCGGGACGCGCAGATCCGGTCGTGCGCGTAGGCTCGCTCACGCTCGATCCTTCCACGCGCGAGGTGACGCGCGACGGCAAGCCGGTCATGCTGTCCGCGCGCGAATATGCGCTGCTCGAAGCGCTGGTCGCGCGGCCCGGCGCGGTGCTCTCGCGCACGCAGCTCGAGGACAAGCTTTACGGCTGGGGACAGGAAGTGGAGAGCAACACCGTCGAAGTGTACATACACGCGCTGCGGCGCAAGCTGGGGCAGGATTTCATCAAGAACGTGCGCGGCGTCGGCTATATGGTACCGAAGACGGCATGACGCACTCGATACGCCAGCGCCTGCTGCTGTGGCTGCTCGCGGCGCTCATGACCGCGACGGCGATCGCAGCGTTCGCGGTGTACCAGCAGGCGCGCGTCGAAGCGAATGCGCTGTTCGACTATCAGCTGCAGCAGATCGCGCACGCATTTCCGAACGAAGGGTTGAACGCAGTGCCCACGCCGCGTGTCGGCGACGCGCGCAGCATCACGGTGATCCAGATCTGGGACCGCGCCGGCATCCAGCTGTACCTCTCCGATCCGTACTCGCCGCCGCTCAGCCCCGACACCGGCTATTCCGACATGGCGACGCCGCAAGGCAGCTGGCGCGTCTATACCGGGCTCGTCGGCAACTACATCGTGCAGGTCTCGCAGCAGACGGACGCGCGCCATCAGCTTGCAGCGCGGACCGCGCTTCGCACCATCGCCCCGTTGCTGTTGCTGCTTCCCGCGCTCGGCGCGCTGGTGTGGATCGTCGTGGGACGCGGGCTGCGGCCGCTGCAGGAAGTCGCACGCGAAGTGGGCTCGATGTCCCCGCGCGCGCTGCAGCCGCTGACGCAGCGCGATCTGCCCGATGAGGTGCAGCCGCTGGCGGAAGCGCTCAACGGCTTGCTGGGCCGCCTGAAGGAAGCAGCCGAGCGCGAGCGCGCTTTCATCGCGGACGCCGCGCACGAGCTGCGCACTCCGCTCGCGGCGATCGCTCTGCAAGCCGAGCTCGCAGAGCGTGCCCCCGAAGGCGAGCAGCGCGCCGCCGCGTGCGCCGCGCTGAAAGGCGGCATCGAGCGCGCGACGCGACTCGTCCAGCAGTTGCTCACACTGGCGCGCAACGAGCCGCATGCACTGGAGCGCAAGCACGAGCCGCTCGATCTTGCAGACGCCGCGCGCGCAGTCATCGCGGAGCAGGCGGCGATCGCCGATGCCAGAGGCATAGAGCTCGGCCTCACCGCAGAAGCTCCGGCCATGATCGACGGCGACGCCGAAGCGCTGCGCGTGCTGATCGGCAATCTCGTCGACAATGCCGTGCGGTATACCCCGCCGGGCGGCAACGTCGAAGTGAAGGTGCTCGCGCAAGGCAATCACGCGCAGCTCGTCGTCGCCGATACCGGTCCCGGCATTCCGGAGGAAGCGCGCGAGCGCGTGTTCGATCGGTTCTACCGGCACGCGGGCAACGGCGCCACCGGCAGCGGCCTGGGCCTGGCGATCGTGCGCGAAATCGCTTTGCGCCACGGCGCCAAAATCACGCTCGCCGACGCGAGGCCCGGCAGCGGCCTCGCGGTGACGGTCGAATTTCCGCGTCGCCACGGCGCGGCCGCCTGACTCCTGCGCTTTAAGCCGCACTTAATTCTGCGCGTCTACGATGCCTGCCATGGGACCATCCGGCCCACGGCTCAGCACGACGAGGAGACACGCATGAGAGAGCAAGTCCTGAAACGCACGGCGATCGGTGCAGCGCTGGTTGCGGCGCTCGCGAGCGGCTACCCCCTGCTCCACACCTCACCCATCAACCCGGCGCACGCGACAGTGGTGACGACGCCGGTCCCGGTCGCGCCGACCGCATCGACGGCCGCGGCGCTCCCGGACTTCACCGGCCTCGTGGCGGCGAACGGGCCGGCGGTGGTGAACATCACCGTCACGCAGAAGGCGGAAAAAACGGCGTTCGAAGGCATGCCGCAGGGCATGGATCCGAACGATCCGTTCTACCAGTTCTTCCGCCGTTTCGGCATGCCCACGCCGGGCAATCCACAGCCGGCACACGGGCTCGGCTCCGGGTTCATCGTAAGTCCCGACGGCCTGATATTGACCAATGCGCACGTCGTCGCCGATGCAACCGAAGTCACGGTGAAGCTCACCGACAAGCGCGAATTCCGCGCGAAGGTGGTCGGCGTGGACCGGCCTACCGACGTGGCCGTGATCAGGATAGACGCGAAGGACCTGCCGACGGTGAAGCTCGGCGACTCGAACCAGGTGAAGGTGGGCGAATGGGTCGTCGCCATCGGCTCGCCGTACGGCTTCGAGAACACGGTGACTTCCGGCATCGTGAGCGCGAAGGCGCGCACGCTGCCCGACGAGACCTACGTGCCTTTCCTCCAGACCGACGTTGCGGTGAATCCCGGCAACTCCGGCGGGCCGCTGTTCAATATGCGCGGCGAAGTGGTCGGCATCAACTCGCAGATCTACAGCCGCTCCGGGGGTTACCAGGGCCTGTCTTTCGCCGTGCCCATCGACGTCGCAGTGCAGGTGAAAGACCAGCTGCTCAAGCACGGCACGGTGACGCGCGGGCGCCTCGGCGTGACGATCCAGGACGTGAACCAGGCCCTCGCCGATTCGTTCGGGCTGAAGCAGCCGGGCGGCGCGCTGGTGAGCGCGGTCGAGAAGGACAGCCCCGCGGCGAAGGCCGGCATAGAGCCGGGCGACGTCATCACGCGCTACGGCGACACGACCATCACCAGCTCGTCGCAATTGCCCGTCGTAGTCGCAGGCACGACTCCCGGGAAGCGCGTGCCCATCGAAGTGGTTCGCAAGGGCAATACGCGCAGCATAGACGTCGCAGTGGGCGAGTTGAAAAGCGCGAAAGCGGCATCCGCCGCGACCGATGCCGCGAGCCAGGGAAAACTCGGTGTTGCGGTACGGCCGCTCGCTGCAGCCGAACAGCAACAGCTCGGCGTCAAGTCAGGTCTCGTTGTGGAACAGGTCAGCGGCCCCGCAGCGCGCGCGGGCCTGCAGCCGGGCGACGTGATCCTTTCGCTCAATGGCACGCCGGTCACGTCCGCGGACCAGCTCAAGGGCCTGCTCACGAAAGCGGGCAAGCACGTCGCCCTGCTGGTCCAGCGGGAAGACATGAAGACTTTCGTCCCGATCGACCTCGGCTGATTCCAGGCGAGTCCCTCCGGATGGCAGCGCAGCGTGCGCTGCCATTCTTCTGCTGCGGAGGCCGCGATCCGGCGCTCAGCGCGCCGATGATCGGGCGCGCTCTCGCTTATCCTCGTTTTTACTGACGTACATCAAGTCGCGCCCCACGCGCATACGCTTGCATCGCCATATTCACGCCGCAATGCAACACGTGTTTGCGCCATGCGCCGCCGGGCAAAAGCCCACGCGCTGTTGATCTGAGTCAACGTGGCTGCCCCCTCGCTCCGTAGAATCGAACCGCGAAATGCGAAGGCGGCTCGTGAGCCGCCACAACTCGAGTGGGCCGGCTATGAACGAAATGGTGTCGTTACCGCATGCCAGTGAGTTTTTCGAAGTACGTTTTGAATCGATAGGTGGTCTGGGGGCACACGCGGCGGGGCAGGTGCTCGCGACAGCGTCGGTGCTGCGAATGGGCCTCAACGGAGCGCACTTTTCATCCTATGGCTCCGAGAAGAAAGGATCGCTGGTTCGATCGTTCGTGAGGGTAGGTCCGTCCGAGTTGCCGGTGCGCACCAGCGCTCCCGTCGAAACGCCCGATGCGATCATCGTCTTCCACGTTGCGCTGCTCAAGAATCCGGCCACTCTGGCAGGACTGAAGCGCGACGGCACGCTGATCTACAACGCGCCGGCTGGAACCGTGCCCCCCGAGCTCGCGGCGCTGCCCAGCACTGCGCGCGCGATCCGCGTCGACGCGCTCGGTATTGCGATGCGCGAAAAATCGCGTCCCAATGCGGTGCTGCTCGGCACGCTGTGCGCGGTTTATCCGTTCCTCAAGACGCAATGCGTGCTGGACGCGCTCACTGAGGAATTCGCAGGCAAGCATCCCGAGGCCGTGGCGTCCAACGAGCGCGCTTTCCGCGGCGGCGCCAGCGAATACGAAATTCTCAAAGGCGTCGGCAAGGCGAAAGGCGACCTGCCGATCGCGCAGTCCGATCCCCCGTGGGGTTACGAGACCCAGCCGATAGGCGGCATCATTCCCGAGCCGGGCAACACCGCGTGGAACGACCTGTCCATCTCGCGCACGGGATGGATGCCGGTGCTGCACAAGGAAGACTGCATCCATTGCGGCATGTGCGACCTCGTCTGCCCGGACCTGTGCCTCGTATGGGGAGACGGCGAAGACGGCAGCAAGTTCGAACGGCAGCTGATGGGCGTCGATTACCGCTACTGCAAAGGATGTCTCCGCTGCGTCGAATCCTGCCCCACCGGCGCGCTGAAGAAGGAAGCCGAAACGCCCGGGCTCGCGGACCAGCTACGCGTGCCGCTCTTCCCGAACCTGATTCCTTAAGGTGCAAGAGATGACGACTCAATCAGCCACCGTATCTGCCCGGCGCTCCACCGCGCGTGCCGCAACCGTCCGGCAAAAGCTCGAGTTCCGCAGCGGCAACGAAGCGGCGGCGCTCGCGGCGCAGCACATCGGCTTTCACGTGATGGGCTACTTCCCCATCACGCCGTCGACCGAGGTCGCAGAGAACCTCTCGAAGATGCAGGCTGACGGCAAGCACGAGATTCGCATGATTGCCGGCGACGGCGAGCACGGCGCGGCAGGAATCTGCTATGGCGCGGCGCTGGGCGGCGGCCGCGTGCTGAACGCGACCAGCAGCCAGGGATTGCTGTACGCCCTCGAGCAGCTTCCGGTCCAGGCCGGGACACGCGTGCCCATGGTGCTCAATCTCGCGGCGCGCGCCGTGTCGGGACCGCTCGACATCCGCGGCGATCACTCGGATTTGTACTATGCGCTGAACACCGGATGGGTGGTGCTGTGCGCGCGCGACCCGCAGGCCGTGTACGACATGAACTTCGCGGCCATCAGGATCGGCGAGCACAAGGACGTGCGCCTGCCGGTGCTGGTGGTGTACGACGGTTTCATCACGAGCCACCAGAAGCGCCGCATATCGGTGTTCGACGATGCGGAGGCCGTGAAAGGCTTCCTCGGCACGCGGCCGAACTATCCCACGCCGCTCGACACCGAGCACCCGGCGACGTTCGGCCCGTACATGAACGACCCGGACCTGATCAACAACAAGGTGCAGCTCTCCGAAGCGATGGAAGCCGCGCGCCGCGTGATCCCGGAAGTATTCGAGGAGCTCTCGCGCCTGACGGGCCGCACCTACCCGGTGCTCGATGCGTACGCGATGGACGACGCCGAAGCCGCGACGGTGCTGCTCAACTCCGCGGCCGAGACGGCGAAAGAGAAAGTGGACGATCTGCGCGGGCGCGGCGTGAAAGTAGGCGTCGTGTCGCCCAACGTGCTGCGCCCCTTCCCCGCCGATGAGATCCGGTCGGTGTTCAGGAACATCAAGGCCATCACCATAGGCGACCGCGCCGACTCGTATGGCGCCGGCGGCGGCAACCTGTCGCTCGAAGTGAGGGCCGCACTGCAAAGCGATCCGGACAATCACACGCGTGTGCTCTCACGCATCTACGGTCTCGGCGGCAAGGATTTTTACGCCTCGGATGCCGAGCAGTTCTTCGAGCAGGCGCTCGCCACGGCGAAGTCCGGCCGCGTGCACGATGCATTCGGTTATCACGGCGCGACTCCGGGCCGTCCCGACCGCGGAGCCAAACCCGGCCTGCCCGCGATCCCGGCAGCCGATGTGTCGCGCGGCATCGCCCACGTGCATCGCAACGAAGTGACCGGCAAGCTGCACGTCGAGCTCGAGCCGATCTGGAAGCTCACCGAAGTCCCGAGCCGCGTCGCGCCCGGTCACGGCGCATGCCCCGGCTGCGGCATCTTCCCGGTGCTGCATCAGGTGTACGGCGTGCTCGAAGGCGACGTGGTGGTGCTGTTCCAGACGGGCTGCGCAATGGTCGTGACGACCGGCTATCCCGGCACCGCGCATCGCATCAACTACATCCACAACCTGTTCCAGAACGGCGCCGCGACGCTGTCCGGCCTGGTCGAGATGTACCACGAGCGCGTGCGCCGCGGCGAGCTGCCCAAGTCGAAGGACATCACCTTCCTCATGGTCACGGGCGACGGCGGCATGGACATCGGCATGGGCGCGGCGCTCGGCGCGGCGCATCGCAATCACCGCATGATCATCCTGGAGTACGACAACCAGGGCTACATGAATACCGGCGCGCAGTTGTCGTATTCCACGCCGTTCGGTCACCGCACCTCGACCAGCGAAGTGGGCGCGAACCTGCCCGGCAAGCGCTATCACCATAAGGACACGGCGCAGATATTCTCGTCCTGCCACATTCCATATGTGTTCACCGCAAGCGAAGGCTATCCGGAAGACCTGATGCGCAAGGCCGCGAAGGCGCAGTGGTTCGCCAAGCGCGAAGGCCTCGCCTACGGCAAGGTGCTGTCGTACTGCCCGCTCAACTGGCGCACCGCCGACGACGGCGCGCAGCCGGTGCTGCAGGCGGCGGTCGATTCGTGCTTCTTCCCGCTGTACGAAGTCGAGCACGGCCACACGACGCTGACGTACGACCCGGATGCCACGGGACGTCGTCATCCGGTGTCGGACTGGCTCAAGCTCATGGGCAAAACCCGGCATCTGCTCACCCCGCAGAACGCCGACGCGCTGAACGGCATACAGGCCGAAGTCGACCGCCGCTGGCGGCGGATCAAGGCCATGCACGAGCACCCGGATCTCTAGGAGTCATAAGACATGGCCCGCATCATAGAAACACGCAGGCTCACGCCGGTCACCAAGCTCTACCGGCTCGACGCACCTCTCATCGCGGCATCCGCGCAGCCCGGGCAGTTCGTCATGCTCCGCGTGCGCGAAGGCGGCGAGCGCATTCCGGTGACGATCGCCGATTACGATCGCGACCGCGGCATATTGACCATCGTGGTGCAGGAAGTCGGCGCGACCACCAAGCGCCTTGCGGCGCTCGATGCCGGTGACGAGATCCTCGACGTCGCCGGACCGCTGGGCGGCGCCATCGAGCTGCCCGCCAAGGGACACTTGTGCGGCATCGGCGGCGGCTTCGGCTCTGCGGCGCTGCTGTGCCTGATGCGTGAATACACCGCCCGGGGCTACAAGACGACTGCGATACTCGGCGCGCGCAACAAGGACCTGCTCATACTCGCCGACGAGCTGAAGCCGCTGTGCGACAGCGTGCAGGTGTGCACCGACGACGGCTCGGCGGGCTTCAAGGGCTTCGTTACGCAGCGCCTCGCGCAGCTGATCGAAGGTGACGGCCCGGGACGTCCGGACTATGTCGTCGCAATAGGCCCGATGGCGATGATGCGCGCCATTGCCGAAACCACGCGCGCACCGAAGGTCAAGACGCTCGTGTCCATGGATCCGCTCATGGTGGACGGCACCGGCATGTGCGGCGGCTGTCGCGTGACCGTCGGCGGACGCCCGCAGTTCGCGTGCGTCGACGGCCCGTGCTTCGACGCGCACGAAGTCGATTTCGACGTCGCCATGCGACGCAACAAGGCCTACGTCAACGAAGAGAAGATCGCACGCGAGCGCGTTGACTGCATGGCCGCACGCAAGGAGCTGCAATAATGCCTGTCAAGCGCGCAGAAAAGACCGCGATGCCGGTGCGCGAAGCGCTAGCCCGCGCGCACGACTTCGTCGAAGTAAACTCCGGCTACACGCCGATGCAGGCAAGCTTCGAATCCGAGCGCTGCCTGCGCTGCCAGGATCCCGTGTGCGTCGACGGCTGCCCTGTCAACGTGCCGATACCTGACTTCATCCACGCAGTGGCCGACGGCGACATGGCGAGCGCGGCGAAGATACTGCGCAGCGCCAATCCGCTGCCGGCGATCTGCGGACGCGTATGCCCTCAGGAATCGCAGTGCGAAGCGGAATGCAGCATGACCAAGCGCTTCAATCCGGTGGCGATCGGCCATCTCGAGCGTTACGTCGCCGACTGGGAGCGCACGCAGCCGCTGACCGTGAAGCCGAACATCACCCGCAAGGAGAAGATTGCAGTGATCGGCGCCGGCCCTTCCGGCCTGGTGTGCGCCGGCGAGCTTGCGCGGCTCGGCTATCCGGTGAAAATTTACGAAGCGCTGCACGCGCCCGGCGGCGTGCTGCGCTACGGCATCCCCGAGTTCCGTCTCCCCAAAGCCATCCTCGACTGGGAGATCGGCGTGCTGAAGGCGATGGGCGTCGAGATCGAGTGCAACGTGATCATCGGCCGCACCATCACGATGGACCAGCTGTTCGACAAGATGGGATACGCGGCAGTGTTCATCGGCACCGGCGCTGGCTTGCCGCAATTCCTCGGCATCCCGGGCGAGAACTTGAACGGCGTGATGTCGGCGAACGAGTTCCTCACGCGCGTGAACCTCATGGGCGGGTACAAGTTCCCGGAGAACGACACGCCGGTAAAAGTCGGAAAACGCGTCGCAGTCATCGGCGCCGGCAACACGGCCATGGATGCGGTACGCACCTCCCTGCGCATGGGCGCCGAGGAAGCGATGATCGTCTATCGGCGCAGCGAGAAAGAGATGGGCGCGCGCGTCGAGGAGTATCACCACGCGATCGAGGAAGGCGTGAAGTTCAACTGGCTCACCAATCCGCTGGAAATCGTCGATGACGGCAGCGGCTGGGTGAGCGGCCTCAGGTGCCAGAAAATGCAGCTCGGCGAGCCGGACGCGTCGGGCCGCGCGCGGCCGATCGCCATCCCCGGATCGGAGTTCGTGCTGCCGGTCGACAACGTGATCCTCGCGATCGGCACCACGCCGAATCCGCTGCTCACGCGGACCACGGCCGGACTGCTGACGAACAAGAAAGGCTGCCTGGTCGCCGACGAGAAGAGCGGGCTCACGTCCAAGACGCTGGTGTACGCCGGCGGCGACGCCGTCACCGGCGCTGCAACCGTGATCCTCGCGGCCGGCGCCGGCAAGCGTGCGGCGAACGCGATCCACGAAGCGCTCGGCACTCGCGCCTCCCGGTAACGACTCCCGTTGGACACGCCCGCGCCGAAATGCGCGGGCGTCTTTTTTTGATGTCGGTCAACAACGCCGAGGGGGCCACCTCTTAAACTGGTTTTACTGTCGCGATCCGACGGCACGCCTCGGAGCCCCTCCCATGCTGAACGAAACGCTCGTCGCCGCCTTCCTCACCCTGTTCATGCCCGCCCCCGCCCACGCCGCAGATACGCAGGCGTCGGCTCCTGTTGCCGCGCAGAAGAAGGCCCAGGCTCCGGATCGCATCTATGGTTCGCAGCTCATGACGACGGAAGAGCGTGACGCCTATCGCGCGCGCATGAAGCAGGCGAAGACGCAGGCAGAGCGCGACAAGCTCCGCATGGAGCATCGCGCGCAGATGCAGCAGCGGGCGAAAGAGCGCGGAGTCACCTTGCCCGAGCAGCCGCGTAGCCGCGCAAAGGCAGGAAGATCGGGCGACGGCCGGGGCGCAGGGACCGGGCCCAGCCGTTAGGCATTACCGCTGAACGAGGAGAGCGCCTTACGAGGTGCTCGAACGCTGCCGGTTCCTCCTCGGAGTGCATGGAACTTTTAGCGTAGCACTGCTGTTTCCTCTTATTACGGCAGCGTCCAAGCATGGGCATGTTAGCAGACAGCGCCCCGTGCAGCCTACTTTCCCGCCTGCCGCACCGGCTGACGGACGCGCCGCTTGCGGCCCGTGTTTTTTTCGGCCTGCGCCCGAAACAGGCGCTCCAGACCCGACTGCTCGGCGTACCGCCTGCCGATCTGACCGCACACCATGTCGCACAGGCCATAGATCGCAGGGTCGGCAATGCTGTAGTACACGCTGGTGCCGCGCGCTTCCTTCCGCACGAAGCCGTTGTGCGCGAGCAGGGCGAGGTGCTTCGATACGTTCGCCTGGGTGCAGCCGGTCGCTTCGGTCAGCTCGCCGACGTTGCGCTCGCCGTCCCGAAGCGCGTGCAATATGGTGAGCCGCACCGGCACGGCGAGCGCTGCAAAGTAGCGCGCCAGCTCTTCCATGGCGCGCGGGTCCAGTCCTGTCATGGTGATCGCTCCGGGCGGCGGGTCGCCTCTTCAGTTGACTACATAACTATATAGTTATATAGTCTCACACATGACGGGCGGTTGTCGACCGCCGCTTGCACCAAGCTCACAGCTACGAGGTAGCCATGCGCCCGAAGTCGATCGTCCTTTGCAGTTTCCTGCTGCCGCTGTGCACGGTGCCAGCCGCGCCGGCGTCCGAAGGCGTACCTACCGCAACCGTCGAAAGCCGCGGCGGCGAACAGACGTACGTAGCGGACGGCTACGTGGAAGCCATACGGCAGAGCGCGCTTGCGTCGCAGGTGCCGGGGCGCGTGACCGCGCTCTCGGTCAAAGCGGGCGACGCCGTGAAGAACGGACAGGTGCTGCTGCGCATCGACCAGCGCGCCGCCGCACAGCAGGTGGCCGCAAGCGAGGCCCAGGTCGCTGCAGCACAGGCGCAGATGGACGCCGCGCGCAAGGAGTACGAGCGCAGCCAGCGTCTGTTCCAGAAGCAGTACATCAGCCAGGCGGCGATGGACCAGGCCGAGGCGCAGTTCAAGGCCACGCAGGCACAAGCCCGCGCCATGCTCGCCCAGGCCGGCGTGGCGAGCACGCAGACCTCTTTCCATGCCGTGTCCGCGCCGTACTCCGGGATCGTAGCTACCGTCACTACCGAGCTGGGCGACATGGCAGTGCCCGGCAAGCCGCTCGCCACCGTATACGACCCGACGGAGCTGCGCATCGTCGCGAGCCTTCCCGAGCGCTACGTCACCGCGCTGAAGAGCGGTGAGCCGGTGAAGATCGAGGTGCCCGGGGCTGCGGAGGCGCTCGCCTGGCAGACCGCGCGGTCCGTCACCGTAATGCCCACCCGCGATCCGGGCAGCCACACGGTGCAGGTGCGCCTTGCCCTGCCTGCAAACGTGCGCCTGTCGCCCGGCGCGTATGCGCGCGCGCATTTTCCGCTGAGCGGCGCCCCCGGCGATGCCGCGCTCACCATACCGGCGAAGGCGGTGGTAAGGCGCGCCGAGCTCAATGCAGTGTATGTGGCCGACGCCGACGGCAGGTTCCATTTGCGCCAGGTGCGCCTGGGCAGGACGAGCGCCGACCGCGTGGCCGTGCTCTCGGGCCTGCGCGCAGGCGAGCGCGTGGCCCTCGACCCGGTCGCCGCCGCCAAACCGTAAGGACGCACCGTGGAACGCCTCGGAATTTCCGGCCGCATCGCACGCTATTTCCAGGCTGCGCAGATCACGCCGCTGCTCGCGCTGGTGGCGCTGCTGCTCGGCGCTTTCGCCATCGCCGTGACCCCGCGCGAGGAAGAGCCTCAGATCAACGTCACGATGGCCAACGTGCTGATCCCCTTCCCCGGCGCATCGGCGCGCAACGTCGAGCAGATGGTGGCCGGGCCGGCCGAGCAGGTGCTGTCCCAGATCGCCGACATCGAGCATGTCATGTCGGTTTCGCGCCCAGGGCTTGCAATCATCACGGTGCAGTTCAAGGTCGGCGTCCCGCGCACCGAGGCGCTGGTGCGGCTGTACGACACGCTCGACTCCAACCGGGACTGGCTGCCGCGGGACCTCGGCGTGCTGGAGCCTGTCGTCAAGCCCAAGGGCATAGACGACGTTCCCGTCGTCACGCTCACGCTCTATTCGAAAGACGATACCGCGGGCGCCTTCGGCCTCGAGCGCGTCGCGCACTCCATCGAATCCGACATCAAGCGGGTGAAGGGCACGCGCGAAGTGACGACGCTCGGCGGCCCCAGGCACGCGGTGAACATCGAGCTCGATCCTGCCCGCATGCACGCGGCCGGCGTGACCGTCGCCGATCTGCGCCGCACGCTGCAGTCGGCGAATCTCGGCATGCCGGTCGGACAGGCCATCGCCAACGACCGCAGCGTCACCATCGAGACCGGGCCGTTCCTCGAAAGCGCCGCCGACGTCGCATCCCTCATCGTCGGCACGCGCGACGGCAAGCCGGTATTTCTCGACAGCGTGGCGCGCATCGAAGACGGTCCGCCGCCTGCCGAGCGCTATGTCTGGCACGGCGCGACCGGCAAGGACAAGCACGAATTTCCTGCGGTGACCGTCTCCGTCACCAAGAAACCGGGACAGAACGCCGTCGAAGTCGCTGATGCCGTGCTGCAACGCGTGGAGTCGCTGAAGAACACCGTGATCCCGCAGTCGGTCGAAGTGGTGGTCACGCGCAACTACGGCGCGACGGCGAACGACAAGGCGCTGAAGCTCATCGAGAAGTTGATATTTGCGACCCTCTCGGTGGTGGCACTGGTGTTCTTCGCGCTCGGACGCCGCGAGGCCGTCATCGTCGGCGCGGCCGTGATACTGACGCTCACCGCGACGCTGTTCGCTTCATGGGCATGGGGATTCACGCTGAACCGCGTGTCGCTGTTCGCGCTGATCTTCTCCATCGGCATACTCGTGGACGACGCCATCGTCGTGGTGGAGAACATCCATCGCCACAAGCAGCTCCATCCCGACCGCCCGCTCGCCGAGGTGATACCCGGCGCCGTGGACGAAGTGGGCGGACCGACGATACTGGCCACGCTCACCGTGATCGCGGCCCTGCTGCCGATGGCTTTCGTGAGCGGCCTCATGGGTCCGTACATGAGCCCGATACCGATCAACGCGAGCATGGGCATGCTGATCTCGCTCGCCGTGGCGTTCGTCGTGACGCCGTGGCTCGCGCGCCTGTGGCTCGGCAGGTCGCACGGCGGGCACGGCGCGCTCGAACGTGCGCCCGGGCGCATCGCCGTCCTTTTCGACCGCGTGTTCCGGCCGTTTCTCGACGCGAGGCACGGCGCGCGCAACCGCGTGAAGCTGTGGCTCGCCGTAGCAATGCTCATCGTCATCTCGATCGCACTGCCGGCGGCGAAGCTCGTCGTGCTCAAGATGCTGCCCTTCGACAACAAGTCGGAATTCCAGGTCGTCGTCGATATGCCCCCCGGCACGCCGGTGGAGCGCACCGCGGCCCTGTTGCACGACATGGGATCGTACCTCGCGACAGTCCCCGAGGTGACGCATTACCAGGCCTACGCGGGGCTCGCCGCGCCGATCAACTTCAACGGCCTGGTGCGCCAGTACTACCTGCGCGCAGGCGGCGAGGTCGGCGACATCCAGGTCAATCTCGTCGATAAGGCGCACCGCAGCGATCAGAGCCATGCGATCGCCGCACGCGTGCGCCCGCAGCTCGTGAAGATCGGCGCGCCCTACAACGCGCGCGTCAAGGTGATCGAGGTGCCGCCGGGACCGCCGGTGCTGTCGCCCATCGTCGCGGAGATCTACGGGCCGGATTACGACGCCTCGCGTGCAGTCGCAGAACGCGCACGGGGCATATTCGGAAAAACCGCCGACGTCGTCGACATCGACGCGAGCGTGGTCGAGGCCGCGCCGCGGCAGTTGCTGGTGGTGGACCGCCGCAAGGCCGCCCTGCTCGGCGTCTCTCAGCAGGAGCTGGTCACCACGCTGCGCGCCGGCTACACGGGCGAAGAAGTCACCTATCTGCACGACGAGACCAAGTACCCCGTCGCCGCGCGGCTGCAGCTTCCGGTCGCGGCGCAAGGCGACGTGCGCGAGCTGCTCCAGCTGTCCGTGCGCGGCGGCAGCGGCCAGATGATTCCCATCCGCGAGCTCGTGACCGTCGAGAACACCGTCGTCGATCAGGCGATCTACCACAAGGATCTGTTGCCGGTGGTGTACGTGACGGGCGACGTGTCCGGACGCATCGACAGCCCGCTGTACGGCATGTTCGCCATGCGCAGCGCGCTGCGCGAGGTCGCGGTCCCGGGCGGCGGCGGCATGGCCGAGCACTTCATCAGCCAGCCCGACGATCCGTATCGCGGCTGGTCGTTCAAATGGGACGGCGAATGGCAGGTGACGTACGAGACGTTCCGCGACATGGGCCTCGCGTACGCCGTCGGGCTCGTGCTCATCTACCTGCTCGTCGTCGCGCAGTTCGGCTCGTATCTCACGCCGCTCATCATCATGGCGCCCATCCCGCTGACCGTCATCGGCGTCATGCCGGGTCACGCCCTGCTCGGCGCGCAGTTCACCGCGACCTCGATGATCGGCATGATCGCGCTCGCCGGCATTATCGTGCGCAACTCGATCCTGCTCGTCGACTTCATTAATCTCGAGGTCGCGAAAGGCGCCGCGCTGGAAGAGGCCGTGGTCCGCTCGGCCGTCACACGCGCCCAGCCGATCGTGCTCACCGCGCTCGCCGCCATGCTCGGAGCCCTCTTCATCCTCGACGACCCGATCTTCAACGGGCTCGCGATCACGCTCATTTTCGGCATCCTCATCTCCACGCTGCTGACGCTCGTGGTGATCCCATTGCTGTACTACACCGCTTACCGCCGCAGACCCGTCCACATGACAAGGAGCCCCTCATGACATCCTGGCAAATGACTCGCGTGATCGCGGGCAGTTTCATCCTTCTTTCACTGCTGCTCGGCGTGCCGGAGAGCCCGATCTTCGTCAGCAAATACTGGCTGTTCTTCACGGCTTTCGTCGGTCTGAACCTCCTGCAAAGCGGCCTGACGCGCTGGTGCCTGATGGAACGCATCATGTGCAGGCTCGGGCTGCGCACGGAAAGCTGAGCGTAAAGGCGTCGCGATGATGCGCAACCGCGCAATAAGCTGGCTTGCAGCATTCGCGCTCGCGGCAACCGCGCACGCCGCCATTGCGGCGACGGACCTGCTCGCCGCATGGCAGGCCGCGCAGCAGCGCGATTCCACGTACGCGGCCGCGCGCTCGCAATGGCAGGCCGGTGCGACCCGCGAGCGACAGGCGAAGTCGCTGCTGCGCCCGCAGGTGTCGGTGAGCGGGTCCGCGGGCTATGCCACGATAGATCGCGATACGCGGGGCGCGCAGTTTTCGGCGCCGGGTTTCGGCGCCTCCAACGACGCGTCGTTCCGCACGCGCGTCGATGGCGGCACCTCGACGTCGTGGGCAGTGGTTGCCCAGCAGCCCATCTACAGCATCGAGCGCTCGGCCAACGCGCAACAGCTCGAACGTCAGGCGCAGCTCGCCGACGTGCAGCTCCGCGCGGCGCAGCAGGAGCTGATCCTGCGCACGGCACAGTCTTACTTCGGCGTCATCCTCGCCGAGGAGACGCTCGCCACGCTCCGGGCACAGAAAAGCGAGGCGGCGCGCGCACTGGAAGTCGCGAAGGAGAAGTTCGACTCCGGCGCGACGCCCGTCACCGACCGCGACGAGGCGCAGGCGCGCTACGACGAAGTCCGCACGCGCGAGATCGTCGCGCAAAACGAGGTGACGATGGCACGCCAGGCGTTTGTCGACATCACCGGCAAATCCGCCGACGCGCTGGTGCGCGTGGGCGACGACGCGCGCGCGGACCGCCCCGCGACACCCACGCTTCCGCAAGCGATGGAGCGCGCCGCGCAACAGAATCCCCTGATCGCGATGCAGGCGCTTGGCGTGGACATCGCACGCGACGAGCTCGCGAAGTACCGCGCTCTCGTCTCGCCGTCGGTGGACCTCTTCGCGCGCCTCGCCGACGAGCGCATGCACGGGCCGAGCGGCTACGGACCGAGCTCGCACATCACCTCGAACGCGCGCATCGTCGGCCTGCAGGTCACCATACCGCTGTACACCGGCGGCATGCGCAGCGCCAGGCGCGACGAAGCGAGCGCGCTCGCCGACAAGGCGCAGCACGATGCCCAGGCCGTGCGCGAGGAAGTGCTGCGCCAGACGCAGGCCGCGTGGCTCGCCGTGGCGACCGGCAGCGAGCGCGTGATGGCGCACGAGCAGGCGCTGAAATCGTCGCGCTCGCGGCTCGGCGCGACCGAGACCGGCAAGGAAGTCGGCGCGCGCACCATGCTCGACTACATGAACGCGCAGAGCGATTACTTCCAGGCTCAGCGCAACCTGCTGCAGACGCGTTACCAGCTCCTGCTCGACCGGCTGCGGCTTGCCGCCGTCACCGGGGAGCTGGGGGAAACCGAAGTGCGCGCCGTCAACGCAACGCTCACCGCACGCTAGATCGCCCGCAGGCCCACTGGCTGGAGCACGGTCGGCGAACGCTACACCGGCGAGCGTGACCCGCCGGCGCGTGCGCGTCCGGCTCCGCCGGGTAACGCAGCGTTACACGGGCGCCGGGCGATACCCTGCGATACAAAACGTCCGCCGCCTGACATATGCCGTTTACATGAGGGCGGTCTAATGGACGTCAGGCACACAGCAGGGAGGCAGCGTCCATGGATCTCATCAGAGCCGTCGATCTCGGCAGGACTTATCGCGTCGGGGAAATCGACGTCCCTGCCGTACGAGGCGCGCGCTACAGCATAGAGCGCGGCGCTTTCGTCGCCTTCGTCGGGCCGTCCGGCAGCGGCAAGAGCACGCTGCTCAACATGATGGGCTGTCTCGACCGGCCCACCAGCGGCAAGCTCTACGTGCTCGACACCGACGTCGGCGCTCTCACCCGGCGCGCTGCCGCGGACTTCCGCGGCAGGCACATCGGCTTCGTATTCCAGGATTTCAACCTGATACCGGTGCTGACGGTGTACGAAAACATCGAGTACCCGCTCATCATGGTGCAGAACTGGCCGGAAGCCAGGCGTCGCCGCCAGGTCATGCGTCTCATCGAGGCGGTCGACATGGTCGGGCAGGCGCACAAGCGGCCGGACCAGATATCGGGCGGGCAGAAGCAGCGCGTCGCGATCGCACGCGCGCTGGCCACCGATCCCGAGCTTGTGCTTGCCGACGAGCCTACCGCCAATCTCGATCGCGATACCGCCGCCCGCATCATCCGGCTCATGAAGAAAATGCGCGACGAGCTGGGCACGACGTTCGTCTTCTCCACGCACGACCCGAGGATCATGGACGAAGCCGAGGTGACGTACCGCGTCGAAGACGGCCGCGTGCGGGCGGACGCAGTTCACGCGGAGGTGGCGCATGCTTAGCACGCTCAAGATTGCGCTGCGGAATCTCATGCGCTTCGGGCGCCGCACGCTGCTCACTTCCACCCTCATCACGCTCGGCATCGTCGCGGTGCTGCTGTTCATCGCCGTGGCGGGCTCGTTCAAGGCGATGATGATCAGCCAGTTCACCGACTCCGTGCTCGGCCACGTGCAGGTGCATCACCGCGGCTATGTCGCCTCCATCGATACCCTGCCGCTCAATCTGAACATGCGGCCGGGCATGACGGCGCGGCTGTCTCAAGTGCTGGGACAGATGCCGGAAATCGAAGCGTGGTCCGAGCGCGTCAAGGTCGGCGCGATGTTCAGCAACTTCACCGAAACGACCAGCATACGCGTGAACGGCATCGATCCTGCGCGTGAAGCAGCCGCCACGCCGGCCCTCTCGGGCCGGATCTCCGACGGCGCGAGGGAGCTGGCGGCGCTCCAGCGCGGCGAGATCCTCATTCCGGCGCTGCTCGCGCGCGGCATGAAAGTGAAGGTCGGCGACGCCATCGTGCTGGTAGCGACGAACCGGGACGGCTCGGTGAACGGGAAGACGCTCACGGTGCGCGGCATCGTCGACGGCGTGTCCGGTCCGAGCGGCCGCGACGGCTACGTGCACGTCGACGACGTGCGCGAGCTGCTGCGCATGACAGAGCCGGAAGTGAGCGAGGTGGTGATCCGCCTGAAGGATCCTTCCCGGCTTGCGGCCTTCAACGCGAAGCTCGTCAAGGCGCTCTCCGGCCTGACCAACAAGGACGGCAAGCAGGTGCTCGACGTGCACACGTGGGCCGATCTGTCTCCTTTCTCCAGCATCGCGCGCATGATCGACGTGCTCACGCTGTTCATCAAGATCATGCTCGTCTCCATCGTGCTCGTGAGCATCATGAACGTGATGATCATGGCGGTGTACGAGCGCATACGCGAAATCGGCACCATCTCGGCCATCGGCACGCCTCCGCGCCGGATACTGGCCCTCTTCCTCACGGAGGGTCTGCTGCTCGGCGCGGGTGGCGCTGTCATCGGCACTGCGATCGCCTATGCGGCGGTGCAGGCGCTCAACGCCTGGAAGCTCACGTTCGACTTCGGCCAGCAGCGCGGTCTGGTGCTCGCGCCCTCGCTGCCCCTGGCGGACATGGCAGTCGTGGCAGGTCTCGTGATCGTGATGGCGCTCCTCGCGAGCCTGCAGCCCGCGTGGAAGGCCTCGCGCATGGACCCGGTGAAGGCTTTGGGACACGTATGAGGTCAACGATCATGCGCAAGCTGCTTGCCCTGCTGATGCTCGTCGCCCTGCCCGCCGTGGCGGCGATCGACGGCGAGCAGATCCTGCGGAAAGTCGACCGCAACCTCGAGCCGGAATCGTACGAGACCTACCGCAAGCTCATCGACATCCAGCCCGACGGCACGAAGAAGGAATACGTGCTCTACACGCTGAAGCGCGGCAAGGACAAGCTGGTCTCGCTCTTCCTTTCGCCCGCGAGCGAAAAAGGCCGCTCGACACTGCGCATCGGAGACAACATGTGGCTGTACATTCCCGACGTCGGCCGTCCGATCCGCATCACGAGCCTCCAGTCGGTGACCGGCAGCGTCTTCAACAACGCCGACATCCTGCGCGTGGACTACAGCGTCGAATACAGGGTGGAGACCGCGGAAGAGCAGAAGGACGCCATCCTGCTCACGCTGAAGGCGCGAACCGGCGAAGTCGCGTACGACAAGCTCAGGATGTCGGTCGACAAGAACCTCCTGCTGCCGACCACGATAGAGGCGTACGCGGCGAGCGGCATGCTCATCAAGACGCTGCGCTTCAGGGACGTCAAGGACTTCGGCGGCGGCATCAGGCGTCCGGCGACGCTGGAAACCGACAGCCCGCTGTACAAGGGCTACAAGTCGGTGATGCTGTGGTCGGGCATCCGGAAGAAGGAATTTCCCGAAGAGATCTTCACGCTCAACTATCTGCCGCGGGTGCAAGAGCTGAGGAAATGAAACGGTTGCGGCGATGGTGGCCCGTCGCGGCGCTGCTCGTCGCGAGCGGCGCCTGGGCCGCCGAAGACTACAGCTTCGACGCGGCCGAATTCGAGAAGAAGCCGTTCGAGCTCGGCGGTTACGCGCAGCTGCGGCGTGAGGATGTCACGCTGCGCCCCGACGCGCCTTTGTATCTCCTCAACAACTACGCCCGGTCGCGACGCGAGACCCTCGGCCGCGATACCGCCATTCTGGAGCTTGCCGGCAAGCTGCGGCACGGCGACGCGACGCTCGACTTTCGCACGCACTCGCAGACGCAGCACGATCAGTTCGCGGCGGACACGGAGCACGTGCTGTACGAAGCGAATTACTCGTACAGGGCCGATTCGGGACTTCTGCTCGAAACGGGCAAGCGCGTCATGCGCTGGGGCAAAGGTTATGCGTTCAACCCGGTGGGTTTCGTCGAGCGGCCCAAGGATCCGAACGACCCCGAGCTGGCGCGTGAAGGCTACTGGATGGCGAGCGTCGACTACATCAGGAATTTCGACGGCGCGCTGCAAACGGTTGCCTTCACGCCGGCGCTGCTTCCGGTGGGCCGCGACCTGAACAGCGACTTCGGCGCCCGCGATCATCTCAATCCCGCGGCGAAGCTGTACTTCCTGTATCACGACACCGACATCGATCTCGCGTGGCAAGGCAAAGGCAGCCGGCCGGCGCGTTACGGCCTCGATTTCTCGCGCAACCTCTCTTCGAACTTCGAGGTGCACGGCGAATGGGCCCGCATACAGGACGCGACGCGACGCGTGGTCGACGGCGCCGGACGCGTCACGTCGAGCACCGGCAACGCGACGAGTTATCTGCTGGGACTGCGCTATCTCACGGAAGCCGGCACGACCTACATCGCCGAGTATTACCGCAACGGGACGGGTTACACCGCCGCCGAATCGCGCGACTTCTACCGCTACGTCGACGATGCGTTCGCGACGCTGGCGGCCACCGGCGACGCCTCAGCCGTCCAGAAGGCCATCGCGCTGGGACAGGCGGGCTACAGCCGTCCCAATCCGGGATCGCAGTACCTGTATCTCAGGGCGCAGCAGAAGGACGCCTTCGACATCGTGTATTTCCAGCCGGCCGTGACCGCGATGGTGAACCTCGACGATCGCAGCTACCAGGTGACGCCGGAGCTGCTCTACACGGGCCTCAACAACGTCGAGCTGCGCGCGCGGCTGTACGTGCTCAACGGCGAGCGCAACACCGACTTCGGCGCGAAGCAGAATTCGCGCAAGATCGAGTTCCAGGCGCGGCTCTACTTCTGAGCGCTTTCGGCGAGGCGCGCGGAGCCGAGCAGGCCGCGCAGACCTTCGTACGCGAGCATGCCGGCGAGCATCGCGGCGGCGAAGACGAAAATCTTCGGCTGTGCAGTCGTCAGCGCAACGAGCGCGGGCCCCGGGCACAGGCCGCCCAGCCCCCAGCCGATGCCGAACACCGCGCTGCCTGCAAGCAGGCGCGCGTCGAGAGGACGCTTGCCCGGCAGGTGCATGGCCTCGCCGAGCAGCGAGCACGACAGCCCGCCCGCGTACCGATAGCCGAAATAGCCGACGAATATCGCGCCCGCCATGACGAAGGCGAGCGAGGGATCCCAGACGCCCGCCACGTCGAGAAAACCGGTCACTTTCGCGGGATTGACCATGCCGGCCAGTATCAGGCCGACGCCGAACAGCAAGCCGGCGAGGAATGCGCTGATCACATTCATCGTGTCATCCCAGCAGGTGGTGAACGACGTATACGGTCGAGAAGCCCGCCGCCATGAAGGTCATCGTCGCAGCGAATCCGCGCAGCGACAGCCGGGAGAGGCCGCACACGCCGTGGCCGCTGGTGCAGCCGCCGCCCAGCCGCGAGCCGAAGCCGACCAGCACACCGGCCGCCATGATTGCCGGATAACCCGCATCGACGACGGGCTGCGGCATCCCGGCAAACAGCGCATACGCGAGCGGCGCGGCGATGAGGCCGATGACGAAGGCGATGCGCCAATACCGGTCGAGCTCGGTCGGCCGCAACAGGCCGCCCAGTATGCCGCTGATGCCGGCCACGCGCCCGTTGAAGGCTGCGAGCGCCGCGGCGGCGACGCCGATCATGAGCCCGCCCGCGAGCGACATCCATGGCGTGAAATGCACCCAGTCGATAGTCATCCGTCATCCTCCGGTTTTTCGGACGGCGCATTCTAACTGCATGCCGGCGCGGCGCGCACGTTACGCTTTGGCAAATTCGCCGCTTTGATAGTCGCGGATGGCCTGCTCGATCTCTTCGCGTGTGTTCATCACGAACGGTCCGTACTGCACGACGGGCTCGCGCAGCGGCCTGGCCGCAAGCAGCAGGAAACGGGCGCCCTGCTCTCCCGCCGCCACCGTGACGCTCTCGCCCTCGGACAACACCGCGCCTTCATGCGCGCTCACCGCGCGCCGCTCCGACTCCGGCCCGATCGCTGCCGTGCCCTCGTAGACGTACACGAACGCGCTGTGCGCCTGCGGCAGCGCGTGCTCGAACGCTGCGCCTGCCGGCAGCGCCACGTCGAGAAGTTGCGGCTCGGTCGATATGCCCTGCACGGGTCCGCGCGTCCCGCTCCCGCCGACGCACACTTCGCCGGCGATGATCTTCACCGCGCCGCCGTCGCGCAGGGGCACCGCCGGAATGTCGGAGGGCGGTATGTCGCGGTACGCCGCCGGCTTCATCTTCTCTCGCGCCGGAAGATTGATCCACAGCTGGAAGCCGCGCATGCGGCCTTCCACCTGCTGCGGCATTTCGGAATGGATGATGCCGCGGCCCGCCGTCATCCACTGCACGCTGCCGGCCGTAAGATCGCCGGTATGGCCGAGGTGATCCTTGTGCTGCATGTGGCCTTCGAGCATGTACGTCACCGTCTCGAAGCCGCGATGCGGGTGCGCGGGAAAGCCGGCGATGTAGTCGTCCGGATTGTCGGTGGAAAATTCGTCGAGCATGAGAAAAGGATCGACGCGCGCGTCGTTGCTCTGTCCCAGGCTGCGGCGCAGCTTCACGCCCGCTCCATCGGACGCGTGAATCGCGCGTATCAGGCGGCGCACGCTGCGCGCCGTGTTGCTGTCGGATGACATACGTGACTCCGAACAAAGAATGGCGTCCCAGAGGCCATGACGCAATGAGGGCTTTAGTGCACTGTCGCGAATAGCGTAACACGACCGCAACAAGCAGCTCGACCTCGAACGCGTGCGCCAGCTACACTCGCGCACCACGGGACCGACTCGCGTCTCGGTGTGCCGTTCGGTATGCCGTTTGCAGCACGGGCCAAACATGAATCGAGGAGGCGGGTTGATGGCGCATAGCATTGCAAGCCTGAGAGTATGGATGAAACGCGTCGGCGCGCTTGCGCTCGCCGCTGCGTGTGCCGGCTGCGTGGACAACACCGGCACGGTGGACAAGTACGATCCGGCGCGCATGGACTTCAAGTCGCCGCCCGCGAAGGTTACCGCCGAGCGACATACCGGCGCATTTGCATCGGGCACCGCGCTGAATTCCGTGCCGGGGCTCAAACCGGTCGAGCAAGGCGACGTCAAGACCATACAGCTCGACACCACGCACAAGATCATCGAGCTTGCGCCGGGCGTGAAGTTCAGCGCCTGGACCTTCGGCGATCAAGTGCCCGGCCCCACCATACGCGCGCGCGTCGGCGACCGCATCCGCTTTTCCATGACCAACCGCAGCGACGAGCCGATGCCCGGCGTCCAGATCATGGCGCCACCGATGATGCACTCCATGGACTTCCATGCCGCGATGGTGTCCCCGCAGGACAAGTACCGCTCCATCGCGCCGGGCCAGACCATCAGCTTCGAGTTCACGCTCAACTATCCCGGCATGTTCATGTATCACTGCGGCACGCCGATGGTGCTCGAGCACATTGCATCCGGCATGTACGGCGCCGTCATCGTCGAGCCTCGGGGCGGCTATCCGACAAAAGCCGACCGCGAATACGTGGTGATCCAGAGCGAGTTCTACGTGAAGCCGGATCCCGAGCAGCGCAAAGTCGATGGCCAACCGCTGTACGTGCTCGACGGCGACCGCCTGCGCAACGCGATGCCCAACTACACCGTCTTCAACGGCGTGCACAACGGCATGGTCCGCAATCCGCTTGCCGCGAAGCCCGGCGAGCGCGTGCGCCTGTTCGTGCTGAATGCGGGGCCGAGCAAGACCTCGAGCTTTCACGTCGTCGGAACGATCTTCGACCGCGTGTGGATGGACGGCAATCCCGAGAACCAGTTCCGCGGCATGCAGACCGCGCTGCTCGGATCGTCGAGCAGCGCGGTCGTGGAATTCCTCGTGCCCGAAGCCGGTCAGTACGTCATGGTCGATCACCATTTTGCGAATGCCTCGCAGGGCGCCATCGGCATCGTCGACGCCGGCGGCCCGTCCGAGGAGAAAGGTGACATCGAGCACCACAACATTGCGGCAACGGCGACGCCGACCGACCCGGCGGCTGTGAAAGGCAAGCAGGACTTCGAGAGCAAGTGCCTCGCGTGCCACTCCGTCGGCGGCGGCCGCAAGCTCGGGCCCGATCTGTTCGGCGTATCGAAGCGGCGCGACGACAAGTGGCTCGCGCAATGGCTCAAGACGCCGGAAGCGATGCTGAAATCCGACGCCACGGCGCAGGCGCTGCTGAAGGAGTACAACAACATCCCGATGCCGAACCAGAATCTGAGCGACGCAGAGGTGCAGCAGTACATACGCTACTTCCACTGGATCGATGAAGAGTCGCCGCGCGCGCATGCGCAAGGCGCGCCCCGGGCCGCCGTGCAGCCTTCGCAACCCGCCGGCGGCACGCCGTCGGCGAAGGACCGGAAACCATGAGACGCGCGTGCGCGCTGCTCATCGCCTTCACGGGCGTGCTGACGACGACAGCATGGGCGTGCGGCTATTGCATCGAAGACCGCATGGCCGCCGTGTACGACCATGCAGTGCTCACGCGCGCGAGCGCCGCGGGACACAAGGTCGCGTTCTATGCCGTGCTCGGCGCCGCGCCGGCGGACGAGGCCGCTTCGAACGTCATCCGGCGCGAGGTGGAAACGGTGCGCGGCGTGGACCGGAGCAGCGCGCGCTACTCCGGCGATCTCGCCGCGCTGTCGTTCGCATTCGATCCGCGCGCTGCAGCGTGGGCCGACGTCGACCGACGCATCGGCAGGGCGCTCGCTGCGCGCGGGCTGACCCTGGGACTGATCAGCATCGTGGACCGTCCCGACCAGATTCGCGCAGGCAATCGCACCGCCGCGCGGTAATCGTCCGGCACGCAAGGGCTCATTTATCGCCGGGGCCCGCCGGCTCGCGGTTATAATCGGGGCCCGCGCCGCAATGGCAAGGCCGCACCCGGCCTGCAGCCGCACCCGCGTGCGCGCTCGCCCCGATCAACAACAACCGAAGTTCACTGCGTGCCCATACTCCTCGCGCTGACGTTGTGCTTTTTCAATTTCGTCGGCCTCAATGCCGCGCGCGTGGTGCTGACGCTGTACGCGCTCGACCTCGGCGCGTCCTCTTCCGCAGTCGGCGTGCTGGGCGGAATGTTCTACCTCTTCCCTCTGCTGCTGTCGTGGCCCATAGGAGCCGCCGCCGACCGGCATGGCGCGCGCGGGCTGCTGCTGATCGGCGCGGTGGTCGGCACGTCGGCCATGTTCCTGCCGTATTTCTTCCGCGCGGTGCCGGTGATGTACCTCGCCGCTGCGATGAGCGGTCTCGCGCTGGCGTTCTTCCACGTGACGCTGCAGAACCTGATCGGCACGCTGAGCAAGCCCGAGGAGCGCGCGCGCAATTTCAGCAACTTCAGCCTCGTCGGCGCGGTGACCAATTTCGTCGGCCCGCTCGTCGCGGGATTCTCGATAGACCATTTCGGTCATGCGTACGCATGCCTGTCCGCAGCCGCGCTGCCCATGGTGGCGCTGCTGCTGATACTTGCGCGCGGACGCGTCTTTCCCGGACCGCGCAAGGACAAGGCAGCCGCGAAAGCGGGCGCGACGCTGCTCGACCGCGACGTCATCCTGATGCTTGCGACCAGCAGCCTGGTGCAGCTCGGCACCGACGTGTTCCAGTTCTACGTGCCGATCTACGGCCATGCCATCGGGCTCACGGCAACGGCGATCGGCTCGGTGCTTGCCAGCTTCGCGGCGGCGGCGTTCGTCGTGCGCATCTTTCTCGCGCGGCTGGTGAAGACCATGCCGGCGGACAAGCTCCTCGCCTACTCGTTCTGCGCCGGCGCCATCGGCTTCGGGCTGATGCCGCTGTTCGAGCATTCGCTCGCGCTCATGATCGTCGCGTTCGTGTTCGGGCTCGGCATGGGGCTCGGCACGCCGCTCACGGTGATACTCATGTTCTCGCGCTCTGCGGAGGGACGCTCGGGGCAGACGCTCGGGGTGCGGCTGACGGCGAACAACTCCGTGCGCGTATTCGGACCGATGGTGTTCGGCGCCATCGGCTCCGCCTTCGGCATCTGGCCGGTGTTCGTCATCAACGCGATCCTCATGGGCTCCGGCGCCGTGATGTCCCTGTCGACCAAGCCGGGAGCGGCATCGCAGCGGTGAGCATGCGGGGTCGGTAGTCAGCGCTCGCGCCGCTCGCGTATACTGCAACGCACCCGACCATGCCGGTGTTCACGGCGCATGGGCCCAGCGGAGGAGGAAAGATGGTTACCGGGAAGCTCGCGCGCTTCGTCGCCGAAACGCCACTGAAGAACATTCCGCCCGCGGTGATGGACGGCGCGCGCGATGCGCTGATCGACACCGTGGGCTGCGCGCTCGCCGGAACTCTCGAGCCGGCAGGAGACATTGCCGCGCGCTGGGTGCACGAGCTGGGCGCGAGACCGCAAGCGACATTCTGGGGATTCAACCTGCCGACGTCCCCGTCAGAAGCCGCATTTGCCAACGGCATCTGCGCCCACGCGCTCGACTTCGACGATAGCCTCCCCACGCTGCGCGGGCACCCGAGCGCGACGATGGTGCCTGCCGCGCTCGCCGTCGGTGAAGTGACCGGCGCAAGCGGTGCGGAAACGCTCGCTGCGTATGCGCTCGGCCTCGAGGTCGCGGGCAAGCTGGGCCGCGCGATGGGGCACGGCCATTATCAGCGCGGCTGGCACACGACCGCGACCATAGGCGTATTTTCCGCGACAGCGGCCGCCGGCCGGCTGTGGAAGCTCGATGCCGCACAGCTGCAAATGGCATGGGGCATAGCGGCCTCGGAGACGAGCGGCATCATCCGCAACTTCGGCACCATGACCAAGCCGTTTCACGCCGGACACGCGGCGCGCTCGGGCGTGCTCGCCGCATGGATGGCGAAGAACGGCTTCACGGCCGACGCGGCGGTGTTCGAAGGCAGCGGCAGCGTGATCGAGACGTACCGCGGCGAAGACGGTGCGGACCTCGCCGGCCTCGTGCAGCAGCTCGGCGAGCCGTGGGAAATGCAGGAGCCGGGCATCTACGTGAAGCGCTGGCCGTGCTGCTACTGCAATCATCGCGCGGTGGGCGGCATGCTCAAGCTGATCGCCGGGCACCGCATCAGGCCGGAGGAAGTGACCGCCATCGAAATCGGTTTCCTGCCCGGCTCGGACAACGCGCTCGTAAGCGTCAATCCGCACACCGGCCTCGAAGGCAAGTTCAGCATCGAGTACTGCGCGGCCGCGATCATGCTCGACGGCGAGCTCACGCTGGAGACGTTCACCGACGCCATGGTGCAGCGGCCGACCGTGCGCGCAATGATGGCGAAGTGCCGCCGCTACCGCATCGAGGACAAGGGCGTGTACTCCGGCGTACTGGGGTACACCGACGTGAAGATTGCGACCGCGCGCGGAGACTTCACGATGCGCGTCGATCGCGCGCCGGGCTCGCCGGACTGGCCGATGACGCCGCAGGACCGGATCGCGAAGTTCATGGACTGCGCCGGGCGCGTGCTGGGCGATCCGGGTGCCCGCACGCTGCTCGAAGCGATGCAGGGCTGCGCATCGCTGCCCGACATCCGGCAGCTGACGCGGCTCACCGTGCCGGATCCGGCGCCGAAGAAGCGGAGCGCTGCACGAACCGGCACGCTGGACGCCTGACCCGGCGGCTGCGAATCGGCCGCTGCACGTATTGCCCACCCGCGGACACGGAAGCCGTTCCGCGCATCTGATGCGACGAGGAGCCATGTACGAAAAGCTGGCGTTATACATCGACGGCGCATTCATCGAGGCCGAAGGCCGCAAGACCGAGCCCGTCTACAATCCCGCGACCGGCGAAATCCTCGCGGAGCTGCCGCATGCGACGCGCGAAGATCTCGACCGGGCGCTCGCCGCCGCGCAACGCGTCTTCGAAAGCTGGAAGAAGACTTCGCCGCTCGAGCGTTCCGCGATACTGCGCAAAGTCGCGACGCTGGCGCGTGAGCGCGCCGACGCCATCGGCCGCAACATCACTCTCGACCAGGGCAAGCCGCTCGCCGAATCGGTCGGGGAAGTGCAGGTGTGCGCGGAGCATGCGGACTGGCATGCGGAGGAATGCCGCCGCATCTACGGCCGCGTCATACCGCCGCGCCGGCAGGACGTGAGGCAATTCGTGATCCGCGAGCCGGTGGGCGTCTGCGCGGCGTTTACGCCGTGGAACTTCCCTTTCAACCAGGCTATACGGAAGATGGTCGCCGCGCTCGGCGCGGGCTGCACGTTGATATTGAAAGGCCCGGAGACTGCGCCCAGCGCCGTCGTCGCGCTCGCGCGGCTGTTTCACGACGCGGGCCTGCCGGCAGGATGTCTCAACATCGTGTGGGGTGTGCCGTCCGAAATCTCGGAATACCTCATCAAGTCGCCGATCGTGCGCAAGGTCTCCTTCACGGGATCCATACCCGTCGGCAAACAGCTCGCCGCGCTGGCCGGCGCGCACATGAAGCGCGGCACGTGGGAGCTCGGCGGGCATTCGCCGGCAGTCGTGTTCGACGACGCAAACGTCGACGACGCCGCCACCATGCTCGCGAGGCTCAAGCTGCGCAACGCCGGTCAGGTTTGCGTGTCGCCTTCGCGCTTCTTCGTCCAGAGCAGGATCTACGACCGCTTCGCGGAACGATTCGTCGCCACGGTTTCATCGACCAGAGTCGGGGACGGCCTCGCGGCCGGCACGCAGATGGGGCCGCTCGCCCACACGCGGCGGGTGGCGGCGATGGAAGCCTTCGTGGCCGATGCGCGCGCGAACGGCGGCGAGATACTCACCGGCGGCGGCCGCATGGGCGGCAAAGGCAATTTCTTCCAGCCGACGGTGGTTACCGGACTCACCGAGCGCGCGAAGCTCCTGACGGACGAGCCGTTCGGGCCGATAGCGCCTCTCGTGCGCTTCGACGATCCCGAAGATGCCTTCAAACGCGCGAACAGCCTGCCTTACGGCCTGTCGTCCTACGTCTTCACCGAATCGCTGAAGCGCGCCACGATGGCCGCCAACGCACTCGAGGCGGGCATGGTGAACATCAACCACTTCGGCAGCGCGCTTGCAGAGACGCCTTTCGGGGGCGTCAAGGAAAGCGGCATCGGCAGCGAAGGCGGCACCGAGACCTTCGACGGTTATCTCGTCACCAAGTTCGTGTCGCAGGTGTAGCGCCGGCCGGTGCGAAGTTTGCTCCGTTACGGAATTTTGTGCCGGAGCGGCTGAATGGCATTGCGGCTGGCGATAGGTATTGCGCTCATCGGCGTGCTGCTGTGGGCCGGCCTGCTCGACCTGGACGTGCTGGCGGGCGCACTGCGGCACCCTTTTCTGCTCCTGGCTGCCCTGCTCGTGCTGTTCGCAACGCTGCTCGTCGCCGCGCTGCGCTGGCACGTGCTGCTGCGCGTGCAGCAGATCCGGCTGCCCAAAATAACGACCCTGCGCGTGGTGCTGGCGAGCAGCTTCTTCAGCGCTTTCCTGCCCGGCGCACTGGGCGGCGACTTGCTGCGGTCCGGCTACATGGTCCGCGCCGCGCACGGACGCGCTTCCACAGGGCTGCTCTCCATCGTCATGGACAGGGTCCTCGGCCTCGCGGGGCTGCTGGCCGTCTCGACGCTCGTCGCCGTCGCCCATCCGCGCCACATACCGCAACCCGTCGCGGCCGCGTTGCTGGCCACGGTGCTCGCCCTCGGCTGCGCCGCTTTCGCGCTGCCGCGCATCCTGCGCGCGCTCGCGCATCGCGTTCCGCCTTCCGCGCGCAGCTGGCGGGCCGCGCTGGCAAAGTCGATGCGGGAGCTCAATACCGCGATCACGACGTACCGGCGCGCCAACACTGCCATCGCCGCCGGACTGCTGTTGTCCATGCTCGTGTGCGTGCTCGACGTCGCGGGCCTGCTGCTCGTCATGCATGCGATGGGCATCGATGCGCTGCCGTGGATGCAGCAGGCGCTCGCCTGCACGCTCGCCCTGATCGCGAACAATCTGCCTTTTACGCCGGGCGGCCTCGGCATAGGAGAGACGGCATTCGCGAATGCTGCGCTGATGCTCGAGCCCTCGCACACCGGCGCGCCGTACGCCACCGCATTCCTCGCCTACCGGTGCATGACGATACTGTCCACGGTGCCGGGCGCCTTCGTCGGGATGCGCCTCCCGCCGCGCCGCGTGCCGCAGTCGGCGCAGGCCCCGGCGCGCAGGGCGTGATTCAGTCCACCGTCGCGCCCGAGCTCTTCACGACTTTTGCGTAGCGCGCGGACTCGCGCCGTATCAGGTCGGCGAATTCCTCGGGCGTGCTCCCCACCGGATCGGCGCCCTGGGTCTCGAATTGCGCGCGCGTCTCGGGCCGCAGCACGACTTTCGTCAGCACCTGGTGGAGCTGCGCGAGTATCGGCTTCGGCGTGTGTACCGGCGCGAGAAGACCGAACCAGCTCACCGCCTCGTAACCCGGGACGCCGGCCTCGCTGATGGTGGGCACTTCGGGCAGTTGCGGCGAGCGCCGGGTGCTGCCGATGCCGAGCACGCGTATGCGCTCCGCCCGGATATGCTGGATCACCGGCGCGATGGAGTTGAACATCATGTTCATGTGGCCGGCGAGGAGGTCCGTGACCGCCTGCGGCGCACCTTTGTACGGCACGTGCGTGATCTGCACGCCGGCCATGGTCTTGAAGAGCTCCATAGCGAGATGGTTGGCGGCACCGTTGCCCGCCGATGCGTAATTGAGCTTGTTCGGCTCGGCCTTCGCCAGCGCGATCAGCTCTTTCACCGACTTGACCGGCACGGTCGGATGCGTGATCAGCAGGAACGGCCCGACGGAGATGAGCCCTATCGGCACGAAATCCTTCTGAGGATCGTAGGCGATCCTGCGCTGCACGTGCGGCAGGATCGTGAGCGGACCGGGGCTGCTGAGCAGCAGAGTGTAGCCGTCGGGATTGGCGCGCGCCGCGAGCTCGGCGCCTATCAGTCCGCCCGCGCCGCCGCGATTGTCGACCACCATCTGCTGGCCCAGCGCGGCAGCAAGTCCGGGAGTGACCATGCGCGCGACCACGTCGGGCGTGCCGCCCGCGGGCGTGGGCACGATCACGCGAATCGGTTTGTCCGGATAAGCGGCAAAGCACCAGGCGCTCGTCCCAAGCGCCAGTACGCCGGCATAGAGCTGCGCGCGTTTCATCGGCCCTCCTCCTGTTATGGCTGCACGCCGGGCATCGTAACCGACCTCCCGCACACGTGAAAGAACCTTTCCGCTATGCTTGCCGCTCGTCTCGGATCAGGAGGAAAGCGCCATGGCAGCGCAGCACGACAACAACGACACGCGTGAGCTCGCCGGAAAAGTCGCGCTCGTGACCGGGGCCGGACGCAACATAGGACGCGCAACGGCGCTCGCGCTCGCGGCAGGCGGCGCAGCCGTCGCGGTGAATACCCGCCAGTCGCGCGACGCCGCGCTGGAGGTCGTGCGCGAGATACGCAACGCGGGCGGCGATGCGGAAGTCTTCATGGCGGACGTCTCGGATGCGAAGGCGGTACGCGCGATGGTGGACAGCATCGTGGACAGATGGGGAAGGCTCGACATCCTCGTGCTCAATGCCTCGGTGCGCAAGGAGACGCCGTACCTCGACGTCTCGTACGACGAGTGGCGCATGATCATGGGCATCTCCCTCGACGGCTCGTTTTATTGCACGCAGGCCTGCATTCCGCACATGATCAGGGCCGGTGGCGGCAGCATCGTCACGCTTGCCGGAATGGTGTCGCTCTCGGGGGCGAAGCGGCGCATCCATGGCTCGGTCGCGAAGCACGGCATGGTCGGCCTCACGCGCGGCATCGCGCGCGAATTCGGCGAGCACGGCATACGCGCGAACTGCATCGCTCCCGGGCAGATCAACACGCCGCGCGCGCCGGGCCGCGCCCCGCGCGCCGATCCCAGGGACACCATACCGCTGGGCCGGCCCGGCGAGCCCGAAGAGATTGCCAGCGCCGTGCGCTTTCTGTGCGGACCCGGCGCGAGCTTCGTCAACGGCCAGACGATACAGGTCAACGGCGGGCAGATGATGTTCTAGCGAAAGGCGCAAACCTATGCGCCACAGAGATCACAGAGCACACAGAGAACGTCAGAAGATCATATGCGGTTGCACATTGAAACGTCACCGGCACAGTCCGCGGCTGCGTATCCGCAGTCATCTCTGTGCTCTCTGTGTGCTCTGTGGCTGAGTTTTTAAGGGGTAAGCCATGAAATACGGAAGATTCGACCAGCAGGGTCGCGTGTTCTTCGGCATCGTCGAGGGCGACGGCGTGGAAGAGATCAGCGCCGCGCCGTGGGACGCGCATGAGCGCACCGGGCGCCGTCACGCGCTCTCGGCAGTGAGAACGCTCGTTCCCTGCATACCGGCCAACTTCTATTGCGCGGGGCTCAACTACCTCGAGCATCTCGAATGGGGCAACAAGCGCAAGGGCACCACCACCAAGCCGCCCGCGAAAGCGGATGTGGGCTACCGCTCGGCGAACGCCCTCATCGCGACCGGAGAGACCATCGTGATCCCGGCCGATTCGCCCGGGCCGGTGCAGTATGAAGGCGAGCTGGTGGCGGTGATCGGCAAGAAGGCGCGCAATCTCTCCGAAGCGGACGCGCTGTCGTGCGTGCTCGGCTACACGCTGGGCAACGACGTGAGCGAGCGCGGCTGGCAGGCCTCCGACCGCACGCTGTGGCGCGCGAAGAACTGCGACACGTTCAAGCCGATGGGACCTTTCATCGCGACCGGCCTCGATCCCATGAACCTCACCGTCGCGATCCGGGTGAACGGCGAGCCGGCCGCCGAGTATCACACCGGCAGGATGATATTTTCGGCGCAGCACTACATCTCGGAGATCTCGAAGTACATGACGCTGTGGCCCGGCGACGTCGTATGGCTTGGAACGGACAAGGCGACGCTGCCCGATCTCAAGCACGGCGACGTATGCGAGATCATCCAGAAGGACATCGGCGTGCTGCGCAACCCGGTGGTGCGCGCGTCGGCGTGACGTCTCGTGCCGGCACAGCCGGCTGACTTCTCACATCGGCTCGGCGGACTCGTCCGGCACGCAGAAGCGGAACACGGCGCCTTCGCCGACGCGCCCGGAGGCCCAGACGCTGCCACCGTGCTTGTGCACGACGCGCTGCACGATGCTCAGCCCGATGCCGGTGCCTTCGAAATCTTCAGCCTTGTGCAGGCGCTGGAATGCGCGGAACAGCTTGTCGGCATATTTCATGTCGAAGCCGGTGCCGTTGTCGCGCACGTAGTAGACGCGATCGCCGTGCGCATCGTGCTCAGCGCCGATCTCCACGCGCGGCTCGCTCGCTCTCGAGCTGAACTTGAGCGCATTCGCGATCAGCTGGTACAGCGCGATCTCGAGCAGCCCCTCGTCGCCGTACACGGGTATGCCGTCGGCCACTATCACGGCCGCGCCCGCGACGTCATATTCGGAACGCAGGCTGTCGATGCATTTCCAGGCCACCGGCGCGAGGTCGAAATGCGTCTTCCTGACCTCGTGTCGCGCGATGCGCGAGAGCCGCAGCAGGTCGTCCACCAGGCGCCCCATGCGCACGGCATTCGATTCGATGCGGCGCAGCTGACGCACCGTGTCCGCGTCGAGCGCGGCCTCGTTCCGCCGCAGTATCAGCTCGCAGAATCCCTGTATCGCCCGCGCCGGCGCGCGCATGTCGTGCGACACGGAGTAGCTGAAAGCGTTGAGCTCCTCGTTGGCCGCCTCGAGCTGGCGCTTCGAGCGCTCCAGGTCGGCGGTTTTCCTTGCGACACGCTGTTCCAGCTCGGCATTGAGCAGGATGGCCGCCTCCTTGGCCTCCCACTCGCGCTTGCGCAGCGCCAGGGCATCGAGGGCGAGCGACAGATCCTGCGCCATTTCGCCGAGCAGATTCACCAGGTCGTCCTCGAAGAAGTGCGCCTCGCCGGCATGCAGCCCCATGCAGCCGACGACCCTGCCTTCCTCGCGCAGCGGAAAGAATGCCGCCGCCCTGATGCCGTAGCGTGCCGCTTCGACGCTCCACTCGGGACGCGACACGATCTCCGCCTCATAATCGTTCCACACGCACACACGGTCCTCGAGTATGGCTGTGGTGGCCGGACCCTGGGGATGCCTTAAAGCGCCGCGCAGGCGCTCCTGTACGCCCTGTATATAGCCCGCAGCCGGGCCTTCGAACGCCACGGGAACGACGTCGCCCGACGCCGGATCGCAAAATCCCACCCACGCGAGAGCCAGCCGGCCTTCGTGCACGGCGATGCGACACACCTCCTGGAACAGGTCGTAGCGCTCGGTAATGCGTACGATCGCTTCGTTGGTGCGCGAGAGCGCGGTGTAGAAACGCGTGAGCCGCTCGACCTTCTGCTCCGCCCGCTTGCGCGCGTCTATGTCCTCGACCACCGAGATGACATGCAGCGGCTTGCCGTCGTCGCCGTACGCGACGGACAGCGAGAGATTGGTCCAGATGACGCTGCCGTCCTTGCGCACGTAGCGCTTCTCGCGCCGATAGCTGCGTAGCTGGCCGCTCTGCAGCTGCTCGTTGTAGCGGATCGCGACGGCACGCTCTTCCGGCAGCGTGAGATCGAGGCTGGTGAGCCGCAGCAGCTCTTCTTCGGTGTAGCCCAGCATGCCGCACAGGGTCGAGTTGACCCGCAGCCAGCGCGGCTCGAGCGGATCGACGCCGCGCAGCGCCATGCCGACGGCTGCCTGCTCGAAAGCGGCACGGAAGCGGCTCTCGCTCTCGGCGAGCGCCCGCTGCGCCGCCTTGAGCTCGCTGATGTCGCTGAAGGTGAGCGAGGCGCCGCGTATCGCGCCGATGCTGTCCATCAGCGGCGAGAGGCTCACCAGCACGTCCACCTTCGCATGGTCGCGTGTCACGCACACCGACTCGTGAGGCGGGATGATTTCTCCGCTGCGCAGCCGTCCGCCGTTGCGCATGAATGCAGTCGCCTGGTCGGGTCCGAGCAACGCGATGTGCCGGCCTATCGCCTCTTCCGCGCCGAAGCCGAACATGCGCATTGCCGATGCATTCCAGGAGACGACCTGCCCCTCGAAATCGAGGCTGACGATTGCGTCGCTGGAACTCTCGACGATGGCGGCAAGCTGGCTCTGCGCGATCTCCGCACGCTTGCGCTCGGTGATGTCGCGAAAAATGATCGACACCGCGACCACTGTGCCGGACTCGTCCTTGACCGGCGACTGGGTAACGGACACGTCGATCAGTCGGCCGTCCTTCGCCAGGCGCACCGTTTCATAGGCCATCACCGAACGGCCGTCCGCCAGCATGCGGCGCCTGCGGGCCGCCTCGTCTTCCAGCGGCGGCGGGATGAGCATCGACATGCTGCGGCCGATCGCTTCGGATGCGGCGTAGCCGAAGAGCCGCTCCGCCGCCTTGTTCCAGGAAAGGATGATACGGTCGAGGCTGCGACTCACGATGGCGTCGTCGGAGCTATCGACGATGGCGGCGAGGCGAGCGGTGACGCTCGCCGCGCGGTGACGCTCTATCGGCCGCGACAGCTGCGCACCGACGTAGCTCACGTTCGTGAGCATGAGCTCGTCCGGCTCCTGCGGCTCGTGGGCGAAGAACTCGAGTATCGCGACCACCTCGCGATCGAGCATGACCGGGAATGCAAAAGCCGCGCGTATGCCCAGCTCGCACATGAGCCTCGTTCGCGGGCCGTGCTCCACGAGTCTCAGGTCACTGATCCACACCGGCTTTTGCTCGCGCAGGCAGCGTCCGAGCAGCTGGCCTTTATCCGGGGTGTACGTGTAATGGGCGCAGTACTCGATGAAATGCGCATAGCGCTCGCGATCGAGCACGTCCCAGAACGAATGGACCGGGCTCCGGGGACCGGAACCTTCGGCAAAAGTAATGACGTGACCGGCGCTCCAGTTGCCGTAACGGCGGATCAGATGAAGAGAGCGCTGCAGCGCCTGCACCGGGGTATCGGCCTCGTTGGCAGCGGCAGCGAGTTGCGTGAGCAGCTCCAGCAGCTCGTGGCGCGCGTCTCGCGTGACGCCGTCTGGCGTGAGATCCATGGAACCGGCGCTCACTCCATCCGGACACGATGAGAGACGGGGTCGCGACAGTCGATCCGCGCTCGCGCAGCGCGCGTTCCACGCCGTGTCGTCCGCATGATCATGCGCCCGCAGCGCAGCCCGCCGGTGTTGATGATCCTGCCTGGCACTTCACGTCTGTTGCCTTCCCCCGTTCGTTCTGATTGACGTCCTGTTGTTTTTCCCGCTCGCATCTATGATGCACCGATTTGGCAGCGCTGTACACCCGGCACGGCTCAATCGTGCACGATCGGAAGCCAGCCCGGCGCCGCCCGGCAGGCCCGGATCACGCTTCGTGCGCTCCCTGCGCCGTCGAGCGCCGCCACGAGTCGAACGACCTCCTGCACACGTGCAGCATCGAGCGCATCGCCCACGCCGTCGGCAAAGAGTCGCTGCAACTCGGGCCAGTCCACCCGACGTTGCGGGCTGCCGCGCGGATGCGCCACTCGCTCCTCGTGCACCTGTCCGTCCGTACGTCTTACCTTCAATCGCGCAGGCACTTCCTCCGACGTCGTGGCCGCTTCCACTTCCGCATCGACGACGCATTTCACCCGCATCGACAACGCTTTCACTTCGGGAGAAGCGAGCGCGGCTTCGTAATCCTCGCGCCGCAGTCCGGCATCGGGGCCGCGCTCCCGCCCGCACGCGAGCGCGAGCGCCACGCTGAACGGCACACTGAGCTGCGCGCTCTGCAGGTCAGGCGGCTCGGCATGCGTGAGCTTTCCGGCGATGACGCGCGGAATGCCGACCTCGGCTTCCGCGATATCCGGCGCGGCGAGTGCGTGCCGCGAGGCGAGCGCAAGAGCGGCATCCACCGCCGCCTGCAACCGTCCTGCGCCGGCGTGCACCTTGGTGCTCACCTCAAGCAGGCGGTAGCCGCGGCCGAGATCACCGGTGACGCGCGTCGCATCGTAGCGATCGGCGAAGGCCCGGAAAAAGCCCGACTCTCCCTCGAGAATATCCCGCGGGCCCGCTATTCCCGATTGCGTGAGCAGCGCGGCGATCACACCGGATTCCGCCGCCTTTGCGCCGTTGATGCGCTTGATTTCCGATCCGGACTTGTAGAACTGCGCGAGCCCGCCGGCATAGCTGGAAGCGGCGCCCAGCGCACCGGCGAGCTCGCGCGCGCCGAAGCCGAGCAGCTTGCCGGCGGCGAGCGCTGCGCCGAGCGCGCCGCATGTCGGCGTCGACATGAAGCCGCGCTGGAACATCGAAGGCTGGACCGCAAGCCCTATGCGCAGCGACGCCTCGTAACCGCAGATCGCCGCCTCGAGTAACGCCCGGCCGCCTGCATCCTCTTTTTCGGCAACGGCGAGCGCGGCCGGCAACACCGATGCGCCGGGATGATGCATGGAGCCCACGTGCGTGTCGTCGAGATCGCAGGCGTGCGCATACGCGCCGTTCACGAACGCAGTGCGCGCGGCATCGAGCCGGTCGCCGGTGAACAGCACCGTGCCGGTCGCATTGCCGCCGAGCGTGAGCGCCAGGCGGCGCGCCGACTGGCTCCACGGCAAGCGCGCGCCGACGGCGACGACGCGCAGGAAGTCGAGCACCAGCGCCTTCATGCGGTCGACGACGGCGGCAGGCGCGTCGGCGAGGCGGAACGCTGCGGCCCACTCGGCGAGCGCCGCCGTTGTCTGTGGGTTGTTTCTGAGCGACATGGCCATGATGAGAGTGTGTGCCGCCCGTATGATAGCCGAGCGCCGCGGGCTTGGCCTTTGCATGCCCCACGAGCAGCGTGCTGCTTCGCATGTCGAACACGCCCGAGCGCAAAACGCTCACCGCCGCGGGTCGCGAAATGGCGATCTCCAATCCGAAGGTGCCGTTTCCGGCGGCCGGTTACACCAGGCTCGATCCCGCGCGTCGCCTCTGTATCATTGAGGTCGCAGCCACATCGAGGATGAACGAAGTGCAAGACATCTGGAAACCCTCCCATGCGATGCGCGTGTCGCTGGCGGCCTGCGCATTTGCTGTAGCAAGCGCGGCGTCCGCCGCGAGCTTCGAGGGCTGCCTGTCGAGCCTGCGCAGCGATGCGACGGCCCGCGGCATCGGCACGCAGACGTTCGACCAGGCCATGGCGGGCGTGACGCCCGATCAGTCGGTGCTCGACGCGATGGAAAGCCAGCCCGAATTCGTCACGCCGATATGGGACTATCTCGCGACGCTCACGGACGACCAGCGCGTCGCGGACGGCAAGGCGAAGCTCGCCGAATGGAATGCCGTGCTCGCCAACGTCGAGCGGCAGTACGGTGTCGACCGCCACACCGTCATCGCGGTGTGGGGCGTCGAGTCGGATTACGGCAGGACGCTCGGCGGCAGGCCGCTGCTGCGCTCGCTCGCCACCGCGTCGTGCTTCGGCGCGCGCCAGCGCTACTTCCGCGGCGAGTTGTTCGCCACCCTGCGCATCGTGCAGGACGGCGACATGCCGCAACAGGCGCTCGTGGGCTCGTGGGCCGGGGCCTTCGGCCATACGCAGTTCATGCCGACGACGTTCCAGAAGCTGGCGGTGGACTTCGACGGCGACGGACGCCGCGACATCGTGGGCTCGGTGCCGGATGCGCTCGCATCGACGGCAAACTTCCTCAAGCGCGCCGGCTGGGTCGCGGGCGAGCCCTGGGGTTACGAAGTGCGGCTGCCGGAGAACTATCGCGGTCCGTCGGGAAGGCGCACGCGCAAGGCGCTCGGTGAATGGACCCGGCTCGGCGTATCGCGGATCGACGGCTCGCCCCTCACCGGCGACGGTGCCGGCGCGCTGCTACTGCCCGCGGGCAGTGCCGGCCCTGCGTTCATCGTCTTCAGAAACTTCGATGCGATCTACAGCTACAACGCCGCGGAATCGTATGCGCTCGCCATATCGCATCTGTCCGACAGGTTGCGCGGCGGCGCTTCGTTCGTCACGCCCTGGCCGACGGACGATCCGGGCATCTCGCGCGCCGAGCGGCGCGAGCTGCAGGAGCTGCTCATCGCGCGCGGATACGACATCGGGCAACCCGACGGTCTCGTGGGCGCACGCACGCGCGCCGCGATCGAGGCGTTCCAGTCATCGGCCGGCCTTGCCGTGGACGGGCATGCAGGAGCGCGCGTGCTGAACGCGTTGAAGAGCGGCGCCGCAGCGGCCAGGTAGCCCGAGACAGCGACGGCAGTCCAACAAGAGGCGGCTACGCGCCCTGGAGAATCATCTGCGTGCAGCGGAACAGCGCGATGGCCTTGCCCGAGTCGCGGCTCGTGACGGTCGCGTCCCAGACCTGCGTCGAGCGGCCGAGGTGAGCGGCGCGCGCGACGCACTCGATCACGCCCGAGCGCGCAGTGCCGACGTGATTCGACTTGAGCTCGACGGTCGTGAAGCCTCTCGCGTCCTGCGGAAGGCTCGCGATACAGCCGTAGCCGCAGGCCGTATCGGCGAGAGCGACGACGGTTGCAGCGTGGAGAAAACCGTTCGGTGCCATGTGCGTGGGCGCAATCGTGAGCTCGGCGCGAACTTCGCCATGTGCGACGTGCGTGACGCGGATGCCGAGCAATCCCGGCAGATGGCCGACGCCGCGGCGGTTCAGATCGTCTGAAGTCAGCATGCGATGCCGCGCTATCTCGAGTGAAAACGCCACCGCATCATAACCGATAGTCGCCGGCGAGCGGCGCAGGCGCCGGCTGCCGGGCAGCGCGCAGAGGTATGCCGGCGGGAACCGCCGGGCGCGTGGAGCGCTTCACGCAATCGTGTCGCCCGCATCGTCGGGCGCGGCCGACGCGATCATCGCTGCGCGCGTGCGCGGCGTCTCGAGCGTGATGCGGCCGAGCGCGCCCGAGCGATAGTCCTGCAGCAGCGTGAGCGCCGCCTTCTCCAGGTCCGGCGCGCCGCCGCGCGCCCGCAGGCCGCGCCTTGCGGCAATCGCCTCGACCACGCCGACGCCGTCGATGCCGGTGGTGGCGCATCCATAGCGCGCAGCGAGCAGCGCGGGATAACGCGCGAGCAGCAGGTCGGCGAGAAACACCGCGACTTCTTCGTCGATGTACGCGTTCCTGCCGATGGCGTGGCTCGCAGCAAGCATGAGGCCGTCGCCGGGATAGCGTATCGCCGGCCACATGAGGCCCGGCGTGTCGGTCAGCTCCATCCCTTCGGCGAGCTTGTGCCGGCTCTGCTGCTTCGTGATCGCCGGCTCGTCGCCGGTATGCGTGACCTTGCGCTTCACCAGAGCGTTGATGAGCGTCGACTTGCCGACATTCGGGATGCCCATCACCATCATGCGCACCGGCTTCTCCGCGGTCCCGCGATGCGGCGCGAGCGCTGCTGCCAGCCGTGGCAGGCGCGCCGCGTCGGCAGCTTTCTTGCACGATACTGCGACGGCATTGACCGCAGGCGCGCCGCGGCTCGCAGCAGCCTGCGACGCGAACCAGCGCAACCACTCCGCTGTCGCCGCGGGATCCGCGAGGTCCGCCTTATTGAGCACCTTCAGGCAGGGACGCTGCCGGTGCATGCGCAACTGCTCGATCATCGGATTGCTGCTCGCCCCCGGCAGGCGCGCGTCGAGCACTTCGATCACGACGTCGATGTAAGCCATGGTTTCTGCGGCTTTCTTGCGCGCCGCCGCCATATGGCCTGGAAACCAGCCGATAGACATAACACAATCCCGTTCGTTTTCGCCGCGCACGCAATACGCGCGCCGCGGATGGCGGATGCTGGCACAGCAGCCGCGCCGATTCAATGACGCGGGCGCGGAATGTGCAACGGACTTGCTTAAGAGCAGTGCAAGCCGGCCGCCTGGTGGAATTACCGGCTCTCGGTCCGCCTGTCGCAGCGGGGCACGCGCCGCGCATGCTGCATCACGTTGCCGGATGCGTCCGGCAGGAATGCAGCGTATGCTCACCGCGACATGCTCTCCGCGCAGACCAGCCTGACTTTTTTCGGCGTGTCGGCGCTGCTCGCGCTCGCGCCGGGCCCGGACAATCTTTTCGTCCTCATGCAATCGGCGCTCTACGGCCGCAAGACCGGCCTGCTGATCGTGCTGGGCCTGTGCACCGGGCTGCTCGTGCACACCGGCACTGTGGCGCTGGGCCTCGCTGCACTGCTCGCCGCCTCGGAGACCGCATTCACCGTCGTCAAGATTGCCGGTGCGGTCTATCTCCTCACGCTCGCATGGCAGGCGTTGCGCGCCCGACCCGCGCCGTTATCGCCCGCTGCGGCGCCGGCCGGCGGGGCGCGCATGTACACGCGCGGCATCGTCATGAACGTCAGCAATCCGAAAGTCGCGGTGTTCTTCCTCGCGTTCCTGCCGCAATTCGTCGCTCCCGATCGCGGCAACGCGGCATGGCAGGTGATCTGGCTCGGCTGTCTGTTCATCGCGGCGACGTTGCTCACCTTCGGCGCCATCGCGTGCTTCGCCGCAGCACTGGGCACCGTGCTGCGCCGATCGCCGCGAGTGCAGCGATGGATGAACGGCCTGGCAGGCTGCCTCTTCGTCGCGCTCGCAGTACGGCTCGCCATCGCCGGGCGTTGAATGCGCTCGCGGGAGCGCGCATCGGGTAGGAGGCGCGGTCACCCGCGCCGTCCTCCCACACCACCGTACGTGCGGTTCCGCATACGGCGGTTCAAGAAACACGCTGGAGGCGCTGCACGGTATCGAGCAGCGACACCAGCCC
>Ga0255338_1000892_pt1 | contig 70274 bp, 56 predicted proteins | sample MeOH1_35cm_T4_19_FD_203715 | JGI IMG/M metagenome (GOLD analysis project Ga0255338, IMG submission 203715) | Sandy soil microbial communities from University of British Columbia, Vancouver, Canada - MeOH1_35cm_T4_195 | ecosystem: Engineered > Artificial ecosystem > Sand microcosm > Unclassified ... | reverse complement strand
CCGCCACCGGGTAGCCGAGGATCTGCTCGCGCGGCGGCAGGCAGAAGGCGAACTTCTCGAACAGCATGTCGCGCGTGGTTTCGCTCAGGCTCGTTTCGTCCACCAGGCCGCGCCAGGCGATGTACCCTGCGTACTGGAGCCGGGCCTCGGGCAACAGGCACTCGCGCAACGCGGAACGGAAACCGTCCGCGGCGACCACGAGATCGGCGTGATGGACCGAGCCGTCGTCCTGCATTACCACGGCGCGGCCGGGCTCGCTGCGCACCGACACCACATTGGCGCCCGTGCGGTAGGTGCCCCCGGTGAAGGCGGAGCGCAGCACGTGGTACATCTTGCCCCATGCCGTCAGCGTTTGCGGCAGCTCCCGCTGCGACAGGACGCTGCCGTCCTGGCCCAGCGTCAGCCGGGACTTCACCTGCACGCCGATGGAGTCGTCCACCTCGACCCCGGCGGCGGCCAGGGCCTCGAACAACTCGGGATGCGTGACGATGCCCGCGCCGCGCCCGGCAAGGGCTTCGGGAACACGCTCGCATACCTCCACCTCCCACCCGCCGCGGGCGAGCAGGTTGGCCGCGAACAGCCCGCCCAGCGAGCCGCCCACGATGATGGCCTTCGGCCGTGTCGATAGGGTTGTCATGATCAGTCTCCTGCCACTGCGGGGAGGGGAGCGCGCTCGCCGTTGCCCGGGATTGCAAGGCCCGCCACCTCGGCGGCGGGGTAGTTCAGTTCAATGGTGACGCCGGAAGGGTCCTCGATGAACACCTGGTGCAGGCCCAGGCTGGGGACGGTGCGGTCGCGCCACGGGATGCCCTCGGTTTCCAGCTTTGCCCACATCTGCGCCACGCCGGTGGCCAGGAAGGCGATGTGGTCGAGGGTGCCGGTACCCGCCGCCGCAGGGGCGCGGTCGCCGAGGTAGGCGGACAGCCCGCCGGGGTTGTCCGGGTCGGCGCCGATGATGTGGACGGTGCCGAAGTCACTTTCGTCACCGCCCATGTACAGCCATGCGCCGGGGAAATCGAAAGGCGGGCGATAGCCTTGCCTGAAGCCGAGAATGCGTTCGTAGAAGGCGCAGGATGTCTCGAGGTCCGTGGTGCGGATCGAGAAGTGCGCGAGTTTTCGGATTGCCATGGTTGCCTCTTCTATTTATCGACAGATTAGTGATCGGTTGATAAATTGTAGGGCGACTGAATGAAACGGCCAAGGGTGGGCAGGGGGGTACTTACCCTGATCGGCGGGGCGCGCGCCGGGTGGGCCACTTCACTGAGGCACGGGCCTGTGCCTCAGTGAAGTGAGATCCCCATGATGCGGTTACCCATGTGGGCAACGGCAGCGCCGGATGCAATGTGCAGATCAATGCTTGGCAGCAACACACTTGCGCCTCACGCAAGTAAGACTTAAGCATCTTCTACTTCCGAATTGATCCACAGGCACTAGCATTTCAAGACGCGGCGAGATGGGAACCATGATGTCAGCCCAGGACACGGCGGCGGCGCCCACAGAAACCACTAGTGAGGCGCACCTGAAGGGCTTCGTGCGCGCTTGTGCGGTGCTTACCGGGTTCGAACCTATCAAACTTCACGGAATCTCTCTCGTGCAACATCATCTCGACTTCGTATGCCTGATCACTGGAGTTGCCGCAGTGGACGAACTCATCAGGCGGATCAGCCGGTTTCCCCATGAGGGACCATACGGGGATCGCACCACGGGCCGGTCTGGCGTGCGATCCGCACCCATCCTCCGGCGCTAAGCAGCAGGGCTACGGTGCGCGGGCCGAACCACCGGCCGCAACGATCGCGCTGATTCGCCGCACTCGATAGTCGTCACTTCATTTGCCGAAAGGCAGATTTCCGCAATCTCGCCCAGATTTCTGTGGGAGGCAACATGCGCCCAATGCCGGAACCCGATGTCTGACTCCCTGTTCATGACGGTATCTCTGTTCAAGAGATGCCGTCAGGAACAGGGAAGACTAATGTCAATCAGTCACGGAACAGCATCCCGTCACTCGAACAATAATTCGACGCCATATCCGGCGAGCTTTAACAACTTCATGGTTCCTGAATTAAAGAGGAGGAAATCATGTCAGGCTAGACATAAAGAAAATCGACGCCCCGCAGCGGCACCCCGATCGTTTTTCGCTTAACACTTTTTCCGTAGCAGGAGACACACCATGAGACCGGTCCAGAAGATCACCGTCAACAACAAAGGCGGGTACGTGTTCAATTTTTCCGTCCAATGGCTTGGTAGCGACGGCAAGTGGAATACCACCGAGTGGAACAGCGGAAATTATCCCGTGGCACAGTCCAGGACATCGCCCCCGCTCGACACAATCGGTGTCCCGGCCGATGCGCTGGCTGTGACGCCATACGGGCACGCGGTGGCCGGGACTTCCGGTCAGGGAACACCGTTTGTTGGTTTCGCGCCGAACAATCAGATCGCAACTTATGATGCGGTCGGGACGACTTACATTGGCTTTGCAATCAATCTGATTGAGTAGGCAGCAAGCTCTCCTCTGTGAGGCCCGGCATCAGCTTTCCCGCGATCCGTCATCGGGGGGAGGCCGGCGCCGGGCCTCACCTTGCCCGATCGTCCAGTTTTCATATAACAGCCTGATGGATCGCCGGAGGGAATTACCATGAGACAAGTCGATAAAATTGGTTGCCTTAACAATGGCATCTTCAAGATGAACTTTTCGATTCAATGGTTCGATTCGAAGGGGAGTTGGCATACCTCAGACTGGAATAGCGGCAACTTCGACAACGGCCTGTACAAGGTGAGTCCTCCACTTTCATCGATCGGGGTCCCGGCAGACGCGATTGGGGTGGCGCCCTACGTTTCCGCGGTTCTGGGCGCAAGTAACCGGGGGGCGCCCCTGGTGCAGCCGGCGAACAACGGCAGGCTGGCCGCTTATGAGGTCACGGGGACGACCCTGGACTTCCGTGTTCTGCCACTGCCGTGGAGGAACTGGGCGCAGAACATCGTTCATACGATGACGATCGATGGCGAATACTACTTCTCTCCGACGAGCCGCGCAGAACTCCAGGGCATCGTACGCCAGGCAGTGCAGGCTGGCGCGACGGTTCGTGTTTCCGGCCAGCGGCATGCGCAGCCGCCGCTGGTCGCCGAGGACAATCGCCTCGCCCCCGCTCCCGACCAGTGGCTCATCGACCTTTCCTGCTATAAGGACCTCGGTCCCGGCGGCGACCAGTCGATCGTGCTGCATCAGGCGGAAGGCACGGTCACGGTGAATACCGGCGTCCGCGAAGATGAACTGGATGCGTTCCTGACCGCCAACGACATGATGCTCAAGACCGTTACCGCGGGTGGTTTCTTCAGCCTTGGCGGGATGACGGCGGTCGATGTGCATGGGGCGACAATCAACGCGCCGATCTTCGCGGAAACGGCCTCGGCGTTCAGCATCATGGGCCCGGATGGCCAGGTGAAGACCATCGACACACAGACTCCGGCAAAGGATGGCTGGTCGCCCATACAGTTCGCGCGCGTCTCTCTCGGTGTGCTGGGCGTCGTCACCTCCGTCACCGTCGATGTATTGCCACGTCCGTGGGCCACGACGTTGAGCCCGGGCAAGAACAGCCGGATTACGTGTGCGGATGAGACGGCCTTCATCGCGCAGTTCAAGACGCTGCTCGCGGGCCATGACCGCGTTGAGTCCTTCCTCAACCCGTACAACAGCAACTTTCTCGTCTTGTGGTGGGACGTGGTCGCGTCGCCGTCGACGAAGATTCCGAACCTGAAGCCAAGCGTCCCGGATGCGTGCACCCTGGCGGGAGAGGATGTCTTCGGCGCTCCTTACCTGATACCGCTGGAGCCCATCATCGAGCCTCCGCTCATCGCGGCGCAGTATGCCGGAATCACAACCGCTGCGAGCGCGATCATTGATGCCGGATACCTGACTGTCGAAACGCTCTTCGATCAGGCCACGGCTGTCTACTCTGACTTATGGCTGACAAAGGCCTCCCGCGTGATCTTCATGTCCTATTTCATCGAGCTTCCTGCTCTCGACGACGCGGGGCTCGGCAAGGCCTGGCAGGGCCTTGATGCGGTGATGGCTCGTATCAGGAGTTCCACCGATTTCCTGGTGGTTGCACCGATGGAATTCCGCTTCGTCCGCGGCGGCAACACCGCATTGGCCGGGACATACACGGACACCCCCAATGCAACCTTCGTCAATCTGGACCTTATCGGGTACGTGCCGGCCGTCGCGGCGTCCGAGTACCCCGACCGTTTGCTCCATTTCTTCGCGGACATCGAGCGAGCCTGGGTTGCGCTGGGAGGCATGCCGCATACCGGCAAGATGTTCGGCTTCTATGACCCGGGTCAACCTGCCGGAACTTTCTCGCCGCCATTCAACCCGGTTTTCCTGCAGGATCTCGCGAAGCGCCGCAGCGCTCGAACCAAGGCCTTCGACGCCTACCGGCGAACCTGCGATCCGAAGGGCAGTTTCCGCAGTAGTTTCGTGGCGGCGCTGCTGGGAGACGCGAATTTGCCGGGCAAGCCAGGCTGATCCAGCTACCTAGTACCTAGGGGGCCGTCCTGTCGATCACGATCCGCACATCGCTGCTTCCCAAAGCAACCGGACCGGCTTGGCCAAACAGGTCACCGGCGTGCGGCATCGCGGTTCCGCCGGGAGAGATGCGCGCCTCTAACATGACCTCGGAATGAGCAGAGAGGCGGTTGGCCGGGGAAAGCGCCAGCGTATCGTCCAGCGTGAACGTGACTGGCAGGTCGCGCACCTGCCGCTTCAGTACGGCAAGCGGCATGCGCGGGCCCTGTACCGCACGGGCGAAGATGAAGACCGTGTCGCGCGGCGCCGGGGCCTTGCCGGCGAGCGCGCCCAGCGCAACCGTGCCGGTCACCGCCGCGTTCGCCGCCGCCTTGTCGCCGCCGCGCACGGCGGCCAGGTTGGCGGCGATTTTCTGCGCGGTCTGCGAGCCGGGCGGCAGCAGGCGCGACAGGTGTTCCCAGTCGCGGATGGCAGCCGCGGTGTCGCCCGTGGTCTGACTCGACTCCCGGTTTTCTCCCCTCTCCCGCTGCGGGAGAGCAACCGGGGGAGAGGGTAGGCGCTCGCCGCAGCAGGGCTCTCACGCCGCGTCAGCTCCGCAGTGCCAGGCTTACCTCAAAAGATGTGCCGCACGCCAACCGTGACGCCAACCATGCTCTTCTGCCCCGTCATCGTCGGATAGTTGAACGCGAAGGCAGTCGCCGCGCTATCGAAGCTCAACCCGCCGTTACGTGCGTACCCGGCGGACAGGTAAACGTCCGTGCGCTTGGTGAGGTTGTAGTCGGCGATAAAGCTGTACTGCTGCATGTTGGCGGGGTTGGTCTGCGGCGCGCCGGCTGCCGCGCGCGCGGATTTCACGTCGGCGTAGTAGTAGGCGAGCGACAAGCCCAGGGCCGGTGTGGCCTGGTAGTTGATGCCAGCCCACCAGTAGTCGTCGCGCAGCAGCGTGCTGCCGTTGCTGAAGTCAGCCTTGTTCCAGCGATAGCCGCCCATGACCTTGAGCGGGCCGGTAGTGTAGCTCGCGGCGCCGGCAAACTTGCGTACCGTGCCGGGCTGCCCGGTGGTCACGGCCGGTCTCCATTCGTCATAGGCCAGCGACGCCCCGAATCCATTGCTCAGGTACTGCAGCGAGGCGCCAAAGGCGGTGTTGTCGCTGAAGTGTCCGGGCGTCTCGCCGGCGCCGCCGTTGGCCAGCGCAGTGCTGGCGTTCAGTACCGAGACGCCGGTGCCGAAGGAGTAATGGGCCACGGCCTGGAGCCCGCCGAACTGGCCGGTGTACTTGACCATATTGCTTTCGCGGTAGTTCAGGCCCATCCACCAGATGCCCGGTTCATAGGTGGCGGCAAACCGCAGCGGCGAGAAGTTGGCAAGGCCATCGAAGAAGCTGGTGTACTGGCGGCCCACCGTGATCTTTCCGTAGGCGCTGTTCTGCAACCCGACGAACGACTGGCGCCCGAACAGGACGCCCGACTGCAGGTTGCCGGTATCGGGCTGGAAGCCGCTCTCCAGCACGAACAGCGCCTGGTTGCCGCCGCCGAGATCTTCCACGCCGCGCAAGCCCCAGCGCGATGCGGAAAGTCCGCCGACGCCGGGTTGCGCGAAACGGTAGCCGCCGGCGTTCGGTGTTGCCGGCGATGCAGCCACCCGATTGACGTACTCCACGGAAGCGTCGATCACGCCATAGAGGGTAACGCTCGATTGTGCCTGCGCTGCGCCGCTCACTGCGCACAACGCCGCCAGCGCGACCAATGTTCTTTTCATGCTATGTCTTCTCCTTGTGCTTGTTTTCAGAGTCACCGGGAACCAGCCTCCTCGTCGGATCCCGTGATGGCATTAGAGCGTGGCGCTCTTTTTTCTGACCCACCCAAAAGGGAGTGAATCGCGGCGATGGTGGTATTAATCCCGCAGAAAGCCGGCCAGGCGGTCAGTACCTATTGACGAATGCGGAAGATGATTCCTCGCAACGCGGGCCAGCCGGCAACCAGTCGGCGGTCAGTCAGCCTTGGCCCCGGTCGACTTGATGAGTCGCGCCATCACTGGCTCAAGCGTCTCGAAGTCGCGCTTGAATTCCGCCGAGGAGCTGCCGACCGGCTCCAGCGCAAGCATCTGCAGCCGCTCTTTCATCGGCGCGGAGTTGACCGAAGCGCGCGCCTCCGTTTCCAGGCGGGCCAGTATCGGCGCGGGCGTGCCTGAGCGCGCCATCAGGCCGACCCAGCCGGGCGGGCTCAGTTCCTGGTCCTTCAGGCCGATCTCGGCAAGGGTCGGCACGTTCGGCAACGCCTTGACCCGCTGCTTGCCCACGATCGCCAGCGCGCGCAGGCGCCCGCTCTGGATATGCGGGCCCAGCGTGCTGACCGAGCCGATCGCCCACGAGATGTTGCCGCCGATCATGTCCTGCGCCATTGGCGCTTCGCCCTTGTAGGCGATATGGGCCATGTCGAGCCCCCGGGACTGGTTGAGGTAGGCGCCCAGCAGATGCGGGAAACTGCCGGTGCCATAGGAGCCATAGCTGACCTTGCCCTTGTTCTGCGCGGCCCAGTCGAAAAACTCCTGCATGTTCCTGACCGGGATCTTGCTATTGACCGCGAACACGATCTGGCCGATGCAGATCTCGGAGACAAAGGCCAGGTCGCGCCGCACGTCGTAAGAGACGTGCGAGTAGAGATACGGTGTGTTCATGATCGGCGCGGAATGCGTGATCAGCAGCGTGTAGCCATCCGGCGCGGCGCGCGTCACCGCCTGGACGGCCAGCATGCCCGCGGCGCCAGGCTTGTTGTCGACGATGATGGTCTGGCCCAGCCGCTTGCCCATATCGTCGGCCAGTGCGCGCGCGATGGTGTCCGTTGCGCCGCCGGGCGGCGCGGGTACGACGAACGTGATGGTGCGCGCGGGATAGCTTTGCGCGCCGCAAAGCGCGCTCCAGGCAAGAACGGCAACGGCAAAGAGAGTCTTCTTACGCATTTGGCATGACCTCGCAGTGAGTTAGGAGTGGTGCCGGCCTGACAGGGGTCGGCGTGGTCACGCCGTGCTGGCCGGAAGGGCTGCTCAAGTGCGACGGTAGGGGATGCGCGAAGGGCTGTAACCAGCCATATTGGCGGGGCGGGATTTCACTATCCGGGTGAACCCGATGGGCGCCGCCGTGCGTTTCAGTTGCGCCTGCGCGAGACGCGACGGGCCGGGGTGTGTTTCATGCCCCCAAAAAAGAACTCCGGCCACGAGGCCGGAGATCAAGACCCTGCCGGCATCGAGCGCCGTCAAGGTGGAGACACGGAAAGGGCTGTCCCGCCGCCCGGTTTGTGCTTCGTTGCGGGCCGGTGGCCAGACATGCGTGACCGCTGGCGACTCAGGCCAGCATACGTTGACCAAGATGCGCGCGCCCCCGCCAGAAGGGAGGGGCGCGGGAGATAGCGCTCAGGATGGCGCGTGCCCTCCCAGTGGCGAAACCCTTGCCGTCTGGTCCGGGCGGCCATCGCTGGTGCCCAGGTAGAACACGCCGGCGGCGTGCAGCGCCGTGCGCTCCCCGACCATGATCCGGCAGTTCACGTTGGCGACGCGCCGGCCTTGCTTGAGCATGTCCACATGCGCCTCCACCCAGTCGCCGGCATGTGCCGGGCCAAGATAGTCCACGCTGAGATGCAGCGTGCGAGGCTGCAGGGTGCCGAAGCGGCGCACCATGACGATCCCGAACGCACTGTCGGCCAGCATGGCCATGAAGCCGCCGTGCACGATGCCGATGGCGTTCAGGTGTTCGTCGGCAATGCGCACGCCCACCACCGGCCGCTCCGCGTGCAGGTAGAAATCGGCACAATGGCGCATGAAGCCCCTGGCGCCGGCAAGCGGCTCGAAGCCGGCCGGCACGCCGCGGTCTTGCGGATCCCGATGGGGCAGGATTGCGGCCACGGAAGATTGCGATTGAGACATGGAATTCACTCTATGGTCAGGGCAGCCCGGCGTCGCGGGGCCGTCATCACGCGTCGGGCAGGAAACCAAGGCCCAGTTCACGCAGGCGCGCCACGGACTGTGCGTCGAATCCCCAGTCGCGCAGCGCGGCGGCGCCGTGTTCGCCGCGTGCCGGCGCGGGCCCTGTGACTTCCGACGGCGTGCCGAGAAAGCGCGGCGCCGGCCCCGGCTGCACCACGCCGGCCACTTCGACAAAACTGCCGCGGGCGCGGTGCTGCGGATGATCGGGCGCTTCGGCGAAGCCCAGCACCGGCGCTACGCAGGCATCGCTGCCTTCGAAGATGGCGCACCACTCGTCGCGCGTGCGGGTCAGGAAGACGGCTTCGAAATGCTGGCGCAACACCGGCCAGCCGCTGCGGTCATGCTGCCTGGGCAGGTCTTTGCCGGCCAGGCCGAGTTTTTCGAGCAGTTCGGCATAGAAGCGCGATTCCACCGCGCCCACCGCCATGTAGTGGCCGTCGCTGGTGCGATAGCTGTCGTACCAGGGGGTGCCGCCGTCGAGCAGGTTGCTGGCGCGCTGCTCGCGCCAGTTGCCCGATGCCAGCAGACCCCAGACCACGGCGCCGAGCTGCGCCGCGCCTTCGATCATGGCCGCGTCCACGACCTGGCCCTTGCCGCCGCGCTGCACATTGAGCAGGGCTGCAACCACGCCCAGGGCGAGCAGCATGCCGCCGCCGCCATAGTCGCCCACCAGGTTCAGCGGCGGCACCGGCGCTTCGCCCGCGCGGCCGATGCCGGACAGCACGCCCGACAGGGCGATGTAGTTCAGGTCGTGGCCGGCGCGCTCGGCCATGGGCCCGGTCTGGCCCCAGCCGGTCATGCGCCCGTACACCAGCTTCGGGTTGCGGGCCAGCGCCACGTCCGGCCCCAGGCCAAGGCGCTCCATGGTGCCGGGCCGGAAGCCCTCGATCACCACGTCGGCGCGCTCGATCAGTTCCAGCGCGGCGTTGCGGGCCTCGGGCTGCTTGAGATCGAGCGTGACCGAGCGCCGGCCCCGGCCCGTCACGTCCACCCGCTTGCCGGTGGCGGACTTGGGGCCCAGGTCGGTGGGCGCCACCGGCCGGTCGATGCGCAGCACGTCCGCGCCCATGTCGGCCAGCAACATGGCCCCGAACGGGCCCGGCCCGATTGCCTCGAACTCCACTACGCGAATGCCGCTTAGTACACCCATTGCTGATCCTGTGAACGGTCTGGCCGGGCGCGGCGGGGCGTCCTGGCCGGGTTGGAAGGGGCCGGAGCGGGCAAATGCCGCCGGCGTCATGGGGCAAAGTAGAACAAATTGCGGCCATGCGCGGACCTACCCGCGTCGGGTAGGCGGCCACGCCGGGCGCCCGGAGAGGCATATCCGGCCCCTATAATCCAGGCACCAGATCCCTTCGCGATAGCGCGCTGCCCTCCACCCGGAAAGCAGCGCTTACAAGGCTTCCCAGCATGTCCGACTCCGGCGAGCAGCTGGCGGGAACGCGCGCTTCACCCGAGCGCCCGGTCCAGCCAATCACGCCCACCAAACTCACTCCGCCGCGCGGGGCGCGCCACCTGATGCCCCGCGAGGCCTTGATGGCGCGCCTGGTGGACGCGCGCCGCCAGCGCTGCGTGGTGATCCAGGGGCCGGCGGGCAGCGCCAAGACCAGCACCTTGCTCGCCTGGCGGCAGGCCCTGCTGACGCTGGACTTCGATGTGGCCTGGCTCTCGCTGGCGCCTGAAGACAACGACCTGACCAGCTTCTTCCATGGACTGCTGGCGAGCCTCGCCGCGGTGGACGCGGCGATGGTGCGCGAAGCCGAAATCCTGATGGGGCGCGACGGCGACGAGTCCGCGGCCGAGCACTGGGTGATCACGCTGGTGCGCGGCATCGCAAGCCGCCGGCGGGAACTGGTGCTGATGCTGGACGACGTCCACCTCCTGGACGATCCCCGGATATTCCAGGCGCTGCGCTGGCTGCTCGACTACGCGCCGCCCCACCTGCACGTGGCCCTGGCCTCGCGCAACGCGTTGCCGCTCTCGCTGGCGCGCCTGCGCAACCAGGGCCTGGCGACCGAACTCGACCTGCGCGACCTGCGTTTCTCCGCCGAGGAGTCCGAGCGCTTCCTGCGCGAACAGCTTGGCAGCATCGACAAGCGCGACGCGCAGGTGCTGCACGAGCTGACCGATGGCTGGGCTGCGGGTCTCCAGCTGTTCGCGATCGATCTCAAGGGCAAGCAGGGGGCAGGCTTTGCACGGGTGCAGGTGCGTGACGCCCAGGCGTTTGCCAGCTATTTCGAACGCGAGGTGCTGGTGCGCCTGGCCAGCGGCGATCTGCACCTGCTGACGCGCATGGCCGTCTGCAACCGCTTTTGCGCGTCCTTGTGCGCCACGCTGCTGGGGCGCCCGGATGCCGCCGGCGAGATCGCGGCCAGGCTGGCCCGGCTTGACGCGGATGACCTCTTCATCACGCAGATTGGCGGCGGCCAGGACGGTGAAACCTGGTACCGCCTGCATCCGCTGCTGCGCGAAGTCCTGCTGGCCCGGCTGGCGGAGCTGCCGCCGGCGGAGCAGCACACGCTGCACGCGGCGGCCTGGCACTGGTTCGGCGCGCAGGGGCACATCGACGAAGCGGTGCGCCATGCGGTCCAGGCGGGCGACGCGGCCGCGGCGGCGGACCTGGTGGAAACCTGCGCGCACGCCCTGCTGGCGCGCGGGGAACTCAGCCAGCTTGCGGGGCTGGTGCGGCAGCTGCCGCCGGAGCAGGTCACGGCGCGCTTCGACCTGCATCTGGTGCTGGCCCACTTGCAGATGTATGCCGGCGAGATCGATGCATTGACGCAGAGCATCGAGCAGATGGCATCGCAGCACGAACGGCTCGGCCCCAGGCAGCGCTATGCGCTGGCACTGCTGCGCGGCGGGCTGGCGCTGCAGCGCGACGACACCGACTCGGTGGTGGCATTGTTGCCGGAACTGCAGCGCGTGCCGCCCGACGCTGACGATTTCACCTACGCCGGGCGCGGCAATGTGCTGTCGTGGATGTTTATCCACCGCGGCGAGTACAAGCAGGCGCGCAAGGTGCTGGAGGAGGGCGCGTTGCATGGAGGCGCGCCGCGCGGCGTCCTGCTGGGCCGCTGCATGGGCGGCATGACCCATGCGGCCGAAGGACAGTTCCTGCTGGCCGAGCGCATTTTCTGCGACGTGCTGGCGCAGGCCGAGCAGCAGGGCCCGGCCTACATCGGCATTGCCTGCATGGCCGCGGCGCTGCTTGGCGAGGCGCTCTATGAACTCAACGATGTCGATGCCGCGCGCGAGTTGCTGGAAAAGCGGATCGACGTGCTGGAGCGCGTCTCGATCCCGGATACCGTGCTGCGCGGCCTGATGGTGCTGGCCAACGCGCACTGGCAGGGCGGGCGCCGGCTGGAGGCGCGGGCCAGCCTGGCGCGTCTGGAAGACTATGCGGCGCGCCATCGTGTCGACCGCCTGCTGGCGAACGCGCTTTGCCTGCGCTCGCGCTGGTTGCTGGAAGCGGGGGAGATCGACGAGGCGGACGCCAGCCTGTTGCGCCTGGAAGCGCTCGCTGCCCGCCATGCGGGCGCGGCCCGCAGCACCGCCTGGGAGATCAGCGTCTGCGCGCAGCTGGCGCGTATCGGCATGTGCCTGCACCGCAACGATTTCGACGGCGCCATGGCGCGGCTCACGCCGCTCAACGCGCTCTCCGAAGCCGGCGGGCGCTGGTGCCGGGTGGCCAGCCTGCGGCTGCAGATGGCGTTTGCCGAACAAGGCCGGCGCAATCCCGAAGGCGCCCGCGGGCACCTCGTCGAAGCGCTGCGCCTGGGGCATCGGCTCGGGCTGATGCGCAGCCTGCTGGACGTATCGCCGCGCTTGCGTGACATGCTCGAAGCCTTGCCGGCGGAGCAGGGGTTCGACCCGGTGCTTGGCTTTTACGCGCAGCGGCTGATGGCGGCGACGGCACCAGCCGGGCAGGGGGCGGCGCCGTCCGTGTCCCTTCCGGCTCACCCGGTGATCGATACGCTCAGCGAACGCGAGAACGAAGTGCTAGGCCTGCTTGCGCAGGCGCTGCCCAACAAGAAGATCGCACGGGTCCTCGGCGTTTCGCTGGACACCGTCAAGTGGCACCTGAAGAACATCTACGGCAAGCTCGACGTGTCGGGCCGCGACGAAGCGGTCGCCCGCATGCGCGACTACAAGACCGCGCAACCGCAGCACGCCCACCCAACCCGCTAGGGCACCGGCCGAGCAGGCCACTCTCGCCACCCTCGCCACCCTCGGCGGCACCTACCCCTACTCCACCGGGGTAGGTACTTTTCCCCGCCCGGCAACCAGAATACTTCCATCAAGGCAGCGATCCCCGGTCCGGACTCACCGCGACAGACGCTGGCCTCGCAACCGACCAATGAGGAGCTTCTGGTGGAAATCAAGCGCACCGTCTATCGCGACGACCATGAAATGCTGCGGGAAACCGCGCGCCGGTTCTTCGAGCGCGAATGCCTGCCGCGCCAGGCACAGTGGGACAAGGACGGCCTGGTCGACCGCGAGACCTGGCTCAAGGCCGGCCGCGACGGCCTGCTGTGCGTGACCGTCCCCGAGGAGTACGGCGGCGGCGGCGGCGATTTCGGCCACTCGGCGGTGCTGGCCGAGGAGTACCACCGTTCCGGGATCTCCGGCCCGAGCTTTTCGGTGCACTCGGACATTACGGCGCCGTACATCGTGCGCCTGGGCACCGAGGAGCAGAAGCGCAAATGGCTGCCGCCGATCTGCCGCGGCGAAAAGATCCTGGCGATTGCCATGACCGAGCCCGGCACCGGCTCCGACCTGAAGTCGATCCGCACCACCGCCGTACGCGACGGCGACGACTTCGTCATCAACGGCAGCAAGACCTTTATCTCCAACGGCCTGAATGCCGACATGGTCGTGGTGGTCTGCAAGACCGACCCCAAGGCCGGCGCCAAGGGCGTGAGCCTGATCATGGTGGAAGCGGACCGCGAGGGCTTCCGCCGCGGCCGCAAGCTGGAGAAAGTGGGCCAGCGCGCCGCCGATACCGCCGAGCTGTTCTTCGACAACGTGCGCGTGCCTGCCAGCAACCTGATCGGCAATGAGAACGGCGGCTTCATCCACCTGATGGAAGAACTGCCCCAGGAGCGCCTGATCATCGCGGTGTACTGCGCGGCAAGGCTGGAGCGCCAGCTCGAACTGACCGTGCAATACGTCAAGGACCGCCGCGCCTTCAACCAGACCGTGTGGGACTTCCAGAACACCAAGTTCAAGCTCGCCGACGTCAAGGCCCAGGCCGTGGCCGTGCGCACCATGGTGGACTACTACATCGCCCAGCACATGGAGCGCAAGCTCACGCTGCAGGAGGCGGCCATCGCCAAGCTCTTCGCTACCGAGACCATGTGGAAGTGCATCGACGAGATGGTGCAACTGCACGGGGGCTACGGCTACATGCTGGAGTACCCGATCGCGCGCGCCTTCGTCGACATGCGCGTGACCCGCATCTTCGGCGGCACCAGCGAAGTGCTGCGCGACCTGATCGCCCGCAAGCTTTAAGTCCTACCGTCATCCAGAGAACCAGGAAACCATCATGAGCGAAAAAGTACTAGTTGGCGGCGTGGGCATGATCCCGTTCGCCAAGCCCGGCGCGAGCCTGAGCTATACCGAAATGGGCGCCGAAGCCGTGCGCCGCGCGCTGGCCGACGCCGGCATCGGCTACGACTTGGTGCAGCAGGCCTTTGCCGGCTACGTCTACGGCGACTCCACCTGCGGCCAGACCGCGCTGTACGAGGTGGGCATGACGGGTATCCCCATCGTCAACGTCAACAACAACTGCTCGACCGGCTCCACCGCGCTGTACCTGGCACGCCAGGCCATCGCGATGGGCGATGCCGACTGCGTGCTGGCGGTCGGCTTCGAGCAGATGCAGGCCGGCGCGCTGAAGTCCCACTGGGATGACCGCCCGGTCACCCGCGCGCGCTTCCAGCCGATCATGCACGGCCTGACCGCCGACATGGCGCACCTGCCGCAGGCGGTGCGCACCTTCGGCGGCGCGGGGCGCGAGTACATGCAGCGCTATGGCGCCCGCCTGGAAACCTTCGCTGCGGTGCGCGCCAAGGCCAGCCGCCACGCCGCCAACAATCCGCTGGCGCTGTTCCGCAAGGTGGTGACCACCGAAGACGTGATGAACGACGCGGTGCTGTTCCCCGGCGTGCTGACCCGCCTGATGGCCTGCCCGCCGACCTGCGGCGGCGCCGCCGCCATCCTGGTGTCGGAACGCTTCGCCAAAAAGCACGGCCTGCGCACCGATGTGCAGATCCTGGCCCAGTCGCTCACCACCGATCCGCCCGCCTCGTTCGATCCGCCGTCGATGCTGAACTATGTCGGCACGCATATGACGCGCGCTGCCGCCAACAAGGTCTATGAGAAGGCAGGCATCGGGCCGGAAGACATCGACGTGTGCGAACTGCACGACTGCTTCGCGCAGAACGAAGTGATCTGCTACGAAGCGCTGGGCTTCTGCCCCGAAGGCGGTGCCGAGAAGTTCGTGATGGACGGCGATAACACCTACGGCGGCCAGGTTGTGGTCAACCCGTCGGGCGGCCTGCTCTCCAAGGGGCACCCGCTGGGCGCCACGGGGCTGGCGCAGTGCTACGAGCTGACCCATCAGCTGCGCGGCACCGCCGAACAGCGTCAGGTAAAGGATGCGAAGCTGGCGCTGCAGCACAACCTGGGCCTGGGCGGCGCCTGCGTGGTGACGCTGTACGGCAAGAACTGACAAAGGGCACCACCTGCCCGACATGAAGAACAAGGTGCGAGCCGCCTGCCGACCTGAGCCGGCGGCCGCACCCAGACAGGAGACAGCAAAATGAAGTTCTCTCTACCATTGCGCCTGCTTGGCTTTGGCCTCGCCATCTCCATGCTGGCGCCGGCGCTGGCGGCGCCAGCCGCTTCGGCCGACAGTTTTCCGTCGCGCCCGCTGCGCTTTATCGTGCCGCTGACGCAGGGCAGCGGCTCCGACACCGTGACCCGCTTCGTGGCGGACCAGGTGGGCAAGGAACTGGGCCAGCCCGGCATCGTGGAGAACCGTCCCGGCGCCGATACGCTGATCGCCGTGCAAAGCATGCTCAACGCGCCGGCCGACGGCTACAGCATCTTGCTGATCACGCCGAGCTCCATGGTGATCAACCCGCTGGTGCATGACAGCTTGCCGTACGATCCGCAGCGCGATATCCGGCCGCTGGCCAGCGCCATCCGCAGCACCTCGGTGCTGGTGACGGGTGCCGGCTCCGGCTTCAAGACCTTCGGCGACGTGCTGGGCGCGGCCCGCAAGAAGGCGCGGTCGGTCAGCATGGCGAACTACAGCTACCACTACCGCCTGGGCGGGCTGCAGATGCAGCAGATGGCGGGCGTTGAGTTCAACCACATTCCCTACAAGGGCGCGTCGCAGGTGCAGTCGGACCTGATGGGCGGCTCGGTGGATGTTGCGCTGCTGGACGTGGGCGGCGCGCTGCCGCTCATCCGCGCCGGCAAGCTGCGGCCGCTGGCGGTGACCGGCAAGGCCCGCCATCCGGAGTTGCCGGCCGTGCCGACCGTGCGCGAGAGCGGGCTGCCGAACTACGAGCTTTCCGTGTGGATCGGCTTTGGCGTCAGCAGCAAGACCCCGGAACCCATTGCGCACAAGCTCGAAATGGCTTTGCTCAAGGTGATCGACAAGCCGGAGTTCAAGGACTTTGCCGCACGCACCGCATATGCCGACGTGATCGGCCAGTCCGGCAAGCAGATGGCCACCATGATCGGAGCGGAAACGGTGCGTTACCGCCAACTGGTCAAGACCTATGACGTCAGCGCGCGCTGAGCGCCGCAACGCAACCCGCCAACAGAATTAGGAATCAAGGATTCGCCATGCAACAGCTTTGCAAGGATCGCGTAGTCGTTATCACCGGCGCTGGCAGGGGCCTCGGGCGCGAGTACGCGCTTGAGTTCGCGCGGCAGGGCGCCAAGGTGATTGTCAACGACCTGGGCGGGAAGGGCGACGGTTCGGGCGCGGCCAGCGGACCCGCGCTGGAAGTGATCGCGGAGATCCGGGCGATGGGCGGCGAGGCCCTGGCCAACTTCGACGACGTGGCCGACTGGGCCGGCGCGAAGAACATGATCGACGCCGCCATCCGCGAGTTCGGCGGGCTGGATGTGCTGGTCAACAACGCCGGCATCCTGCGCGACCGTACGCTCGTCAATATGACCGAGGAAGACTGGGACTCGGTGATCCGCGTGCACATGCGCGGCACCTTCGCGCCGTCGCGCCATGCCGCCGCCTACTGGCGCGAGGAGTCCAAGGCGGGCCGCCAGCGCGTGGCGCGCCTGATCAATACCAGCTCGTCGTCGGGCCTGTACTGCAACGCGGGCCAGGCCAACTATGGCGCGGCCAAGGCGGGCATTGCCGCCATGTCGGTGATTGCCTCGCGCGAACTGGACCGCTATGGCGTGACGGTCAACGCGATCTACCCGACCGCGATGAGCCGCCTGACGGAAGACATCTTCGCGGCCCGGCGCACCGAGTTCACCGCCGGCGCCGCGCCGGGCTTCGATCCGCTGGACGCCGGCAACGTGGCGCCGCTGGTGGCATGGCTGGGCAGTACCGAATCGAGCGATATCACCGGGCGCGTGTTCGGCGTGCGCGGCGGCCGCATCACCGTGGCCGAGGGCTGGCATGCCGGCCCGCGCATGGAGAAAGAGGGCCGCTGGCTGGCCGAAGAACTGGGCGCGCGGATCCCCGGGCTGGTACGGCAGGCCGCGGCCAACGCCGACACGTCCGGCGAGATTCCGGTGACGGGTGCATAAGGCCCGCTGCCCGACCCGCACCGCAGCCAGGACCCAAGGAGAGAGAGCATGACCAAGACCCCGAAATACCTGGGCGACCACGCCGGACTGACCCCGGAAAAGCCCGCGGCGATCAACGGCACCACCGGCGAGATCCTGACCTATCGGGAACTCGACGCGCGCTCCAATCGTTTCGCCCAGTGCCTGTACGCGCTGGGGCTGCGGCGCGGCGACCATATCGCCATGGTGCTCGAGAACAATATGCGCTGCTTCGAGCTGTGCTGGGCGGCGCTGCGCTCGGGGCTGATGATCACCCCCGTCAACCGCTTCCTGACGGCGGCGGAAGCGGCCTACATCATCCAGGACAGCAACGCCCAGGTGGTGGTGACGTCGTACGCCATGCGCGACCTGGCGGCGCAGCTGTCCGGCCAGATGCCCACCTGCCGCCTGCAACTGATGATGGATGGCACCATCCCCGGCTGGGACAGCTACGAGGAGACCACGCAGGCCTATCCCGCCGAGCGCCTGGCCGAGGAATGGATGGGCGCCACCATGATCTACAGCTCGGGTACCACCGGGCGGCCCAAGGGCATCATCCGCAACCAGCCCGACGGCATGGTCACGGAAGGCTCGGGGTCGGCGCGCCGGCCGCAGTTCGAGCGCTACGGCTTCGACGCGCAAACCATCTACCTTTCGCCGGCGCCGCTGTATCACACCGCGCCGCTCGGCTACGGGCTGGAAACGCAGTTCTGCGGCGGCACCATCGTCTTCATGGAGAAGTTCGACGCGGTGGAAGCGCTGCGCATGATCGAGCACTACCGCGTGACCCACAGCCAGTGGGTGCCGACCATGTTCATCCGCATGCTCAAGCTGGAGGCGGCGCAGCGCCAGGGCTTCGACCTGTCCAGTCACCGTGTTGCCATCCATGCCGCGGCGCCGTGCCCGCGGGACGTCAAGCGCCAGATGATCGACTGGTGGGGGCCGATCCTGCATGAGTACTACGCGGCCACCGAGGGCAATGGCGTGACCACGCTCGATACGCAGCAATGGCTGGCTCACCCCGGTTCGGTCGGCAGCGCCTTGCTGGGCGTCCTCCATATCTGCGACGACGAGGGCAACGAGCTGCCGGTGGGGGAAACCGGCATGGTGTACTTCGAGCGCGAGCAGCTCCCGTTCCACTATCACAACGATCCCGCGAAGACCCGCTCGGCGCAGCATCCGGTGCATCCGACCTGGACCGCCGTCGGCGACGTGGGCCGCCTGGATGCGGACGGCTATCTCTACCTGACCGACCGCAAGGCGTTCATGATCATCTCGGGCGGCGTCAATATCTATCCGCAGGCTATCGAGGATGCGCTGGTGGTCCACCCTAGCGTGGGCGACGCCGCGGTGATCGGCGTGCCGAACGCCGAGATGGGCGAGGAGGTCAAGGCCGTGGTGGAGCCGGCCAGCGGCGTGGTGCCGTCGGAAGCGCTGGCCGAGGAACTGCTGGCCTACCTGCGTACCAAAGTGGCCCGCTACATGGTGCCGCGCTCGATCGATTTCATCGACGCCATGCCGCGCCTGCCGACCGGCAAGCTCTACAAGCAGCCGCTGCGGGAGCGCTACTGGAATGCGCCCGTACCGGCGCGTAAGACCTGAATAGCGATGCGGCGGGCCGGCCGCGCTGTAACGCCGTGCCATCCGCCCGCACCGAAACCTGGAGCAAGAAGTGAGCAACCTGCTTGATGCCTTCCACCTTACGGCCCTGCCTCCCGAGGCCGAGGCCTTTCGCGCGGAAGTGAAGGATTTTCTCAAGGAAAGCCTGCCGCCCGCGACCGCCGATATCCGCGCGCGCTCGTGGCTGGGCTTCGACGCAGCTTTCAGCCGGCGCCTTGCCCAGCGCGGCTGGGTCGGGCTGACCCTGCCCGCCAGCTACGGCGGCGCGGGCATGGATGCGTTCAGGCGCTTCGTGCTGGTGGAGGAACTGCTGGCCGCGGGCGCGCCGGTGGCGGCCCACTGGGTGGCCGACCGGCAGAGCGGTCCGCTGATCCTGAAATACGGCAGCGAGGCGCAGAAGGACTTCTACCTGTCCCGGATCTGCGCGGGCACGGCGTTTTTCTGCATCGGCATGAGCGAGCCGAACGCCGGTTCGGACCTGGCCAGCGTGCGCACGCGGGTCACGCGCTGCGAAGGCGGCTGGCGCCTGAACGGCCGCAAGATCTGGACCACCAACGCGCATCACTGCCACTACATGATCGCGCTGGTGCGCTCGTCCGGCGTGCCGGAAGACCGCCAGAAGGGCCTCTCGCAATTCATCGTCGACCTGTCGCTGCCCGGCGTCAACGTGCGGCCGATCGTCGACCTGACCGGCGACGCGCACTTCTCCGAGGTGACCTTCGACGACGTCTTCCTGGCCGACGGCACGCTGGTCGGGAACGAGGGCGGCGGCTGGGAGCAGGTCACGGCGGAACTGGCATTCGAGCGCAGCGGCCCCGAGCGCATCTACTCCAGCATCGTGCTGATCGATTGCTGGGCCGGGCACCTGCGCCGGCACGGCGCCAGCGATGCCGATACCGTTTTGCTGGGCAGCTTCGCCACGCAACTGGCCACGCTGCGCAGCCTGTCGGTGGCGGTCACCGCCAGGCTGGTCCGCGGCGAAAGCCCGATTGTCGAGGCGGCGCTGGTGAAGGACATCGGCACGGAGTTCGAACAGGCCATCCCCGCGCTGCTGGAAGCCGCCATTGCTGCGGACCCCGGGCAGGAAGTGGATGCCGAGCTCTATCGCACAGTGGCTTACCTCAGCCAGATCTCGCCGACATTCTCGCTGCGCGGCGGTACGCGCGAAGTGCTGCGCGGCATGATCGCACGCGGCCTGGGCTTGCGCTGAAGCACGCGGCCAACGCATACGGCTAACGCCTACGATTCAGAAAGAGAGACTCATGTTCACCGAAGCCATTGAGCAAATCCTGCGCGACCGGGTCACACCGGAAGCTGTGCGGGCAATCGAGAAAGGCGCGGCGCCTACGGCGGTCTGGGACGCGCTGGAAGAGGCGGGTTTCCTGGAACTGCTGGCGCCCGAGGCAGAAGGCGGCGCGGGGCTGCCATTGCCGGCGCTGGCGCCCATCTTCACCGCTTTCGGGCGCTATGCCTTGCCGGTGCCTGCGGCGCAGAGCATCGCGGCGCGGGCGCTGCTGCGCGACGCCGGCGTGCCGGTGCCTGCCGGCATGATCACGCTGGCCGGAGCCTGCCGGCGCACGCCGGACGGCGTGCTGCGCGCGCCGCTGGTGCCGTTCGGCATGACCAGCGGCCATGTGCTCGCGAACGTGGACGGCAGCCTGCTGCTGCTTGACGCGACGCAAGCGCAGCGCGTGCCGACCGGCGTGCGCGGCAGCCTGTGCGGCACGCTGAGCTGGAACAGTGACGCCGTGCCTGCCGCCCTGGGCGGCAATGGCGAAGAGGTTCGTCTGTTCAGCGCGGCAATCCACGCGGCCGCCATCGCCGGTGCCCTTGACCGGGTGTTTGGCATGACCCTGCAATACTGCAACGACCGCTCGCAATTCGGCAAGTCGATCGGCAAGTTCCAGGCGGTGCAGCATCAGCTGAGCGTGATGGCCCAGCATGTGGCATCGGCGGGCATTGCCGCCGAAATGGCCTTCAGCGATGCGGGCCAGGTCCCGGCCCGGCTGCCGGCAGCCATGGCCAAGGCGCGCACCAGCATGGCCGTGCCGCTGGTGGCAGCGGCGGCGCACGCCCTGCATGGCGCCATAGGCGTGACGGAGGAATACGATCTCCAGCTCTACACGCGGCGCCTGCATGAATGGCGCGCGGCCGATGGCGCGGAGACGTTCTGGAACCGCGTGGTCGGTGAAGCGCTGCTGGACCGTACGCAGGGCTCGGTGGCGGATTTTGCACGGACGACGCTCTGCGCCGTGCCGGCATGAGCGCGCGCAGCCGGCTCGCCCACAAGCTCACCCTGAAGCGCGCGGCGAATGGCACGGAAGACTACTACGCGCATCTGGCCGGCTTGTTCGATCGCTGGATCGAGGACAGCGACTTCCATACGCGGGTGGTCTGCTTCGCCTCGGCGACGGAGTTCGGCATGGCGATGCAGCACCATGCCGAGCGCTGCCAGGCCGCGGCCCAGGAGAGCGGATCGGATGCGCTGCGCGCGCTGTTCTGGGCGTCCCTGCGCCGTATCCAGGCGCGGCGCGGCCACGCGCCCGACATGCACGCGCCCCCGCCCGTGGCCGCCAGCCCGGAGGCGGCGCCGCCATTGCAGGACCTGTGCGCGCGTTGCGAAAGCCTGCGCCACGATGCGCGCTGCGCCGATGGCCATGCCGCGCTGCGGCCTGTCGGCGACGTCCGCTGGCGCAGCTTTGGCGCGGGCGTCGTGTGCCAGACCAAGGAACACCAGTGCCGCGCCTGCAACACCAGATGGACCCGGCGCTGGAGTGTGTCGGATCCGTTCACGGGATGGACCGTGACCCGCCATGCCGCATCCATTCACCACGATGGAAGCATCGTATCAAGCGGCGATTGACGCCTCGAGGAGAACAAATCCATGTCCGATTTTCTGAAGTACGAGCAAGACGGCCACATCGTTACGCTGACCATGAACGAGCCGGAACGGCGCAATCCCCTGACCGGCAACACGGCGGTACCGGAGTTCCTGGCCGCCGTCGAGCGGATCCAGGACGACCGCTCCGTGCGCGCCGTGGTGATCACCGGTAGCGGTGCGGCGTTTTCGTCCGGCGGCAATGTGCGTGACATGGGGCGCCATGCCTCCGGCGAGGTGCCCGGCATGGAGATCCGGCAAGACTACCGGCGCGGCATCCAGCGCCTGCCGCTGGCGCTGTTCAACCTGGAGGTGCCGCTGATCGCGGCGGTCAACGGGCCTGCCATCGGCGCGGGGCTGGACCTGACGTGCATGTGCGACATCCGCATCGCGTCGGAGCAAGCCAGGTTTGCCGAGAGCTTCGTCAAGCTGGGCATCATTCCCGGCGACGGCGGCGCCTGGCTGCTGCCGCGCATCATCGGCCTGTCGCGCGCGGCCGAGCTGACCTTTACCGGCCAGATGATCGATGCGCGCCAGGCGCTGGAATGGAACCTGGTGTCGCGCGTGGTGCCGGCCGAGGAACTGCTGCCTACCGCATACGGCATCGCGCAGGCGATTGCCGCCAACCCGCCGCACGCGGTCCGGCTGGCCAAGCGGCTGCTGCGCGAGGGCATGCACACGCGGCTGGACACGCTGCTGGAGATGTCGGCGGCCTTCCAGGTCCTGTCGCACCAGACCGAGGACCATCGGGAAGCGGTCTCCGCCTTTGTCGAGAAACGTTCCCCGTCGTTCAAGGGATAAGCATGGCGCAAGCCATTGTCATGCCATGACAGAATCCAGCTTCCGCACGCGCATCACCGATCTCTTCGGCATCCGCCATCCGCTGCTGCTCGGCGGCATGCATCACCTGGGCGAATCCGGCATCGTCGCCGCGGTGGTCAACGCGGGCGCCATGGGGTTTATCACCGCGCGCTCGTTCGACAGTGTCGACGCCCTGCGCAGCGACCTGCGCCGCTGCCGGGCGCTGACCGACGGCCGGCCGTTCGGCGTGAACCTGACGCTGTCGCGCCGACCGGGCGCCAACAAGGACGTCGCCGCGTGGATACAGGCCGCGCTGGCGGAGGGCGTGCGCCACTTCGAGAGCGCGGGTTCGTCGCCCGAGGGGCTGGTCGAAGCCATCCACGATGGCGGCGGCATCCTGATCCACAAGTGCCCCAGCGTGCGCCATGCGCTGAGCGCGGAGCGGCTCGGGGTGGACGCGATCGCGCTGGTCGGGATGGAAGAGGGGGGGCATCCGGGAGACAACCAGCTATCGGCTTTCCTCAATGGCGCCTTTGCGCTGGAGCAGATCCGCATACCGCTGGTGATCGGCGGCGGTATCGGCAACGGCCGGCAGATTGCCGCGGCGCTCGCGCTGGGCGCCGACGGCGTTGTCATGGGCAGCCGTTTCATGGTCGCGTCGGAGATCATCGCGCACGATGCCTTGAAGCAGAGAATCGTGGCGTCCGATGCGGGTTGTTCGACCGCGATCCTTGCCTCGCTCGGCGATACGTGGCGGGTCCTGGTGAATGACGCGGCGCGCGAGGTGCAACGGCTGGAAGCCGGTGGCGCGCGCCACCATGCGGACTTCGGCGACCTGATCCTGTCTTCGCGTACCCGGCAGCGGGTCTACCAGGACGGCGACGTCGAAGGCGGGATCGTCTCGCTGGGGCCAGCCGGCGGCTTTGCCGATGGCATCGTGCCGGCGGCGGAGATCGTCGAGCGGCTCATGCGCGATGCGGCGAGTGCGGCACGGATGTTCGCCGGGCGCTTTGACTGGGCGGCTCCCGGGCATGCTTTTCCGGCTTAGACCGCAGTTCAATCGTCTAAGCTAGTCAGCATACGGTTCCCGGGGGATTTGGGTCCGGTAGCTTGTTCCATGGTTACGGCATTGTTGTGCGGGATGGCAGCCCCCGATCTTCATGCTGCCAAACGGAGAAAGGATATGACCAAGTCTCGGATGAACATTGTTCTTGTGCATGGTGCCTGGGGCGATGCCTCGCACTGGCGGGGCGTCATCCCCTTGCTGCACGCCAGGGGCTACCATGTGGTCGCGGTGCAAAACCCCCTGACGGGGCTGGCCGACGACATCGACCGCACGAGCAAGCTCGCCGCGGCACAGGAGGGTCCGACCTTGCTGGTGGGGCATTCCTATGGCGGCGCGGTCATCACCGGCGCGGGCCACACGCCGAATGTGGCGGGCCTCGTCTATGTCGCCGCGTTCGCGCCGGATGAAGGGGAAAGCCTGGGGAGCATCTTTGCCCGGCAAGCGCCGCCTCCGGGCGCCGCGCATATCCGGCCGGACAAGGAAGGCTTCCTCTGGCTCGATCCCGCGGCCTTCAAGGAGAGCTTTGGCGATGACCTGGATGACACGGACGCCCTGGTGATGGCGGCGACGCAAAAGCCCATCGCAGCACGGTGCTTCGAGGACAAGTCCGGACCGCCGGCCTGGAAGACCAGGCCTGCCTGGTACCAGGTGTCGGACAACGACCGCATGATCCCGCCGGAGGCCGAGCGCTGGATGGCGGAACGCATGCAGCCGAAGAAGACGATTTCGCTCGCGGCGAGCCACGCTTCGCTGGCGTCGCATGCGGGAGAGATCGCCGATCTGATCGATGAGGCCGCCCGCTCGCTGGAGGCGAAGTAGGCGCGCCTGACGCAGCGCTTGCCGAGACCGTCGGCAGGCAAGCGGGGACAGGCAGTCGGGGGACGGGATGCGTCGGCCCGGCGCATCCCGTCCCCCGACTGCCACGGTCCCGAGCGGGAACTCGCGCTCCGCCAGTTCCCGGAAGCGATGCGCCGCCTGGCTTTCAAGCCCCGGGCGGTGGACCAGCGCCAGGCCGATGGATACCGCCAGCGGGAAGTCGGTGAAGGCCCGGTAGACGATTCCGGCGCTCGGCCAGCGTTTCACGATGGACGGCACCAAGGCCATCAATGCGTCGTTGCGGCAACCCGCGCTGATAGAGAAGCTGCAGGCCATCGGCGCGCAACCCCTTCCTGCCACCCCGGAGGAGTTTGGCCGTCTCTTGACCGAGGAGCGCGCCAAATGGATTCCGGTGGCGAACACCCTCGGACTGAAAGCGGATTAGGCCTATGCATACCCTGAACTCCATCGACGCGGTTCGCGCCCGGCTGCACGGGCCGGCTGCGGTCAGCGGCTATTTCACCCTCGACCAGGCCACCATCGACACCTTTGCCAACGTGACCGGCGACCGGCAATGGATCCATGTCGATCCGGCGCGCGCCGCCGCCGATTCGCCCTATGGCTGCACCATCGCCCACGGACTGCTGACCCTGTCGATGGTCACCGCCGCCTACACGCAGTGCTTCAGCCTTCCGGGCTGCAAGCTCCTGCTCAACTATGGCTTCGACAAGATCCGCTTCACCGGCCCGGTGCCGGCGGGTGCCCGCATCCGCGGCAGCTTCCACCTGGCCGGTCTGGAAGATGTCCGCCCGGGCGAGGTGCGCGGCATCTGGCGGGTGGAGATCCATGTGGAAGGGAGCGAGCGCCCGGCCATGGTGGCCGCGTGGCTGCTGCAGATGCGCTACTGATAGCCGGCAGGAAGGAGAGAATATGGACTGCACCCCGAATTCCCTGCAGGGAAAGAGCATCATCGTCACCGGCGCGGCACAGGGCATCGGCCGCGCCATCGCGCGCCTGGCGCTGGACCTGGGCGCACAGGTGACCGCCGTGGACCTGAACGCCGAAGCGCTGGCCGAACTGCGGCTGACCTGTGGCGACGCCCCGCTGCTGACGCTGGCCGGCAGCGTAGCCGACGCGGAATTTGCCGCGCATGCCGTGCGCGAAGCCGTGGCGCGTTTCGGGGCCGTGCATGGCCTGGTCAACAACGCGGGCGTCACGCGCCCGGCCATGATCGAGAAGATGACGGCGCAAGCCTGGCAGCAGGTGATCGACGTGCACCTGACCGGCTCCTTTCACTTCCTGCAAGCGGCCGGCCGCCACATGCTGGAGCGCGCGCGCGCCGGTGACGCCACGGGCGGGGCCATCGTCAATATTTCATCCGACGCGGGGCGCCGCGGCACCATCGGCCAGATCAACTACGGCGCGGCGAAGGCGGGCGTGCTGGGCCTGACCATGTGCGCGGCGCGCGAGTGGGGCAAGTACGCCATCCGCGTCAATACCGTCGGCTTCGGCGTGGTGGAGACACCGATGACCGAGACCATCCGCAGCGACAAGTTCCGGGACACCTACCTTGCGCAGATCCCGCTGGGGCGCTGGGCGGCGCCGGAAGAAGTGGCGCGTCCGGTCTGCTTCCTGCTTTCCGATGCGGGCTCTTATGTGACCGGGCAGCACCTGTCGGTCAACGGGGGCTACACCATCGGTCTTTGAACCCGGTGCGGCGGCGCCGGCAGGGTGTTCTTGCCCGATGGGTGGCCCACCCGCCGGCGCGCGGCCGGGACGCATCTCGTACCGCTAGCATGGGGGCAGCCAGACACTTTCAAACACGCCGGGCCTGGCGCAGGCAGAGAGGCGCCGGGCGCGCGCGAGCATACGAGGGGACAAGCCAATGGATTTGCGATTCACCGCGGCGGAACAAGGGTTCCGGGAGGAGGTCCGTGCCTTTGCGCAGGACAGGCTGCCCGCCGATATCCGCGACAAGGTGCTGGGCCACCGCCGCCTGGGTAAGGACGACTATGTGCGCTGGCACCGTATCCTGCACGCGCACGGCTGGGGTGCGCCGGCGTGGCCGAAGCAGTTCGGCGGCACCGGCTGGACCGCCATGCAGCGCCTGATCTTCGAGATCGAGACATTCCGCGCCGGCGCGCCGCGCCTGCTGTCGTTCGGCCTGACCATGATCGCCCCGGTGCTGATGAAATACGGCAGCCCCGAGCAACAGGCGCGCTTCCTGCCGCGCATCCCGGGCATGGAGGATTTCTGGTGCCAGGGCTACTCCGAGCCGGGCTCGGGCTCAGACCTGGCCTCGCTGAAGACGCGCGCCGAGCGCCGGGGCGACCGCTACATCGTCAACGGCCAGAAGATCTGGACCACCATGGCCCAGTACGCAGACTGGATCTTCTGCCTGGTACGGACCGATCCCGATGCCAGGCAGCAGGAAGGCATCTCGATGCTGCTGATCGACATGAAGTCGCCCGGCATCACCGTGCGGCCCATCGTTACGCTCGATGGCAGTCACGATGTCAACGAAACGTGGTTCGAGAATGTCGCGGTGCCGGTCGCCAACCTCGTGGGCGAGGAAAACCGTGGCTGGACCTATGCCAAATACCTGCTGGGCCATGAGCGCACCGGCATTGCCGGCATTGGCCATTGCCACCGCGAGCTGCGCCAGCTCAAGCACTATGCCAGCCAGGCCACCGATGGCGCGGGGCGTCCGATGAGCGAGGACGTGCGCATGCGCGACAAGATCGCGCGCCTGGAAATGGACCTGATGGCGCTGGAGATGCTGCTGCTGCGCGCAATCACCCAGGATGGCGGCCGGGGCCCGGGCCCCGAGGCCTCCATCATCAAGATTCGCGGCTCCGAGCTGCAGCAGGATATCGCCATGCTGCAGATGGAGGTGGCTGGCCCGCACGCCTGGCCATTTGCGCCGCAATGGCTCGACGCCGGCTCCGTGCAACCGGTGAGCGGCCCGGACTGGGCCGCGCCGGCGGCCGCGACCTACTTCGATATGCGCAAGACCACGATCTATGGCGGCGCCACCGAGGTGCAGAAGAACATCATCGCCAAGATGATCCTCGGTTTCTGAAGGGACAAAGCAGACATGGACTTCACCTACAGCGAAGAACAGCAAATGCTGGCGGACAGCCTGCGCCGGTTCGTCGACACGGAATATACCTTTACGCAACGACGCAACAGCGCACGCGGCGGCGGCAGCTTCGACCGCAGGATGTGGTCGGCGCTGGCCGAGATGGGCGTGCTGGGACTGACCGTGCCGCCGGAGTTCGGCGGCTTCGGCCAGGGTGCGGCGAGCCAGTTGGTGGTGCATCGCGAGCTGGGCCGGGGCCTGGTGCTGGAACCGGTGATCCCCAGCGCGGTGATGGCTACGGCGGTGCTCGCCGCGTACGGCAGCAAGGCGCAGCAGCAGGCCTGGCTCCCCGCGCTTGCCGCCGGCGAGCGCGTGCTTGCGCTGGCCTATCTCGAACCCGCCACCCGCTACCGCCCGGAGGCCGCGCGCGCCAGCGCCGAGCGCCGCGGCGACGGCTATGTGCTCAACGGTATCAAGTCGCTGGCCTGGCACGGTGCGGCCGCGGACGCCTTGCTGGTCAGCGCCCGTGTCGCCGGCAGCAACGACCTTGCGCTATTCCTGGTGCCGCGCGACGTGCCCGGCCTGACTATCGGTGCCTACCCCACCATGGATGGCCTGCATGCCGCGGACCTGACGCTGAGCAATGTGCCGGTGGGCGGCGATGCGGTGATCGGCCAGCCTGCCGATGGCCTGGCCGCGCTCGAGCACGGTATCGATCACGGCATTGCCGCGCTCTGCGCTGAAGCGGCGGGCGCGATGGACAAGCTGATTGCCATCACCGGCGAATACCTGCGCAACCGTCACCAGTTCGGCAAGCCGCTGGCGAGTTTCCAGGCCCTGCAGCATCGCATGGCGGATATGCTGGTGCAGGCCGAGCTGGCGCTGTCGATGGCCTATGTGGCCGCACAGGGGCTGACCGAGTCCGACCTCGCCGCGCGTCGCCGCATGTTGTCCGGCGCGAAGGTAGTGGTGGCGAGGGCTGGCCGCCTGGTCGGCCAGCAAGCGGTGCAGCTGCACGGCGGCATGGGCATGACCGATGAGCTGGAGGTGGGAGACTACTTCAAGCGGCTGGCGATGATGGATGTGCTGCTGGGGGATTCGGACTACCACCTGGGGCGGTATTGCGTGGCGATGGCCGCGTAGTGCCGGTGTTCTGAACGGGGGCGAGTGGCCGGCGGCAAAGCGCCGGTTTACGCCCCTCTCCCATGAAATGGGAGGGGCCGGGGGAGAGGGCGGGCGCTCGCTCAACGTGATGCGCCTCGCTCTTGCACAGGCCCGCCGTTTCCCCAACCCCTCTTGCTTCAGCTCGTCACCGACTTGCATTCCAGGAACTCGGCCAGACCCTCGGCCCCATACTCCCGCCCGTTGCCCGAAGTCTTGTACCCGCCGAAAGGCACCGTGATATCCAGCATCGCCCCATTGATCCGCACCGACCCCACCCGCAGGCGCGCCGCCACGCGGCGTGCGCGTTCGGGGTTGCCCGAGGCGATATAGCCGGCCAGGCCGAACACGGAGTCGTTGGCAATCGCGATGGCGTCGTCTTCGCCGTCATACGGGATCATGGCCAGCACGGGCCCGAAGATTTCCTCGCGAGCGATGGCCATGTCGTTGCGCACATCGGCGAAAACGGTGGGCCTGGCATAGAAACCGCGCTCCAGCCCTTCCGGACGGCCAGGGCCGCCCGCCACCACGCGCGCGCCTTCCTCGATGCCGATGCCGATCATGCGCTGCACCTTTTCGTACTGCCCACGGTTGGAGATCGGGCCCATCTTGGTGGCCGGGTCCGCCGGGTCGCCCACGACGACGGCGTTGGCAACCGCGGCAGCGATGGCGACGGCCTCGTCATAGCGCTCGCGCGGCACCAGCATGCGCGTCGGCGCCACGCAGGTCTGCCCGGAGTTGGCCATGCACTGCGCCACGCCGCTGGTCACCGCGGCTTGCAGGTCGGCATCGTCGAGGATCAGCAGCGCGGACTTGCCGCCAAGCTCCTGGGCCACCCGTTTGACGGTAGGGGCGGCGCTGATCGCCACTTCCACGCCGGCGCGCGTGGATCCGGTGATCGACACCATGTCCACGCCGGGGTGCGAGGAGAGGGCGGTGCCCACGATCGGGCCTGCGCCATAGATCATGTTGAATACGCCGGGCGGCGTGCCGGCTTCGTGCATGATCTCGGCAAAGATGATCGCGTCCAGCGGCGAGATCTCGGACGGCTTGAGCACCACCGTGCAGCCCGCGGCCAGCGCCGGCGCAACCTTGGCGGTGATCTGGTTCAACGGCCAGTTCCAGGGCGTGATCAGCGCGGCGACGCCGATCGCCTCCCGCCGGACATAGCTCCTGGCATGCGCGGTCTCGAACTCGAAATGGCGCAGCGTCTCCACCGCGGCCTGGATCTGCGCCAGCCCGATGGGCGCCTGCACGTTCCTGCACAGCGTGATGGGGGCGCCGATTTCGGCGCGCACGGCCTCGGCGATGTCGCCCAGGCGGGCGCGGTAAAGCTCGATCACGCGTTCAAGCAGGGCGATACGTTCCTCGCGGCTGGTTTCCGACCACGCCGGGAAGGCAGCCCGCGCGGCGGCGACGGCGGCGTGGACATCCGCGGCGGTGCCCATTGCCAGCTTGCCGGCCGGTGCTTCGGTGGCCGGGTCGACAATATCCACCAGCGTGCTGCCGGCGGATGGTTCGACCCATTGGCCGTTGATGTAGAAATGGTTCAGCATCTTCATTGGTGTTCTCCTTCGTATTTTGTCCGCGTTGTACGGGCAGCCGAATGCGTGGCTCAGACCGGACGGTCGCCGATGACGGTCGCCCGCATCATGTGCCGTACCGCCGGGAAGTAGTCCTGGACTGCATAGTGCTGGGTGGAGCGGTTGTCCCAGAAGGCAATGGTGTTGCGCTGCCACTTCAGACGCACCTGGTACTCGGGCGCGGCAGCCTGGCGGAAGAGGTATTGCATCAGGTCCATCTCCGCCGGCCGGAAGTCGGAGCCGATGCGGTACGGCTGCTCCCTGGCGTAATTGGCAAAGTGAGTCGTGAACCCCTCGTTGACGTAGAGGATCTTTTCACCGCTTTCCGGATGCGTGCGCACCACGGGGTGGACCGCGGGCGGGTACTTCTGGCACATGGCCTCGTACTTGTCGTCCGCAAGGGCCTGGCCGAAGGTCGGCATCGCGTCGTGCACGCCATTGAGCCGGGCAATGCGCGCCTTGACGTCTTCCGGCAGGTTGGCATAGGCCGCCGCCATATTGACCCAGATCGTGTCGCCGCCCACCTCGGGCGTTTCCACGCAACGCAGCATCGAGCCCATGGACGGGACTTCGCGCCATGACACGTCGGAGTGGTACAGGTTCTCGCGGCCGCGCTGCCCCCCGTTGCGGCCAAACACCACCAGCTCCGGATGGTCCGGGTGGTGGCCGATCATGGGGTGGACCTCCAGTTCGCCGAAGCGGCGCGCCACGGCCACATGCTGCGCCGGCGAGATCTCCTGGTCGCGGAAGAACAGCACCTTGAACTTCACCAGCGCGCGGCGCAGGGCGAGATAGGTAGCGTCTTCGAGCGGCTGGCGCAGGTCGATGCCGCCGATCTCCGCGCCGATGGTCGGCGTGGACCGCCTGACGGTAAAGGGCCAGCTCTCGGTGTCCGTCGCCCTGGTTGCAGGCAGGTCGGGGGCAGTAACAGCAGCTTGCATCTTGTGTCTCCTCGTCTTTGGGGCTGCCATCAGCCGCCACCTGGCGCTGGCTATACGGCAGTTGCATACAGGCTGACGCGTTCGCGCCAGCCACGCTCCTTGCGAAAGCGCGGGCAATGCGCCATCCATGGCGTCAGTCGTGCCGTGCCGTCATCACCGGTTCGTCTGCCGGCACGCGCCGCATCTTCGCCGTGTCCAGGCGCATCAGCCCGAACGCACCGCTGTAGAAGATGTGGCCCTGCGGATCGACCTTGATCGGCGAGTAGAAGCCGTTGAAGGTCGGGTCGCTGCCGGTGCGGATTGTCATCACGGTCTTGCCGGTGTCGAGATCCATGCCGATGTGGTAGCGATCATTCCATTTGCCAGTGAAATACCCGTCGATGATCGCCATGCGGCCGGCGCCGCTGATCATGGGCACGATCGAGATCGAGGACACATCGGTGCGCACCCATTGCGTGCGCCAGGCATGTGCCTTCTGTTGCCACTTGAGGGCGGCGACGCCGGCCGGGCCGGGGCGGGTGGCGCCGTTGACAAGGCTGGCGAAGGTGCCGGACGGGCTGAGCTGGGGGGCGCTTCCGGTGGGGATGTTGTTCACGACGAAGGCATAGTCCCCAAAGCCGGCCACGGATTGCTCCGACTGCACCGACTCCTGCGCGGGCCCCATGTCGACCACCTTCTGGTCGGCGATGCGCGGCGACAGCGTGCCGGGCTTCTGCTTCCAGCCGGCGGGGATCTTGTCGCGCCAGAACGCCACCAGGCGCATCTTCTTCGCGCCGTCGGTGATGACGACCAGCTTGTCCTCATTCGGGCCGAACCCCATCAGGGTCGGTGTCGAGCCGGTGCCGTCGCCAATCTTCGGCGCCGGCATGCGCACGCCGCGATCGTAGGATGCCTGCCATGCACCGCTGGCATCGTCGCTGCGGATCTTGCCGTCCTTGTCCACCACCAGGCGGTACATCGTCGTGTTGGAGGCGACATACACCGCGCCGCCGTTGGCCTCGGGGCCGGTGGCGAAGCTGTTCATGAACAGTTCGTCCTTGCCCGCGACCGTGAAGACGTCGACGACCTCGAGCGTGTCGCGGTTCAGGGTGATGACCTTGCCGCCCAGCGTATTCACGACCAGGTAGCCGTTGTAGGACATGCCCATGCCGAACAGGATGTCGGCCGGACTGCGCGTGCCGCTCGCCGCCCTGGCATTGTCGAAAAGGGAAGCCGGCAGCGTGATCGCCCGTGGCGCCGTCATCCCGGAGCCCGCTTCCTTCGGATCCTCCTGGTCGATTCGGAAGATCTGCCGGCCGCTGCAGCCGTAGAAGGCATCGTCACGGCCGAGCACCGAATAGACCGCGCCGTTGGCGACCTGATCCTCCGCCAGCGTCAGGGCGCGGTTCGGCTGCGACTTCATATAGTCGAGCAGACCCTGCTCGTCCCTTGCATCGAGGAATTTCTTCACTGCCGCTGCCTGTTCGCGGCGCTGCCCGGCGGTGACCGGCGTGTAGTTCGGCAGGTGTACCGGAATTTCGGTGCGGGCGAGTTCCACCAGCCTGTCGCCGTCCACGCCCACCTTGCGCAGCGAAAAGCCGGCCCACCACCAGTAGATGTCCTTGCCGCCAACGCGATCGGCGACCAGGGGCAGGCTCCCCGATTCGTTGGGAATGACCTGCACCGAATCGGGCGTGACTTCGAAGTTGCCGCGCGGTACGGCAAAGCCGACGCTGTCCGTAGCGGCATCGTTCCAGTGGGTCTGGTTGTTGTAGGACTGCGCGAGATACGGGTTGGGAACCGGACCAGCGGGGCCGGCCGCGTGCGCTGCCGCCGCGGTGGCGGCGAGCGTCGTCGCCAGGGCAAGCCGGAGGCCACGGGCGTGGATACGGTCGGAAGTCAACCGGGTGGGGCAAGGACTTTGCTTCATATCGCTCACTTCTGCTTCGGGATGTCGTCTGTCATGAAGGGCCGCCCGGGAAAAAACCGGCGCCGCCAGTTCCCGGGCGGCCTGGTTACCTGGCCGCCGCGCGGATCAGGTCAGCCGCCTTCTCGCCGATCATGATGGCCGGCGCGTTGGTATTGCCGCCGATCAGGGTCGGCATGATCGAGGCATCGGCCACGCGCAGGCCTTCCACGCCGCGCACGCGCAGTTCGGGGTCGACCACCGCCATGTCGTCGGTGCCCATCTTGCAGGTGCCTACGGGATGGAATACGGAATCGGCATGCTTGCGGATGTAGGCGCGGATCGCCTCTTCGTTGCCCTCGCCGGCGCCGAACGCATCGGTGAGCAGCGCCTTGCCGCCCGCGCCTGCCAGCGCCGGCTGCGAGAAGATGCGGCGCATCGCCCTGACGCCCGCCACCATGCCTGCCATGTCCGCTTCGGCCGACAGGAAACGCGGATCGATCAGCGGCGCATCGCGCGTATCGGTAGACTGCAGCCGCACGTGTCCCCGGCTTTCCGGGCGCAGCACGCAGGCGAGGGCGGTAAACCCGTGCTTCAGCTCGCGCCGGCTCATTCCGGTGTGGGTGGGCGAGAGTCCGGGCATGAAATGCAATTGCAGATCCGACTCGGGGAGATCGGAGCGGCTCTTGATGAAGGCGCCGGCTTCGGCCAGGTTCGAGCTGACCATCCCGGTGCGCTCACGCCGGTAGCGCCGGATTTCCGACAGCATCCGGAATACGCCGCCCAGGCTGTAGCCGTACAGATCGGCCGAGCGGACCTGCTGGCAAAGGGTGATGTCGAGGTGATCCTGCAGGTTTTCGCCGACACCAGGCAGGTCGTGGACCACGGCAATGCTGTGTTCGGCCAGATGCGATGCGGGCCCGATGCCCGAGGCCAGCAGCAACTGGGGGGAATTGAAGGCGCCGCCGCTAAGGATGATTTCGCGTCTGGCGCGCAGGGTCTGCTCTGCGCCGGCGCGCGACACGCGCACCCCGGTGGCGCGCTTGCCTTCGAAGACCACGCGCAGCGCCTGCGTTTCGGTCAGCACGGTCAGGCCCCTGCGCCCGCCGTTCAGTGCGGTGTCGGCGGCGTTGCCGCCATGCAGGTAGGCGCGCGCGCAGTTCCAGCGTTCGCCGTTGCGTTGCGTGACCTGGTACAGGCCGACACCTTCCTGCTCCGCGCCATTGAAGTCATTGTTCAACGGCAAGCCGGCCTGCACGGCCGCCGCGACGAAGCGCTGCGAGAAGGGGTTCGGCGTGCGCAGGTCGTTGACATGCAGCGGGCCATCACTGCCATGGTGCCTGTCGCTGACGCGCTGGTTGCGCTCGCTGCGGCGGAAATAGGGCAGCACATCGTCGTAACCCCAGCCCCTGCAGCCCAGGCGCTCCCAAAGGTCGTAGTCATTGCGGTGGCCGCGGATGTAGACCATGCCGTTGATCGAAGAACTGCCGCCCAGCCCCCGGCCGCGCGGCTGGTAGGAGCGCCGCCCGTCGAGGCCCGGCTGCGCGACGGTGCGGTAAGCGTAGTTGCGCGGACCGCGCTTGGGCACCACGGCGGCCAGGGCGAGCGGCGTCCACACGCTGTAGTGATGGTCGTCCGGGCCAGCCTCCAGCAATGCCACCGTGACCGCCGGATCTTCCGCCAGCCGCGCCGCCAGGGCGCAACCGGCCGAGCCCGCGCCGACGACGATGTAGTCATACTCCGCCGCGGCCGCTTGCGCGCGGGAATTCTGTGCTGCGTTGCTCATTCCGTTCTCTCGTATCGTGAAGCGTTGCTCGCGGGCCGGTATCGCCGCGCAAGACACGAGAGCGCGCAAGGGGTCGCACCGGGTTGCGCATGACTGGCAACCGGCGTGTCTGTGTCTCGCTCCGTATCTCTGAGCCGGCGGTACGGTCGGCCGTACTCTTGGCGGCTCAATACTGCCACGACCTGTTATAACAGGTCAAGGGTGAAAGAGGCATCCTGTCATGATAGGTATAATCCATGGACCGCTAGGATTTCCAGCCAGGGGATCCGCTCGAAACACGAAGGACCCGGACCTTGACCACGCCCCAGCCCAGATTCAGACAAATCGAAGAAGAACTCCGCCAGCGCATCGTCGACAACCAGCTTGGGCCTGGCGCCAAGCTGCCGTCGGAATCCGAACTGATGGCGGAGTTTGGCGTCAGCCGCATCACGGTCCGGCAATCGCTGGCCGGACTGCACGCCAGCGGCTTGATCGAGAAGGTCAACGGCAAGGGCAGCTTCGTCACCCGGCCCGCCGAGAGCTCGAACCTGGGGCCGCTGACGGGCTTCTATGAGGCTTCGCGCGCACGGGGGAAGCTTGCCTATGGCAAGCTGGTCTCGGTGCGGAAGATCAAGGCGCCGGCGTTCGCGGTGGAAGCACTGGGCCTGAGTTCGGGCGCTGCGCTGCTATGCGCCACTACGCTCCGGATGTCGAATGCCGAGCCCGCGGCCCTGTTCATGATCATGGGTGACGAAGCGGTGATCCGCGCGCTGGTGAAGGAGGACCTTGAGACCAATGACGTCATGGCGATCTTCGAGAGCCGGCTGGGTTACCGGATGAAAGAGGTCACTACCGAAAGCTCGGCGATCCCCGCCGCCGGGGATGTGGCGCGGCGGCTGGGGGTCGCGGACGGAACCCCGCTGCTACGCCTGCGATGCACCCCGATCGATATCCGTGGCATCGCGCTTTGCACATCGGAGCTGATCTTCCGGGGCGACCGCTACTCCCACAAAGCGACGGTGACGCGCTAGCCGGCGTTGTCGAGCGGCGTCCGCGCGTCAGTCAGGCGAGCGTGAAGGCCGGCACCGGCGCCCCATCGGGGGTCGCGGCGAACCTGAGCCGGACCGGCTGGCCGATGCGCACCGCGGGGCCGGGTGCTCGCAGGCCCCGACGATATATGCCTTGCCTTTGATGCTCACGCTGGTCTTCTCCAGGTATCCGATGTCGGCATTTTGTTCGCACATCGTAGCCGCACACCCGGGACACCAGGCAAGCTGAAGATGGTCACCTACCCAATCAAGGTGGGGTGACAGCGAGCCATCTGTACGCATAAATGGACGCCGATGCACCCCTGCGGCCGCGCGCGGAGGGTTGCCGCTTTGTACCCGGACGTAGCATGATGAGGCCGGGGCGGCTGGCAACGCGCTCCCGGAACGCCGCCCCGCGCAGTCCGGAGCGTGTTTGAGACAACCTGCGATGCAACTGCGCCAGCGCCGGGCTTCCCCGCGATGGATTCGGTTTCGCAGACCCCCCAGAACGAGAGACGTTGATGCGATTGCTCCGCAAGCTGTCCCACATGGCCACGCTCCTTGCCTCGCTGGCCGCCGCCGGCCTGGCGCAGGCCGCTCCCTACCCGGAACGTCCGATCGAACTCGTGGTGCCGAGCGCGGCGGGCGGTGGCACCGACACGGTTGCCCGCGCATTCGGCGAAGCCATGCGCAAGTACCTGCCGCAGCCGCTGACCGTGGTCAACAAGCCAGGTGCCAGCGGCGCAATCGGCATGACGGAAGTGGCCCGGGCGAAGCCGGACGGGTACAAGCTCGGCATCATCATCGCGGAAGCCGTCATCGTTCCGCACCTTGGGCCGACCACCCTCAACGCCGCCGGCCTGGTGCCGATTGCACGCCTGAATGCCGATCCGTCCGCCATCACGGTAAAGGCCGACTCGCGCTGGAACACCATCGATGCGTTCCTGAAGTTCGCCGCGGCGCATCCCGGCGAGGTGCAGGTGGGGAATTCGGGGCCCGGTTCGATCTGGCACCTGGCGGCGACGGCGCTGGAGGACAAGGCGCATGTCAGGTTCAATCACGTGCCGTTCTCTGGTGCCGCGCCCGCCTTGGTGGCATTGATGGGTGGGCATATCGACGCGGTGGCCGTCAGCCCGGCCGAAGTTTCGGCCTACGTAGCCGCCGGCAGGGTCAGGACGCTGGCGGTGATGGCCGACCAGCGCGTCAAGGGTTTCGAGAACGTTCCCACGCTGCGCGAACAGGGGATCGATCTTTCGATCGGGACATGGCGCGGGCTGGCTGCGCCGAAAGGCACGCCACCCGAAGTGCTGGAAGTGCTGGCGGTCGCAACCCGCAAGGCGGTGGCGGATCCCGTGTTCGTGGAAGCGCTGCGCCGGCAGCATCTGGGGATTGCGTATGCCGACGCGGCTACTTTCAAGGCGATGATCGCGGCGGACGACGTGGTGATGAAGGGACTGGTGGCGAAGACTAACCTGAAAAGGTAGGGGGCAGTGTTGGGGTGTTCGTCACTGCCCGTCTATGCGAAGCGCTCCTGTGCCGCATTTTTTTGCCGGAGCAACGGCGCGTACTCGTGCAACTCCCGCGGCGCGATGTCGAAGGCGCGACGGAACGCACGCGTAAAGCTCGACGCATCATTGAAACCCAGCCCCGAGGCAATGTCCTGTACCTCTATATGCGGAAAGCGCACCAGCTCATTGGCCGCCATGCGCAGCCTGCGGCTGCGGATATAAGCGGCCAGGCCGCCTTCATGCTCAAAGAGGCGGTACACGCTGGCGCGCGAGAGATGCAGCGATGCCAGCACGCTGTCGGGCGACAGATCCGGATCGTGCAGATTGGCCTCGACATGGCGCCGCACCTGTCCATAGACGGCAGCGCGCACCGCCGCGCGGCCATTGCCGGAAAGACCGGCCTGACGGCTGAAAGCGGCGACAAGCAGCTCTACCGCGGTGATAAAGCGCTGACGCGCTTCCCCCCGGTCGAGCCCGACGATTTGTCGATTCAACGCTACCAGATGCTCGATGATCAGGCGGATCAAAGGGGTGGTTGCGTGAATCCAGCGGCCATGCAGCGAGGCGGCATCGGGGAACGACCTCTCCACCAAAGCGCGCGGCACAAAAAGGAGCAGTATCCGGCCTTGAAAACTCCGGATTGTGCACGGCTGATCCATGTCCAGCGCGAGGATACTTGGCACTTGCGGTATGTGCGGTACGTGCGGCGCGTCGGGCAGCGGTTTGCCGCCCAGGAACTGGCCCGGCGGCCCTTCAAGGAACACGCTGAAGCTTATGTCATGAACGCTCTCGGTCGAAACCCGGCCCAACGATCGCACGGCCAGGTTCGGCCCGGTGTGGAAGTCGAAGAAGCTCAGATTGTCGATCGTGTAACGAGACAGCGATGCATCGAAGGTATCCTCGGCTCGCTTTGACGGAGGCCGTATGTCGTAGACAGGATCCATGCGCTCCTGCCAGGCCCGGAAGCTGTGACGGGCGTCGCCTCGCACGCTGAAACTGCTGTGCACGATGCCGGGCGCAAGCGTTGGCGGCTCCGGCGGCAATAACAAGCGGCTTAGCGGCATGGCAGTGTGTGGCAGGTTGTCGTTCAATACAACGCTCATCGCTGATTCTTCGTCCAGTTTTGATCACGCCCCGTGCGGCTGAAACTTATGTTGAGCCACCAGCCCGCCCGGAGCGCGCTGGTGCAGTTTGCAAAGCATACCAGCACTTGTTTTGCCATAGCGCACAGTGAACGACTCGCCGGGAAACTGATCGTTTCAGTGCTCGGAAACCACGCGCGATCTTGCGCAGGCCGACTATCGGCGGCCGCATGGCATTTCCGTCCCGGTTTGCCGGAGTGACCGCTTTCCAGCAGGGCCACCGTCTCTTTCGGGGCGACCAGACCCAAACGGCACACGGCTGCCGGAGGTCGCATTCCGGCCCGCTTCGGCCATTCGCGGCTTGCTTTCCCCAACGGCAGGACCGGCCGATCAGGCGACCCAAACGAAAGTGCCCACGACGAAGTGCCTTAGTTCGACCCGGTACAGGCGCCGGCCAACGTCGCGCGTAACTTCAGCCACCTCCTGACGCATAGTCACCGGCACGCGTTCACCATCGACGTTTACCACCCGAAATGGCCGTGGCACCATTAAGGTGCAGGTTTCGTCGCGATATCCGGTGTCCGGTGCTGAACGGCAGGTCGTTCGCCGGCTGACATGGCGTCCTTTGGAGGGAGGCGAGAACGCCAGGCCGTCGGCCCGGCCGCGTCGCATCAGACCGATCGATGCAACGCTCGTGTCACGTCAATCGACTGGCTTGATGCGCCGGAATGCACCAAGCAGCGCGAGGTCATAGGCGATCTTGAGCAGGCCGCAAGCGACCAGTGGCGCGCCGACCCAGCCCATTGCCAGCAAGCCGCCCGCGAGGGTCGGACCCAGCGCGGCAGCCAGGCTCCTGGGTACCGCGGTCAGGCTGGCGGCAGCGGGGCGCTCGGGCGGCGTCACGACCGCCATCACATAGGCGGTCCTTGTCGGTACGTCCATCTGCGACAGCGCGCTGCGCGCGAGCAAGAAGACCAGCGTCGCCACCAGCGAAGGCGAGAATGCTGCCGCGATCAGGCATAGGCTGGACGGAATGTGGGTGAACACCATGGTGTTCAGCAAGCCGAACCTGCGAGCCAGCGGCACGGCAACAAGCAGGGAGCCTGCGGAGAGCAAGCCCGACCAGAAAAAGAACTGGCCGGCAGCCCCTGGTGAGAGGCCGAATCGTTGCATCAGCCACAGTGCCAGCAGCGAGTTCACCACCAGCCCACCGGCAAAGGCGTCGACGCTGAACAGCAGGGCAAGGCGGGTAACGATTCGGCGGGACGGGCCTAGTGGCGTTCTAACCGATGCCACGTGCGGCTCTGGTTCGGGCATCCGCGTATAGAGGAACCAGAGCGCGACACCGGTCAATGCATAGAGCATGAACATCGCGCGCATGGCGCCGAGGAACGATACCCCCAACTGTGCGGCAAGCCAGCCCGGCAGCGCCGCTGCCAACGCGCCAACGGCGGCGGAGAGGGCTCCGGTCAGACTGTACCGGGCGAACAGCGCCGTGCGCGCCTCTGAGGTGGCGGAATCAGCAAGGCGAGCCTGCTCCAGCGGCAGGAACACGCTGACGTCTCCGGAACTTGGGTTAAGCGTACCGACGAACGCAACCAGCAGTAGTGGCCAGAGGGCGGAGAGCCCGGCGAATCCGATGCCGGTCGCGGCCATCAGCGCGGCCGCCAGCAACAGCAGACGGCGCTGTGGGTAGCGATGGCCGAGGATGCCCACCAGTATCGTCGCCAGTGCCGAGCCGATCAGGGTGGCACTGCTGACCAATCCCACTGCCAGTTGCGCGAAACCGAGCGCTAGCAGGTATGCGGGCAGGAGGACGGCGATGAACCCGTCACAGAAGCCGCGTAACGCGCGCCCGACCAGAAGTGGCAAGGCACCGGCATGGACACCTGCTGGCAGCAGCAGGCGAGCGAGCCGGGCTTGTCCGACGGTCACGGCAGGATCCTCAAGCGTTTGCATCGCGGTACGCGACCATTGGTTTCACATCTTTTCCCGGTGCTGATTCGTACCGCCGGACCCATATGAGAAGGTGCCGAACAAGGTCACGCTGTCCGCCTTGGTCCATACGCCCACCGCGCCGGCACCGCTGATATGGTCGTCCACCACATCGATGTAGCGCTTGCCGTCCAGCGCGACCTGGATATGGTTCCCCACGAACTCCACGCGTAGCGTATGCCAGACCTTGGCTTCGACAGGCGCATCCTTGTACTGGATCGTGTGCCTGCGTCCGGCTGCCGTGTAATACAGCGAGACATTGTTCTCCAGTGCATTCGCCCGCGCGACATAGTAGTTGTTGCCGTCCTTCCAGCGCCAGACAACGCCGCCTGCCTGGTCCTCGCGGCCGGACATGGGCTTGAACCTTGCCTCCACAAAGCCATCGGCGATGGAGGCGGCAGGGTTCACACACCAGGGGAAATCCCCGGAACCGGACTGCTTGAGCACGTTGGTGCCGTCCTGCACGGACGGGTCCGCCTCGACAGTCCATTTCGGCGTGCCATTGCCGGTGACACCGGCCACCCATCCCGCGGGCAAGGTACCTTGCCTGTCCTGGTTGAACATGATCGTTTCTCCGGTTGCCGGCATGGCCGTCAGCAGCATCCATAACATGAGTGGGATCGGCTTCACAGTGTATTTCCCGAGCAATGACGCGGCTGGCGGTTCATGCGGGCATCTTTGGCGGCCAACGATGCGCTTCCGCCTGGCAATGCTGGCACCAGGCATACAAAGCGTCGTACATCACCATGCCGTGCCTGAGCATCTCGTGGTCGTCGGAAAAGACCTGCGAGAGGCCCAGCGAGATGGCATAGAGCCCTCCCGATTGCGGTGTGAGGTCCAGCTTTGACGTGTCCGCCCCCCGCACAATGCCAGCGAGTTGCTGCAAGGCGGGATCATTCAAACGGTACTTGTCCAGGAAGGCGTCGAAGCTGCACAGTTCTCCGACATGCGAAAGTTCGACACCAGGAATGTCATAGGGAACAGCCCCAGTCTCGCCTGCGACTTTCACGACGTTGCCGGCCGGCACGTACAGGAATTCCGGTTCCTTGTCGATAAAACGGGCTATCAGCCAGGGACAGGCAATCCGGTCTATCTTCGGACGTTCGCGGGTAATCCATTTCATGGCCGGCTCCTTACGATTTGCCGATGGTCGGGTGATCGCCGGCGGACCATTGCTCAATGCCGCCAGTGAGATAGGCCGCTCGGATACCTTCGTCCTCTAGCCGTGCGGCGCAGTCCTGGCTGACTTGCAGGCCATGCACGCAATAGACGATCACCGGCCGGCTTGAGTCGAGTTCTGCGATCCAGCTATCTATGTCGTCAGGGGTGCGCCAGGAGGCACCGGCGATCATTTGCGCGCTGGCATCAAAAGCCCGCCTGCGCCTGACGTCGACAATCTGCGGCGGGACCGGCGCTTGAATCGCTTCGGCAAGTTCGTGGGAAGAGATGGCAGTGGGCATGTTCCTGGCTCCGAACTTACTTCCGGGCTTCGGCGAAGCGCTCGGCTGCCTGGGCCCAATGGATGTTCTGCATGAAGGCATCCACGTACGCAGCAGCTTTTGCACCGAAGTCCATGTGATAAGAATGCTCATACATGTCGAGCGCCAGGATCGGAGTAGCGCCCGCCAGCGTGTGTGCGTGATCGGGCGCCCACTGGTTCACGAGCCGCTTGTCGCGTGGCGAGTAGTTCAGCAGCACCCAGCCCGAGCCGCCGCCCAGCGCCTTGCCCATGCCCGTGAACTCAGCTTGCCAGCGGGCCAAGCTGCCAAAATCGCGGATAAGCGCCGACTCCAGTTCGGGGCCCAGGGCGCCGCCATCACCCAGCCCGTCGAAATACACCTCGTGCAGGATCATCGAATTGGCCGCGATCAGTTCTTCACGCTTCAGGCCATTGAGCATGAAGACGGGCGCGGTCGCCGGATCCAGCGCGGCAAGTTCCGCCGTGATGGCGTTCAATCGCTTCACAGCGCCGCCGTAATTGTTCTCGTAATGGCTGATAATCAGCTTTTCCGAAAGCCCGGTGAGCTTGCGTGGATCGACGGCAAGCGGCTTCATCTGGTAGGTCATGATCGATTCCTTGTTCGTGCGGCTCAGGCGTGAAGTAGCGGGTGGGCAACCAGACCGGCCAGGGCTGCGCCGATGACGATGACTGGCTCCGGCAGCTTCTTGAATTTCCAGAGCAGGGCGACCGTGACGAGCGCAAGCAAGGCGGTAGGCAGATCGACAATCGAGCGTTTGGCCAGGACGATCACGGCACCCGTGATGGCCCCGACTGCCGCCGCCGTCACGCCATCGACGAAGGCGATGATGCCGGGCCGCTTGCCGTACTTCTTGAAGTAGGGTGCCGGGATCACGGTGAACAGGTAGCAAGGCAGGAAGGTGCCAAGCGCGGCCACGGATGCGCCCGGCAGGCCGGCGACCAGATAACCGATGAAGCCGACCGTGATCACCACGGGGCCCGGCGTGATCATGGCCACTGCGACGGCGTCGACAAACTGCTTGTCGTTCAACCAATGGTGTTCGGTCACGACGCCGCCATAGAGGAACGGCACGATGGCAAGCCCGGAGCCGAATACGAAAGCGCCGGCTTTGGCAAAGAACACGCCAACCTGCGTCAACAGCGGCCAATCCACGGTGCTGACGATCCCGCTCACTGTTGTGGGTACCTGCGTCGCCGCCATGGCATTGAGGCCGCCTTGACGCAGCCACTTTGGCGGCGCCCGCCAGAACCACACCACCATGCCGGCCGCTAGGAACAGCCAGGCAATCTCGGACTCGGTGACGACCGTCACCGTCGCCAGCACCAGGTAGATCACCCACAGCAGCTTGTCGCGGCCAACGCTTTTGTTCGTGAGCTTGTATGCGCTGATCGCAACGATCCCGATGACCGCGGCACCTACCCCATAGAATACCGACTGCATCCAGCTCAGTCCGCCAAACCGGACGTAAGCCCAACCCAGCGCCACCACCATCAGGAACGACGGAATGACGAATGCAATGCCGACCAAGGTCGCCCCGACGATGCGGTAATGCACATAGCCGAGATAGATGGCGAGCTGCGCGGCCAGCGGCCCGGGTGCCAGCTGCGCCAGCGCCAGGCCTTCCTTGTAATCGGCATCGGTAATCCACTTGCGTTCATCCACCAGGTCCCGGTGCATGTAGCCGGCGAGGGCTACGGGGCCTCCAAAGCCCAGCGTACCCAGGCGCAACATATAGAGCACGAGTTGCCAGAGCGTATAGCCTATTCGCTCAGCCGCTGGCATGTCGGGGACATTGGTTTGCTGCAGGTTGCTCATCAGATTAGCTCCGAGAACCTCGCCATTCATGGCGGGGAGTGAAAGGAGCGCCGCCGCCAGGCGGCATTCCCACGTTAGAATGTGCGGCATGATTCTCGTCTACCGCTACCGGGTGAAGTCGCTCAACGGCCTGCTCAACAAGCAGAGCCGAGCGGTGAACTACGTCTGGAACTTCTGCAATGACACGCAGAAGCACGCGCTCAAATGGGGTAAGAAGTGGCCGAGCGGGTTCGATCTGAACGTGCTGACCACCGGCAGCAGCAAGGCGCTCGGCATCCATTCCGGCACGGTCAACGCGACGTGCGAGCAGTACGCGAAATCGCGCAGCCAGCATCGCCGTCCTTACCTGCGATACCGCGGCAGGAAGTGCCTCGGATGGGTGCCCCTGAAAGGCCGCGATCTGAAACGAGAGGGCGAGGCGTTTCGCTTTGCCGGCAATACCTTTCGCGTGTTCAACAGCCGCCTGTTGCCCGAAGGCAAGATCAAGGACGGCACAAACTTTGCGCAGGATTCGCGCGGGAACTGGTTTCTCAACATCGTGATAGAGGTGGCTGATGTGCCGGCACGCCCGATTCAAGCTGGCGTCGGCATCGACCTTGGTCTGAAGGACTTCGCCACGCTCTCGACCGGCGAGAAGCTTTCCAATGACCGGTTTGGCCGGCATGCCGCCGAAAGACTGGCCAAGGCGCAGCGTGCGCGCAAGCACAAGCGGCATATCGCCAAGCTGCATGCCAAGGTGGCGAATGCCCGCGCCGACTTCCAGCACAAGCTCGCGCTCGATCTCGTCCGGCGCTTCGATTACATCGCAGTCGGCAACGTGTCGGCTTCGAAACTCGCCAAAACCAGGATGGCGAAGAGCGTCTACGACGCATCCTGGTCGTCCTTCCGGGACAAGCTCCGCTACAAAGCGATTGCGCACGGGGCCACGTTTGAGGAAGTGAACGAAAGTGGTTCTACCCAGTCCTGTTCGGCGTGCGGTTCGAAAGACAGCACGACGCGGCCGAAAGGTATCGCAGGACTGCGAATAAGAGAGTGGACCTGTAGTGGCTGTGGTGTCGTGCATGACCGTGATACCAATGCTGCGCTGAACATTCTCCGATGCGGACGTGCATCGCCAGGTGTGGGAATCCCCTGCCTCTAGGCCGGGGAGGACGTCAAGGATCGTCCTTGAGGTAGGTTCAATGACCCCTAGCGTTTTCGGTTGCTCAAGAAATGGGCATGCAGGGAATCGAGCACCAGGCCGGTTTCGGCCAGCAGCGCATCGTCATCGGCCAGCCGTTCACGGGCGCCGGCCAGAATCGCCTCGAACCCGCTCGCTTCCGGGACGGTCGGTCCGCCGACATCCAGCGCATGGACCATCCCCGCCAGACGCTGCAATCCTGGATTTGCCTCGAGGGCAAAGCTGGCCAGCAACACCTCGAAGGAAACCTTTTCACCGACATGGGTGAATGTCGCGCCGTCGAAATCGAAGCCCAGGGCGTCGGCGGGACAGTCACCGGGGGTTTCGAGCCACAGGAAACGAGCATGGGGATCGATAAAGCGCTGGATCAGCCACGCGCAAGCCACCCGGTCGACCCAAAGATGGCGGCGTGTCGCCCATAGCCGCCCCTGGTATTGCATGGGGTCGCGTCGCGCGATGGCCCCTGCGGCGGGGTGCGGCTCGCCCGGCGACAGGATTGTTTCAATGGCGCCCGTGAAGTCCCGCCACTGTGCCTCGGCGCGCAAGGACGCCTCGTTGGGAAAGAAGTCGATCTTGCGGATCGCCTCGTAGATGCGGCCGAGCCGTCGCTGCAGGCGATTGAGTTCGGCTTCACTTAGACTGGAAAGCGTCTGGCGGGCTTCCGAGACGGACGCGAGGAGTTCGGCGTAGTCGCTCGATCTGTCGAACAACGCGCGGTAGGCGGCAGCGTCGTCGTCCTCTTGGGGCTGCACCGTCAACAGCCAGGCCTGGCCGTCCTGCTGCTGTGTATCGTCGGCCAGTTCGCGGAACTGTTCCACTTGCTCGGCGCCGGCCGGCAGCAGATAAGCCCCGTCGCGCAAGGCGGCGCCGCCTAACGCCTTGAGCGTGCGCCAGATCCGCATGCGGGCGGTCGCACCCGATGTGGGAAGGCTGACGATCAGCAGGATCCAGGAGTCTTGGGACGTGGTCATGGAAGGCAGCATAGGGTTCCATCGCACAGGTTTCAATGATGTAGAGATCATTACAAAAACTGGGCCGATTGGGAGGCGGTCCCTCGAATCCCAATGGATCGGCATCGCCGCTGCCCGGGTTCGCCCGCGCAAACCACGGGACAGACCAGCCCGAAAGACCGGATCCGGTGTTACTCGCGCCGCACAAATCGGGCGCGGAAGGCTCCGCTGGCGTCAACGGTTTTGAACACTGGTTTTGCTTTGGTAAGGACGTGCGTGCGGTAAATGGCTCGTCGCGGAAATCCAGTCCCAGGATAGTCAGACATCGTTGGCCAGGCCGCAAACGTAAGGGATGTGGATCATCTTGCGCACCATTGACATCCCGCCAACGGGGAATTTCCAGCCCTCTCTCGTCTTGTTGACGCCGATTAGCCGGCGTAAAGCCGGCACGCAATTTCGAGTAGCTTGGCGCAGACGACCAGCCAATGCATCCCGCCCTCCGGAAGCGCGAGACAAAACGTACCGGGTGCGCGGCGGCTTTGCGAGCGTCAACCTATTGCAAGGTACAACTCCCTATAAGCCCCAACGAGGTCATCGAGGCTGAACGAGCGGTTCAAACCGCTCGGATTTGGCAGGACCCACACTTTCGACCCGCCGAACATAGCGTTCTGGCGTCCCCACAAGACGTGCCGCTGACCTGAAATGGCTGCGTATGCGGCCTTCCCCAGGAAGGCGATATAGGTGGGGCGATAAAGCTCGATTTTCTTCAGTAACGCCGAAGTCGACTCAAGGAATTCGTGCGGTGAAAGCTGATCGGCCCGCGCCGTAGGCCGGCCAACAGCTGTTGTCAATCCGCACCGATGGGCGAGCAGGTCCCGGTCGTTTTCGGCACGCATCAGCTCTGGCGTGAAACCGGCCAAATGTAGGGCGCGCCAGAAACGGTTGCCATTTCCTTCAAAATGGTGGCCCGTTGCCACCGCTCTCATGCCGGGATTTATTCCACAAAAAACGACCGCCAGGCCTTCCGATATTGCGTCTGGAAGTGACGTCAACGAAACTGTCCCGGGTGCGCAGGTAGCCATTTGTGTGCGGTTTCAACCGGCGAGCATCTTCCCGTTAAGGAGAATGTGCAGCGTTCTGACAAAGAGAATCACAATCGCGAGGCTCAGCATGGCGAGCAGGATGATTGCAATCACCTTCAGGGGCCAGGCCTGGACGAACATCGCGTATTTCAGCGCGGCACACGCCAGCGCTGCCATCGGAAAGCTGATCGCCCACCAACCGGTAGCAAACGGAATTCCCCTGCGAAACACCTTGGGTGCCAGTGTGAGGAATACGAAAAGACCGAAGTAGAACAGCAACCCGGAGAAGGTATCGACGTGCTGCGTAAAGTTGGTGTAGGCAAGAAAGCCCACTTCGAACGGCGCCATCAGGATTAGCAGCGAAGGGACCATGCCGGCGGGCAGCGGCTCGTGGTGAATCATTCGCGACATGATCATCGTAAAGAACAACAGGGCAATCATCGTTCCCACGGCCAGCGCGAACATGTTGACCTCATGCGCCCACGGCATTGGCATGGTCCCGCCGGCAACGGCGATATCCAGCGTGGCCACACCCGGGATGAACCAGGCGGGAACTGCGTGCGCGGCGTCGATCTTTCCCCGCAGCAGCCGGCCCGCAATCGCGAAACAGAGCGCGAGCGTGAAAATCGTACCTGCCGCCCACATGACTTCGGCGAGCGTCTGGCTCCGTTGGGCAACGACCGAGGAAAGCAGCAGGATAGCGATCGTGATCGTGCCGAAGAAATTGCCGGCGACGGGATGCCGGTATTCGGCGACGACCGCCTCAGGATGTTTGACTGCCTTGAAGAGATAGCCCGCGCTCAGCACGACGAATACAACCAGGGCGAGGATGCCGGCCGCTTCAGAGATCAGCGGAGTCACCCCAAATTCGTGGCTGGCCTGGCGCCACGCAATAGACAGTCCGGCAATACCCATTACCGACGCAAACAGGTTGACTGGCAGGTTTCTGATGGAAGCGGTTGTTCGCAAGGACTGCGGATGGGGACTCGAAAGCGTTGACACAGCACATTCTCCTGATTCTTGGGGACCCGGGACGTGGCGGCCAGAAAGCAGCCGATCAAGAGGCCGCGAATCGTTTGCCTCCTCGCTTGTCGGGGGGATTCGGCGGATAGTATTCTCTTCCACCGATGAAGATAATCTGTCATTATCGGGAATCATCCTCCCAAAAAATGAGAACATGGCTGATCGCTTCGAATCCATGTCGATCCTGGTGGCCGTGGTCGAAGCAGGCAGTTTTTCCGCCGCGGCGCGCCAACTCAAGATGCCGCTCGCAACGGTGAGCCGCAAGGTTGGAGACCTGGAGTCGCACCTGAAAACCCGACTCCTGCATCGCTCCACCCGACAGCTTGCTCTCACCGAAGCCGGGCAATCGTATGTCGCCGCATGCCGGCGCATTCTCGAGGAAGTGGGAGAGGCGGAGCGTGCGGCGTCCGGGGAATACGCGGCGCCCAAAGGCGAGCTGGTCATCACTGCACCCCTCGTCTTCGGACGCCTGCACGTCTTGCCCGTGGTCGCGGAATTCCTCAAGACTTATCCGGACATCGATGTGCGGATGGTGCTGACCGACCGCGTGGTGCCTCTTCTTGAAGAGCACGTCGACGTCGCATTGCGGGTTGCCGAACTGCCCGACAGCAGTTTCATCGCGGCACGGATTGGCACGGTGCGTCGGGTGGTGTGCGCAAGCCCCGCCTATTTCGCTGAACACGGCACGCCGACGAGCCCCCTTGAGCTCGCCGCGCATGCGTGCATTACATTCGAACAGATGGCATCCAGGCAGGTCTGGAGCTTCATGTCGGGCAAGTCGGAGATCGCGGTGCCGGTCCGTTCGCGGCTTGCCGTCAGCACTGCCGAAGCCGCAATCGATGCGGCGGTGGCCGGCGTCGGGATTACTCGCGTGGTGTCCTATCAGATGGCGAGCGCGTTGCGTGCCGGCGCACTCAAGATCGTGCTCGCACCGTTTGAGCCGGCGCCGTGGCCCATCAGCCTTGTGCACACCGGACAGGGAATCCTGCCGCTGAAGTTGCGCGCTTTTCTTGATTTCGCCACGCCGCGGTTGAAGGCCCGGGTGGTGGAGGTGGGGGTCTGACGTTTGCAGGTCGGGGGGCGTTGCAGGTGGGGCGGGAACGGTCGTCGCCGTCGATGGTCGTTCACGGCCATGAAGGGACCCTCGTCCGATACGCCGTCGAGACATTCACATGGCAGCTCCACTCAGCAAGCGGTCGTTCGATCGCCGAGAAACGGCGTCGCGTCATCGGCCGACAGGACCATGCAGCAGACGAAAGAAGAATGCGGGTGTTGGCTCGGGAGCCGCCTTGGCAGGGGAGTGCCGATGACCAGTGGGCAGAGTCCTAAGTCATTGATGGGGTTGGGAATCTGACCATCCGCCTGTGTCTTTCGATCCTAAAAAGGGACGCGAGAGGAACCTGCTCTACGCTGCGATAAACCAGGCGCGCAACGAGAAAGGCGTGAACATCCCGGACGTGAAGATCAAACGGCCGAAGACACCCGCCGCACGCACGCGACGCCGACAGGCCGGCGAGTTGGACCGCATCCTCCAGAGCAGCGAGCGCAGCCGCAGCAAGAACCTCAAGCCGGCCATCCTGCTCGCCATCGAGAATCGCACCTCGATTTACCGGTGGCTCAAAGCTGCCTGCGGGCGCCGAAAGGGGGAACGCGCGCTGGCCGCGCGGCGGGCCTGCCAAGCTCACAGCGCGCCAGCAAGCGCAGGTGTTGCGCTGGATTAACGGCAAGGGCCGGGCCGTCGGTTGGTACATATCAGGCTCCGCTGCCTGCAGGGGGAATCCCGCTGACACAGGACAACTCCGTGGCCGGCAAGTGCAGCATTCAAGCTACCAATGCCACCGGTACTGTCAGCACCCAGCAGGTCACTGTGACCACGTCGGGCGTGGTCCAGACTTTGCATTCTGATTGACGGGTGGCCGAGCTGCCACCCACGCTCACTGAAAGAGAAACAACGATGAAATTCCTTTGGAGGGCGGCGCTGGCCGCTGCGCTGTTGACCGGATGCGCCGTCTACACGCCCGGAGGGGCGGAGGAGCAGTAGTGGCCCCAGCCTCCGCTGTAGTCGATCCAGGCCCCGACCCCGGCGGATTTTGTCCTCCTGGACAAGCAAAGAAAGGGCGTCGCTGACGAGGCAGCTAAGAATCGGTTGAAAGCCGCCTTCGGGGTCAGCACGCCAGGCAGCCACTTGGGCTAACTGCAGGCACTGGCCGTGAGATGCCATCGCAATTGGCATCACAACCAGGCGCTATGCCACTGGCGATGTTGATCAGCATTATGCCGTCGGGTTCATTCAGGCGGGTCGAACTCCACCTTGATCGTGCCGCTGCGGATCGCCTCTTTGAACCTGGCATGATCGGCCTCGTTCTGGTCGGCGTACAGAAGCGAGAACGTGGCGATCGCCTTGTCGAACGCATCGCTCTTGCCCAGATATCCGGTAATGAGGGACGGATCGCCGGAGCGCGCGTGTGACAGCGCAAGTGACTGTCCGCACCAGTCGGCGAAGCCCAGCATTTCCACCTTGCCAAAGGTCTCGATGACAGGCTTGACCTTGATGTCGCGCAATTGGCGCAGATAGTAGTCGTACCCCAGCTCCCCCTTTGTCCAGCCGAGAAACATATCACTTGCGGGCTGCATCAGCCGATAACCATTGACGACAAGTTGCCCATGATTGCGATAGACGCTCTTTCCCGCATAGGCTTCCAGCACCGAGGCGCGCGCCTCCTTGACCTGGAGGAAGAGCGGATCGCCCGCGCCGTCCATCAGCAGGACAACCCAGCAGCGGGTCCCTACGCTTCCCACCCCCACCACCTTGATGGCTTCATCCACGATCCGGTAGCGGTCGATGAGGACGCGCTGGGCTGGCGTCAGGCTTTCCCGATAGCGGTTGATGGCCTTCTTGACAGCAGACTCAAGTGTTCCGGGTTTTTGGCCTTGCGGATGAAAGATCGTGGGCCGTTCGTCCTTGATGATGGCCGAGTCGCCTGTGCCGGAAGCGAGTTTCGGGAACAGTTCTTCTGCCAGGCTGTGTACACGTTCTTTTTCCACTCTCCTGATGACGCGGCGGCGCAGCGCCGGATCGGCTATTGAGGCGATCAGCCCTTCCGCCTCTATCGCGTGGTACCAGAGATCCAGCGATTTCATTTCGCTGAAAGTCGCCATGTTCTCGCGGTACGAACGCACACAGGCGAGAACGGCATCCTTTGCGATGGAGTCGCCTAGCCCGTTGTCACGGCTTGCAATCACGAAACTGGCGGCAAGACGCTTTAGATCCCAGTCCCACGGCGCAGGGAGAGTCTCGTCAAGATCGTTGATCGCAAAAATGATGTTGCGCTCCGCGGTCGCGAAGCCGCCGAAATTCATGAGGTGTGCGTCGCCGCAACACTGCACGTGTATTCCCGGGGTCGGCAGGGAGGCGAGATCATTCGCCATGTTCAGCGCGGCGCCACGATAAAACGTGAATGGCGACTGAACCATGCGTCCGTGTCGAAGCGCAAGCAGTTCCGGCAGGCGACCTTCGTCGGCTTGCTGGACGAGGTGGACGGGCTCGGCACGGTCGGCAGCGGGCTTCCACATGCCGTGCAAATGACGCGGACACTTTTCCCGAAGGCTTTTTCCCAGCGCACGCCGCTCTTTCCTCGAGCGAAAAGGCGTCCCCGAAACATCCGCAGTGGATTCTTTTGGCGTGGCATCCGTAACGTTGCTCAACTGGCTTGTTTTCATGACAGACTCCACGCTTACGCTCCATTTAAATAACAATGGCACGTGACCAGTGCTCGAGGTTGATGCAGCTCAAGTGACCTGTAGAGCGAGCAGCCGAACGCGGCTGACCAAGCACATAGTGATGCTGCACAAGTGCCAGATGCATCATGTGCGGATTGATCAGCCACCCGCCCAATGACCCTGCCTCGATTCCACGTACAGCAGGGGTTTGCTAATTTTCTGTTGGCAGCCCAATCAGGCCTGGGTCAGCGACATCACGTTCGTGGCCACCGACGAAGGCTGGCTGTTCCTGGCGGCGATCCTGGATCTGTCCAGACGGCGCATCGTGGGCTGGTCAATGTCCGAGCGAATGCAGGCCGATCTGGTCTGCCAGGCCTTGCGCAGTGCTTGCTGGCAACGCAAACCGCCACCCGGGCTGCCACTACACTCGGCGGGAGCCAGTATGCAAGCCGGGCCTACCGGGCATTGGCCACCAAGTTCGGGATGCAAGTCTCGATGAGCCGGCGCGAGATACCCAGTCGGTTGGCCGCCGGCGGCAACTCGGCGCCGGCAAGTAGCCAATGAAAGTACTTCAGCATGCACTACACCGGCGAGCACCATGCGTGGTAACCGCGCGACGCGGGCGGATGTGATCTTGCGACGGCCATCCTTTCTCCTCGCGGCGGGATCAACACCGAAGGCCTAAAGATAATTTGCGGCGGATCAATTTACGTCGCGATTGCATACATATATTAGAAAAGGGCTACACGCGACATTGGACGGTGATTGCGGAGTACCGCATTGACCGCCTGACAGATCCATGTGAGATTGATTTTGTACGCAGATTCCTTGCATTGGCTCAAGCCAGTCTCGCGGCTCTGTCATGGACCCGAATATCGCCAGCATAGGTGGAGTGATCGAGGTCGCGTCCGGATTTCGGCAAAAAGACGTACGGCATCTGGTCCATGAAGACGGCGCAAGAACAAGACAAACAGCCATGAAACTGCCACGGCACAAAGCCTTCTGCTGCAGCACTGCCCGCCTCCTTGGCCGGGTCGTCCGGGATTTCCGCGTCTGGCTTGGGGTGTGCGCACTACTTTCTGGCTGCACATCACTGGGCCCCACGACCATTGTTGCGGACCGATTCGACTACAGTGCGGCGATCGCCGACTCCTGGAAGCAGCAAACGCTGCTGAACATCGTCAAGCTACGCTACATGGACCTGCCAGTGTTCGTGGACGTGGCCTCTGTTGTCAGTGGCTATTCGCTGCAAGCAGGTGTGTCTGTGAGCGGCACCCTTTCAACGCAGAAGGCGGTGCAGGGCAATTTTCTTTCCTCGGGGGTACAGGGCGTCTATACAGACCGTCCCACCATCACCTATGCGCCGGCGACCGGCCAGAAATTTGTGCGTGGGCTGATGGAACCCATTGATCCCAAGAACATCTTCTTCATGCTCCAGAGCGGCTTTGCTGCGGACTTTGTACTGAGCATGGCAGTGGAGTCGCTCAACGGCGTGCGCAACCGCTCGACGGCTGCGGGGGCGATGCGGGAAGCGGATCCGGCATTCCTGCAGGCAATTGCGCTGCTGCGCGATGTACAGGCTGCCGGTGCGTTCGCAATGCGCGTGGAGGAGGACAAAGTCAAAGGTTCTACGGCCGTCCTCTTCTTCCGGCGCGAGGACATGCCGGTCGATATTGTGGAAAAGGTGACCGAGATCCGCCGCCTGCTTAAAATGCCCGCCGGGCCGCAAAAGTTCACGCTCAGGTATTCCCCGGCCCGCGGCGCAGATGACGAACTGACGGTGAACACCCGCTCGATGCTGCAAATCATGGGCGCCTTTTCCAGCTATATCGACGTCCCGGAGGAACACCTGAGGCAACACAGCGCACTACCGCCCGTCGCGCAGAGCACCGCAGAGACGCAAGAAACCGGCGTACGGATCCACAGCAGTAAGGAGAAGCCCGCAGATGCGTATGCGACCGTACGCTACCGCGAGTACTGGTTCTGGGTTGACCAGGGTGACCTGAAAACCAAACGCGCTCTCTCAGCCATCATGCTGTTTTTCACGTTGGCAGATACTGGCAGTAAGGAGGCACTGCCGCTGGTCACCATTCCCGCACAATAGCAGGGTAAGGTGATCAGGGTTGCCGTGAAAATATGGGGACGACCAAGGCACGAGGAACAAGCAATCCGGTCTTCCAATCGTTTTCAGAACAGAGTTCACGGCGAAAAAGCCCGATGCCACCATCGGCGCTTGTTGCGATTTCGGGGGCGGTGAAAACGGTGCATTCTCCGCGGGCCTGCTGAACGGATGGACGGCAACAGGAACGCGGCCGGAATTCAAACTCGTTACCGACCTCGGCACCGGTGCGTTGATTGCGCCCTTCATCTCAGAATTCCAGTGTCTAGCGCCAGGAGCGGCTCCTGCCGCTCCTGAGTTTTTGCGAATGGGCTCTGTAGCTCAGCGGCCGCGATCCCGCGTGGCTTCGATGACGCTCGCCTTCTGGGCTTCAGTCATCTGGTGCCACAGGCCGATCTCCGCCAGCGTGCGGCGGCATCCCTGGCAATAGCGGGCTGCGCTATCCATCCTGCAGATGTTCACGCAGGGGTCGGCGATGGGCTGCGCGCCGCCAACGCACCCTGCATCGCTCATATCACCGTACCGCCGTTTGGGCTTATGATCTGGCCGACGAGATAGTGCTCACCCGCCAAGTATGTGGCCAGCGAGGCGTATTCTTCGACAGTGCCGAGCCGACCAGCGGGAATGACCTGCCACAACTGATTGCACTTCTCTTCGCCGGCCGCCTGGAGGTACCGAGCAAAGTCATCCGTGAGCACGCCACCCGGCGCGATGGCATTGACGAATATGTTGGCCCCGGCCACCTCGGCCGCCACGGCCTTGGTGAAGGCAATGACGGCGCCCTTGGTCGCGCTGTAGTGCGGGCTGTGTGCGCTCATGGCCGAGATGCCCGCAATGGACGCGATATTGACAATCCTGCCGTAGCGCTGCGGCTCCATGCGCTTCAACGCCTCGCGCGTGCAGTAGAACACGCCGTGCACGTTGACGCCCCAGTACCGCATCCATTCGTCATCGCTCATCTGGCTGGTGAACTGCAACGACTGGCGCGGCACCGGCGTGGTGAGGTAGGCGTAGTGCTTGTTGCGGCGGGCCTCGTCCTCCGGCTGCACCGGCACCAGCGCCGCGTTGTTGACGAGGATGTGCACCGTGCCGAAGGCTTCATCGATGGCACGGAACATCGAGGCGACCTGCTTGCTGGACGACACGTCGCATTGCAGGGCGAGGCAGCGCGCCCCGGATGCCTCGACGGCCTCGCGGGCCTGCGCGAGGATGACCGGGTCGATGTCGCAGATCGCCACGGTGGCGCCGGCGTTGCCGAATGCCGTCGCGATGGCCCTGCCAAGGCCCCGGCCGGCGCCGGTGACCAGTGCGACGCGCCCTTCCAGGTTCTTGCTTGCTTGGTTCATGATCTTTACGATTGCGTGGTGGGTTGAACGGTGGCACCCGCGATCGTCGCCTTGCTTGCGGCGCGAGCGGCGCAGGCGAAGAAGAGGACCGAACTGATGGCCAGGATGTCGGTGGCCAGCAGGACCTTGGTGAGCGGAGCGGACACGCCCCGGGCACCCAGCACGTCCACGGCCCAGCCGCTGCCAAGGTTGCCGATGGCGATGGCGAACACGTTGATGCACAGCATCGTGAAGCCCGTGACGGTGGCGCGGGTGTTCTCCGGCACCATGCTCATCGTGGCCGCGTTGACCGAGGCATACAGCGCCAGCGGCAGGAAGAAGCCCGCGCACAGGCCGACATACAGGACCAGCGAATCGGGGCTGGCGAAGCGGGCGGCAATCATGGCCGGACCGCACAGCACGACGAGCAACACCATCAGCGATGCGTGCGCGCCAGACATCCGCCTCGCCACACGATCCCCCAGCACGCCGCCCGCGATGGATCCCAGCGTGCCGAACGCCAGTTGCAGCAGGCCGATACGCGTCGCGACGGTCGCCGCATCCATGCCACGCTCCTTGACCAGCCAGAGCTGGGTGAACGACAGCGCGGCAAAGACCATGTGCACCAGCACGAAGCCGACGATGATGTTACGCATTGTGCTGTTCTCCCGCATGATGCCGAGCACCTTCGTCATCTGCTTCAGGAAGGGCGCGCCGCGCTCATGCGCCAGCGACTGGCTGCGATCTTCCTTCAGGAAGGCCAGCAGCACCGCGATAGCCACCCCCACCGCACCCAGCACATAGAACGTGTCACGCCATCCGATGGAAGCGCCAAACGTACCGGCGAGCAGGAAGCTGCAGCCCACACCCAACGGAATCCCCATGAAGAAGACACCCATTGCCATGCTGCGGCGCTCCTGCGAAAACAGTTCGGCGAGCAACGCGACCGCGGCCGGCACCAGGGCAGCCTCGCCGCTTGCCACGAAGAACCGGGCCACGACAAGCTGCTCGAAGCTCTCGGCGTGCCCGGAAGCCCAGGTGCAGAGACTCCAGATCAGCACGCCGGCGGCGATCACGCGGGTGCGGCTGAACCGGTCGGCAAGCGACCCCATGAAGACCGCCATCCCGCCAAAGCTGAGCACCCACACCGCACCGGCCAGGAAGCCGTACTGGGCATTGTTGAGGCCGATGTCCGCGATGATCTGCGGCGAGAATGCCAGCAGCATGTTGCGATCGATATGCGCCAGCAAATGGATCACCATCAAGCCGGCCAATACGGCATTAGGGCTGCGTTTCCAAAACATCATCTGTCTCCACGTCATTCTCTTGACCGGTAGCGCCGGCCAGGGCGCGATACGTCGTCGCGCCCCTCAGGTTTCTTGCTCCAGGAATCAGGCCACCTTGCGCAGCGGCACGCCACGCTGGGCAGACTTGCGGTTGGGCACCATGCCCAGTCGCGCCAGGGTCTCATCCGCGTCCTTGTAGAACGTGCCGGTCCGGTAGATGCGGTGGGCGTCCTCGCCACTGGCGACCTCGCGGTTCAGCTCGCGGGCGATGCGGACCATCTTCTCCACCTGCTGGACCGACGTGGCGCGCTTGCCGTCCGGGCCGAACAGCGTGTCTTCGATACCCACGCGCACGTGCATGCCCAGGGCAATGGCCATGGTCGTCATCGGCACGACGTTGCGGTGCAGCGTCTCGATCGTCAGCACCGCGCCGTCCAGCGTGCGGCGCGCGAACTCGATCATGTCGGCCGGATGCAGGCCGGCCGCCCCGCCACCGATCGCCACGTAGTTCAGGACCAGCGGGCCGCTGTACACGCCGCGGCGGATCAGGCGCTCGACGGTCTCCAGTTGCGTGAGATTGCCGAGCATGAAATGCGGCTGGATGCCATTCGCAACCAGGCGCCTGATATGTTCCTCGTGCCACGACGGATTCGACGGGATGACCATGTCCCGGTAGGCGGCCTGGAGCGCCGGATTGATCAGCGAAGTACCGGCGGCATCGGCCGCGGTCGTCAGCTCCATGATGTTCATCTGGTTGGTATTGATCGCCACCGTCACCTGGTCGGGACGCGGCGTCAGTTCGGCCAGCATGTGGCGTGTGTCATCGTTGAGCCACTTGGCTGCCTGGGACTTGTCTTCCGGCGCGAAGGAGATCGAGCCGCCGACCTGCAGCACCATCTTGGGCACCGCCTCGCGCAGGCGTGCCAGCAGTTCATTGAACATCGACAGGCGCTTGCTGCCTTTGCCGTCGGCCTCGCGCACGTGCACGTGCAGCACCGTGGCGCCGGCGTGGTAGCAGTCGACCGCCTTCTGGACCTGTTCGTCCATGGTCACGGGCACATCGTCTGAATCGCCCGGTACCCATTGCGGCCCATAGGGCGCGACCTGGATCACAAGCTTTTCCTGGTTTTCGGGAAGGAGGGAGTCGTCAAGAAAGTGCATGGTGTCTCTCGTCTGTCGTGAGGTAAGTAGGGGGTGTCCTGGCTCAGGCGGCGGCCTTCTCGGCGGCGCGCTTCTCGCGCTCCAGGGCCGCCAGTTCCTCCAGCAGAATGGGCGCGCCCAGGCTGCTGGAGTGGATCCCCAGCACGCTGACGGCCTGCAGCACGGCCGCGATCTCCTCCTTGGTGGCGCCAAGCTCCAGCGCTCTGCGGATATGACGGCGGGTTCCCGGCGCGTACATGTGGGTGCAGGACGCATCCACGGCGATCGCGATGAACTCCACCACCTTCGGCTCAAGCACGCCCGACAGGATCGGGTGCATTCCCATCACCATGAATTTCTCGGCCCAGACCGGGTCGAGTTCGGCAAACGCGTCCCAGGCGGGATTCCAGTTGCCAGTTGCGCGCAGCCGATCGCAAAGGGGTGTGGCGCTTTCGCCAGCTTGGATGCTCATCATGTGTCTCCGGTATGTCCTGTTGGTGCCTTTCACGGCGTAGCGGCCTTGCGCGCTCGCCCTTGCTGGAAGTATCGGCGAATGGCCCGCGCAAATTTGATAAAAGGCGACATTGGATTTACAATTCACGACATTCGGGAAAACGCCATGTCCTATCAGCTACGCAGTGCCAGCCTGACCAACTACGAGGAGGTTGCCCGTTCATTGGGGCTGAACCCGCAGGCGCTTCTCCGCGCGGCGGGAATCAGCCTGACGGCGCTGATCAACCCGGACATGCACATTTCCGCGGTGGCAGTCAGCCGTCTGCTCGAGGCTTCCGCGCGGGCGGCCGGCGTGGAGGATTTCGGGCTTCGCATGGCGGAAACGCGGGAGCTCGCGAACCTTGGGCCGCTTGCCTTCGTGATGCGCGAAGAGCCCACGCTACGTCGCGCGCTGGACTCGATGGCGCGCTATCTGCGCCTGCATAACGAGGCAATCGCCACGCGTATTGAAGACTTGGATGACCTTGTGGTCATCCGGCAGATCGCGCTTATCGGCGCCGCCGGGAATTCACGCCAGTCGGCGGAGCTCATCGTGGGTGTGCTGTACCGGGTGCTGGCACGCTTTCTCGGCGACAAGTGGAAGCCCCGGAGCATCTGCTTTACCCATGCCGCACCGGCCAGCACTGCTACGCACCAGCGCGTATTTGGCATGCCCGTGCAGTTCAACCAGGAATTCGATGGCCTGATCTGCCAGGCGTCGGACCTGGACGCGCCTCTTCCCTCCTATGACGTGGCAATGGCGCGCCAAGTGCGCCAATATCTCGACACCATGCTCGTGCAATCCAATGCCACCACAGCGGACAAGGTGCGGAACCTCGTCTTGGTGCTTCTGCCGTCGGGCGGCTGCACGATCGAACGGGTGGCGGAACATCTCGGCATGGACGCCCGCACAGTTCAACGCCGCCTCGCGGCTCGCGGGGAAAGCTATTCAGCGATCTTGCATGGGGTGCGGAAGGAACTCGCCATGCGCTACATCGAGAATCGGGAGCGCCCGCTCTCCGAGGTCGCCATGCTGCTCGGATTCGGATCGCTGAGCGCCTTCTCGCGATGGTTTGCCGGGCAGTTCACAGTCAGTGCGTCAAGATTGCGTGACTCGGAAGCAGAGCGAAGCGACGAGCCATCGTCCTGATGTCGCCAACTGCCTGACGCCACGCCAGGCAGTGGAAAAGAGGGCATCACGGCGCGCCATGCACTACATTAACTTACCGATGGAGAGGGTACCGGAACTCGGCGCGCCCCCAGTGCTTGCGACTGTTGAGGTCGAGAGACCGAATTGGAACCAACTCCCGTCGTTCTTTCAACGGCTAGCGAACGGCGGACAAGGGCTACCGGCTGGACGGTTTCAAATGCCTTATGTGCGGTGGGCAACGTTCAAGATGCAACAGCAGCCGCAAGTCGGCTTGTCGGTTATGAGCGGTATTGATAGGCTGTCATAGTCCCACCTGCCCGATAGCATGCTGCGATCCAGAAGTCCGCCATGCGGCGAGCGCGATAGATGAGGAGGCGGAGATGGCAAATGACAAGGAATCGGGATCCGCGCTGACACGCCGGGAGTTCCTGCGCACGGCCGGAGTGGGAGCCGTTGCGTTGAGCCTTGCCTCAGCCGAGAGCACGCAGGCCGCAGCGCCCGGTGCCGACAAGCCAGCACCCGTCACGGGAGGCCGCCCGGCAGGCCCGTTTAACATTCTCCTCATCCTTGTCGATCAGGAGCGCCATTTTCGGCCAGGGGAGCTGCCAGCGGACTATCGTTTGGCCGCACACGAGCGCCTGGTGAAGAGCGGCACGACGTTCGTTAACCATCAGATCAACTCGTGCGTCTGTACGCCATCCCGCTCCGTGCTTTACGCGGGGCAGCACATCCAGCAGACGCGGATGTTCGACAACACGAACTTCCCTTGGATCAGCAGCATGTCAACCGATATCCGGACGCTCGGCGACATGCTTCGCGACGCAGGCTACTACACTGCGTACAAGGGCAAGTGGCATCTCACCAAGGAATTCGAAACGGTCAACAAGCTCGGCACACCGACCAAGATCTTTACCGCCGAAATGGAAGCCTATGGCTTCTCCGATTACGTCGGCATTGGCGACATCATTGCCCACACGAGCGGCGGTTACTTGCACGACGGGGTGATTGCCGCAATGGGCGTGAGCTGGCTGCGCGGAAAAGGCCGCGAGCTGGCTGCACAGGGAAAGCCATGGTTCCTCGCGGTCAACCTGGTCAACCCGCATGACGTGATGTTCTACGACACTGACGCTCCCGGAACTGAGGTCCAAGCACGGCGCGGACTCACGCATGTCGCCCGCGCCCCGGTGGACCCGCTGTATGCCAGGCAATGGGGCTTCGCGCTTCCGGCAAGCCGGACGCAGGCTCTCGATGCGCCGGGGCGCCCGCCAGCGCACCGCGATTTCCTTCGCTCTCACGATGCTCTGGTCGGAGCCATTCCAAACGAGGACGCGCGCTGGCGTCGGCGGCACAACTACTACCTGAACTGCATGCGCGATGTCGACCGCAATATTGCAGCCATTCTGGCCGAACTCGACGCTGGAGGCCTCACCGACAAGACCATCGTCATACTGACGTCCGACCACGGCGACATGGATGGTGCCCACCAGCTCCACGCAAAGGGCGCGGTCTCGTATCGGGAGCAGAACAACGTCCCGCTGATCATCGCTCACCCCGCCTATCAGGGTGGCAGACAATGCCGCGCAGTAACGTCGCACCTGGACATCGCGCCGACATTGGTTGCAATGACTGGCATTGGCGCCGACAAGCGTGCTGCCATCGTTAAGGGGCTTGCAGGGAAGGATTTCTCGGGGCTGCTCGACGCGCCTGACAAGGCAGGTCCGGAGGCCATCCGCGATGGCGCGCTGTTCTGCTACAACATGCTCGCCTATATCGATGGCGACTTTCTTTTCAAGGCCGTGGACTACCTGCAGAAAGGCGGCAAGCCGGACCAGCTCAAGAGCGCGGGCATCCGGCCCAACCTGATGAAGCGAGGCGCGGTACGTTCGGTCTACGACGGACGCTACACCTTCGCACGGTACTTCTCGCCCAAGCAGCACAACCGGCCGACGACGCTGGAAGAGCTCAACCGATTCAATGACTTGGAGCTTTACGATCTGCAGACCGACCCGTTCGAGATGCACAATCTGGCGGCAGACAGCAGCCGCCGCGAGCTTCTTCTCACAATGAACGAGAAGCTGAACCGGTTGATCGACGCTGAAGTCGGTGAAGACCGTGGGCAAATGCTCCCCGGTGGCATCGATGCAGGGTGGGATGTAACGGCGGAAACCATGGCCGGCGCATGATGCGTCTGGGATGATTCCTGGGGATCAAATTCGTGGCCCCCAATGCTCCCTCCAACTAGACCGAGGCGAGCGACGGTTGTGCCTCGGAGGCGATCGTTGCGGTGTCCCAGGTCCGAATGGCGGTTCAGGGTCGGGAAGAGCCGATGCGGCAACCTGATGGCGGAGGTCCCTTCCCGGCCAGAAGCGGACCTTCCGCAGTGGCTGCAAATCTTTGCCAATTTACAGGCTGAAGACGTGGGCGAATCGCGCTGACCGTGGCCGGCTTGCCTTAAGGAAACAGAACCTTCTTCATTGATGGTGCGGGGTGTAGCACATAGTTCTCTCGCTCATAGAACGGAACGGCGTCCGGCCTCGCATCAAGAAATATCGCGGTCATACCACGAGCACGGGCGTCGGCTTCGGCGTATTCCATCAAGGATCGGCCAACACCGCTCCCTCGGCCCGCCGCATCGACCACGAGGTCATCGATATGAAGGTGTGCCCCGCGCGCCAAGGTGTGGACGGGTCTCATGCCCATCACTCCGATGATCTTCCCATCATGGAATGCTGCCACAAGCTCGTAGCCTGAATACGATTGCAGGCGGGTCCGCTCCAGGAATTCGGGTTCTTCAAGGGACCGAAGTTGAGCGATGACAGGGTAAGCCTGCCTCCATTCCGGCGGCGACAGCCTTCTAATTTCCAACCTGCTGCAACGATGTTCAGTCATGGCTCAAACCGATTCTCACTCGAAAAATCCAGATTGTCGCACGGAGCCGAGTAGCGAAGTTTCTCGATGGGTTGGGCATTCGAAGGACTGCTTCCGAGCATAACGACTGGCGGCTTCGGGTCGCTATGCAAATCTCTGCAACCCCTATGCGCAGGGCGCAACCATGCGCAGATCGCACGCCATTGAGCGAGCCACACGACGCGCGGTGGAGCGACTGCCTTGCTCCCCAAACTGTCGAAACGCCAGCAAATGCTAGGCAAGCAACCGCAAGGCATCAGCGAGCGAGAGCACCGTTGTGCGCGAATCGAACGCCGTTGAAAAAAGATGATCGTGCACGACCTGGTCTGGGTCGTAGCAGCAATCCTTGACCGTGATTAAACGGAAGTCCGCATCGCTCGCGTACGCGACCGACGACAGCACCACACCGGTCGAAGCAATGCCCACCATGAACAGGGTATTGATACCCTGCGCGGAAAGCCGTACCTGCAGGTCGGTGCCAAAGAACACGCTAGCGCGATGCGCGATGATGAGCGGTTCATTGGCCTGCTGGCCGAGTTCCGGCGAGATCTGGTCGTCGATGAAAAGACCAAGTTGCTTGATTCCCTGGCCGTTCCTGTTCAACGGACTGACTTCCGGATAGCCTGGACGAAAATGGATCTTGGCGAAATAGACGCTGACGCCCTTGGCCCGCGCAGCGTCACACAGCTTGCGCGTATTGGAGAGCAACGTGGGTGCGACCGATGGAAATAACGCCAGGATGTCGGTCTGATAGTGCATGACCACCAGAGCGGCTTGTGCCGGAACAATTTCCGGAACCATTGCCGGAATCTGCATGGTCACACTATGTGCATCAGCGGCGCTTTCCATGCCCTGTTGATGGTCTGCAGAATCGACGGGTCCACGTTCAACGGGCGGCGGCATAAGGCTACGCGATAAAGAATGATGATCGACTCTACCACGGCCAATCGGTTGACCGTTCAGGGTCTGGGGACGGACAGCCAACAGGGATCTCACAATGCCTGCGCGCGGCCAGGTATGGACGTTCCGCCGACGCGCGCCGGCGGCCGCGGCAGAATCGAAAACGGCCCATCAAGGGTGCCTGCCGGAATTCGGCGTCTCCGCAAAGCGGACTTGCATAGGTTGCGTTTCGCAACTATATTGCTTGCGAAGCGCAACTTATGTGAGCACCGTCATGGATCTTGTCGACGTTCCAGCCAAGCCCCGAGAAACCACGATACTGGAGCTCCGGGACTTTTCCCGAAGACTGGTTCGTGAACTCGGTTTCATGCGAACGACGCTGGCCGAGAGCGATCTTGCTCCGTCGGCTGTCCACGCGATCATCGAGATCGGGGCGACGCCGGGCATCAATGCGAAGGATCTGGGCAATATCTTGCGCCTGGACAAGTCGAACACCAGCCGGCAGGTCGCCAGGCTGGAAGCGAGCGGACTGGTGGCGCGCCAGACCGCAAATGAAGATGCGCGATCGTCCGAGCTGTATTTGACGGACGCAGGGCAGAAGCTCCGGAGAAAGATTGACCGATTCGCGACGGATCAGGTCTCCAACGCGCTTCGACGTATGGTGCCTGCCGACCAGCAAGCCTTGGTCCGCTCTCTCGCGCTGTACGCCGACGCACTCGCATGGGACAACCCGGTCAGGGCAACTCCCGAAGGTGCCTCGCCCACACGGATTCTGGAGGGCTACCAGCCGGGCTGCATTGGCGACGTCGTGAGCTTGCACGCTCGTTTCTACTCCGAGCACTGGGGCTTCGGCGCTTTTTTCGAGAAGAAGGTGGCAACGGAGCTTGCCGAGTTCGCCGGTGCGCTGCCGGCGAGCGGCAAGGCGCTATGGCTCTACGCCGAAAATGGCCGATTTCTTGCCTCGTTGGCAATCGACGGGGATGACAATGCGGGCGTAGCCCATCTGCGATGGTTCATTGTCGACGATTCGTTGCGTGGCTCCGGTATCGGACGGCAACTGATGTCTCGCGCGATCAGATTTGTTGACGAGCGCTTTAGCGAGACATACCTCTGGACGTTCAAAGGCCTGGATGCGGCGCGCCATCTGTATGAGTCATTTGGCTTTCGATTGACCGGCGAATCGGAGGGGGCGCAATGGGGAACGGAGGTCATCGAACAACGGTTCAGTCGTCGCTCAGCCAGACCTTGACACTAATTCGAAAATAGACGGCAGCGAGCGGCCAGCAAGCCATGCGCTTGCCGCAGCTATCTGGCCGCTCAGGCCGCCCATGCCGCTCATGCCGATGGGCCTGGTATTCAGTCTTGCGCCAGTGACCCCGGGAAACCCCTTCCAAAACCAGTCAAAAAATAAACCGAGTATTAATAAACGTCGATTTATGCCCAAGCACAATCTCATCCAGCAGCGCCTTTGACCCGCTGGTCGCCTTGGCCGCGATCATGGTCCGGATCGAGAAAGCCCGCAACGCATCGCTAACCGACAAGGTCCCCTCCGCGGAGTCCTTCCTCCCCGTAAACGGAAACACATCCGGCCCCCGCTGGCACTGGCAGTTGATATTCACCCGGCAAACCTGATTGACAAGCGGATCCACCAGCCGCGCGATCTGTTCGGGATCGGTCCCGAAGATGCTGACCTGCTGGCCATAATCGGACGATTCGACGTAATCCAGCGCCGCGCCGACATCGTCGAACGGCACCACCGGAATCACTGGCCCAAACTGTTCTTCGCGATAGAGCCGCATACGTTCGCCGACGGGATAGACGATGGCCGGCAAGACCAGCGAGGCACAGGTAAGGCCGCCGCCGGGATTCAGCACCTCCGCGCCCTTTGACAGCGCATCGGCGATGCAGTCCGCGATATAGCGCGGCTTGCTGGCGTCCGGCAGTGGCGTAATGGAGACCCCGGCCTCCCACGGCATGCCGATCCTGAGTTGGCCCGCCGCCACAATGAGTTTGTCGAGGAATGGCCTCGCCACCGTCCGGTGCACCAGCAGCGTCTTCAGGGCCGTGCAGCGCTGGCCGTTGAACGAGAGCGCGCCCAGTATGCACTCCTTGACGGCGAGATCGAGGTCCGCGTCAGGCAGCACAATGGCCGCGTTCTTTGCGTCCAGGCCGAGCACGGCGCGCAGGCGGTTCGTCTTGGGATGCAGTTTCTTGAGCTGGTCCGCCACGCGCGATGAACCGATCAGCGCCAGCACGTTGACTTTGCCGGAAGCCATCAGTGGCGGCACCACCTCTTCGCCGCGGCCATAAACGGTATTGACGACGCCTGGCGGGAAGGCTTCGCGGAACGCCTCCAGGATTGGCGCGAACAGCAGCGTGCCGAACTTCGGCGGCTTGAACAGCACCACATTGCCCATGATCAGGGCCGGGATCAGGGTGGTGAACGTTTCATTCAGCGGGTAGTTGTACGGGCCCATGCACAGCACCACGCCCAGCGGAGCCCGGCGCACCTGGGCGATCGTTTCCTCGACGACCTGGAAACGCGAGTTGTTGTTGTCGAGTTCCTTCAGCGCATCGATGGTCTGCCGGATATAGGCGATGGTGCGATCGAATTCCTTGGCCGAATCGGCGGCCGACTTGCCGATCTCCCACATGATCAGCTTGACGATCTGCCCGCGCATTGCCAGCAGGCGGCGGGTGAAGTCCTGCACGTGCGCGATGCGGGTTTCGACCGCCATGGTCGGCCACAGGCCGGTACCCGACGCATAGGCGGCGACCGCGGCATCGAGGGACTCGAGGCTCTCCTTGACGGTGGTGACCGGAAAGCTGCCAACCTCCACGGGGCTCAGCTTGCCTTGGCCGTCGCGTACATGGACCGGCGACAGAACGGCGCGGCAGGGGCCTTGCCAGGTTCGGATTTCCCCGTTGATGAGGATGCCTCGCTGGTGCAAAGGCGCGTCCAGGCGCTGGTCGTCCGGGATGTCGGCAAGCAGGGGGAAACAGCGTGCCAGGTCGGCTTGGGTGGTGATGGAGGACATGATCGAGATGGAGGCCAGAGAGGTGGCCTGTCACGCGGGAAAGACGAGGCGCAACAGGTTGGTGGATCCCGGGGTGCCGAACGGCATGCCGGCGACGATGGCGAACGGTTGCTGGTCCGAGGCGAATCCTTCGCGCTTGGCCACTTCGGTGGCATGCCCGACCATTTCCTCGACGCTGTCCGCGTCATGGGTATGGACGGGGTGGACGCCCCATACCAGGGCCAGCCGCCGCGCGGTTTCCACGTGGGGCGTCATGCCCACGATCGGCACATTAGGGCGCTCGCGAGCGACCCGCAAGGCACTGGCGCCGGACACGGTGTAAGTCACGCAGGCAGTCAGCGGCAGGATGTCGGCGACGGTACGGATCGCCGCGCCGATGGCGTCCGCGGCCACGGCATCGCGCCTGGTGGCGATGGCGTTCATGGTGTCGCGCTGCAGCTTGTCGCGCTCGGTATTGCGGATAATGCGTGCCATGATCTCCACGGCTTCGACCGGATACTCGCCCGATGCGGATTCGGCCGATAGCATGACGGCATCCACGCCGTCGTACACGGCGGTGGCGACGTCCGATGCTTCGGCGCGCGTCGGTGCCGGGGCACTGATCATGGACTCCAGCATCTGCGTGGCCACCACCAGCGGCTTGCCGGCTTCGCGGCAGAGGCGGGTGAGGCGTTTCTGGATTGCCGGTACTTCCTCGGGCGGCATTTCCACGCCCAGGTCGCCACGGGCAACCATGATGCCATCGGCCGCGGCGACAATCGCCTCGATGTCGGCAAGCGCCGCAGGCTTCTCGATCTTGGCCATGATCGATATGTTCTTGCCGGCGATCGCACGCACTTCCTCGATATCGCGTGCCGACTGGACGAAGGACAAGGCCACCCAGTCCACACCCAGCGTCATGCCGAAGCGCAGGTCGCGGTGATCCTTCTCCGTCAGCGCCGAAAGGTTCAGCGCGCAGTCCGGCACGTTGACGCCTTTGCGGTCGGATACATTCCCACCCGTCTCCACGGTGGTCTGCGCGAAGTCCGGGCCGGCTTCGCGCACCCGCAGCCGCACGCGCCCGTCGTCGATCAGCAGGGCGTGGCCGGGCCGCAGCGCCTCGAAGATTTCGCGGTGGGGCAGGTGGGCCACTTGCTGGCTGCCCGGCACGGCATCCAGCTGCAGGCGGAACGGCTGCCCGGCGGTCAGCCTGACCGGGCCGCCCGGGAAGGTGCCCAGGCGCAGCTTGGGGCCCTGGAGATCCAGCAGCACGCCCGCGGGCCGGCCCGTGAGGGATTCCATCTCCCGGATCATGCCCAGCCGGGCCTTGTGGTCCTCGTGGGTGCCATGGCTGAAATTCAGGCGGAAGGTATCGGCCCCGGCCTTGAAGAGCTGGAGAATCACGTCCGGCGTGGAGGAGGCCGGCCCAAGCGTGGCTACGATCTTGGTGTGTCGCTCGCGTCGCAGCGTCATTGGGGGACTCCCTCGGAAGCGGGGCGCGAGATGACAAGCGGGCGGGTGTCGGGGATGGCTTCGGTATGGGTCATGGGGTGTGTGCGTCAGGCAGCTGTGGACGGTGGACGGTGGATGATGGACGGTGGATGGCTATGACTGGCGTGCGATCTCCTCCAGCAGTGCCGCCTCCATCGCCTCGATCGGCGCGCGTGCGCAGCCGGTGTAGAACTCGACCTGGGCGCAGGCCTGGTGCAGCATCATGCGTGTGCCGTCGATGGTGCGGCAGCCGAGCGCGGCGGCATCCCGGATCAGCTTGCTCCTGACCGGGATGAACGCGGCGTCCATGACGATCAGGTGGGCGGCGAGCTGCCCCGCCACGGGGTTGACATCGGGTGCGCGAAAGCCGGCGGCCGTCGCGTTGGCGAGGATGTCGAAGTCCACCGCGCGGAAGTCGGACAGCGCGCCGCCGAAGCGCAGGCCAAGTGATGCGGCCAGTTCCTCGCCGCGCGCCGCGGTGCGATTGAATAGGGTCACGGCTGCGCCGGCCTCGCACAGTCCATAGGCCATGGCACGCGCCGCGCCGCCCGCGCCCAGCAGCGCGATGCGCTTGCCCGCCAGTCCGGTCACCTCCTGGAAGGCCCGCACGGCGCCGATGCAATCGGTGTTGTAGCCGGTCAGCACGCCATCGACATTGTTGATGGTATTGACCGCGCCGATGGCGCGCGCGGTCTCGTCGAGCCGGTCCAGGTGAGGGATCACGGCCTGCTTGTGCGGCATCGATACATTCATGCCGCGCACGCCCAGCGCCCGGATCGATTGCACGGCGCCGGGCACGTCCTGCACGCCGAAGCACACGAAGGTGTAGTCGATCTCCAGCGCCCGATAAGCGGCATTGTGGATGCGCACATTGAAGGTGAAAGGCTCGCCCATGATCGAGCCGCACAGCGTGGGAATGGAACGGGGCATTGCGGATGGTCCTTGCGGGGAAGATTGAACGGTTGCCTAAGCAGCGATGGCTGCAAGGTCGAAGCGCGCGGCGGGTTGCCGGCCGGCCAACGCGTCCAGCAGATTGCAGGTGGCCAGTTCGGCCATGGCACGCCGGGTCTCATGCGTGGCCGAGCCGATATGGGGCAGGGCTGTGACTCGCGGATGGCAGCGCAGCGGAGAATCCTGCGGCAACGGCTCGGTGGCAAAGACATCGAGCCCGGCCGCGCGCAGGTGGCCGCTGTCGAGCGCCGCTAGCAACGCGTCTTCCTGCACGATCTGGCCGCGGGCGCCGTTGACAAAGATGGCCCCCGGTTTCATCAGCGCGAACTCGTGCGGACCCATCAAGCCACGCGTGCCGTCGGTCAGCGGCAGCGTGACGGCGACGATATCGGCTCGCCGCAAGGCGTCGTCGAGGTCCGTCCGGGTGGCGCGTCCCACGAGATCCGGCGGTTCCGCGGCAGCCTCGTTGACGTAGAGCACTTCCATGCCGAAGCCAAGCGCCGCGCGGCGTGCCACCGCCTGCCCGATACGCCCGAAACCGAGTATCGCCAGCGTCTTGCCGTGGACGTCCCAGCCGAACAGGCCTTCGCCGATATTGGCGGCCCAGCGGCCTTCGCGCACATGGACGGCAAGTTCGACCAGGCGGCGGCTGGCTGCCATGATGAGGGCGAAGACGGTGTCGGCGGTGGTTTCCGTGAGTACGCCGGGCGTATGGCAGAGCGCAATGCCGCGCCGGCGCAGGCAGGCGAGATCGTAGTTGTCGACGCCCACCGAGATACTGGATATCACTTCCAGTTGGCCGGCTTCGGCGAGCTCGGCTGCGCCGAGCCTGACGCTGGAGCCGATCATGCCGTGGGCGTTGGCCAGCGCGGCGCGGAAGGCCGGCCGTTGCGCCGGCTGGCGCGGGTCGGCGACGATCACGTCGTGCTCCGCTTCGATCCGGGCGAGCAGGTCGGGCGGAATGGGACGGAACACCAATACATTCTTGCGCATGGGAAATCCTTGCATTGACTTCACAGGCTGCTGGCCGCCAGCAGGGCATGGGTCGGCAGGCCTTCGGTATCGCCGCGCACCTGCACCGCCCGCGCGCCGATCCATGCGCCGCGCCGGACGGCGTCGGCCACCGGCCGGCCTTCCAGCAGCGCGCTGATGACGCCCACGGCAAAGCCGTCGCCTGCGCCAACCGTGTCGACGACTCGCTGGACGCTGAACGCCGGGACATGGCCGGTGCCGGCTTCGCCGTCGAAGTAGGCGCCTTGCGCGCCCAGCTTCACGACTACCAGCCTGGCGCCGCGCCGACGGTAGAAGGCGGCGATGCGTTCCGGCTCGGTGTGGCCGGTCAGGAAGCGGCCTTCCTCGATGCCGGGCAGTACCCAGTCGCACTGATGCGCCAGGTCGTTCAGCGTCTCGCGCATCAACTCGGGCGTGGCCCACAACGCGGGCCGCAGATTGGGATCGAACGAGATCGTGCGGCCGGCAGCGCGCATGGTGGAGATGGCCAGGCGGGTGGCGGCCTGCGTGCCTTCGGCCAGCGCGGGGAACACGCCGGTGACGTGTAGGTGCCGTGAGCGCCGTAGCCACTTGTCGTTCAGATGCCCGGGGTTCATGCGGCTTGCGGCCGAGCCGCGGCGGTGATATTCCACGGGCGGATCGCTGCCGTCGTCGACCCGTCCCTTGAACTGGAAGCCAGTGCGCTCGCCGGGCTCGCACACCACCTGGC
>Ga0255338_1000891_pt1 | contig 70358 bp, 53 predicted proteins | sample MeOH1_35cm_T4_19_FD_203715 | JGI IMG/M metagenome (GOLD analysis project Ga0255338, IMG submission 203715) | Sandy soil microbial communities from University of British Columbia, Vancouver, Canada - MeOH1_35cm_T4_195 | ecosystem: Engineered > Artificial ecosystem > Sand microcosm > Unclassified ... | reverse complement strand
TCGAGCTCTTCGGCCCGAACTCCCTGGTGCCGAACCTGCAGGACCTGAAGGACATCATCGCCATGTTCAAGTGGTTCTTCGGCATGGGCCCGCGCCCGGTGTTCGACCGCTGGACGTACTGGGAGAAGTTCGACTACTGGGCGCCCTTCTGGGGGGTGACGATCATCGGCGTGAGCGGCCTGATCATGTGGGTGCCGGGCTTCTTCGGCAGCTTCCTGCCGGGCTGGGTGTTCAACGTCGCGGCCATCTTCCACGGTGAAGAGGCGTTCCTGGCGGTGGTGTTCCTCTTCACGGTGCACTTCTTCAACAACCACTTCCGACCGGACAAGTTCCCGGTGGACGTAGTGATGTTCACCGGCACATTCCCGCTGGACGAGTACAAGAAAGAGCACACCGTCGAGTACAAGCGGCTGCTGGAAAGCGGCGAGCTGGAGAAGCGCCTGGTGGACCCGCCTTCGGCCTTGAAGGTCAAGCTGTCCAAGGCGCTGGGCTTCACGCTGATCGCCATCGGGCTCACGTTGCTCACGTTGGTCGGTATCGGGTTTTTCAAAGGCGGCTGATCCCTCGGCCGCCGGTGGTGGAGCGACGCAAGTCGCAAGGAGACTAAAGATGAAACTGCTGTTTTCCCTCACCGTGGCCTGCGGCCTCCTGGCCGCATCCCTCTCCCACGCGGCCGTCGACGCCGACGCCGCCCAGGCGCAACTGAAATCGAACGGCTGCCTGAAGTGCCACTCGGTGGACAAGAAGAAGAACGGCCCCTCCTTCAAGGAAACCGCCAAGAAGTACAAGGGCAAGGCCGATGGCGAGGAAAAGCTCGTCAAGCACGTCACGACCAGCCCCATGGTCGAGGTGGACGGCGTGAAGGAAGAGCACAAGTCGCTGAAGACGAAAGACGCTGCCGAGGTGAAGAACGTCGTGCAGTGGATCCTGGCCCAGTAACGTCCTAGGTTCGCGGGGCGCAGGAGCCCGGCGCGCGCCCGCGTGCCGGGAAAGGCGCGCGTCCCGGCTCGCTTCCTGAAAGGAACGACGATGCCCAAAAGAGTTATTTCCAAGGTGCGGAGGTGGGCTGCCGGAAAGAGGGCGTTCGTCGTCCTCGCGGCCGGCTTCGCGCTGGCGTGGGTGGGGTTGACCCTGTTCGGCACGACCATGGTCTACACCAGCACCGAGGCTTTCTGCGCGACCAGCTGCCACGAGATGGCAAACAACTCCAACATGGAGTACATCGGCTCGACCCATGACAAGAACCGCACCGGCGTTCGCGCCACCTGCGTCGATTGCCACGTGCCGCATGCGCCCATACCGCTCTACATTGCCAAGATGGGCGCGCTCAACGACCTGTGGAGCCACCATGTCACCAAGGCTGTCGACACACGCGAGAAGTTCGAGGCGCAGCGTCCCAAGATGGCGCAGCGCGTGTGGACCTACATGAAGGGCAACGATTCGCGCGAGTGCCGGCATTGCCACACCCCCGCGAACATGGACCCCGACAAGCAGTCGCCGGTCGCCGTGGCGCGCCACGAGAAGGGCAAGCGCGAGAAACTGACCTGCGTGGACTGCCACTTCGGCATCACCCACCACGAGCCCAAGAGCGGCCCCGGCCCGCAGGAGCTGGACGTGGACCGCAGCCTGATCCCGAGAAGCGCGATTTTCTAAGGAGAAGGTCCAGATGTTCAAATTCCTAAAGAATCTGCGCGGCTGGGGCTCTCGGCCCGGCAGCCTGTTCGTCCTCATCGCAGGCCTGGCCATCGGCGGGGTGAGCTTCGCCTCGTTCGGATCGTTCATGGTGTATGCGAACTCCGAGCACTTTTGCGCCAACGCCTGCCACGAGATGCAGCCGCTGCAAAAGGAGCACAAGGGCACGATCCACGACGTGAATCGCAGCGGCGTGCGCGCCACCTGCAACGACTGCCACGTGCCGCACGAGTACGTGCCGAACTACCTGGCCAAGCTCGGGCTGCTGTCCGACGTCTGGGGCCACTGGACCGGCTCGATCGACACGAAGGAGAAGTTCGAGGCCAAACGCTTCGAGCTCGCCAAGCGTGTGTGGGTCTACATGAAGGCCAACGACTCGCGCGAGTGCCGCCATTGCCACACCACGGCCAAGATGGACCCGGACAAGCAAACCGAGAAGGCACTCAAGCGCCACGAGAAGGGGCGCCTGGAAGGGCAAACCTGCATCGAATGCCATTTCGCGATCGCGCATACGGAACCCGACGGCCCCGGCCCGCAGGAGATCTTCTCTGCCAAGGCGGCACCGGCGGATGCGCCGGCCAGCGCGGCCGCCCCCGTGTCCACACGAAAGGAATAGCCGTGCTCATCGAATGCTATGAATGCAAGGCGAAGATCAGCGACACCGCCGCCAGCTGCCCGCAGTGTGGCGCGCTGCCGCCGGATTCCGGCAAATCGCTGAACGTCACGGTCTCCGACCTCGACATGAAGTTCAGCACGATCTTCTGGTTCCTGATCAAGGCGGCCGTCGCGGCGGTGCCCGCGGTGGTAGTGCTCTACACCGCATCGACGGTGATCGGCGGCGTTCTCTCGCCGTTGCTGCACCTGTAAAACGCGCGCCTGCTCGGCCCATCCCGGGCGCCGCGCGAAATTCTTTCCCAAGGAGATACTCATGAAGCACCTTGCATTCGCGGTGGCCGCCCTGGCCTTCGCCTCGCAGACGGCGATGGCCGCCGACCCGGCCAAAATCGACTGGTCAGCTGTGCCCGCGACCCAGGTCGGCCTGTTCTATCCAGGCCAATCCACCTATCAGTGGGTGCGCAGCAAGGCCCATAAGGGCGCCAACAAGATCAAGAAGGGCGACGCCTGCGTGTCGTGCCACGACTCCGATACGGAAGAAAAGGACATGGGAGAGAACCTGGTCAAGGCCGGCAAACTGGAACCGACGCCTGTGACCGGCAAGCCCGGGTCCAAGACGCTCAAGGTCCAGGCCGCCTACGACGACAAGAACGCGTACCTGCGCTTCGAGTGGAAGACGGCCAACCCCTATCCCGGCACGGAGCACCAGTACCTGCGCTTCGACGGCAAGGAGTGGAAGGTGTATGGCTTCCCGAAGCTCGACAAGGTGGTGCAGGAGGGCAAGCAGCCCGGCATCTACGAGGACCGCATGTCGATCATGATCGACGACGGCAAAGTGCCGAACTTCGCCCAGCAGGGCTGCTGGCTGACCTGCCATGAGGGCGAGCGCGACAATCCGAACTTTGCCGACAAGGACAAGGTAGCAGCCAACCCGCTGCTGTCGGCGCTCAAGCGCGGCGACGTGCGCAAGTACCTGCCCAGCACCCGGACCAACCCCGATGACTGGAGCACCGGCAAGCTCGTCGAAGAGATCGAGAAGATCAAGGCCGCGGGCGGCTTCCTGGACCTGATCCAGTGGCGCGCGCATCGTAGCAATGCCGTGGGCATGGCCGACGACGGCTACGTGCTCGAGTGGCGCAACTTCGATGCTGGCAGCAACATGTTCGGGGGCAATTCCGACGCCAAGACGCACCAGCCCAAGTTCATGTGGGATGCGAGCAAGGTGGGCTACAAGTCCATCACCGCCGACCAACTCCGCAAGGGCGACCACTTCCTCATCCGCGAGAAAAATGCCGTGCCGTTCGATCCGAACGCCGGCTGGAAGGAAGGCGACATGATCCCCGACTACTTCGTGACCGGTGAAGCCAAAGGCTCCGCCGCCGACAACAAGGCCATCGCGAGCTGGAAGGACGGTGCCTGGACGGTGGTGCTGATCCGCCCGCTGGGCCTGGCGAACGCGGACGACAAGGCGCTCAAGGAAGGCGGCGTCTATAACGTCGGCTTCGCGGTGCACGACGACAACATCACGACCCGTGGGCACCATGTGTCCTTCGTCAAGACGCTGGGCTTCGGCGCAGCCACCAAGGCGGACATCAAAGCCGTGAAGCTGCAGTAAGCACGCGGGACTGCGCGGCTGCCGTGAACAGGCTGCGGTCGCCGCAAGATCGAGGGGGTGGATCGGTCACGTCGATCCGCCCCCTCGTCGCATCGGGGCCGCCGCCGGGACTCCCCTTAGGTCGATCGGATTCATTTTCCCGCCGGTCCCGGTGCTATCGGATTTATCCGAATCCAAAGTTGAGCGTGTTCCGATATCGCGAGGCGCGAGTGGGCTCCAGAATCGTAAGCACAGGCTGATGGACACACCGCTTTCCCTCTACGGCACGCGCCCTATACCGCAAGCAAGACCACCGGCTTTTGACCAAGAACAAGGATGAACCAGATGCGCGACCGATTTCAGAAAAATAGCTCGCGCAACGCGTTCGGTGGTTTTGCTAGCACACGTCATCAGGAGTCAGGTATGAAGCTCATGTTGGTTAGATTCGGGACGGCGGCCGCGGCCGCGTTGACCATAGCCCTCGCGGGCTGCGGTGGTGGAGGCGGCGGCGACACGGCAGAGCCCACGCCGACGCCGACGCAAAGTGTCCAGCAGGCGCTTGCCGCCGGCGCGGCGCAGGCTGCCAACGACACCTCGACCAATTCGACGGCCTCGTTCTCGGTGCTGCAGTCCGCCGGCGTGCCGGCTGTCACGGTCAACAGCGCGGCCAAGGTCAACTTCGCGGTGTTCTCGGACGGCAAAGTGGTTCCCAGCGTGACGCTCGGCAGCGTCAGCTTCGCGATCGCCAAGCTCGTGCCCGGCACCAACGGGAACCCCGATCAGTGGATGAGCTACGTGTACCGCACCGAGACGGCTGCGGCCGGCGTCGGCCCCAACGGCACGCCGGCGCTCGCCTCCGCGAAGCAGGCCACCGCCGATCCCAAGCAATCGGATGCCGCGCTGGCAGCAGCGCAACTGGTGTACAACGCCGACGGCTATTACACCTACACCTTCCGCGCCGACATCACCAACCCGAATTGGACGGCAACCGCCGGCACCACGCCTTACACCACCAACGGCGTGGCCTATGAGCCGAACCGGGTCCACCGTGTCGCGATCCAGCTGAGCTACAAGAACGCCGCCGGCGTTCTCGTGCGCGTCAACCCGTACTTCGACTTCACGATCGACGCCAGTGGCAAGGCCGTGCCGGCCACCGCGCGCAAGATGGTCGACATCGCCACCTGCAACGGCTGCCACGACAAGCTCGCGCTGCATGGCGGCGGGCGGGTGGACACCCAGTACTGCGTGATGTGCCACAACCCCGGCACCACCGATGCCAACAGCGGCAACGTGCTCACGCTCTCCACGATGGTCCACAAGATCCACTCGGGAAGGGAACTGCACCAGCAGGGTGAAAACTACGTCATCTGGGGCAATTCGAACAGCAAGCACGACTACACCGAAGTAGGCTTCCCGCAGCCCACGCGCAACTGCGCGGCCTGCCACACAGCCGCCAACCCGCTGACGCCCCAGGGCGACAACTGGAAGACCGTGCCCAGCAAGGAAGCGTGCCTCAGCTGCCACCTGTCCGGCGCCGGCAGCACGTTCAACACCATCCACGTCACCAGCCTCAAGCTGGCCACGACGACCGCCGCGATCTCGAACTCCACCTGCGCGTCGTGCCACGGCCCGGCGAGCCCCTATGCGCCTGAGCGCATCCACTATGTCCAGGAGTTGGCCAGCGCGGCACTCTACGAAGGCCGCATCGAAAGCGTGACGCTGAAGACGGCGCCCACCGCCACCGCGGCAGGCAAGCTCACCGTGAAGTACGCCATCGTCAACCCCGCCACCGGCGCCGCGTATGACCTGCGCGAAGGCTGCAGCGAGGCCGCGACCACTGACTCCGCCGGCACCTCCATCGTCGGCTGCAACGCCAACTACCGTTGGGACGCCGTGCTGCCGCCGGCCGTGCCTGGCAAGCCGCCCAACAAGTTCGGCACGTTCTCCGTGTACGTCGGCGCGAACACGCTCACGCAACAGGTCGACGATGTCACCGCAACCGCCAACTACGCCGCCTACCGTGGTGTCGACGACGGGACGCGCCACTACACCGCGGACGTCAACCTGCCCGCCGGCTCCAACGGCAACGTGCGCGTGATGATGACGGGCTCGGTGGCCGAGCGCAGGATCGACCCGGCCACGCGGCTTGGGAAGGGCGCCTGGCCGCCGGTGGCGAACTCGGACCTGGCCTACGTGCCGGTGCACAACGCGATCTACGAGTTCGACCTGAACACCAAGGCCAAGTCCACCACGACGGCCCGCCGCCAGATCGTCACCACCGCCGGTTGCAACACCTGCCACGGCATTCTCGGTCTGCCCCTCAGCGCTGACGCGAACAAGCCCGGCTTCCACAAGGGCGTGCGCAACAACGCGGAAGGCTGCGCGATCTGCCACAACGCCAACCAGGCGGGCGGCTATACGCTGATGACCGACAGCACGACCGGCCCCATCGCCGGCGACAGCCAGCTGGCCGCGGGCAACACCAGCTCGTTCCTGCACGAGTCCTACCAGGCCAAGCGTTTCGTCCACGGCATCCACTACGGTGCCAAGCGCACGACCCCGTTCACGCACTGCATGAACGTCGGCGGCTCCTACAACAAGGACGGCACGAACAAGGTGGCCGGCGGCCCGAGCCTGGGCACCGAAACCTGCGTCAACCAGTACCCGGGCGAAACGCTCAACTTCACCGCCGAAGTGGCCTACCCCGCCACACCGGGCAACTGCGCCAACTGCCACGTGAACGATTCCTGGAAGAACGACCGCAGCGTGCTCGGCTCCGTAGTGTTCAAGCCCACCGGCGCCACTGCGCTCGACTGGCTCGTGATCTCGCCCAAGGCCGCGACCTGCACGTCATGCCACGACTCCAAGGCTGCGCAGACTCACGTGACGACAGTGGGCGGCGCGACCTTCGGGACGCAGACCCAGAACGCACTGCTCAACGGGCAGGTGTTCGAGGCTTGCTCGGGATGCCATGCCAACGGCAGCCCGAAGGGTGTAGACGTAGTCCACAAGAAGTAGGAAACTGCCGCCGCAGGATAGTGCTTTCAATCGATGGAGCCCGACCGGCGGGCCGGGCTCCAAGTTGTTCGGGTTCCGACCTTAGGAGTGACGACGTGAAAAACTACTGGCTTCGCACAAGCGCTGCCGTCCTGTTCACGCTGGCCGTGGCCGGCTGCGGAGGCGGCGGGGGTGGCGGCACGGACACAGGTGGGGTCACGACGCCTCCTGTGGCGTCAGGGCCGCTGAGATCCGCGCTCGACAGCGCCGCGTCCTCTCCTGCGAACGACACGTCGACCAGCGATTCGGCCTCCTTCACCGTGCTGCAGAACGCAGGCGTGCCGGCGGTCGTCATCAACGGGCCACCGAAGGTGAACTTCGCCGTCTTTTCGGACGGACGGGTGAAAACCGACCTGGCGATCACGAACGTGAGTTTCGCGATCGCCAAGCTGGTGCCCGGCACCAACGGCAACCTCGACCAATGGGTCAATTACATCTACCGGACCGAGACCGCCACGGCGGGCGTCGGACCGAACGGCACGCCTGCACTGGCATCGGCCAAGCAGGCGACGTCCGACACCAAGGAAACGGATGCGGCACTGATCGCCGCGCAGTTCAAGCTCAATTCCGACGGTTACTACACGTACACCTTCAAGACCGACATCAAGGACCCGAGCAAGACCAACGGCGTCGTGTTCGAGCCCAACCGCACGCACCGCGTCGGCATCCAGCTTAGTTACGTCAACGCCGCCGGTGAAACGGTGCGCGTCAACCCCTACTTCGATTTCACGGTGGACGCCAACGGCAATTCCGTGCCGGCCACGGCCGCGCAGACGCGCCGCATGGTGGACATCGATTCCTGCAACGGCTGCCACGACAAGCTCGCGCTGCATGGCGGCGGGCGCGTCGACACGCAATACTGCGTGCTGTGCCACAACCCCGGCACCACGGATGCCAACAGCGGCAACGTACTGACGCTCTCCACGATGGTCCACAAGATCCACGCGGGTCGGCTGCTCAAGAGCAAGCTCGACGCCGGCAAGGGTGGCGAGGAATACGTCATCTGGGGCAACCGCAACAGCATGCACGATTACGCCGAGGTCGGCTTCCCGCAGGACCTGCGTAATTGCACCAAGTGCCACACCGCCGCCAACCCGCTCACCCCGCAAGGCGACAACTGGAAGACCAAGGCCAGCCGCGAGGCCTGCCTGACCTGCCACGCCAGCAAGCCCGGTTCGGACTGGCTCGCCACGCACACCATCCTCAATAACGGGCAGGACCCGCTGGCCCCCGCCACCCTGATGTCCAACAGCGCCTGCCAAGGCTGCCACAGCCCCGGAAGCGCTGTCGCACCCGAGCGCGTGCACTGGAACCAGAACGAGGAAAACGCCGCCAACTACAAGATGAACATAGAGGGCGTGGCTTATGACGCCGCCACTCGCGCGGTGACGGTCAAGTACTTCCTGTCCAACCCGAAGAACAACAACGCCGCGTACAACCTGGTGACGTCCGATTGCACCGGTGCGGGCGCCACGCTTACCTGCGCCAATACGACAAGATTCGGCAACCTGCGCTTCTACCTTGCCTACCAGAACATGGTCGGGCAGAACACCGGCGTGACCGAGTTCACCGCGTACAACAACGGCGGCAGCAGTGCCAACGCCTACGCCTACAAGGGCACGAACGACGGCGCGAATCACTACACGACGACCATCACGGTCCCGGCCGACTCGACATTCACCTTTGCCGCCGGCACCGCCCGCGTGGTCAGCATCGGCCAGATCAAGGAACCGAAGCTCGAGGTCAAGAGTGCGCAGGACCCGCGCCCCGCTGCCGTACCGGCCGGGATTGTCAACGTGGTCGTGCAGCACACCTACGCCGATGTCGCCCTGAGCGGTGCCCTGACGCCGCGCCGCGTGATCGTCTCCAACGACAAGTGCAACGTCTGCCACGGTGCGCTGGGCACTACGTCCGGCTCTAACACGCTCGCCGAAGCCTTCCACGGTGGCGCGCGCAACACGGTCGAAGCCTGCGTGGTCTGCCATGACCCGAACCGCATGTCGTCCACGGTGATGACGAACAGCCTGGCCCTCAACGAGTCCTACCAGTTCAAGCGGATGATCCATGGCATCCACGGCAACTCCAAGCGGACGTATCCGTTCACGCACGGCAACCCCGCCCAGGGCCTGTTCGACAAGACTGGCAAGCTCTTGCAGAACGGCAGCTTCCTGGCCAACCAGAACGTCACGATCGGCGGGGTCTCCACCACGGTGATCCCGGCCGGCACGGTGATCCCGGCGGGCAACACCTTCCAGACCATCGCGGACATCGTGACCGCGGCAGCGCGCAGCGCGGGCTACACGGGTAACCCGATCTCGGCTGCCGAGAACTACGCCGCCGAAGTGGCCTACCCCGGCGTCGGGCTGAACTGCAACGCCTGCCACGTGGACAACTCGTACAAGGTGGACCGCGGCCCGATCGGCGCCGTCGTTTCCAAGCCGGCCGGCGTGACCAACCCGATGAATTGGCTGGTGATCTCGCCCAAGGCGGCTACCTGCACGGGTTGCCACGACTCCCCGGCCGCGATCGGCCACGTGACGAGCTTCGGCAACGCGAGTTACGGCAACCGCACGCAGGCGCAGTCGATGCAGACCCAGGAAATCTGCGCTGATTGCCACTCGGCCGGTGTGTTCAAGGGCGTGGACATCGTCCACGGCCAGAAGTAACAACAAGGCAACAAGGACGCTTTCATGAATCAAGACTCGCGTGCCGGCAGCAAGAACCGGCAACCGTCAGCCCGAGGAGATGCGATGAGAATCATGCGAGCCTTAGCCATCACGGCGTTCGGCCTGTTCGGGCTGGCAGGCATGGCCGGGATCGCCTCGGCGGCCGGCGTCGACGCGGCGGCCTCGGCCGCCTGCGTGAAGTGCCACGACGAGGAAGACCTGGCCGACAGCAGCCGGCACGCGCACTCGGCGGTTGCTGATGCGCGCGCGCCGACCTGCGTGACCTGCCACGGCCCGAGTCCGACGCACGCCAACAAGCCGGCCGAGCTGAAGGACCGTCCCGCGCCCGACCGCGTCTTCGGCAAGAAGTCGAAGACGCCCGTGGCCGACATGAACGGCGCCTGCCTCACCTGCCACCAGAAGGACAGCAAGCGCGCGATGTGGGGCGGCAGCCAGCACGAGACGTCCAACCTGGCCTGCTCGTCCTGCCACCAGAACCACACGAACAAAGACAAAGTGTTGGCCCGCGTTACGCAAACCGACGTGTGCCTCACCTGCCACAAGGAGCAGCGCACGCAGCTCGCCCGGCCTTCGCACCACCCGATTCCCGAGGGCAAGATGACTTGCTCGGATTGCCACAATGCGCACGGCTCGGCCGGGCCCAAGCTGGCCAAGCGCGACAGCACCAACGACACCTGCTACACCTGCCACGCCGAGAAGCGCGGCCCCTTCGTGCACAACCACGAGCCGGTCTCGCAGGACTGCGCGACCTGCCACAACCCGCACGGCAGCACGGTAGCCGCGATGCTCAAGGCGCGCGCACCCATGCTGTGCCAGCAGTGCCACACTCCGCACGTCGCGGGTGGCGTGGGCGCCGTGGGCGGCCAGCCGGGCGTGTTCCCGCCGGCGGCGGGCGGCCAGCTCTCCTCGTCGATCACGAACATCAGCGGCGGCAAGAACGTCGTGAACATCTGGCAGGGGCGCAGCTGCACCAACTGCCACACGCAGGTGCACGGCTCCAACAACCCGTCGGCCACCAACCCGACGCCCCGCTTCCAGATGCGCTGAACTGAAAGACGGACATCATGACTCTGCCCGACCGACTCTCTCCTTCAGTCCTCGCGCTCGCACTCATCGCGGCTTTCGGCCCGGCCTGGTCACAGACCGCCCCGGCCGTCGAAGGGTCCGCCAGCGTGGGCATCGGCCTCGTCAGCGGCGACCGCGAAGATCGCTCCCAGTACGACCAGTACAACGGCCTGCGGCCCGACAGCAACGTGTTCGGAATCTTCGGCGCCGACTATTACCGGCGCGACGACACCAAGGGCACGGTCATCGAGTTCCAGGCGATCGATCTCCTGAACCGCAACCGCGAGCTGGGGCTGCGCTGGAAGAAACCGGGCGACTGGAAGATCGGCGCGGGCTACAGCGAATTCACGCGCAACGAAACCGCCTTCGCCAACACGGGCCTGATCGGCGCCGGAAGCACGACGCCGCAAGTGGTGGTGCTGCCCGGCGGCCCGGGCACGGGCTCGGACTACGACTTCAGGATCAAGCGCTCCGCCCTGGGCTTTGACTTCTCCAAGGTGATTTCCAGCCGCGTCCAGATCGACGCCAGCGTGAAGAGCGAGAAGAAGGAAGGCTCGCGCCTGTGGGGCATCGGAATGGCTTGCCCCAGCCCGATCGCACCCGGTTGCGGCTTCACCAACGCGGCGGAAGCCGGTTGGGCCGTGTTGATGATCCCCGAGCCGGTGAATGCCAACCACAGCCAGGTCGAAGGGCGCGTGACCTACGCGGGCGACCGGCTGACGCTTTCGGGCGGCTACTACGGATCGTTCTATCGCAACGAATACGGCAGCCTGAACCCGGTGGTGCCGGGTGCGCTGTTCAACGCCGTGGGCCAACTGCTGCCCCTGTCCACGGGCCTGCAGCCCCTGCTCAACAACCCGGTGGCCCTGCCGCCGGACAACCAGGCGCATCACGTCGATGTGACGGGCACCTACGGGTTCTCGGCCAGGACCAAGCTCAATTTCAAGCTGGCGTATTCGCAGGCGACGCAGCACCAGGACTTCCTGGGCGCGGGCCTCACTGGCGCGCCGGTCGGGGTCACCGACCTGGGCGCCAAGGTTTCGACGACACTCGCGCAAGTGGGCTTCACCTCGCGCCCCATGCCGCGCCTCAGCCTGTCGGGCAACGTGCGCTACCAGCGCAAGGACGACGACACCCCCATCGCGCTTTACGGCCTCGAAGGCGCCGCCACCTACACCAACCGCCAGCTGCCCCGCAAGGACATCCAGGCCAAGGCGCAGGCGGGCTACGAGATCACCAGTGACTGGCGTGGCACGGTGGGCGTGGACTACCATTCCATCGACCGCGGCACGTTCACGCCGACGGCCGCAGTAGCCGGCATCACGGCGCTGCGTCAGGAAACCGAGGAATTCGGCATCCGCGCCGAACTGCGCCGGCGCATGTCGGAGAACCTCAGCGGCGCCCTCAGCATCGAGAGCAGCCGGCGCGACGGCTCCAGCTGGCTGCAGGACAACAGTGGGCGGGGCGTGACTGAGGTCACCGATGCCGCCGCCGCGGGTTTTGCCTTCAACAACGGCATCTTCATGCCCACTCTGGCCGACCGGCAGCGCGACAAGATCAAGCTGTCGGCCGACTGGCAGCCGAACGACAAGCTTTCGCTGCAGGGTGTGGCCGAAGTCGGCCGCGACAAGTTCACATCGCCAAGCGCCTACGGCCTTCGCAAGTCGGCCATGAATTCCCTCAGCCTTGACGCCACGTATGCCGTGAACGACAAGTGGAACCTCAACGGTTTCCTGGCCTACGGCCAGCAGGAGCTGGACCAGGCCCGGCCGGAGGCCGCTTTCATGGCCTTCGACAACACGGCCACATCGCTGGGGCTGGGCTTCACGGGCAAGCCCATGGCCAACCTCGAAATCGGCGGGAACCTGTCTTTCATGGACGACCGCAGCGAGTACGCCCAGACGCTCGATGCCGGCGCCGGCGGCGAAGCCGCTGCCTTGCTGGCCGCGACCGGCGGCCTGCCGGACACGCTCTTCCGGCAAACGACGCTCAAGCTGTTCGGCAAGTACACCCTGGACAAGCTCTCCAGCATCCGTGTGGACCTGGTGCACCAGCGCACCCGGTGGACGGACTGGGCCTGGGGCTACAACGGGATCCCGTTCGCTTTCTCCGACGGCACCACGATCGTGCGCAAACCCACGCAGAACGTCACCTTCATCGGCGTGACGTACGTGCGCCGCTGGCCGTGAACGCGGGGGCGCAAAGCGCTGTTGCCGGCGCTTCGCGCTGCCTGTCCGTCCCCTCTGTCAGCGTTTTCCGATTCCGCGCAGGGGCCCGGGTGCGCTTGATTTTTGTCAACGGTGCACGCTATGGCCCGTTGCACCATGTACCCATCAACCCCGTTTTCATTCACAGGAGCTCATCGTGAAAGTCACCTACCTGATTGCCGCAGCCGCAACCACCCTTGCCTTTGCCTTCCCCGTCTCCGCAGCAGTCGACGCCGACGCGGCCAACAAGATGGCCAAGGACAACGGCTGCACCAAGTGCCACTCGGTCGACAAGACCAAGAAGGGCCCGTCCTACCAGAAGACCGCCGCCAAGTACAAAGGCAAGGCGGACGCCGAAGCCAAGCTGACCGAGTTCCTCACCAAGGGCGGCAAGGTCAAGATGGATGACGGCACTGAAGAAGAGCACAAGGCCGTCAAGGCAGACCCGGCCCTGAAGAACCTCATCCAGTTCATCCTGGCACAGTAAGCGTTCGCTAACCGCACCGAGCACCCTCACATGCCGCCGCCCACCCTGGCCGATGCCGGTTTCGCGGCGCCCGCGCCGGCGCCGGTGCCTCCCCTGCCGATTCCGCGCTACCTGGAGCAGGTGTACTGGTGGGCGTATGTCCACCCCAACGCCGTCCAGGTTTTCGAGCGCGAGTGGCTGGTCAACCTGATCCTCTTCGGCAATTACGGGCGCCTGCGCGACGCGGCGCTGGACGACCTGGGCGAAACCATCACCGGCAACACGCTGCAGGTGGCCTGCGCCTACGGCAACATCACGCCGCGCTTGCGTGACCGGCTGGCCCCCGACGCCCACCTGGACGTCGTGGACATCCTGCCGATCCAGCTCACCAACCTCGCATCCAAGTTTCCCCCCGACGGGCGCGTCGCCCTGATCCAAGGCGACTCCTCCTCGCTGGACATGCCTGACGCGAGCTATGACCAGGTGCTGCTGTTCTTCCTGCTGCACGAGCAGCCCGAGCACGTGCGCCGCAAGACGCTGGCCGAGGCGTGGCGCGTCGTGAAGCCGGGCGGCCGCGTCGTGATGGTGGACTACCACCTACCGCGGCCGTGGCACCCGCTGCGCCTGCTGATGACGGGTGTGTTCAGGCGGCTCGAGCCCTACGCGATGGACCTGTGGGAGCACGAAATCCAGGAATTCATGCCGCAGGCCGCGCAACCGGCGGCCGTGTCCAAGGAAACCTACTACGGCGGGCTGTACCAGAAGCTGGTGCTCGTCCGCTGAAAAGAGAACTATGGAAACTTTCAAGGCAGATGTGGCGATCATCGGAGCGGGCGGCGCCGGCCTCAGGGCGGCGATCGCCGTCGCCGAGGCCGACCCCACGCTCAGCATCGCGCTGATCTCCAAGGTCTACCCCATGCGCAGTCACACCGTGGCGGCCGAGGGTGGGGCCGCGGCGGTTACCCAGGCGCACGACAGCCTCGAGGCCCACTTCCACGACACCGTGGCGGGCGGCGACTGGCTGTGCGAGCAGGACGTGGTCGAGTTCTTCGTGGGCCAGGCCCATGAAGAGATGGTGCAGATGGAACACTGGGGCTGCCCCTGGAGCCGCAAGGCCGACGGCCGCGCCAACGTGCGCGCCTTTGGCGGAATGAAGATCGAGCGCACATGGTTCGCCGCGGACAAGACCGGCTTCCACATGCTCCACACGCTGTTCCAGACGTCGATCAAGTATCCGTCGATCAAGCGCTTCGATGAGCATTTCTGCTGCGATCTGGTGGTCGACGATGGGCGAGTTCAAGGCGTAGTCGCGATCGAGATCGCCACGGGCGACTTCAAGCTGATCCAGGCCAAGTCGGTGATCATCGCCACCGGCGGCGCCGGCCGCGTTTTCCGCGAGAACACCAACGGCGGCATCGTCACGGGCGACGGCATGGCGCTGGCCTACCGCCACGGCGTGCCGCTACGCGACATGGAGTTCGTGCAGTACCACCCCACCTGCATGCCCGGTACCGGGCTGCTTTTCACCGAGGCTTGCCGCGGCGAGGGGGGCTTCCTGCTGAACAAGGACGGCTATCGCTACCTGCAAGATTACGGGCTCGGCCCCGCATCGCCCACTCCCGTCAACAAGGCAATGGAGCTAGGCCCGCGCGACCGCCTTTCCCAGGCCTATTGGCACGAGAAGCAAAAGGGCCGCACCTTGTCCGACCCGCGCTGGGGCGATTACGTCCATCTCGACTTGCGGCACCTGGGCGAGAAGAAGCTTCGCGAGCGCCTGCCGCAGATCTACGAACTGGCCGTCGAATATCTCGGCGTGGACCCGGCCAAGGAATGCGTTCCCGTGCTGCCGGCTGTGCACTACACGATGGGCGGCATCACGGCCGACGCGCTCACGGCGGCGCCCCTGCCGGGCCTTTATTCGGTGGGCGAGTGCTCCAGCGTCGGGCTGCATGGCGCGAACCGCCTGGGATCGAACTCGCTCACGGAGTTGATCGTCTTCGGCAAGGTGGCAGGCGTCGAGGCGGCCGTGTACACCAAGTCGGCGCCGGAGGGCAATGCGAAGAAGATCAACATGCTGGCCGAAGAGTCGCAGCGCAAGGCCATGTCCTTCGTGGCGCGCACCGATGGCACGGAACGCATCGCCACGCTGCGCCGCGAAATGGCCAAGAGCATGGAAGACGGCTGCGGCATCTACCGCATGAACGACACCATGCAGGCCACTTGCGACAAGCTGGCCGAGCTCAAGGAACGTTACCAGCGCGTGCAGGTGGACGACCACTCCAAGGGCTGGAACACCGACTGGCTGCTGGCGATCGAGCTGGGTTACCTGCTGGACGTGGCGCAGGCGATGGCGCACTCCGCGCTCAACCGCAAGGAATCGCGGGGCTCGCACCAGCGGCTGGACGGCTACGAGCAGCGTGACGACGCGAACTTCCTCAAGCACTCGCTGGCGCACTACGCCGGCCAGGACGCGCCGCGCATCGATTACGGCCCGGTGAAGATCACGAGTTCGCAGCCCGGCACCCGCGCTTACGGCGCTGCCGGCGAGGAAGCGGACCGCAAGGCGAAGGAGCTGGCTCATGCCTGACGGCAAACGAATCGAAATCCAGGTGTTGCGCTACCGCCCCGAGGAGGAAGAGCGCCCCGTCTGGCAAAGCTACTACGTTCCCTACACAGACGACATGTCGGTGCTGCAGGGCCTGCAGTACATCAAGGACGAGCTCGACGGCACGCTCAGCTTCCGATGGTCATGCCGCATGGCCATCTGCGGCAGCTGCGGGATGATGGTCAATGGCAAGCCGGAACTCTCGTGCCAGACCTTCCTGCGCGACCTGCAGCCCGGCCCCGTGCGGGTGGAGGCGCTGGCGCACTTCCCGATCGAGCGCGACCTGATCGTCGACGTCGGCGAGTTCGTCAAGAAGCTCGAGAGCGTCAAGCCCTACATCATCCCGAAAGAGCCGCGCAAGCTCAGTGACGGCGAGTATCTGCAGACGCCCGCGCAGCTGGAGCAGTTCGAGCAGTTCAGCTCGTGCATCAACTGCATGCTGTGCTACGCCGCCTGCCCGCAGTTCGGCCTGAACCCGGACTTCACCGGGCCCGGCGTGCTGGCCCTCGCGCATCGCTACAACGCGGATTCGCGCGACGGCGGCCGAGCCGAGCGGATGGAGATCCTCAGCACCGAGGAGGGCGTCTGGAGCTGCACGGCCGTGGGCTACTGCTCCGAGGTCTGTCCGAAGGGCGTGGACCCCGCCAACGCGGTGAACCAGAACAAGGTGAACAGCGCCAAGGATTATTTCCTGCGCTTTCTCTCGCCCAAAGGAGAGTCCAAATGAGCCGATATGCCGCGGCCCGCAAGGGCTATGTCCGACCCATGCAGGGCTGGTGGCGTCGGGACCCGTTCTTCATGCGCTACATGATCCGCGAGATCACGGCCTTCGCGGTGCTGGCCTACGCCATCATCCTCGTCGTCGGCGTGGTTCGCCTCGCCCAGGGCGAGGTGGCCTGGAACGGCTGGCTGGCGGCCCTGCGCTCGCCGGGTGCCATCTTGCTGCACGTCGTGCTGCTGGTCTCCATGATCGAGCATGCGCGCAGCTGGTTCGAGATCATGCCCAAGACGATGCCCATGATGATCGTGGGTGGTGAACGCGTGGAGGGCTCGACCATCATGCGCACTGGATGGGCCGTATCGGCGGTGGTCACCGTCGTCGTCGTCGCGCTAGCCTGGTGGGCCAGATCATGAAACTCAAACGCTCCAACGCACCGGTCTTCTGGCTGCTGTTCGGCGCCGGCGGCATGCTGTCGGCCTTGTTCGGCACGGCCCTGGTCTTCCTCACCGGCATCGCCACGCCGCTGGGCCTGATGGGCCCTAACGCAATGAGCTACCCGCGCATCCTCGCGTTCTCGCAGAACTGGATCGGCAAGGGCTTCGTCTTCGCGATCATCATGCTGTTTGCGTGGCACGCCGTGCACCGTATCTATCACAGCCTGCACGATGTGGGCGTTCCCTTGAACGCATTCACCAAGCTGATTTGCTACGGCACGGCGCTGGTGATTACGGTGGTTGCGCTGTTCGCACTGCTGTCGATCGGGTTCTGAGCACGCTGAACGAAGCGGCCTCAGGGCGCGTAGTGAGTCGTTTGTCATGCGGGCTTGACCCGGCATCCCCTACGCCCCTGTTACCGAACCGGCGCCGCCACCCCGGGTTTGAGCAGCACCACCAGCGCGCCGCCGCCGCCTTCGTCGCCACGGGCCTGCACGAAAGCAAGCACCTCGCTTTTCTGAACCAGCCAGCTTTGCACGCGGCCCTTGAGCACGGGCGTCTTGCCCGGCGATCCCAGGCCCTTGCCGTGCACCACGCGCACGCAGCGCCAGCCTCGCTTGTGCGCCTCGCGAATGAAGCCGGCCAGCGCCTCGCGCGCCTCCTCGCGGCGCAGCCCGTGCAGATCGATCTCGCCCTGGATGCTCCAGTCGCCCTTGCGCAGCTTGCGCGTCACGTCGGTGCCGATCCCGGGGCGCCGGAAACTGAGCGCATCGTCCACGTCCAGCAGCGTGGTGGCGTCGAACTCGTCGCTGATCGCTTCGCGCAGCACGCGCTGCTCGTCCAGCAACTGCTGCACCGCGATGGGCGGCGGCTGGTCGGGCGCCAGATGCACGCGCGTATGGGGGCGCATCGGCTTCACCTCGCCGGCCGCACGCACGAAGAGTTCGCGCTCGGCGCGGGCCAAGCGCTCAGCCTCGCGGCGCGCGGCCTCCTGCTCGGCCGCCAGCTTCTGCTGCTCGGCCAGCTTCTGCTGGATATGCTGGAGGTCTTTGAGCGACTTGGACTTCATTCGCCCGTCCCGCTACAGCAGGCCCAGCTCCGCCATCGAAAGCGCGTTGCCCTGCGCCACGATCACGTGGTCGAGCACACGCACGTCCACGAGCGCGAGCGCGGCCTTGAGTGTCTGAGTCAGTGCCTCGTCGGCGCGCGAGGGTTGCACCGTGCCGCTCGGATGGTTGTGGGCCAGCACCACCGACGCGGCCTGGTGCGCCAGCGCGCGAGTGACAACCTCGCGCGGGTACACGCTGGTCTGCGTGAGCGTGCCGCGAAACATTTCCTCCATGACCACCAGGCGATTCTGGGCGTCGAGGAACAGCACCGCGAACACTTCATGACACTTGGCCGCCAGGTGCAGCTGGAGGTATTGCTTTACGGCGCCGGGTGAGCTGAACACCTCGCGCTCCTTCAACTGTTGGGACAGCGCGCGGCGCGCGAGCTCCAGCACCGCGGCCAGCTCGGCCCGCTTGGCCGGCCCGCCCAGGCCCTTGATGCGCTTGAGGTCGTCCAGGTTGGCGTTGAGCAGGCCCGAGATGCCGCCGAAGCCGCCGGTCCATCGCCCGGTCTCGATGTCTCGGGCCGGCTCGGCGAGCAGCTCTTGCGCCATCTGCAGCACGCCGCGCCCGGCGGTGCCGGTACGCAGCAGCAGCGCCAGCAGTTCCGGGTCGCTCAGGGCACCGGGGCCCCGGGCCAGCAGCTTTTCGCGTGGCCTGGCGTCGGCCGGAAGGGTTTTCAGGAGCATGGATGGTTATTCCGTTCGCCCGGAGCCTGTCGAAAGGGGCTTCGACAGGCTCAGCCGGAACGGCTGGACAAGGTTTCTACAATGGAGCCAGTTTATCGGGACTTCCATGGCCAACACGCCGCACCGCGTCCAAGCGGGCTCATTCCTTACGTTGCACTACCGCCTTTCGGGGCCTGACGGCGACATCATCAATACCTTCCGCGACAAGCCCGCCACGCTGACGCTGGGCACGGGCGAGTTGTCGCCCGCAGTCGAGCAGCGCCTGATCGGCCTGGAGGAGGGCGCTCACGCCACTTTCGAGATCCCCGCGGGCGAAGCCTTCGGCGATCGCAACCCCGACATGGTCCAGTGGGTGGCGCGCAAGCTGCTCAACGAGATGGGCGACCCCAACGAGAAATACGAGGTGGGCGATGTCGTGCAGTTCCCCACGCCCGACGGCATGGGCCAGTACGCGGGTTCGGTGCAGCAGGTGGGAAAGGACGGTGACGGCGACGGCAAGGCCGACGCGGTGCTGTTCGACTTCAACCATCCGCTCGCGGGCCGGCCGGTGATTTTTGAAGTGCAGCTGATCGGGGTTCTATGACGCTCGAGGACGGCAAGCCGGAACCGAACCTGCAGATCGTGCTGGCCGAGCCGCGCGGCTTTTGCGCCGGCGTGGATCGGGCGATCGAAATCGTCGAGCGCGCGTTGAAGAAGTTCGGTGCGCCAATCTACGTGCGCCACGAGATCGTGCACAACACCTATGTGGTCAATGACCTGAAGGCCAAGGGCGCGATCTTCATCGAAGATCTCGCGGATGTGCCGCCCGGCTCGACGCTCGTATTCTCGGCGCACGGCGTGAGCAAGGCCGTGCAGGCCGAGGCGCACGCGCGTGGTTTCGAAGTGTTCGACGCCACCTGCCCGCTGGTGACCAAGGTGCATATCGAAGTGGCCAAGCTCGCCAAAGAGGGTTACGAGTTCATCATGATCGGCCACAAGGGCCATCCCGAAGTCGAGGGCACCGTGGGCCAGCTCGATCACGGCATCCACCTCGTCGAAACAGTGGATGACGTCGCCGGCGTTCGGCCCACGCAGACGGGCAAGCTCGCCGTCGTCACGCAGACCACGTTGTCGGTGGATGACGCCGCCGAGATCAAGGCGGCGGTGCGCGCGCGCTTCCCGAACATCCGCGAGCCCAAGCAGCAGGACATCTGCTACGCCACGCAAAACCGGCAGGACGCGGTCAAGCTGATCTCGCCGCAGGTGGAACTGCTGGTGGTCGTCGGCAGCCCGACCAGTTCCAACAGCAACCGGCTGGCGGAACTGGCCCGCAAGCTGGGCGTGGACAGCTACATGGTGGACAGCGCTGACGAACTGCGGCCCGAGTGGCTGGCGGGCAAGTCGCGCGTCGGCCTGACGGCGGGGGCTTCGGCGCCCGAAGTGCTCGTCAAGCAAGTGATCGAGCGCATCAAGGAATTGGGCGCCGTGTCAGTGCGCAAGATGGATGGGATCGAGGAGACGGTGAAGTTTCCGCTGCCCAAGGGCCTGAAGCTGTGAACCGCGGCGAGATCGAGGCGGCCGCGCGCCGTATCGAGGGCCGGGGATTCATCCGCCGCACGCCTCTGTGGAAACTGCCGGGCACCGCATTGGGCGTCGAATGCGCCGAGGTATGGCTCAAGCTCGAGCAGTTCCAGGTGGGCGGCAGCTTCAAGGCAAGGGGCATGCTCAATCGCCTGCTGGCCAACACCATTCCCGATAGCGGCGTGATCGTCGCCTCCGGCGGCAACGCCGGCATTGCGACAGCGGCCGCGGCGAAAGCACTGGGCGTGAAGTGCGAAGTGTTCGTACCCACCGTCAGCAGCCCCATGAAGCAGGCCAAACTGCGCGAGCTCGGGGCCGAAGTGGTCGTCACCGGCGCGGTCTATGCCGAAGCGCTGGAGGCGTGTCTCGCCCGCCAGCGGCAGACCGGCGCGTTGCTCACGCATGCCTATGACCAGCCCGAAGTGGTGGCGGGCGCCGGCACGCTCGCAAGGGAGATAGAGGAGCAGGGCGAGGGCGCCCCTGACAGCGTATTGGTGAGCGTGGGCGGCGGTGGCTTGATCGCCGGCATCGCGGCCTGGTTCGAACAGCGCGCGCGCGTCGTTGCCCTGGAGCCCGAGCTCGCGCCCACGCTGCATGCGGCGCGCCAGGCCGGCGAGCCGGTCGACGTCGCCGTGAGCGGCGTGGCCGCCGACTCGCTGGGCGCCAAGCGCATCGGTGCCATTGCCTGGGACATCACGCAGCGGCATGTGCGCGATTCGCTGTTGCTGCCGGACGCGGCCATCCGCGACGCGCAGTTGTGGCTGTGGAAGCAGATGAAGATCGCGGTGGAGCCGGCTGCGGCCCTCGGCCTGGCCGCACTGCAGACCGGCGCTTACCAGCCGCGCGAGGCCGAGAAGGTTTGCCTCGTGATCTGCGGTGCAAACCTCGACCCGGCCACGCTGGCTTGAGTCAGCTCACGCTGGCACGCGCGCCAGGAGGAGCCGGGCCTTCTCGACGACCGGATAGTCGATCATCTGGCCATGGAGCTTGATCGCGGCCAGGCCATTGCGCTGCGCCGTCTCGAAGGCGCTGACGACCTGTCGCGCCCATTCCACTTCAGTGTCCGAGGGTGTGAACACCTCGTTCACCACCGGGATCTGGGCGGGATGGATGCAGGCCTTGCCGGTGTAGCCCAGTGCTCGGGCGCGCATCGTCGTCGCGCGCAACCCTTCCAGGTTGGGGATGTCGATATAGGCGGTATCCACCGGCGGCTCCAGCCCGGCGGCCCGCGATGCGCACGCGATCGCGAAGCGGGCGTGACCGGTAGCGCCGACATCGTCGCTGGTGTCGATGCCCAGGTCGGCGGCCAGATCCACCGCGCCGAACATCAGGCGACGCAGCCGCGGCGATGCGGCTGCGATGTCGCCCACCTGCTGCAGCCCCACAGCCGTTTCGACGATGCCCGCCAGCTCGATCCCGCGAACGGGCAGGCCCTGCGCCTTCTCGAGATTGCCCAGCACCCAGTCGACCATGCGCACCTGCTCCGCGGACTCCAGCTTGGGCAGCAGCACGCCCGCGATTCCTCCGCGGCAGCAAGCCTGCAGGTCCGCGAAGCAGAAGTCGGTTTCGACCGCATTGATACGGATCCACGTGCGCCGCGCAGGGACCGCGGGCACCAAGGTCGCGAGCGCCGCGCGCGCGGCGGGCTTCTCGCTCACCGCGACGGCGTCTTCCAGGTCGATGATGATCGCGTCGGCCGCGCTGCCATACGCCTTTTCGATCTTGCGCCCGCTGGTGGCGGGCACGAACAGGTAGGAGCGGGGAGTCATAGGTCAGTACGCGGTGCGGCACAGACGACTTCGCCGTCCGAGGCATGCGAATGCATGGCGCGGCCGGCGACGGGCAGCTTCGCCCGCAGAATCTGCCCCGCACCCGAATCGGTCATGTACAGCGTCTTCCTGTCGTCGCCGCCAAACGCGATGTTGGTGACCAGGTCGCTGCCACAGCTGTTGACGCGGTATAGCGGCTCGCCGCGCTTGCTGAACACCCACACGGCGCCCATCCCCGGGTGTGCAACCACCAAACCGCCGTCAGCGGTCAGCGCCAGCCCGTCGGGACCGATGCCGCCCGACATCTGGATCAGGGTGCCCACGGCCGTCACGCCGCCATCCGGCATCAGCGCGAAGTGCCACACCGCGTTCGCGTTCGTCATCGCGACATAGAGCTGCGTCTCGTCCGCGTTCGTCACGACGCCGTTGGGGTTGATGCCGTTGTGCAACAGGCAATGCAGCCGGCCTTCGGCGTCCATGCGATAGACGCGGCCGGTCGGGTCCTGCCAGCCGGTGCGGCCCTGGTCGGTGAAGTACATGTCGCCGTTGCGGGCGAAGAACAGGTCGTTGACGCCGGAGAAGCGCTCCGAGTAGCGCCGGCCCAGCACCGGCGTGACGGTGCCGCGCGTCGCGTCCAGCTCCATGATCCCGTTGGCGTAGTCGGTGATGAAGATGCGCCCGTCGGAGCGGATCTTCAGGCCGTTGGGCTCGCCGTCGTACTCCGCCACCAGCTCGACCCGCCCCTGAGGGGAAGCGCGGAACACGCGGCCGAACGGGATGTCCGTGAAGTACAGGTTGCCGGTGCGGTCGAAGGAGGGGCCTTCAAGGAAGCTGTGGATCGGCTGGCCGCCGCGCCTCACGTCCGACCACGACGAGCGGCGCACTTTCCTGAACTCGCTCGGGAGCTCGACGAAAACCTCCGTCGCGATGGGTTCCGGGGGCGCGAACATGCTCACTTCACCGCCTTGATGCGCTCGACCAGGTTGCCGTACTTTTCGCCGTACTGCTTGTAGACGGGCGCCAGGTGTTTCTCGAATTCGGCGGTGTCCACGCTGGTGGTGACCTGCATGCCGTTCTTGCGCAGTTCCTCCACCCCGGAAGTCTCGGCCTGGTCGACGTAGGCGCGATTGGCCTTGATACCGGCGACGGCAGCCTTGCGAACCGCGTCCTGCTCGGCCGGCGTCAGCTTGCCGAAGAAGGCCGGCGACATCGTGAACGAGATCGGCGTGAACACGTGGCGCGACAGGGTGACGTACTTCTGTACCTGCCACAGCTTGGTCGACACCAGGATGGAGATCGGGTTCTCCTGGCCGTCGATCGTGCCCTGCTGCAGCGAGGTCATCACCTCGGTCCATGACATCGGCGTGGGCAGCGCGCCCAGCGCACGGAAGGCGGCGATGTGCACCTGGTTCTCCATGGTGCGGATTTTCAGCCCTTTCAGGTCGGCAACGGACTTGATCGGACGCTTGCTGTCGGTGAGATGGCGAAAGCCGATCTCGCCGAAGCCCAGGCCCAACAGACCGCGCTGCGGGAACTTGGCCAGGATCTCCTGACCGATCGGGCCGTCCAGCGTCGCGCGGGCATGCTGCGCGTCGCGGAAAAGGAAGGGCAGGTCCATCACCATCACTTCCGGAACGAAATTGCCGATGACCGCGGTGCCGGTAACCGCCATCTCCAGCGTGCCGAGCTGCACGCTCTCGACCATTTCGCGCTCGCCGCCGAGGGAGCCGCCCGGGTAGTGCTGCACCTTGAAGCGACCTGGGACCAGCTTGTTCAGCTCCTCCTCGAAGGCTTTGGCGCCCGCGCCGTGCGGGCCTACCAGCGGGGTGGGATAGCCGATGCCGAGCTTCAGCGGTTCGGCGGCGTGCGCGCCCGCCAAGAGGAAGGCGGCGGCCAGCGACAGGATCCGGGCGATGCGGGAAAGCGGTTTCATGGTTGTCTCCGAGTGATGGTCTGGGGGCGCGGCGCTCAGATGACGCCAGATTGCCGAAGCTGCGCGATGTCTCCCGCCGTGAGGCCGAGTTCGGCGAACACGTCGGCGTTGTGCTCGCCCAATTCCGGGGCGGGCAGGCGCATGTGGCCGGGCGTGCCGGACAGACGCGGCACGATGTTGTGCATGGGCAGCACGCCCATCTGGGCGTCCGGCAGTTTCACGATGACTTCGCGCTCGCGGATGAAGCGGTCATCCGCAAGGTCGCTGGCGTCGTTCACCGGGCCGACCGTCACGCCGGCCTCGTCGCACATGCGCAGGATCTCGGCCTGCGTGCGGGAGGCGATGAATTCCGCCACGATGATGTCGATCGCGTCGTTGTTGCGCACGCGGTCCGAGTTGGTGGCGAAGCGCGGATCGCGCAGGATGTCGGGACGGCCCATCAGCTGGAACAGCTTTTCCGCCATCGACTGCATGGACGCCGACAGCGCGACGAACTTGCCATCGCTGCAGCGGTAGATGTTGCGCGGCGCGGTGTTGGAGGCGCGGCTGCCGTTGCGCAGGGTTGGAACGCCGTTGAGCTGCAGGTTCGCCGCCTCCGGGCCGAGGATCGCGTGGATCGATTCGAACAGCGACAGGTCGATGACCTGCCCGGCTCCCTGGTTCACCTCCACCTGCCGCAAAGCGATCATCGCAGCGGAGGCGCCATACACGCCGGACACCATGTCGGCGAGCGCGAGGGGCGGCAGCACCGGCGGGCGATCAGGGAAACCGTTCATCGAGGCGAAGCCGCTGGCGGCCTCGACGAGCGTGCCGAAGCCCGGCCGGGAGGCGCAGGGGCCCGTCTGGCCCCAGCCCGAGACGCGCACGATCACGAGCGTGGGGTTGGCCTTCATCAGCACGTCCGGCCCGAGCCCCATGGCTTCGAGCTTGCCGGGCACGAAGTTCTCCACGAGGATCTGCGAACCCTGCACGAGCTGCAGCAGCAGGTCCTTGCCCCGCGGCTTTCGGAAATCGAGCGTGACGCTGCGCTTGTTGCGGCCGTACACTTTCCAGTAGCTTGGCACGCCGGCCACTTTCCAGGCACGCAGGTCGTCACCGCGCCCCGGCGCTTCCACCTTGATCACGTCGGCGCCGAAGTCGGCGAGCACGTGCGACACCACGTTGCCGGCCACCAGCCGGGACAGGTCGAGGACGCGCACACCGTCGAGCGGGCCACGTGCTTCGGGCTGGTACTGCAGGGTGGGGCCGCTGGGGGAGGAAGCCGCGTTCATCAGGTCGCTTTGATTCGGGTCGAGCGCAGATCCTATGTCGCTGCGGCCGGCCGGTAAAATTCCGATTTAGACTGGCTCCCAGGCTTTTTCGGCATGGCCCCGGGACCGGTGTGAACAATCCACTCGCGCCGCGGCCACGCCGTGCCCGAACCGGAGCGCCAAGTTGGATGCGAGAAAACTCCGCTACTTCGTGACCGTCGCCCAGCTGGGCAGCTTCTCCGAGGCGGCCCGCCGCCTGCACATCGCGCAGCCCGCCCTGAGCCGGCACGTCAAGGACATCGAGGAGTCCCTGGGCGTGGCGCTGCTCGTGCGCGATGCCCGTGGCGTGAAGCTGACCGAGGCCGGCGAGCAGCTGCTGGGGCACGCGCTGGATGTGCTGCATCGGCTGGAGTCGCTGCCGCGGCTGGTGGGTACGCGCAGCCAGAAGATCACCGGGCGGGTGTCGGTGGGCCTGCCCACATCGGCCAGCGCCGTGCTGTCGGTGCCCCTCTTGCGCGCGGCGCTGGAGCGCTACCCCTCGGTGCGCATCCACCTGATTGAATCGCTCTCCGGCTACCTCCAGGAGTGGATCGAATCAGGCCGGGTGGACTTGGCGATCCTGTTCGATGCGCAGCCGCTCCCGGGCGTGACGCTGGAGCCCATCCTGGTCGAGGACCTGTGGCTGGTGGGCGGCCCCGGCGCGTTGCCGCCGGACCTGAAGGAGGTCCCGCTGGCGCATCTCGGGCGCTACCGTTTCGCGCTCACGAGCCATGCGCAGACGCATCGCCGGCTGGTCGAAGGCGTGGCGATGAGCAACGGGATGCGGCTGGAGATCCTGGCGGAGGTGGATTCGCTGAGCGTGCAGAAGACGCTGGTGCGCGGCGGCGACATCTTCACGGTCCTGGCGCACAGCGCAATTCATGCCGAGCTGGCCGAAGGCCGAGTGAGCGCCGCGCGCATCGTGTCGCCGACCATCAGCCGCCATGTTTCCATGGCCAGCGCCAGCGCGCGCCAGGACAGCCAGGCATGCCACGCGATTGCGGCGCTGATGCTGCAGGTCGCCAGGCAACTGGTGCGGGACGGGGTCTGGATTGGACGGCCGGATTTCGACGCTAATCCTCCTTCTGGCAATTCACCATCCACGGCACGCCGAACTTGTCCGTGAGCAACTTCCCGTCGTCCATCGGCGAGCCGCCGTAGCGCTGCATGAATGCATGGGCATCCTGTTCTCCTTGCGCGAAGGGGAGGCCATGCTACCGCTCCCACTAAAATCGCCGGATGCTCGATATCACCCTGTTACGTAAAGACCTGGCCAGCGTCGTGGCCCGCCTGGAGGCGCGCAAGACGCCGCAGACCTTCCTCGACGTGGGGGCGTTCACGGCGCTCGAAGCCGAACGCAAGGCCATCCAGACCCGCACCGAGGAACTGCAGGCGCAACGCAACCAGCTGTCCAAGCAGATCGGCCAGTTGAAGGCCAAGGGCGAATCGGCCGACGGCGCCATGGCGCAGGTGGCTTCGCTGAAGGCCGAGCTCGAAAGCTCCGCCGCGCGGCTGGAGCAGATCCAGCCCGAGATGCAGGCGTTGCTGCTGGCCGTGCCCAACCTGCCGCATGAAAGCGTGCCGGTGGGCGAGAACGAGCACGCCAACCTCGAGGTGCGCAAATGGGGCGAGCCGCGCCAGTTCGATTTCGCCGTGAAAGACCACGTGGACATTGGCGAGAAGCTGGGCCTGGATTTCGAAGCCGGCGTCAAGTTGAGCGGCTCGCGCTTCACGGTGATGAAGGGCCAGATCGCGCGGTTGCACCGGGCGCTCGCGCAGTTCATGCTCGACGTGCAGACGCAGGAGCACGGCTACACCGAGTGCTACACACCCTACATCGTCAACGCCGAGACGCTCAAGGGCACCGGCCAACTGCCGAAATTCGAGGAAGACCTGTTCGCCGTGAGCAAGGGCGGCCAGCAGGGCCTGGACAGCGAAGAGCAGCAGGCGCTCTACCTCATCCCCACCAGCGAGGTGTCGCTCACGAACCTCGTGCGTGGCGAGATCGTGGCGCAAGACACGCTGCCGATCAGGATGACGGCGCACACGCCGTGCTTCCGTTCCGAGGCGGGCAGCGCTGGGCGCGACACGCGCGGCATGATCCGCCAACACCAGTTCGACAAGGTCGAGATGGTGCAGATCGTCCACCCGGACAAAAGCTACGAGGCGCTGGAAGAGATGGCGGGCCACGCCGAGGCCGTGCTGCAAAAGCTCGGCCTGCCGTACCGCGTGATGCTGCTGTGTACCGGCGACATGGGTTTTGGCGCGACCAAGACATACGACCTGGAGGTGTGGCTGCCGGCGCAGCAGACCTACCGCGAGATCAGCTCGGTATCGAACTGCGAGGCGTTCCAGGCCCGGCGGATGCAGGCCCGCTTCAAGAGCGCTCAAGGCAAGAACGAGCTCGTCCATACGCTCAACGGATCGGGTTTGGCCGTGGGCCGCACGCTGGTGGCTGTGCTGGAGAACTACCAGAACTCGGACGGCTCCGTGACGGTGCCGCAAGCCCTGCGCCCTTACATGGGCGGGGTGGAGCGGCTGGCCGTTTGATCGGCTAGAGATCGGTTAGAATCACGGGCTTCGCACCACGCGAAACCGAATCAGGAGCGGTGGCAGAGTGGTCGAATGCGCCGGACTCGAAATCCGGTGTACGGTTATGCCGTACCGTGGGTTCGAATCCCACCTGCTCCGCCAGGATCCCGTCCACCGGGGTCCATAGAAGTCCCCCACAGCAGCAAAAGGCCTTGATCTATCAGGGCTTTTTGTCTTCTGAGGTCCATGATCGTCCACTGCGATCCACGACCTTAAGGGGGTACTTAGCGGGGTATCGAGGCAAGCGTTATGGGGGTATTTTCTCTTCCTAGCTTGAAAGACCTCGACATGACCGAAATCGTTACCCAACGCAGAACCCGTCAGCTGAAAGGACACCTGACCGATCTGAACCTGCGAAACCTATCTACGCGTGACCGGCCGTATAAGGTCGCGGATGGCAACGGACTCTATGTGCTCGTCTCCCCCACCGGGCTGCGCGCGTGGCGTTGGAAGTACCGCTTCGCCAGCCGCGAAAAGGTACTGCCGCTTGGCAGTTATCCGGAGGTGAGCCTAGCCCAAGCGCGTACTGCACGAGACGAGGCACGCAAGAAGGTTCTCGCTGGGCTTGACCCTGCCGAAGAGCGTCGCGATGCCAAGCTCGCGCTCCTTGCTGCACACGAAAATTCCTTTGAGACGGTCGCCCGTGCTTGGCACAAGGTGTGGGCCGTAGGCAAACATGCACGGTACGCTGAAGATGTGTTGGGTCGACTTGAGCGAAACGTGATCCCAAACATTGGACACAAGCCGGTGGCTCACATTGAGCCGAGGGAGATCGTTCGCATGATGGAGCGGATACAAGGCCGCGGCGCGAGCGACATTGCAAAGAGGGTGCGGAACACATGCAGTCAGATCTTTAGATTTGCGATCACGCGCGGGCTGGCATCACGGAATCCAGCCGGAGAGTTCAAACCTTCCGATGTTCTGCCCCAACGCACTTCCGAGAATCATGCGCGTATCGAGGAGAGCGAGCTGCCGGGACTGCTGAGGAAGATTGAGGCATACCAAGGCACGCCTGCAACTCGTTTCGCAATGAACCTGCTTGCGCTGACGTTCGTCCGCACTTCGGAGTTGATAGAGGCGAGGTGGTCGGAGATCGATTTTGACGCTGCCGAATGGCGGATACCTGCTGAACGCATGAAGATGAAGCGCATGCACATTGTTCCCCTGGCACCGCAAGCCATTCAAGTTCTTCGGACACTGCATGTGGTCTCTGGACATTCAGAGTTCCTGTTTCCTGGCGACCGTGATCGAAAGAAGCCCATGAGCAACAACACAATCCTCAAAGCGCTGGAGCGTATGGGGTACAAAGGAAAGATGACGGGGCATGGGTTTAGAGGGTTGGCCTCGACTGCGCTTTATGAGCGTCAGTTCCCGTCTGATCACATCGAGCTTCAGCTGGCGCACGTTCGAGGAAAGGTCCGAGGGGCATACGACCACAGTAGGCAACTGCCCCAGCGCCGCAAGATGATGGAGTTTTGGGCCGATCACCTCGACACTAGTTTGGGTGCGGAGTTGGAAGTAGCTAGCTGTGTGGTGCCAACTGGTGCTAGCCGTTGCGGCCCCGTCGCCGTTGATATGCGACCCATACAGCGACCAATTGCTAGACGCCGAAGATGCCCCAGCGACGGCAGTGGATCGACGCGTTCCGACGATCACCACCTTACCCTGTCAGGTGAGCCGGAGGTCGAGCCCGAGAAGTCGGAACTCTGAGCAAACCCCAAGCTACTAGGCAGATAGCGCGAAGGGTACGGGACGTTTCAGGCAATAATGCTCAGAGGGCGCAAAAGACGCCTGAAACACCCGAGGGGAGGGCCTCGCGCCCTCTGTTCGCAACGGAGAGAGCAAGATGACCGATCCCACGCCAGCCCAGCCGGCCGCGCCAGCTTTAGGCAGCCATCCGGCGAGCGCTTGGGTGCGCTTCCTGCGCTCCTACGGGCCAACGCCCGAGAACGGGACTCTTTTCGACGAGCACGTCACCAAGGCCCTGGCCAAAGCCAAGGTTCAAGCGATTAATTTGCCCACGCCTCGGCTCGCCGAGATTTTGGAGCGGGTGTCGAGTGGCACCCCCGGTTCGATTTTGATCGCGGGCACGGCCGGCGACGGCAAGACGTTTCATTGCAGAAGCCTCTGGATTGCCTTGGGCGGCGACGCCCGGGAATGGGGAGCGCCCAGCGTCGTGAAGGAGCTGACTCTGGCCGATGGCCGGGTCGCCGTCTTCGTCAAAGACCTCAGCGAGCTAGGGCAAGAGCTTAGCGACGCCGCGATGAATCTGCTGGAACAGTCGGCGCTCGGCGGCGAAGACCAGCGCTTTCTGGTCGTCGCGGCCAACCACGGTCAAATGCTCGAGCGCTTGCGCGACTTTGGCAATCGACGCGGGCGGCAAAGCGAGCTGCGGCGAGTCATCCAAGACGCTTTCTTGCAGACCGCGCGTCCCGCGGTCAGGCTCGCGATCTATGACCTCAGCAACTCGGTCAATCGGGAAACGCTGGAGAACGTGTTCTCGGCGGTGGCGCGGCATCCCGAATGGGACAAGTGCGATGGATGCAGCTATCAGGACGGCGGACGGGTCTGCCCCATTTATGAGAACAGGCACCGGATGCTCGGAACGTCCCACGGCGGCCTGCTGGCTCGGCGCTTAGGAGACGTTGCGGAGGTCGCGAAGCTCAATGGCTGGCACTTGCCGGTTCGCGACGTGCTCACGCTCGCGTCAAACATGATTTTGGGGCATCCCGACGCGAAAGAGGCGCTCATGACCTGCGCCGACGTGCCGCGTATCCAGGAGAACCAAGACATCGAGCGGGCGAGCATCTATTCAAACATCTTTGGAGCGAACTTGAAGCCGAAGATGCGGCAGCGCCTGGTGTTTCAGGCCTTCGCCTCGTTCGGCATCGGCTCGGAGACCACCAACGGAGCCGACGGACTCATGGTCTATGGCGCCGACGACCCGGCTTTAGCCCTGTCGTTTGACCGCCTGCTTCGGTCCGATCCTATCTATGGAGCCACTGTCGCTTACCTGGCCGAGCTGCGGCGCTACTTGGAAGGCGAAGAGGAGGCGCGGGCTGATTCGGGCGCGGCCGCTTTCCTCTCTCGCCTGGAAGCGCAGCGGCGACGGCTGTTTTTTACCACTCCCGATGGCGAACCGGACTATCCCCACTGGCCGCTGTCAATCTTTCGTTCGGCGGCGGACTACCTCGCCCTTGCGGCGGACGTGGCGAGCCAGCGCCCCATCTCAGAGCCCACGCGCGCGGGTCTCGCCAAGGGGCTCAACCGCGTCATGACCGGCTTGTTGATCGAGAACGGCGACAAGCTCTTTGTGGCGAGCTCTGGCGGCTACACGCAGTCGCGAGTGAGCGTGCTGTGCGACACGGAAGCTCCCGCCCGGCGCGTTGGCGGCGTTGGCATGCGCGCGCGAATGGAGGCCCTTTCCGGTCGCCCTCTCTTAGAGGTGACGCTCGTCTCGGGCGAAAGCGTGCCGGCCACCCTCGCGCTCACGCCCGTTAGGTTCGAGTTTCTCTGCCGCGTCGCCGACGGCGCTCTGCCTGGCAGCTTTTCCAACGAATGCCTGGAGGACCTCCTTGCCTTCAAGGCGCGCCTGCTGCGCAAGGCCGAGCTCCTGAGGCGGCAACGCGCCAGCGACGACGAGGACGACGCCGCGAACGATCAGACGCTGACGCTCAACTTCATCGACATGGAGCAGTCCGGCATGGGCTTCTCGCGCCCGGTGACCATAAGGACCGCCACATGAGGCCGCGCATCGAAGGAGTCGACTTCGCCGTCGATGAACACATCTGGGGGCACAGGCTGTATGACGAACAGCTTCCACACCTCTTGATCTTGGAATTCCTGGGAGTCTTGTCCTCGAATCTCGACAAGCCGCTGCAGCCTGTGGACCAGAAAGAACTGAGGTTCGCTCCCCAGCGCCAGACGCGGCTCCGAGCGCTGCTGTTCAACAACCCTTACGTCGAGTCGATCCGCCAGCGGTCCATTCCCAACGACGAGAAGTGGCGGCAGTGGAACGAGCGCTTCGCGCAAGACTGCATGTCCCTAGGAGACTGGAACCTTGGCTATCTGCGCCAACGCTTCTCCGAGTTCGACGACTTCGCCAAGGCGGTCGAATTGCTTAGGTCCTCGGCGTTCGAGGCCAGGAGCAACAAGCGGTGGAGTTCGAAGTTCGTGTTCCCGTTTGGCCCGGACGCGCTCTACGAGGATGTGCGGGTGTCGACCGAGGGTGCCGCGTCAAACGACCGCAGGTTCTTCGCCCGAGGCGGCGAGCTTCTTTATCTGATGCTGTCCCGCGCAGCCCGCGGCGCGGAGCTCGGGGCGCTTCTGAAGGAGCGGCTGTTCGACTCGACTGCTCCCATGAACAGGCTCGCCAGGGCGTTGCAAGGCGAGCCGGAATTGGCCGCGCCCAGGTCGGTCGGCTACTTGCCCCACGCGACCCATCCCAGGTTCGACATCATTTGCGACGACTGGCTCGCCATACTTTCGCGGGACATGCCGGTCTACGACGCGCTGGAGCACCTGATCGCCAACGCGGGCCTGAACATGCTGCTTTACTTCCTCGAATGCGCCAAGACGGAGGCGGGCGACGCCGATCCCGTGGAGCTGGTTTGCGAGATTGTTTCGCGCGAGCGAACCAAAGTGCGGGCACTGTCGGGAGACTCGTTTCAGACCAATCAGAGTTTGTCGTTGCGGGCGGTGCGCGCCTCCGTCGAAAAGATTCGCATGGGCGAAGACTGGGCGCAGGCGGCGACATGTCGCGACCCCAATGGAGCGGCGGCCGAGTTGATGCGGGCTTGGTTCCAATGGCCGGCCGGCAACGGGTCCGACGAGGACGCGTCGGATTCGGACACGGGCGACGAGCTGGTGTCGAAGCTGGCCGCCAAGGCCGAGGCGCGGCATGAACAGCATGTGGGCAAGATTCATGGCTCGTGGTCGCGCGCATTGGGACTCACATCGCGGCGGCTTTCGCGCCGCACGCGGTATGCGCCGAACGACAAGCTGTTGAAGACGTTGGTCGTGTCCTTGGTCGACGACCGAATGCAGTTCGACGACTTCCTCGCGCTAGCGAGAGAGAGGTATGGGCTCATCGTCGGCGACGTCGAGGGCGCGCGCCTGGTGAAGTCGCAGCAGATCGACCAGGAGGCGCTGAGCGACAACAAAGACAAGCTTGAGACCCGGCTTGTTGGCTTGGGCCTGGTTCGGCGGCTGTCGGACTCCTGCTCGTTCGTTGAAAACCCCTTCGCGGCGGAGGTGGCGCAATGAACGCTGACAAGATCATCGGGCGCGTGGTCGCGTCCGTTTTGCTTTCGCGCCTCCCCGCCATCCCCGAGGGAACGCAGCAACCCGACCCATCCTATTTCCGTCTCGACAAACTCGACGGCAGCCAGATCGCGGCGACCGTCCGCGAGATTCGCCTCAATCCGATGCTCGCGGACCGCGTGGATCTGAGGATTCCACGATGGCTTGTTCAGGGAGAGGGTCTGCCCGAGGACGCCCTGACATCGCACAACGCGGGGGCCGCGCGCAACGAGGGAACGTCGAAAAGCGTCATGCTGACCGCCAACGGGTCCGAGCCGGGACTGGCGGACACTCTGGGGCACGTCGCGGCGCTCGGAGCAAAGGAGCTGCGCTCCCACGAGCAGTTTTGGGTGGAAGCGACCTGCCATGTCGCCTCTCTCGCCCCGACCGTCGAAGACCGCGCCATCTTCGCCTCCGCGATTTCGGGCCTTGTGCACGTCACCGACTTGTCGCTCGTGCAGCTCGGCGAGTTCTGCTCAAAGATGAGCGAGGCCTTCCACCCGTCGCGAGGGCTCCCCATCCGCAACGCCGTCGGGTGGGCGCTTCCATGCGTCGGCCTGCCTCGCGACACGGCATTTTTCGCGAGCACCAAGACATACGGCAAGCAGTTGGGGCCATGGCGCAAGGCGTTTGGCAAACTTTTCGCCAGTCGCCAGCCTCTGGTATTCAAGCGTCGCCCCACCGGACAGCCCATCGACGCGGAGGACATGCGCGCGCGGTTCGACGACAACTTGTCCTCCATCACCGCGGCGGCGCAGCCCGTGCTCGAGGCGTTCATCAACGCACCGGATTCGGACGACGCGGCGCGGGCAGGCGTCATCGAGCTCGAATGGGAGACCGACGGCGTCCACTTCATCTTCGAAAAGCCAAGGGAGCAGCAACGCGGCCTGGCCGAGGACACCCTCTACTTCTTCGAGAACGACCTCAATGAGCCCGTCCTCACGAAAGAGTGGCTGGCGCACCTCGAAGACTTGAAGACTCGCGAGAAGCGCTCTGACTGGAACGAAGGCGACGAGGAGTTCTTCAACGGGCACCGCTCATTTTTCGAAGACAACAAGCCGCTGCTGGCCAAGTGGGAAAAGATCATCTACGGGAAGCCCATCGACTGCGTCGATTTCTTCGAGGGCTTTTCCGAACTGGTGTCGCGCCTGATTGCCAGCGCTCCGGAGCCGAAGGGCGAACGCGTTCTGCACATGACCGTGACCAAGGGACGCACGGTCTGGCGGGAGCGTTTCAATTACGACGTGGGGTCCTATTTCTCGGCGATGTATCGCGGTCTCAAGGAGCTCATGGGAGACCGGGTGAAGTGGCATGCGACAAAGATGCACACCGCTGGACACCTCGACCCGATATTCGCCTATCGCGCGTTCTTCCAGGCCGAGAAGGAGCGCATCAACAAGCCCATAAAAGCTTCGGAGTCGGTGGCGCGAGCGGCGGTGCAGATTAAATTCGACGCAGTCCTCTACGAGCGCGTCGATGGTCAGGAAGTCCAGCTCCGCAAGAGTCAGCTCGTGTGGTCGTTCAAGCCGGAGGCAATTGGCCTCGCGATGGTCGACGACATGAAGAGGCTGATGGAGAAGGGCGGCATAAATTGCACTTCGGTCCCGCGCCGACTGGTGAGCAAGAAGGGCGGCGTACAGAGCGTGTCGCTCGACGACACGGCCACCCTGGAGGCGACCTTCTCGTCGGACGCGGGGTCTCTAGTCCCGCCTGCGGGCAAGCTCAAAAGCATGCGGCAGGACATCAAGCGCCGCATCGACGAATTGGCGGCTCAAAATCGTCTGTCCGCCGAGCAGCGCGACGCGGTCCGGGAAGCTTGGGACCGCTTCGAGGCCGACTACGCGAAAGCGATGGAAGATTTCATCGCCTTCGGATTGCATGGCGAAGCCGTGGAGAGGCAGTCCGAATCGTATGCGGAGCTTTTGCGCGCTCTGGCCATCCACGCGCGGGGCGACATTTGCCGCTCGAAGCTCGTGACCGAAGTGCTCGCCATCGGCACGGTGCGCGTGTCCGGTGAGCAACCCTGCGTCGTCATTCCGCCCTGGCATCCGGAGCGGATGAAGGCGTTGGCGGTGAAGACTCGGCGCGTGGCTGGCTTGGCGTCGCACTTGCTTGCCGGGGTGGATGTTCGGTTTGGCGACCAGGGCATTTTCATCAAGGAGTTCGCCGACGAGATTCGCCACCCGTTCTATCCAGAGATCGCCATCGCGGAGCGTGCGGGTTCGCCGGAGCTCGTTTCCGAGAGCGCGACCGTCAACGGCTACAGCCTCATGGAGATGCCGGTGAGCGGCGACCAGGAGTTCCTGACCGACGTGGACCCAACCGCCGCAGCCAGGCAGGTGAAAGAGTTGTTGGACCGGTATGTGAGCTTGCAGCCCCACGAGGCTAGCAACCTAAGCGTGCTCTTGTATAACGCCGACGCCGCGGAGTTGCCGCTCGCGGTCGTCCATGAGCTTTCCCGAGTCCAGGCGGAGCGCGAGGACGAGTTTCAATGCGCTGTGGCGGTGCGCCACCGCGACCCCAGCAAGCTCAGGCAGGTCTACGCGGAGCTGGTCACCAAGGCCGGCGACGATCCGGACCTACCGGTCGTCAGCGAGACCTCCGAGAACTTCATCTCCAAGCTCCGGATCGCTGCCGTCCCGGCCGCGTCGACGCCGCCTTCGTCCGCGGGGTTCAAGCCGTTCGACATCGCGTTTCTGCATGACGTGGTGTCTCGGACGGCGGGCGTCGAATGGATCAAGGTGCCTTGGGCCAACGAGCGTCCGAGCTTGGAGCACGCGCCGTCGCGATGGTCCTACCGCAGCGTGTCGGGAGAGGACGAGCTCAAATCGACGACGTTCCTCACCTGTCCACAGCAGACCGCCACCGGCTGGGCGTATATCGCCGCCGTAGGGTCCATCGCGCGCCGCGCCGACCCCATCGACGGCGAGCGCATGCTGCCCGCGCGACGCATATCGCTTGAGAGCCCCGCGCTAAAGGAAACGCTCGACGACGCGCACGCGATGGCGGAGTGGGTCGCCACCTATGACGAGTTGCTGGACAAGCGGCAGCTTCGCGAAAACGGCATCACGATCGTTCGCTACCGGCGCGCTTCGACCAACGGCCGCAACATGATCGTCAGCTCCACGTCGGAGCTGAGGCTTCTTGGGGTTCTGGCGAGAAGGCGACTCGGGGAGCTGGGGTTGTCGATCGACGAGGCTGGCCTGGAAAGCATGGTCTCGCGCGTCAAGTCGGATGCTCTTTCCATTTCGGGAGACATCGTGATGCGCGCGGCGAAGCGCGGCGTGTCCGCGGGCGAAATGCTTGGCTTGGTGTTCAGTCGGTATCTTGTGGAGACCGAGCTACGGACGCTGGCCGGCTCGGGCGCGCGTCCAAGCTTCTGCGCCTTCTTCCTGTTGGACGACTACGCGAGCTGGCTCGCGCAGAAGGAAAGCCGAATCGCGGACATTCTTGCACTCTGCGTCGAGGAGAGAGATGGCGAGCCGCACTTGCACATCGCCGTCGTCGAATCCAAATATGTCGCCGGAGACGCGTGCGCGGAAGCCAAGCGCCATTCAAAGGCTCAGCTCCTGTCGACGCTCAACGTCTTTCGGAGCGCCTTGTTTGGGGACCCCGGACGACTCGACCGCGATGTTTGGCTCTCTCGCCTGGCCGACTTGCTGTTGGACGCGCATGTTCCTCCGGGCGCTACGAATTTGTTGGAGAAGGCCCGCGCGCGCCTGCGTTCGGGCGAGGCGCCCATTTCGCTGAGAGGCTATTCGCATGTCTTCGTTCATTCAGCGGACCCGTCCTCTCCCGGATCGCAGGCCGAGCAGAGCTCGATGGACGTGGGCGAGGGTTTGACGGCATGGCAGGAGGTTTTTGATCGCCAGGAGCTGCGCGAGCTTGCCGAGGCCTACGCGGCAAAGTCGAATCCAGCCACCGTCCGCCAGGCGCTCGGCCCCCAGACGCCCTGGATGTCCGAGGACATGAAATTGCCGGCGGCCAGGGTGACCTGGACTTCAATGGTGGGGCTTCTCGCTTCAGGAGCCGGAGCGCCGCTGCCATCCGATGGCGCCCCTCCCTCCGATCCAGCGGCCGGCGCTTCCACGCCGCCGCCCGCTCTGCAACCCGTGACTCCCAGCCAAAAAGCGGCTCCGCCCCCAGCGGAGGCCGCTCCGACAGTGGAGCAGCAGCAGTCCACAGTGGTAGGCCCTCCCCAGGTCGACGCGTCGAGCCCGTCCGGGGGGCACTTGGCCGCTTTGGTGGCCGAGAAGTCGCGCGGCGCGGGAGGCGCAGAGGATGAGCGCGCGGCATGGGCGGAGGAAGTCACCGCCAAGCTGCGCGTCGCGCTCAACGGCTATGGACTTCAAGCGGCCGTCAAGGGAACGCGTCTGACGCCCAATGGGTGCTTGGTCAAGCTGGCGGGTTCCGACAGGCTGCGCGTCGAGGACATCGAAGCCAAACGCATGCAGCTCCTCACGACGCACGCAATCAACCTCGTTACGGTGCAGCCAATGCCGGGCGAGATCGTGGTGACCATCGCGGGCGCGAAGCGACAGTCCGTTTCGCTGTGGGACCTCTGGGCCAAGCGCTCGCTGAATCGCAACGCTGCGGGGGTCAACACGTCGTTCGTTTTGGGCCTTCAAGAGATCAATGGATCGATCCTCTACTTAAATCTGGGAAGCGAGTTCGGGGGCCTTTCGTCTCACGATCCGCACTCGCTGGTTGCCGGAGCGACCGGGAGCGGGAAGTCTGTCTCGATTCAGTCGTTGCTCCTGGACATCGCGGCGACCAATCCGAAGGAGCTTGCGCAGATTGTTCTGATCGATCCGAAGATGGGAGTCGACTACGCCCCTCTTGAAGCATTGCCGCATCTGCGCGAGCCCATCGTCATTGAGAAAGCCCGCGCCGCCGCGATTCTAGAAAGCCTCGTCCAGGAGATGGAGTCTCGCTATCAGCAGTTCCACAACGTCCGCGCGAACAACCTGACCAGCTTCAATGCCAAGGCCGCGCCAGAGGGCCGTCTTCCATTGATCTTCCTGGTCCACGACGAGTTTGCCGACTGGATGCTGGACGATGCCTACAAGAAGTCCGTCAGCGCGGCGGTCCAACGCTTAGGCGTTAAGGCTCGCGCCGCAGGCATTCATTTGATCTTCGCGGCTCAGCGTCCCGACAAGGATGTGATGCCGATGCAGCTTCGCGACAACCTTGGAAATCGCTTGATCTTGAAGGTGGCCAGCGAGGCCACATCGAAAATCACGCTTGATCGAGGCGGCGCCGAACTGCTTCTCGGAAAGGGGCACTTGGCGGCAAAGCTCACGGGCGAGCAGGGCCTCGTCTACGCGCAAGCACCCTTTCTTCCCGACGATGACATCACCGCTGCAGTGACGGCGATTTCCCTGGACAACTTGCCAAGATCAGCACATGGCGCCACCTGACATTCCAGAAGCACCAACGCCCTCGGGATCGTCTCGCGGCACCACGTTGAGGGAACTCGTTGCGCACTTGGCCAGAAGCGACACGTCCGCGCTCACCGCGCTGTTGGGTCCCTCGACCATCGCATTGCTCAGCAAGCTGGGCCCAGATGCGACCAGCCCGGCGGGTCTTGCCTACTTCATCGTGAGCGTGCATGGCGAACGTGGTGCCCTGCGAAGGCGGGACGTTCGAGGCCTCTTGCTGTCAAAACTGAACAAATCAGAGGCCACTGATCTGTGCAACATGCTGCAGTTGCCAGTGATCTCACCCCTCCAAACGCTGAGTGGCATCGACTTCGACGCGGCGCCAGGCAACCTGGAGCTTCTGGAAAGATGGTATGGCGTGCCGAATGACGATATTGATGCGCCTCTTGAAGCATCCGAGGGATCCCACAAAGCCGTTGCCTCGCACAAGCTCCATGCGCATCAACTGAACGCATTTCGAGAACTTCGACGAGCGATCGCCCACCCGCCCTGTTCCGTTTTGGTTCACATGCCATTCGGTGCAGGAAAGCTCCGGCTCGTCGCCACGGCGGCGCTCGATCTCTATCGTTCAGAAGCCGACAATAGATCGATCGTCTGGCTGGCTCCAGGCGCAGCCATGTGTGAGGAAGCCTTCCTTGAGTTACAGGAGGTGTGGCGGCAACTGGGGTCGCGCGACGCAACCATCCTCCGGCTATACGGTGATCACCCCGCGCGCGACCTGGATCAGCTCGGAGGGGCGATAGCAGTCATCGACATCCTCCGACTAAGCAGGGATGATCCGGCTCTCAAAGAGCTCGGATCCGTCACGTCGGTGGCCATCCTCGCAGATGCAGAGAGTCTCGTTCATCCAATCGGGGCCGAGATCGTCCACGGGATGTCTGCGGGTGGACCATTTAGTGTAGTGGGGATACTGACACCATCTGGCGCGGCCATTCCTGCAGGACCTGTTCGGAGTGCTTTGAAGGCAGCCTTTACGGGCGCTTGCATCACAATCGCGGCGGATGACGAGTTGCAGTTGCTTCGCGAGATGGGTGACTTTGCGGACATTGAAGCCACGGTCGTGCATCTCACAAATTCCTTGGCCATGGGCACACCCGCAAACGTCCCGTCCGCCCCCATCAATGATGATTCGCTCGACTTCGATCACACCTACGTGACCGAGCTCAGCAACAACGTTAAACGCAACGAGCACCTTCTGGCAATTCTGAAGAGGGAGTCCACAGGTAAGGGACGGATCATCTTCTACGCGACTACAGCTGAGAACGCGAGGTTGTTTGCCGGCCTTCTGCCGGTCCAGGGTGTGAAAGCAAGATCCGTCACCGCGGAGGAATCCCCATCAGCGCGCGCACTTGCCCTTCAGAAATTCGTCGCTAGAGAAGAAAGGGTCTTGTGCGTCCACGGGTTCCTGCTCTCCGGGAGCTCCGTTCCCGACATTTCCGTATGCGTGATGGCGTCGCCCGGCAAGTCCCGAGCAGCGTTCCTTTCGACGGTCGGGCGACTCGTCCAGGCGCGCGCGGTTGATCTCCCCATCCTCAGACTCATTGTGGCAGCCGACTCACAAGCCGATGCCGGCTGGGTGGGGTCGCTGAGCACTTGGTCGACGCTGAACACCTAAGAGGCCACATGTCTTTTCCCATCATCCCCCAGAATCTTTCCATCTCCGCTATGCGAAGCTCGGGCTATCGCGACACCGCGCACGCCTTGGCAGAGCTCATCGACAACGCCATCCAGTCAGGAGAAGACACCCAATCGCGCACCGAAGTCGAAGTAATCTGCATCGACGAGGCCTCGGCCGGTGGGCGACGCCAGATCTCCCGAATCGCGGTCTACGACAACGCCTGCGGCATGAATCCTAGCCTTCTCAGAAAGGCTCTTCAGTTCGGCAACGGTTCGCGCCTTGACAAGGCTCAGCAAAGTGGGATCGGAAAATTTGGGATGGGATTGCCGAACTCTTCGATCTCTCAATGCAAAAGGGTGGACGTCTGGACATGGCAAAAGGGATCTGTTCATCATGCGTATTTGGACGTGCAGGACATCCAAGATGGCAAGATGACAGATGTTCCCGAGCCGCAACCCTCTGAGATTCCCTCCGAGTGGCGATCATTAGTCGCAGGCAATCTCGAAGAGCACGGCACATTGGTCGTCTGGAGCAAGTTGGACCGCATCTCCTGGAAGCAAAGTACGACTTTGCTGCGTCACACTGAATTCATCAGCGGGCGTGTGTACCGACACTTCATCAACGATAAGTCTGTTCGAATTCGCCTTGCCGCCTATGAGAGCAAGACCAGAACGACCGTCTTCGAAAGCTTTGTCCGACCAAACGATCCGCTCTACCTGATGTCCGGAACGAACGCCCCTGCTCCCTTTAATCAGAAGCCGGCCTTCGTGCCGTTCGGACAACCGCTGTACCTCAATGTGAGTCTCGGCGGCGTGGAACACCCCGTCACCATCATGGCGTCGATCTGCAAGCCGGAGGCGCGGCGTGAAGGAGGAACGAAACCCATTGGGCAGCAAGCGCAAAAGAATCAGGGCATCTCCGTCGTGAGATCGAGGCGGGAGCTGGAGCTCAACCACAGCTTCACGAACTCCTATGACACGCGCGAGAGATGGTGGGGGATCGAAGTGCAGTTCGATCCAGGTTTGGATGACGTCTTTGGCGTCACCAACAACAAGCAGTTCGCAACGAGATTCACACGTCTGAGCGTCGAGGAGGACGCGCTGGAAGAGGGTCTCAGCGTGAAGGAGTACCAGGAGACGCTTGAGCAGGATCGCGACCCGCGGCTTGCCATGTACCGTATCAGCCGCGAGATCGAGAAGCTGTTGTATTCCATGCGCGCGCAAGTAGCCAAGATGCGAGAAGGTGAGCGCATCCACGCCACGAAGGAGCGAGCCGAGAACAAAGCCGAGAAAGCGGCCTCGGACTCTGTAGCGAAACGCAGAGAGCGGGTTGGGGACACCGGCCGAAGCGACAGGGATGAACATGCACCCGCCAGCGAACGCGCATCGGCGTTGAAGGCCGACATCGTCCAGGACGGCGTGGAGGAGGCGAAGGCTCTAGAAATCGCAGTGGACTATGTCAGCAAGAGGATCAAGTTTCGCTTCAGTCACGCCGACGTGCCCGGGTTCCATATCTTCGACGTCTCCACTGCCGGAGGCGTCATCCTGGTCACTCTTAACAGCCGTCACCCAGTACACGGGCGGATCTTCGAGGCCCTTCGAGGGGAGGAGGGGCCGGAATCTCAATACGCCAGGGAGGTCCTGTCGCTTATCGCCGCTTGGGCCCGGATGGAGGATGAAGCGCCAAGCGAGAAGGTACGAATGGGTATCGAGGACACTCGTTTTCAGTGGGGTCGAATGGCCACGGACTTCTTCGAGGTCGAGACTTAGCCGTGGGAGGACGCGAAGCGATCCGGGGGTTTGCGGTGCAGACTCTCATCTGCCTGCTCGACTCACTCTGGGCCGGCGGACAGTGGACGGCTGTCACCCTCGAGCCTGACTCAGACAATGACAAGGTGGACATCCACTGGCTGTACGCCGACGGTTCGACCTGCGCTCAGCAGGTCAAGTCGTCCAAGAACCAGATCGGCAAAGGGGATGTGGTTGCTTGGTGCAAAGAGCTCAAGGACTCCCGCGCTGCAGACAAGTACCAGCTGTTGTTGGCTGGGCCGATAGCAGCTGCCGTTTTGGATGACGCCCCCTTTCATGGCGTTGATGTCCCCACTCCTACGTCGATGGACATCCTGGCCCTGCTGGACCAGGCCATTACGAAGGTGGATCGCTACCTTACTGCGAAGTCCATCGATCCGCTTCCACTTCCCCTGCGCGAGTCGTTGATTTACGAGCTCGTCGCTCGCATGCTGCAGGCGGCGATACGCGGAAAGCGAATGCCGCGTGAGGAGTTCGACGGATGGTTGCTCAGTGGGATCACAGCCTCCTATCCGCATGCGGTTAGCCAGCGCCTGACCGCGAACTGCGCTGTCCTGTGGAGCATGGTGGAAATAGCGGGCTCGGTACAGCTCTCGGACCGTGCCTTCGAGCTGGTCCTCCCGCTGACCGTCGTCAACGGAGGGGCGTCCACGGCCGTCGTGGAGATGTTCCTGCTCCGGGTGTGGTCACCCACGCGGGAGATGCGCTACCGTCCCGAACGCGTCGTTTCTGGGAACCCAGGGGACGAATACGCAACGCGACGACAGCTAGGGCATCCATTCGGAGATTTCGCGATCGCTCCCCACTCCTCGTTCCAACAGTCCGTCTTGTTCGTTCCAGTTCAACGGCCGGAATATCAGGCGGACGAGTGGCCCTTCGGCGACTACCAGGTCGAACTGTTCATCAAGTACGCGGCCCAAGCAGCCCTGTGCTCGGTCAAGAAGACTACGATCACTATCAGGATGGACGAGTTCTCCGTCCTGACGTCCGGTCATACCCGGTCCATCTCCGTCTCCAATTTGGACAAGTACCTGAGCCTGCTCTGACCTACTTATTGCACAGTGCGCAGATGACGTTGCCATGGTCCACGGTGCAGACATGATCGATGTCTCCGAGCAGGCTGTCACGATGTAAGCATCTGCGCGAGTACGCCCTGCGAACATCGTCCGCCACTTCGGTCTCGACGGCTGGCTGCGATGGCTCAGACCGTGGAGATGCTCGGTCGGGACTTGCTGCCGAAACCAGGCTCGCTAGACATCTTGGTCTTCGCTTTCGCCCTTATCGAGCGCGTAGTCGTAAAGGTCGTTGTGAAGAGCGAAATCGCTCCTCACATGGAGATTCTGGACGTATGTGAGCGTGCAGTTCTCTATGAAGCGATCGAACTCTTTGCCGTTGCCACTCCGGATGGCGTGGTATTCATAGGATTCAAATCCTGCGCTGAACCATCTGAGGATGATCTGCATGTAGAGGGCCGACACCCTGCATGCATGCCTGAGCATCAGCACAAGCTCTTCGCTGTCATCGTAGCCACCGTAGTCGGCTGGTGGGCCCAGGGGAAAGGTTCCGTGCGCCACATGGTTCCGAAGGTTGCGCACGAGCTGCAGCGCATAGGTCATTCGACTCTCTGCGCCCAAGTCGATCCCGCCCACAGCGGCAGTGTGCTCAGCTTTGTATCGATCGAAGAGCCCAATGAAGTTGCCGCAGTGGTGCTCAAAATCCTGAGGCGCAGCTGATGCCCCTTCTCTTTCGAAGAGATCATCTAGAAGAGTCACTGCCCGCAGGCTACTCGTCCTTTTGAGCTGTCCCTTGGCTATGCCTTTGCGAACTGATAGCGAACCATAGAGGTGATCGATGAAACGATAGGCCTCTTCCAAACCATTGCTGACAAACATGAAGCGCGTGAGCGCGGTGGCATGGGTCGTGTAATGCTTGGCGTGGGCATCGATGTTGTCGCCCACAGTTCCGCAGTAAAGGCCAGCATCCGGGGATTCGAACTTCCAAGTATCGACTTCGACCTTCTCGAGCTGAGCCGCTAACCTGAGCCAGTCTCCGATCGTCTCGGTCCGAATCGTCGCTGTGCCGTGCTCGCTCAAGTAGGACGACGTGTTTCCAAGGAAGTCCGCAGCCAAACCTACTTCGATCAAGTGTTCAGCAAGCCCGCGAACTTTCGAGCAAATGGGGCAGGACTGCGCGGCGTCGGGTTCCGGATCATCGGCGCTCATCTTCCCGTCCGCCCTCGATTCACTTGTGACACACGACGCAGGCGCCTCCACCTTCGTCTTCGCCGAACAGATCGTCAATGTCTTCGCAGCCCGAAGCGTCCACAGGCCGCAGCGGATTGACCGGACGGCTAGCCACTTCACGCTGCCGGCGTAGCTCGTAATCCGCAACGATCTGGATGACGCGCGCGGGCTTTTCCAGCTCGTCCAGCGGCTCGCCCTTGGACCAAGTGAAAGGCGAGCCGTGTTCGAGCGCGTTCTTCTCGTAGCTCTTGGCCTCTTCATAAGCCTCGGGATGCCGCTCCTTCAAGCGCACCCACTCGATCTTCTGCTGGAAAAAGCAAAACGTGCAGCCGCTTCGCGAGCGCCAGTCGTAATACTTGGGCATACCGACGCCCGACGAGTCCAGGATGTCGTGCACGCCCTTCTTGTCGATGCCGTCCTCCCGGAAAGGCAGGCGCACGGTCAAGTTGGGATGCTTGGCGCTGTATCCCTCGCGGTAGTCCTCGTCCGAACGGATGGCCACGTAGCTCGTGACTTTGTCGCCAGCGGCGAGCATTGGGCGCACCCACTGCTCGAAAGGCGCCAGCTTCAACTGCCGCGTGCACCAGCGAGTCTGGGGCGACGGGAGGAAGTGGTTGTATTCACGCAGCCAGAAATCGAAGTCGCGCCGCGGATTTAGCCTCGCGATGGGCTTGCCCAGGAAACCTTCGAGGCGTCCAAGAAATTCGTAGACCTCCGGCAACTCTTTGCCGGTGTCGGTGAAGAAGTATTCAACATCCAACTCCGGGTGGTGCTGCCTGACGTAGACCGCGAGGGCGGCGCTGTCGCGGCCGCCTGAGATTCCAAGCACGTGCTTGTCAGCCATGAGTTGAACTCCGGTTCGGTTTATCTTCCTCGGTCAAGCGCATTCCCGCATTGGCAAGCGCCGCCAGCATCATCTCCACATCAAAGCCTTCGGCGCGAAGATCGGCGACCAGCTTGTCCGCCATCTTCGCGATTCTGGGCGCATGCCGCTCCGAGACGGCGAACGTCCGAGAGAGAGTTTTGGTTTCGGGACCCGCTCCGAACACCACCGCCATCGCGTCGGTCTTGGGCTTGCGTCCCTTCACGCCGACAAACGCCTCGTCGCGCCGAAAGCGCAGCGCGGCCTGCGCAATTTCAAGCTTGGCCGCGTCGATGTCCCGGTCGTTCCAATCGCGGGGCGGCTTGTTTGCCGCCAGGCTCAGGAGGCCCTCCATGCTTTCGCGTCCCCCGTCGTGCTTGGCGAGGCGCGCGCAGAAGGCCTCCTGCCGCAGATCGCCGCTCATGCCTTCAAGCACCTCGGCGCGGGCACGGAGACTGGCGAAGTCTTCGCGCGAGGCGTCGAGCTCCGCGAGCATGGGATCCTCAATTCCGCGCAGGAGCTGATCGTAGGCGTTGACGAGCTCCGACACAGGCTCGCGCAACTCTTCGACGAACTGCGTCCCGGCCTTGCTGCCCAACACGGCGGGCAGATCGATGAACAGAACGCGGTGCGGGTCGCTTGCTTTGAGCAGGGTGTCTCTGACGGCGCGGGCCTTGGCGCTCAGGCGCAAAGAGCGCTGCGTCCATGCCGGCAAGGCGAAGACCAAAGCGACAAGTCCCCTGGCCGCTTCAAGCGGGTCCATGGATGCTGGCGCCGCCCGCAGCTCCGAGAGCACCTTGGCGACGGCTTGCAGAATTTCGGTCTTCTGCTCGTCGATGACGATCCAGCGCAGCGAGAAGCGGCCAGCGTCTTGCAGGTATTCGTCGAAGTCGGCGTCGGTGAGCTCCGGAATGAACACGCCGTCCTTGTAGACGGCCAGGTTCCCGCGATTCGACAGGATGAAGGCCGTGAAGTAGACCGGCATCAATCCCGCGCGTACGCCGAAAGGAGGCTGCGACCAAAGCTTGTGAATCTCGAGGGCGGACACGCGCGACGGCGCGTCCACGAACGCCTTCTTTGTAGCCTCCCAGAGGGGCACGAAGCTCTTGGAAAGCTCGTTGCCTGCCTCGGGGGCCTTGATGCGCCACGAGCCGTCCGACGCGGCCGCATGCAGGCCCACGTGGGACAGCAGCGCCACATACAGCCCGCGCTCGGCCGGAAAGCCTTCGATCCCCAGGTTCTCCACGGCCTCGTGGCTAAGCATCCGGTGCATGAGATCGCGGCGCGCCTTCACGCTGTTGCTCGAAGGGTTCTCGCGGTTAACCAACTCGCTCCAAACCTCGGGCGCGTGGTTGTAGAGATCGTCTGCGAGCTCCGAGGCGATGCGCGACAGCCTCATGCCGCTCACGGCGGGCTCCGCCCCGATTTGCCAGCGGGCGTTGGCGATGCCGGCCCGAAGGGCCTCCTGCAGGCCCGAGCGCACTTCGGCGAGCCTGGCGTGGACTTCGCGGCGAGCCACGGGGTCGCCTATGAGTTCGTGGCGTCCCTGGACTTGCTGAAGAGCAACCAACTCGCCGCCGAGGTCCTCGATCTTGGCGTGATTGGGCGGGACGCCGATGACCACGGGCCAGGGGCGCGACCGGGCGAACTGCGCCGCCTGTCGCGACGACGTGTTCGCGTTCTCCGCGCGCTCGGGCAGCGCGAGGACGAGAAGCCCGAATTCGCCATGGGTTGGCGCGAACTTCTCGGCGAGCTTCGGAGCGTCGGCCAGCCGGCAAAGCGCCATGTTCATCCAGCGCATCGTGCCGGTGTGGTGGTAGTGCCGCTTGGCGACCACCGGGTGAAGACTCGCGAGGCTGGACAGCAAGGCAAAGTCGAGATGGGGCTGGGCCGAGCGCGCCTGGGCGATGGCCGCCTCGATGTCGAAGTCGCTGCCTTCGAAGACCGACCAGGCTCCGATGTGCTTCTTGAACAGGAGCACCTTCAAGGCGGCGAGGCTCGCGAGCGCCTCTTCGACGTTCCTGCGGGGAACCTCGTTGAAGATGGCGGCCAGCACGTCGAGCTCAGCTGCCAGGCCCGATCCGTTTCGGAACAGGTCGATGACGGCGACGTTCTTGATCAGCGCCACTTGGAGCGGGTCGCCGCTCTTAGCCTCAGCGCGCTCCACGGCCTCGACCGCCTGCGCCCAACGGTGCCCGTCCGGAGAGGCCAGGATCGCGGGCTCCAGGTTCGCTCGCAGGTAGTCCCAATAGTCGTCGGGCCGATACCAGCGCGAGCTCGACGCCAGCGTGGATTGCAAATAGGAGCGGAAGCCCGAGGGCTCGACGGAGGCGAGGAAGCCGAACACGCTGCGCTCGTTCTGTCCGAACTGCCGCTTCGAGATGGGGCCGAGGAGGGCGGCCATGGCAGGGTGCAGCGGCCAGCACTTGGTGAGGCTCGCCGCGAAGTTCGGCCCCACCGCGGGCCGCCTCGACCTGATGGACGCCGCGACGGCCTCCGACTGCGGCGGCGACCACTTCGCGAACCCCCGCGACTCGATCGCGCGGCCGATCAGCTCGACGACCTCGTCGCTCGCGGCGACCAGCGGAATGTCCGCGTAGCGGCCTTGAACCTTCGCCCAGTCGTCGCGGGTGTCGATGCCTAGGCGCTTCGCGTATTGGGCGAATGCCTGATGCAAGATGCCCACCACGACGACCTTGCCCCTGGCGCGGCTTCCGAGCTCGGCAAGGTCTTGGTAGAAGTTCAGATCGTCGCCGACGCCTAGGGCGGACGCTTCGAGGAACTTGCCCATTTCGTCGATGAGGACCAGCACCCCGTCCCATTGGCGCGAATCTGCCATGGAGCAGATTTGCTCGATTAACTCGGAGGCGCTCAGCTTCTTGGGCTCGCCGCGCGAGCCCTTTGCTTTGTGCAGCGCCTTCGTCAGCTCGTCGACGACGCTCGCGCGCTTGCCGACGGCGGGCAGCACGAGCCACCCGCGCTTGCAGGCAAAGGCGGCGTCGAACGAGTCAATCTTGTCCGCCCGCAGAAGCTCGCGCGCCTTTAGCCTGACGGGCTTGAAGTCCGACAGCGCGCTCGCCAGCGCGACCGCCAAGGACGACTTGCCCCCGCCGAAAGGTCCCGTCCAAGTGAAGGCGCGTTGATTGCTCTGCGTGAGCTGTTTGGACATGCTCTCCAGCACGCCGCGAGCCGTCGCGTGGCAAACGTAGCCGTCGAGGGCGTCGGAGCGCCCGAGGTCCGCGTCGATCCGGATCGAGCGTTGATACAGCCTCGATATGCGCACGACATCGGACAGCGGCGCGTCTTTGACTTCACGCATACGCTTGCTTCAACATGCGGGTCGCGAGATTGCCGCCCTTTGCGCGATTGCGAATCACTTGGCGCAATCCCGCCGTGTCGGTCCAGGTGAGCACGCCGTGCGTAAGCACTTCGAGGCCGAAGAGCCTCTCTGCCACGGACTCCTCGTCCAGTTTGAACACGCGGCCAGGCGACCCTTCGCCGTAGGCGATGGACTCGAACGGCAGCGAGCTGAGCTCTTTGGCCGAGCGGTCCCAATAGTCAAGCAGCGCGAAGACGAACAGCCCGTCTCGCAGGGTCGACTTGGGTCCGCGCCGAAATGCGAAGTGGCCCTTCCGCTCTTCGTAGATCAGTCCGAGCTCGGCGAGCATGGGCTCGGCGTATTCCTCCGGAGAGGCCCCCGACGCGCGAGGCGCGTAGCCGCGCAGGCAGGTTTCGATGTCGCGCGAGAACGTGGCCGGCGACAGCCTGCGATTCGCGTCAATGCTCTTGGCGTAGTCGGCGAGCGGCGCCTCCAACTCTTCGCGCGTGAACGACGAGCCAGTGACGTGGTTGAAGAGCCAATACCACGTGGTCGCGCGCTTGCCGCGCCCCGCCAAGCACCAATGGCAATACCAAGCGGTGCTCGGATGTTCGGAGTAGGGATCGAAGCCTTCGTCGTCGAAGATTTGTCGCCCCATCGGCGTGACGGGATAGTTGCCGCCCGCGTCGTCGTCGGTGAGCACATCGCAGGCGAGAGCCCAATGGCGGATCGAGGCCACCATGTTTTTGCCCACGCCGAATTGAGCGATAGCGTCTTCGTCGGCGAAGGCGGAGCGGGGAACGACGCCTGCGACGGCTTGGTCGACGGCCTTCTTCAGCCACATCTGACGCAGCGGAAACGTCTCGTGCCCGGCGAAATGGGCAACAACTCCGTCAGTGGACTTTTTTCTCCTCATGAGGCATTGTAGCCTTGCACACTGGATGCAATCGTCCAGTGGGGAGATTGTGCCGACGTCTACACTGACTCCGATAGTAGAGCAGACAAGGGGTCGGTTCAATGGCCGTCTCCACTATGCGCCTCCTCAGGAATTTTGCGGATGAGGCTTTTTTTCGTACAACTTGTCCAATTTTTGGATACGTATCCACTTTGCTCCAGGCCCACCAGGATCACTTCCGCCTCTGACATATCGCTTCGGGCAGAAAGATCGTGACGTAAGGGCCCCGCGTTCACAGTCTTTGCCGTCCGCATAGTCGGGCGGCGCAACGGCGGATCGCGCGAATACTGGGGCGTCGGTCTTTCGCAAGGGTCTCGGCGAAAGAAGAGTACTGGCCGCGAGCTACTGATATGCGCGCGGCTTTTCGGCGGCGCAAATAAGAAAGGTAGCGGTCTGTGGAGTAGCCCTAAGCTAAAAGCCCGCCGCATGAGAGCCGTCGTCCCGATTCACGCGGTGGGTTTGCCCGTGCGTGATTGCCCCAAGACGCTGGAAACTTACAGAGTTCTCGCCATGAACACGAACTTGACGAGGTGCTCATCGAGTGCCGGAAGACAGACGCGCTGCAATGGGTCCGCCTTGATTGGGGCACCAGTTCGAGACCGAAACTGCTGGGAACTAGCTGGTCCAAGCACCTAGGGTTGACGATGCTGCAGTTGACTCTTCCGGCAAACATGCCATTGCGACGACACAGTTCTGTCGATAACCCTTCAGCACGCTCTGATTTTGGCCTGCCGTTCAGCCGGATCGTTCGCTGCACTTTCCATCCGGCAATTTCATTGGAGGCTTACTCAATTTTGAGAAAGCAATCTTTCCGAGAGCGGCTTACTCAAATTTGTTCATAGGGTTCAGAGTTTTGCAAACGCATGCGGTCTTGTGCACCATCCGTCCACAAACAGCCAACTGCTTCTCGACATGACTTCCTTTATCCACAAGTTGCCGGCGCTTATCTCTCGGACTGGCTATAGCAGGTCCATGATCTACCTTCTTATTGCTCAAGGGTTATGGACTAAACCGGTGCGGCTGGGTGCCCGCGCCGTTGGTTGGCCCGATAGTGAGGTGGAGCTGTTGACGCGTGCGCGAATTGCAGGTTGGGGCGATGGGGACCTGCGCGAACTTGTCAGTCGACTGCAGCGTCAGAGGCGCGCACAGCCCGAGTTATCGGAAATTATGAAAACATGATTAGTCCTGAACAGCTCTTTTCAGCCGCGATGGCCGAGCGAGGAATCCTTGTCACCGAACCAGTGATCGCCGACGGCAGGCTTCACAGAGTCCATGTAGAGGGACACAAGGCAAGGTCACGAAACGCTTGGTACCTGTTGCACTTGGATGGACGTCCAGCTGGAGCGTTCGGCTGCTTCAAAGCAGGGGTGAAGTTTAAATGGGCAGGCACGGCCTCTCCTATGAGCCGCGAGGAGCGAGCGTCGCTCATGCTAGCGCTGGCTCAGGCTCGAGCTGAGAAGGATGCCCAACAGCAATTGAAACATGCGAGGGCCGCTGAGCGCGCTCGACACATATGGGACCGTTCGCGGCAGTGCACTTCGCATCCGTACCTAACAAGGAAAGGTATCCAGGCCTTCGGCCTTCGCATAGGGTCGTGGGAAACGAGAGACAGTCAAGGCATGCCCATTCGGTGTGAGAACGCGCTGCTTGTACCTGTCCGTGACGAGAAAAAGAACGTGCACAGTTTGCAGGCGATCTTCGAGTCAGCAGTTCTCGATGGACGGGATAAGGACTACCTGGCCGGGGGCGCGAAGACCGGGAACTTCTACACAATTGGCAAGCCGGTAGTCGCCGATGAAAGGGAGGTTATCGTCATCTGCGAGGGATATGCGACCGGGGCAAGCTTGCACGAAGCAACTGGGCATGCAGTAGTTGTGGCTTTCGACGCTGCGAATCTGCGGCCTGTCGCGGAGAAGCTGCGACGACGTTTCCCCGACGCGGACATTGTCATTTTTACTGACCGAGACGCCGAGCTTCTTGCAAAGTCCGTAGGTACGAGGGAGGGTGTTGCGGCCGCACTTGCAATTGAAGGAAGGGTTGTCGTATTGGAATGGACGGGGGTCAAGGGGAGGGATGCCAACGATTTGATTTGTAGCGGCTGGCAGCGTGGCGGCGTAGCTTATGAGGCTGCAGCTGTGTTGAGCTCCTGTGTTCGATACGCAACCCGCGTCGGCACTCCGGCTTTCGCATCGCTTAAAGAAGAGTGTGGGATCGTCACTCCATTAGGTCGAGTTGCCTTGTCTAGGCTTACACCGACGGATGATCGCCCTGACCAGTCAGCGCTCCACCAGGTCCAGCTTTCAGTACAAGGACGGGGGCTATGCCCGCCTGACTTGTCTGAGGACTCATTAGCTCTCACTTTCGCGACCCGCGCGGACCGATTTAGATGGACGCCCGGGCGAGATTGGATGGTAGATGACGGAGTTCGATGGTCCAAGGACGATAGTCTCCAGCGCTACACGTTTGCCCGCGATATTTGCAGCGAGGCCGCCGCTACCCTTGGAGAGGATCGACAGGAGTTCGCGCGAAGGCTGGCTTCAGGGAAGACCGTTGACGCTGTGCTCAAGCTGGCGCGCAGTGACAAGCGTTTAGTCGTCTTGCCCGACCAGTGGGATTCAGATCCCATGTTACTCAACACTCCGGGCGGAGTCGTTCAACTTCGCACAGGAGAGATGTTTGCTCGCGGCCAGCAGTACTTCACTCAGGCTACTCTGGTGGCCCCCGTGCCGGGTCCGGCGCCGAACTGGAATCGGTTCATCACGGAGGTGTGTTGTGGAGACGCGGACCTCAAAGGTTTTATACAGCGCATGCTCGGCTATGGCCTCACCGGCGACCGGCGCGAGCAGGTGCTCTTCTTTTGGTACGGGTTGGGTGCGAATGGTAAATCTGTGCTCTCCGATTTCTTTCGCTGGATCCTTGGCGACTATGCACTGAAACTGCCGGCGTCAGTTCTCATGACCTCAAGGGGTGAGCGCCACCCCACTGAGATAGCCCAGCTCGCCGGCAAGCGTCTGGCCGTTAGCAGCGAGCTAGACGAGACAAGTTTTTTTAACGAAGCACTTGTAAAGGAGCTGACGGGGGATGAAAGCGCGACCGCGCGGTTCATGCGAGGAGACTTCTTCCAGTTCGGTCTCACGCACAAACACGTCATCATCGGGAATTTCAAGCCTCGATTTCGTGGAGGAGACTCAGCCATGGCGCGACGAATGCGCCTGGTTCCGTTCAATGCCACATTCGACGGACCCGCAAAAGATCCCTTGATGTTGACAAAACTGAAGGCGGAGGCTCCGGCTATCCTGTCATGGATGGTCCAGGGAGCCCGGGAATGGTCCGAAGGTGGTCTCGCTCCCGCCAAAATTGTCCTCGACGCCTCAAAGGAATACATGATGGACAACGACGACTTGGCGCTTTGGATTGACGAGTGCTGTGATCAGGAAGGGGAGACGAAGGCAAATGACCTCTATCAATCCTTTTCCAGATGGAAAAAGTCCCGCGGGGAGCATCCCCTAAGCCAGACTAGTTGGGGCGCGAGGCTGACCGCATTGCCGGGAGTCACCAAGAAACGTTCGAACGGTATGCGGTATTCTGGTCTGACTCTCAAAGCCATCGAGCGCGAACGACTCAACTGTGCCTTCTAGCGGAAGGGTTGGAAGACCTGTTTTGAATTCGACGTAGTCCTGCGACAAGCGTCTAGACTCAGTTGAAGCGGCCCAAACAGTAGTATGAGATGCAAACTGGGTTCTCTTCCAAGGCTTCCGTCTCGTCCTTGAGGGGCGCCGCAGAATTGCGTCTATTTCGATCTATGCACGTTGGCTCTCATTTTGGGCGCGCGCTTTCCGCGCCAATGGCTCGACAAGTTACCGGCCCATACATTGATGAAAATAATCAAGCTATGTTCTCGAAGTCGCGATTCTGGAGTAAAAGAGCTGTTTAGTTGACTGAAACCGGAGTAGACGCCGAAATTCGACCGCTTTGCGGGCTCAGCCACCTAGCTGCGGCTCGCGGGGCACGTCCGCTCACCTCGTGTCGAAGCAGCGATTTTTTATGGGCTTGCGGTCGCCCGCACATCTTGAAGGCCGAGCGCCACGGGGCCAGATGCTTTAAAGAGCATTGGGGCGCATGCCCTCTGCTTCTCCGAGTCACGCAAAAAATGTTCAGCTCGTCGCTCTTGGGGCGGCCATCCGGTGCGCGCGCATCTCTCTGGGAATCGGGATTTGGCGGGAGGCAGGTGGTTGCTCAAATGCGGCCAAGTGGGCCGTCGTCAGTGGCTAAGCGTGGGCGGGCCTGATGATTTCGCAGCCGCGCCGCCGAAATAGCTGCCTCCGCGGAAATACCATGGGAGAGAGGCGAGGTATGGAACGGCGGCCTGTGGGTTCCTAACTAGCCTTTTGAATGCCTCGGGAAGCAAGCCTCGGTACCATCTACCAGAGCGTGAGAATGCCTCAAATTCCAGGAAGTAACGCAGCCAAGCGACCCCACATTTCCGGCAAATCAAGATCGTCACTTCGCCATCGTTGGCGTCGCGATGAACCTCACCGTGGTCAAACGCGTCATAGCGGGCTTCTGGATCACAGCATTCGCAACACCCTTGCGACTCCGAATTCAATTCCACTGACAACGCTGATGTTCGGAGCGTCTCAACTAAGTTCGGAGAACATTGATTGACAGAACTATTTCGCTTCACCATCGCGCCAAAGCTGCATGACACCAACAACCAGAGCAAGAAGTAGAAGTTCCACGGACTGTTCGTAACCTACCCGAAAACCGCCCTTGAGTCGGGAGAAAAAGTCCGCCGCGCCGACTAACGCTCCTGCTGCAGCTGCTAAATAGGCAATTATTTTCATTTGGCGTCCGCTCCTTGACACCAGTATATGTGGACGATCGTCCGTGGTCAAATAGTATTCAAAATCTGAGCATCGGGGCTTATGCCCGTTGCTTCTCCCCGACATGCCAGAGCCGCTGAACTGGTCGCTCTTGGCGCCGCAATCAGACGAGCACGAGTCTCCCTCAACATCTCCCAGGAAGGCTTGGCGCACCTTAGTAATCTCGATCGCTCTTATATGAGCAGCGTGGAAAGAGGGATGCAGAACCCAAGTTTGCTCATGGTGCTTCAAATCGCACAAGCGCTTGGAAAGTCGGGCGCTGACCTGCTGGCGGAGGCTGACCTGTGAAAGGTGGCCGTAGCTGCGCGCGATAGCTGAGTTACTTCTGGAACACCCGCAAAGCTTCGTTAATGTGTGCGGCAGACGCGGCATGTCGGCGTCAGACATGTGCCCACCTGGCGGTCCAGTGCCCGTTCTAAGGGGGTATCGGAGGCGTATGAGCGCTCATATAAGCGCTAGCACCACTCGTATATTCTTGGCGATTCGGCTGCCTCCTATTCCGTCATATCCCATGCCTGCTTCCGGAAGAGCAGGCGATTGCGTCCGCAGTGATTGCAAGGGGTGAGATACACCTGGCGTGGCGTTGACGCGGTCAACGCCATCGGCATCCCGTTCGGCGCTCACACCCCAGATTAGTACACTCCTCTGCTCATGCTGGCCAATATGCCGCGCAACGATTTCAGCGCCACCGCTACCGCTGCTTGACCTGCACCAGAACACGCCCTTGAATGTGGCCGTCTAGCATCTGCGTGGCAGCGTCGACGACTTGCGCCAGAGGCACGGAGTGGCCAGCGATCCTCTCGAGGTGCCCGACGGGCAATGCCTCTACGATTCGTTGCCAGGTAGGAATGCGCTTGGCGGTAGGAAGCATGACTGAGTCAACGCCGATGAGGCGCGCGCCGCGCAGGATGAAAGGCATCACGCTCGTTGGCAGGTCGGCGCCCCCGGCAAGTCCGCACGCCGCCACCACGCCGCCGTAGTTCATCTCTGCCAGAACTCGCGCGAGCACCTTGGACCCGACGGTGTCGATTGCCGCCGCCCAGCGTTGGGTTTCCAAAGGGCGAGGCATCTCCCTCCAGGGCTGGTCGTCGAGAACCGAGCATGCGCCGAGGGATCGAACGTACTCGGCCTTCAGGGCGTCACCGGTCAGCGCGTGGACTTCATAGCCGAGGTGCGACAGCACAGCCGTCGCTACACTTCCGACGCCACCTGCGGCGCCTGTGACGAGGACAGGCCCGGACTCCGGGCGCACGCCTTGTTCCTCTAAGGCATTCACGCACAACATGCCGGTAAAGCCCGCTGTGCCAATCATCATGGCCTGCCGCGCTGACAATCCCCCGGGCAAGGGGACGAGCCACTCACCACGGACACGCTGGAACTCGCTGTAGCCGCCCCAGTACTTTTCGCCGACGCTCCACCCCGTCAGTACTACCTTCATGCCCTCCGCAAGGCCCGGATGAGTCGTCTCGACAATCGTTCCCGCGAAGTCGATGCCGGGCACGAGTGGCCAGGTACGGACGATCTTGCCTCGGCCCGTGACGGCGAGGGCGTCCTTGTAGTTGAGCGTTGAATAGTCGATCTCGACGAGCGTGTCGAAGTCCGGCAGTTGCGCGGGCGTAAGCGACTCGATGGCGGCGAGCGTCGACTTGCCCTCTTCGCGCAGGACCATGGCGTGAAACGACAGTGGAAGCATCGATGAAGTCCTTGTTGCAGTGATTGATTAGTGCCGCGGAGTCTAGGACCGCCGTCCACTCGGATGGCGAACGGTGCGGCGGAATGGCGAAATCGCACCAAGCGTTGTCCTGATCGCACTGACTTCCGGCGACGGAACCCCGTCCAATTCATCGATGGATGCAACGAAACATGCCTCGACCGATGGTGAGCTAGCCCGGATATTTCATGAGTAGGAGTCGGCAGCCCCCTGCCGAGGCGCGTTGTCATTGGTGCTTAACGTCAATTACAACCGGGGGCTGCCAGTGCCAAAGTGTACCGATGGAATTGTGAGTTTCGGCAAAGTTGGGCGCCGCGTCGTGCAGGCGGCGTTTGACGGAGGCGACATCGTCAGCGACGGCGGGGTGATGCTGGTGCGCGAAGTGGACCGGCGCCTGGGTCTGACAAAGGCGGCGGCGGGCGCGTTCAGCGACCACCGGCGCGCAGCCAGCGTGCAGCACAGTGTGCATGACATGGTTGCGCAGCGCGTGTATGCGATGTGCTGCGGCTGGGAAGACGTGAGCGACCACAACGAGCTGCGCGGCGATGTGGTGCTGCAGACCGCGGTGGGGCGCGCCGAAGAACTTGCCTCCGGCCCCACGCTCAGCCGGCTGGAGACGGCCGCCACCCCGGCGCTGGCCGGTGCGCTGAACGCGGTGCTGGTGGACGCCTTCATTGCCAGCCAAGCCCAGCCGCCCAGGGAACTGGTGCTGGACATTGACGCGACCCATGTGCCGCTGCATGGCGCGCAGGAGCGGGCGCACTTCCACTACCACTATGACAACTACTGCTACCTGCCGCTGTACGTCTTTGCGGGCCAGGACCTGCTGGCGTGCGTGCTGCGCCCCAGCAGCCGGGACCCGGCCAGTGTGCTCAGCGCGCTGGTCAAGCTGCTGGCCGCCAAGCTGCGCCAGGCGTGGCCGGATGTGCGGCTGATCGTGCGGGCCGACTCGGGGTTCTGCCGGCCCCGGGCGCTACGCCGCTTTGAGCGGTGGGGCGTGCACTACGTCATCGGGTTGGCCAAGAACGAGGCGCTGCTGCATCGGGTGGCGTTTGCCCAGCTGGCACTGACCGAGCAACACCAGCAGGTGGGCGGCAAGCAACGCCTGATTGGCGAGTTCACCTATGCGGCGCGCAGCTGGAAGCGGGAGCGGCGCGTCATTGCCAGGCTCGAATACGACGACCGAGGGGCCAACCCGCGCTTCATCGTCACCAGCTTGCAAGGCGATGCCCAGGCGCTGTACGAGCAGCTTTATTGCGCCCGAGGCGAAGCGGAGAATCGCATCAAGGAGGCCCAGATCGACCTGTTCGGGCGGCGCGCAAGTTGCCACAAGTTCGCGGCCAACCAGTTGCGTTTGCTGCTGGCGGCGCTGGCCTACACGCTGATGATCAACCTGCGCCGTCTGGCCCTCAAGGGCACCGAGCTGGAGCGTGCCTGCACGGACACCATCCGCACGAAACTGCTCAAGATCGGCGCGGCCATCGTTCGCAATACCCGTCGCGTGCGCCTGCTGCTGGCCTCAAGTCACCCGCTCAAGCACGTGTTCCTCACCGCGGCTCAGGCGCTGGCCCCATAACAATCCATCCAGTGCCTGGCTCGCGCGTCGACAACAAAAAAGCCTGCAACCCAAGCCAGGGTGGGGGCAACTACGCGCTGCGCGAGCCCATTGGCAACGGCCAAGGATGCAATGACCCCGAAACGACCGACCGCACCGCCATCAACAGCGACAAACCGCTGCCAACGGTATACAGCACCCCGCTCATGAAATATCCGGGCTAGAACGGCTCTCTAAGGTCCAGGTGTTCGGTCGAATAGAGGCTTATCCCGGACGGACGATCCTTCCGGCCCACCAGCACGATTGCGGGCAGTTGATCTATGCGTCCACGGGCATCTTGCGCGCGCACACGCCCGCGGGCATCTGGGTCGCGCCGGCGGCACGAGCCGTCTGGATTCCAGCCTATCTGGAACACGAGGTGCACGCACTTACGAATGTAGATCTCGTGAACATCAAGGTGCGTGATCCTGTCGGTCTCTTCCCTACCGAATCCTGCGCGATCCAGGTATCGCCTTTCTTGCGCGAGCTGGTGTTCGAGATCGTCGCAACGTCCGGTGCGAACTCGGACGCACCGCTTCGGCTCGCGATGACGGTGTTGCTGGTGCGCCAAGTTCGGGCCGCGCCGCACAGTCCGCTCAAGTTGCCGATGCCGAGAGATGCCCGGGTGCTACGAATCTGCACGGAAGCGTTGGCCGATCCGTTGGCGACGCGGGACCTCGCCCGACTGTGCGGGCGGCATGGCGTCAGCGAGAGGACGCTCTCGAGGATCTTCGTTCGAGATTGCGGCATGACCTTCGGCAATTGGCGACGAAACCGCGACTTGATCGAAGCGTTGCAGCGCATCGGCGCTGGCGAGAGCATCGCGTCCGTCGCCAGCGCAATGGGCTACAACAGCCCGAGCGCGTTCTCAAGCATGTTCCGCACCGTTCTGGGCGCGCGTCCTTCGCAGTACTTCGATGCGGCTGGCCACGTGGCGGTTTCGGTGCGAGGCTTGGCCGGTTCTGGATAACGGCTGCGGGCCGTTCGCCGTGACGATTGCGTCATCCAACCTAGGAGTAACGCGTGACGAAGTGGACTAAGACCGAGTACAAGGTGCTTGCGAGCATGGCTCCCAGCCATCACCGGACGAACAATATCGTCCATGACAACGACGAGGCTCGCAAACTGGGATTCCGGGCGGGCCTGATAACGGGGACGACCATTTATGGCTACGCCTCGCACCTGCCGGTGGCGAACTGGGGCGTGCTGTGGCTGACGCGCGGCACGGCCATGCTATCGCTGCGCGGCCCGACATTCGAAGGGGAGGGCGTGGCGGTTCGCGCGAGCGAAAGCAAGGAAGCAGCCGACACATACGAGGTGGAGGTGACCTCAGTCGATCCGGGCCCCCGGATGCTGATGCGTGCGTCACTGCGTAGCCGCGATGCCGCCCCTGAGCTCCGCATCCCGAGGAAGGCTGCGAACGCGACTATGCCCGAGCTTACGCGCGACCTGCTGGCGACCGGTACGGTGCTCCCGACGCTGGACGACCGGCTTACCGAGGCCGAGATGCTGGAATACCTCGAACAGATTCAAGAGGCCTCATCAATCTATCGCACCCACAAACTCGTCCACCCCGGGCAGCTGCTGCACCTCGCCAACGAATCGCTCATGCAGAACTTCACGCTTGAACCCTGGTACCACGTGAAGACCGAACTCGAGTACCACAGCCCGGTGGCGTGGGACGAGCCGATCAGCATCCGCGCCCGCGTCGTCGAGCCCTACGAGCGACATGGCAGCGAGCTGGTCACGATCGACTACGAGTGGGTCGCTGATGAGAGCAGGCTTGCGAGCCGCGCGCGGCACACGCTCATGTACCACCGCAACATGGCGTCGGCCAAGGGGTGAGAGCCGTGGCAACAACTTCTGAAGTGGAACTGCCACTCACGGGCATTCGCGTCCTGGAACTCGCGCAAGCACTCTCCGGCCCATTCTGCGGCCTGCAACTCGCCGATCTCGGCGCCGACGTGATCAAGATCGAGGTGCCGGAGAAGGGCGACGACTCGCGGATGTGGGGTCCGCCTTTCATCGGCGACACCGCAACCTATTTCCTGTCCGTCAATCGGAACAAGCGCAGTATTGCTTTGAACCTCAAGGACGAAGAGGACAATCAGGTCGCGCGTGAACTTGCGAGTGCCGCGGATGTCGTCCTGGAGAACTGGCGACCGGGGACAGCCGCCAAGCTGGGACTCGGCGCTGAGCAACTCCGGAAGGCGCGGCCCGACCTCGTCTATTGCAGCATCAGCGGCTTTGGTTCGGACGGACCCGACAAACCGGGCTACGACCAGGTGATCCAAGGCATGGCCGGTTGGATGAGCCTTACTGGGCCCGCACGGGGCGAGCCCTACAAGGTAGGCTTGCCCATCGCGGATATGAGCACCGGCCTCTTCGCAACTATCGGCATCCTTGGCGCGCTCCTGCAGCGCGAGCGTTCCGGCAAGGGCGCCTTCGTGGATGTAGGGATGTTCGACTCGATGGTGGCGCTGCTGACGTACCAGGCGGGGTCCTACCTGAAGACCGGCAACAACCCGACCCGCCACGGCAACATGCATGTGTCTATCGTGCCATATGGCTCGTATCGGACCTCCGACGGCCATATCAACATCTGCGTCGGCAACGACGTGCAATGGCAACGCTTGTGTACGGCACTGGCCATGGGGCACCTCGGGGCAGATGAGCGCTTCACAACCAATTCGCTGCGCGTGAAGAACCGGGTCTCGCTGAACGAAGCCATCGAGCCCGCGCTGGCCCGCATCGGGTCGCAGCAACTGCTTAACGTGTTCGAACAGGCGGGCGTGCCGTGCGGGCCGATCTGGAACATCCACGACATCATCACCAGCGACATCGCAGCGGCACGTGGCATCAAGGTCACCGCGTTACACCCGGTGCTCGGTAATGTCTGCAGCCTCGCCCATCCCTGGCGGTTCGATGGCGCCCGGCCGGTGATTCGTCGTCCGCCGCCCTTGCTCAATGAGAACCGCGAAGACGTGCTGGCGGATCCAGCCTGGAAGCGCTGACGCGCAAGGCCCTTCATTGGAAAACTAGACAGGAGATAAACATGATCAAGACAGCTTTGACGATGCTGGGCATCGCCATCTCGACGCTCACCACGCTAAACGCAGCGGCTCAAGCCTTTCCTGAAAGCAAAAAGCCCCTCACCATCACCGTGCCGTTCCCCGCTGGCGGGCCGACCGACAAGGTGGCTCGGGAGGTGGGCTTGCTGCTGGGGAATGCATTGGGCGCTCCGGTAGTCATCGAGAACGTCGCCGGCGCGGGCGGCACCATCGGCGCGAAGAAAGCGTCGATGGCCAAGCCAGATGGCTACAGCATTTTTCTGCACCACATCGGCATGGCGACTTCACCAGCCTTGTATCGGAACCTGAACTTTAGCCCGGTCAATGACTTCGAGCCGATCGGCAGCATCGCGGACGTACCGATGCTATTGATCGGGCGGAAGGACCTGCCCGCTGCGAACCTCGCTGATGCGGTGATGCTGGCCAAGAAGAACCCGAATAAGGTGACGCTCGCCAACGCGGGGTTGGGCTCGGCGTCGCACCTGTGCGGCATGCTGTTCATGAGCGCGGCACAGGTGAACATGAACGTCATCCCATACAAGGGTACGGGTCAGCCGCTCATCGACATGATGAGCGGGCAGATCGACCTAATGTGCGACCAGACCACGAATATCGCGAGTCAAGTCCGGGCGGGCACTGTAAAGCCGTTCGCTGCGATGCAGGCCGCACGCGTCCCGTCCTTCTCGGATGTTCCGTCGGCTGGCGACGCAGGCTTCAAACAGATCGAAATCCAGATCTGGCACGGCCTCTACGCGCCCAAGGGCACGCCCGCAGCGGTGATCGACCGGCTCTCACAGGCCTTGCAACAGGTTGTGGCCGAGCCGAAGTTCCGCGCGAAGATGACCGACCTGGGCGCCGAGGCCGTCGCCACTGACAAGGCCACACCCGCGTTTCTACGCAAGCACTTGGCCGCGGAAATTGCGAAGTGGACGCCGCTGATCAAGCAGGCCGGGGTCTACGCGGATTGAACAGCGCCACCGCCTACCGTGTTATGCGGTAGGCGGACGGGCTCGTCCCCAATGCACGGCGAAAGGCAGCCGTGAACGCACTCTGCGATTCGTAGCCCACCCGATCGGCTGCGACTCCGATGGAGTCGCCAGCGGCCATGAAGTTCAGTGCAGCGGCGATCCGCGCGTTCCGACGCCATTTGCCAAAACTGAGGCCGGTGTCCCGGTGGAAGATGCGCTCCATGTTACGGGCGCTCGCGCCAACTGTCTCGCACCACTCCTGCAGTGTCAGGGCGCTCTCCGGCCTGTCCATCACCAGTCGCGCAAGCTTCCTCGCCCGACGGTCGATCGGCAGCTTGACTTCGAGAGTCGAGGTTTTGGCGCAGCGCAGTTCCTCGGACACCGCGCTGCCATAGGCGGAAGCGCTTGCTTCATCCGACTGGCTGCGCTCGGCGATTCTGCGCATCAGTTCGTGAAGTAGTGGAGACACGGGTAACGTGGCGCATGCGAGCGGTAAGTGGCTAGCATATTCGCCCACCAGAAACAGCGACACCATCTCCGTGCCTGGCGCCGCGGCGACAGAATGGCCGAACTGCGGCGGAATCCATAGCGCGTTGCGTGGAGGAACGATCCAGTCGCCCCCCGTCGTGCAAACTGTGAGCACACCTCGGGAGGGAGTGACGATCTGGGCCGTGAGGTGATGGTGCGGCGCAACCGACGATGAGGCCGCGGCATCCCGATAACTGCCGTACATCCCGACGCCCCTTCGGTCCAGGCGTTCGAGAAGTGGCGCACCTGACAAGTTCGATCCCGGGGCTGACGGAGCTGCTTGCATGATTGACCGTCCGAGGCTTTGAAGTCCACACCTTGCTCGAAGGCGTGTACCGATTCTCAGTCAAACCCCGCTTGACTGGAGTGCGCTGGACGGACGCAAACTATCGAGTTTGAGCCAAGACATGCTGAGGACCCGAATTAGAGAGTGCACCGTGTTGGTCTGGGCGTCTGGTGGCGCGAGAGCAGCGGTAGAGCAAGGTGAGCTCCTTTTCAGAAGGAGCCCGTCGTGCTATCAACGCTGCATGATTCCATGTCGGCTACGCTCCCGCATGCCGCGAGCGTCCGAAAATGTCCGTGCCGGTTCGGCCGGCCCTTGCGCCGCACGACACCGAATTAAACATAACGCCCGCCCGTCGTGTTCTGGCTTCCGCGCAGGCCGCCAGCGACCGTGTCACAGCCGGATGTCTGCTTCGGGAAGCAGCCATACCCGCCGGCGCTACCAACTCGCCATATGGAAGGTCTGTGGGCAGGAAGATGGCCCCTCGATGTCACGTCCGGGCGTCCCGGTCAGACCCAAGTGGAAGATGGTTCGCTTACTGAGAGCCCTCAGAGGTCGAGCATGTCCCACTCGTCTCCGAGCATCCAGCGGATCGCGGAGAGCTTCCCGTTCATCATGCCCCAGTCGAAGTCGGTCCACGGACCGAGATTCTCCAAACCGTGCTTCTTTTCGAGGCGTTTCGCCGCAGCTTGTCCAAGCTTCCAAGCGCCGTCGACTGTGTATTTAGAATGGTTGCGGTGATTCTTGTTCATCAAGGTATCCCACTCCTGCTTGGTCACCAACTTTACCTTGCCTTTGGAGATCTCCCACTCGTGGTACTTGTGATGCCCATACCAGAGCCTGTCACGGAGGATCTCGTGCTCCTTGAGCAATTCAGAGATTCCGCGCGGCTTCTCGCGCAGCGCGAACCATTCCACCTCGCTGACGAAGGACGGGTCGATCTTTCGCAGGCATTCCGCCAAGCTGACGAAATACATCGACTTGATCTTCGAGAAGCGGCTTGCGATGTCAGGGTGCGGCAACTTGAAGTGATCCTCAGCGCTGAAGTCGTGGTGGTTGTCCGTGACGAAAGCGAATCTGTCGCGCGCGAGGCCCGCGCCCACAACTTCGGAATAGGTCTCGAACACGACGGCATCAGCGATGGAGTTCTTGTTGACGCGTTGGCAGGGAGCCGCGAGTCTTAGAGCCCGTTCCGCCGCCCGCCGCATCACGGCGTCGCTGGGCGGCACGGCGACCGCTTCATCCAGCAGCTTCTCGATTTCATCTAGCGTCTGCTCAATCGGGCGCCCGAGCTGCGGAAGTTTGTGGTTTACCTCGGCGAGGTGCGCCAAGACCATCTGGGTCTTTTTTTTATCACCCCCGACTTTCATCACTGCCTTCCGGACCTCACGAATGTGACCGCTTAGGCTTTTGTCGGCAGCCTTAGCGACGCGAGCTCGATTGCGATTGAATTCGTCAACGACCTGTGTCGGGACGATCAGCTTCATCTTCCCAAGGGCCACCGCCCCGCTCACGACTTGGAGCAAAGGCGTGTGCTGGTGGTCCTCGGCGAGCTTGAACCATACGCAGGTGTCGATGAGGACATGGATCATCGGTAGATGATAGTTGCCTGCTCCCTGCTTGCCCGCGGACGCCCCATCACCACAAGTCAAGGATTGCCTGCAACCTCCCAAATTGGCTTTGGTGTGCGCTGATTCTTGGCATCAGAGATCTGATTGCGATCGGCACCGCCACGCGCGACGTCCGCTTTCGGGCCAGAAGCAGCCCTCAAACTATGGGGGTACTTTCCGGGGCCTGGCCATGCTATGAGGCGACAGCTCCCCATTCGCAATGGTGCGTTGCGCGCTTCATCTTGCTGCCTTCTGATCCGTCCTATCGACAAAAAGACTTAGCGCGGAGATTCGCATCACTTCTTTCAGCTGTTAGCGCCGGAGTAATACTGACCCACTGCGCCGAAGCAAAAGTGACCCACTTGGGCGAGGATGGCGGCTTTTTGCGAGCCGTCAATGTTGACCCAGGAGGAAGCAGTGGAGATACGAGTGATGGCCCGACGGGGCGAAGGGGTGAGAGCAATCGCGAAGCAGCTGGGCTGCTCGCGCAACACGGTACGCCGTTACCTGCGTGAGCAGCAGGTGCCTCGGTACGGCCCGCGCGCGGCGCGGGCGTGCAAGCTGGACGACTACAAGGACTACCTGCTCGCCCGAATCGAGCAGGCCAGGCCGCGCTGGATACACCGCAACGCCGAGATCGCCCGCGACAATCACTCGTGGGCGGGCAAGGCGTTGATGGTCTTGTTCATGAGCGCGCTGCCCTGGATCTCCGCCGTCGTTCTCCACTTGCGCTGACCCGACGTGGCACCCGTCAACGGCCAGACGCAGTTTAGACCGAAGGCTTCACGCCGCCCGAGCTGCCGCCGCGAGGCGCACGAGAGCCCGAAGACGCGGGGCCCGCGGCGGCCGGTGCGGGAGCAGCTGGCGGCGGAGAGAACAGTTCGGCGCGAATCGCGGCCGAGTCCGGCTTGCTCTTTGAGTGCCAGCGAACGATGCGGTAGGCCTCGTAGCCGCCGCTTAGCAGCACCGCCCCCGGCGAATGGAACCAGCCCCAGCGCCTGCTGCACGTGCTCGTGCCGCCTCGACTCGAAGTACGGGAAGCACACTTCATCGAGTTCGCCGTACACCGCCCTGTAGTAGTCCGTATTCATCTTGCCTGGCCCGGCGCGGCCGGCCTTGATCGGCGTTTCGTCCATCGCCTTGACGCGGCTGGCGCGGATGGAGTCGAACTGCCTGGTAGATCGGCGCGAGCAGCTGCGCGCCTTGCCGCGCGAGTTGCGTCAGCCACGGGCGGCTCACCTTGAAGCCCGCGTCGCTCAGGCGCTGGTGCTGGCGGTACAGCGGCAGGTGCCAGGCAAACTTGTCCAGCAACAGCCCGACGATGAAGCTCACGTCGATCGTCATGTGAAGCTGGGCTACAGCGAAAGGCGCAGCCTGCGAGCCCGAGCTCAAACAGGCAGCCCGATCAGGCCCTACGCGGGCGTTTGAGGCGCTATGCTGATGCCGGTGTTCCATGCGCTGGGCAGGGAACAGATCCGCCCGGAGTTTTGGGACAAAAGAGCCTCGGAGCGACTAAAAAAGAAGCACCGGCGTCCTGGAGATCCCGCGCGAGGAGTCGCCGGGCACCGGGTCGCGATACCCGTGTCTTGTGAGCAGGGCATTTGCGGCACTTGCCTCACAGGCGTGCTCGATGGGGAGCCCCTGCATCGCGACTTGTTCTTAACGGCTGAAGAGCGGATCAAGGGGGATCGGTTTACTCCCTGCTGTTCGCGTGCCAGAAGTCGCCGGCTCATTCTTGATCTCTGACGGGGTCCGCAATCATGTCCGCTTTGTCACATCGATCCACTCTTGGTTGGATCTTGGCCTGCGCAGCGGGCCTGGGCGCGCCAGTGCACACGGCTCGTGCGGAACCTCCGCCGATCGTTGTGGGCCAGTCGCTGCCGCTGCGAGGAGTTTCGTACTGGAGTGCGGCGCGGGTACTGCAAGGGACTCAGGCTTTTGCGGGCTACATCAACGCCACCGGCGGCATCAACGGCCGCAGGCTGGAGGTCGTGACACTGGAGGATGACAACGATCCCCCGAAGCTTGCCGCCAACTACCGCACACTGGCGCGGGCGCACAAGGCTGTCGCCTTTATCAACTGTCTTGGGGATGAGTTGTGCCGAGAGGCGTCCCGCGTTGCCGAGGAGCTGCGCACGCCGCTGGTCGGGCCCCATTCAGGAGCTGCGTCTCTGCGCTCCGCCAAACACGCCTATACCGTGCCACCGCGTCCCGAATACGCCATGCAAGCGGACGCGCTGCAGCGTCAACTGCAGTCAATGGGAGTTACGAAGGTGGCGATCCTCACCAGCTATCCGCCTGAAGCCGAACTGAGGAAGGCGCTTGACTCAAGCTTCAGCCGCGGCGGGGCGCGTGCCTTGGTCATCCCGATCGATGACAGCAATGCGGCGGGCGTGGACCAGGCCGCTGCGCGGCTCCGCGCTGCGGCACCCGCTGCCGTCGTGCTGGATGTCAGCTACTCGGTCATGCGCAATTTGGGTGAACTGGAAGCCAGCCAGAGGTTCACTTGGCCGAGTATTCTGGCCACGGTTTCTCCCGGCACCTTGACGCAGCTGACGCAGGAGATCCGATCTCGCACGATCGGCTTGGTCAACATCGTTCCGAATCCTGAGGACAACCGTTTGCCGCTGTCCCGGGAACTGGATGCTCATGCGGAGCGCTACTCCGGGCCTCTGGCAGTCACGTTTGAGGGAATGGAGGGCTATGTGAACCTGAGGTTATTGGTAGAGGCGCTTCGCCGCTGCGGCCCCGCACCCACGCCGGAGTCGACAATGCGCGCCATCGAGAACCTGCGCGAGCAGAACCTCGGCGGCTTCTTCTTACGCATCGACCCGAGTGCAGTCGGGCCGAACTGGCTCGACCTGGGCATGCGTTGGCGTGAAGGCAGGTTCGTGCGTTAGACCTTACCTGGAGTCTTAGGCGCTAGGCTGAAATGCGAACACGCGCGAACCAGCCACCCTTGCAGCAGGCAATCCACTGACGAGCCTTGGCTGCAGACAAAAGACAAGCCCTACCTGATCCTTTATTGGAGATCCTGCCCATGAAATCCCGCGCCGCCGTCGCCTTCGAAGCCGGCAAGCCCCTTTCGATCATCGAGATCGATGTCGCCCCGCCCAGGAAGGGCGAGGTGCTGGTGAAGATCACCCACACCGGCGTGTGCCACACCGACGCCTTCACGCTCTCGGGCGACGACCCGGAAGGCTTGTTTCCCGCGGTGTTGGGCCATGAAGGCGCGGGCATCGTGGTCGAGGTGGGCGAAGGCGTCAGCAGCGTCAAGCCCGGCGACCACGTGATCCCGCTGTACACCGCCGAATGCGGCCAGTGCCTCTTTTGCAGAAGCGGCAAAACGAACCTGTGCGTGGCGGTGCGCGCCACCCAAGGCAAGGGCGTGATGCCCGATGGCACGACCCGCTTTTCCTATAACGGCCAGCCGGTCTACCACTACATGGGCTGTTCTACCTTCAGCGAGTACTCGGTGGTTGCCGAGGTATCGCTGGCCAAGATCAGCCCCGATGCCAATCCCGAGCAGGTTTGCCTGTTGGGCTGCGGCGTCACTACCGGCCTGGGCGCGGTGAAGAACACGGCCAAGGTGCAGGAAGGCGATTCCGTCGCGGTCTTCGGTCTGGGCGGCATCGGCCTGGCTGTGATCCAGGGTGCCCAGCTGGCTAAGGCAGGGCGCATCATCGCCATCGACACCAATCCAAGCAAGTTCGAACTGGCGAAGACGTTCGGCGCGACCGACTGCGTCAACCCCAAAGACCACGACAAGCCAATCCAACAGGTGATCGTGGAGATGACCGGCTGGGGTGTGGATCATTCCTTCGAGTGCATCGGCAACGTCAATGTGATGCGGGCCGCGCTGGAATGCGCGCACCGCGGCTGGGGCCAGTCAGTCGTCATCGGCGTGGCCGGCGCGGGCCAGGAGATTTCGACGCGGCCCTTCCAGCTCGTTACCGGCCGGCGTTGGCTAGGCACGGCCTTCGGCGGCGTCAAGGGGCGTTCGCAATTGCCCGGCATGGTGGAAGACGCGATGGCCGGGCGCATCCGACTGGCGCCTTTTGTCACCCACACCATGCCTCTGACTGACATCAACGAGGCTTTCGACTTGATGCACGGGGGCAAGTCCATCCGCAGCGTCGTTCACTACTGATTCCCCACCCGTTCAAAAGGAAACATTCCATGACTACATCAATCCATCCCGCCGTTGACGGCGGCGTCCGTACGGGCGCAGAAGGCTTTTCCGGTGGAACACTGCGCTGCCTGTGCACCAGAGATCCGGTCGAAGTGAAAGTCGGCGCTCAGGTCGCCTTCAATCACGCCTGCGGATGCACGAAGTGCTGGAAGCCGGCGGGCGCCGTGTTCTCTGTGGTGGGCGTGGTGCCGCGCGATAAGGTATCCGTCTCGGCCCACGGCGAGAAGCTCAAGGTGGTGGACGACAAAGCCCTGATCCAGCGACGCTTGCACAGCCTGCGGTGCACACCTGTACGGCCGCATCGAGAACAAGGAGCACGCCTTCTACGGACTGGACTTCATCCATACTGAACTGTCGAACGAGGCTGGCTGGGACGGCCCGGGCTTCACAGCCTTCGTGTCCTCGATCATCGAGAGCGGCGCTCCGACCTCGATGATGGGCGAGGTGCGCCAAACCCTGCGTGACAAGGGACTGGAGCCTTATGACTGCCTGAGCCCGGCGTTGATGGACGTCTTGGCCGCTCATGCCGCCAAGGCAAAAGGCACCTACCGCGAAGCCTGAAAGCTGCATGGAGCTCGTCGAACACCACGCCAGCTTCAACGGTCGGCAGGAGGTGTGGAAGCACGCCTCGCACGTGCTCGGCTGCGAGATGAGAGTTGGCATTTTTCTGCCCGAGGCCGCGCTGCGCGGCGAGAAACGGCCAGTACTGTACTGGCTCTCGGGTCTGACCTGCACCGAGCAGAATTTCATCACCAAAGCCGGCGCGCAAGAGCACGCCGCGCGACACGGACTGATCGTCGTCGCACCGGACACCAGCCCACGTGGTGAGGCGGTGGCAAACGACGCGGGCTATGACCTGGGCCAAGGGGCGGGCTTCTACCTCAATGCCACAGAACCTCCTTGGGCAGCGCACTTCCGCATGCAGGACTACGTGGCTGTGGAACTGCCTGATCTCGTCGAGGCCCGCTTCGCGGCGAGTGATGTTCGGGGCATTTTCGGCCACTCGATGGGCGGTCATGGCGCTCTGATCACGGCGCTGCGCAATCCAGGGCGATACCGCAGCGTGTCAGCCTTTTCTCCCATTGCCGCGCCGACGCAAGTTCCATGGGGACAAAAAGCCTTCACCGCCTACCTCGGCGAGAACCGAGAACCCTGGAAGTTGTGGGACGCTGTTGAGTTGATGAGGACCTCCAACGAACGTCTACCGCTGCTTGTAGACCAGGGCGAGGCCGACGAGTTTTTGGCCGACCAGTTGCGGCCTGAGTTGCTAAAGGCCGCCTGCGAAGCCGCCGGACACCCGCTGACATTGCGTTTGCGGCCGGGCTACGATCACAGCTACTACTTCATCGCAACATTTCTGGCGGATCACTTCGCCCATCATGCAGCCGCACTGTCATCGCCCTGAATAGACACACGGAATCGCGAGCCAGTTCCTCATGCGATCGCTCGCGGCATTGAGGTCCACGCGGCCCTCCGGTCCTAGGGAAATGGCAAAACGGGGCCCTCACACGGCGATTGAAACCTGAGCTCGAAGCTGCGTCGACCTTGGCGTAGCCCTGGTTGAGGAGGACCAGGGGAACTGAAGTCGTTCGTGCGATTGCAAAGAAACTGGTGGTCTATGACCGGCGCACGAAAATGGCCCGTCGCAGCGTCCCAATCGTCCCGGAGTCTGAGGCGGTGGAGGTCGGGCCCCGGGGGGCACGGCGGAGTCGCCGAAGCCGATCAAGCCCAAGACTATGCCGAAGAGTGAGGCTGGTATGGGCGGTCGGTGATTCATGAGGATGGCTCCGGCGGGTCACCGCAAGATTGCGCAACGTGAGCGAGCCAAACGCCGAGGCCCACCGTCGCCCAGAGCATCATGGCCTGGCCCGCGTGAACCTGTTGGTC